>ERZ773009.2955-NODE-2955-length-10518-cov-24.333365_pt1 | contig 10518 bp, 7 predicted proteins | sample MGYA00580663_ERZ773009 | MGnify/ENA primary metagenome ERZ773009 (study PRJEB29015, sample SAMEA2737969) | human oral metagenome | biome: human oral; feature: human-associated habitat; material: dental | place: China | collected 2026 ...
CGCTCTGGGCGTTGTCGGTGACCGGGCCGTAGGAGTCGACGGCGATGGTCACCGGCCCCATCCCCAGGAAGCCGAAGGCGACCAGGCCGAAGGCGAAGACGGCCGGGGCCGCCATGAACGCCTCCAGGCCGGAGCCGGACAGGACGAAGGCGGCGCCCATGAGGCCCACGACCGTGATGCCCAGCCAGAAGGCGGAGAAATTGCCGGCGACGACGCCGGAGAGGATGTTGAGGCTGGCCCCGCCCTGGCGCGAGGAGCGGACCGTCTCGCGCACGTGCTGGGAGGCGGTGGAGGTGAAGACCTTGACCAGTTCGGGGATGAGGGCCCCGGCCAGCGTCCCGCAGGTGATGATGGTGGCCAGGCGCAGCCACAGGCCGGCGCCCAGACCGCTCAGGACCAGCCAGGTGGCCGCGTAGGTCAGGACGATGCACAGGGCGCTGGTCAGCCACACGAGCGTGGTCAGGGGCGTCTCGAAATTCATCCTCTCGGCGTCGGCGTAGCGCAGGCGGACCCAGGTCTTGTTGATGGCGTAGGCCGCCCAGGCGGCCAGGATCATGGCGGCGCGCACCGTGAAGATCCACACCAGCAGCCTGGCCTGGAGGGCCGGGTCGGGCACGGCCAGCAGGACGAAGGTGACCAGGGCGACGCCGGTGACGCCGTAGGTCTCGAAGCCGTCGGCGCTGGGGCCCACCGAGTCGCCGGCGTTGTCGCCCGTGCAGTCGGCGATGACGCCGGGGTTGCGCGGGTCGTCCTCGTCGATCTTGAAGACGATCTTCATCAGGTCCGCGCCGATGTCGGCGATCTTGGTGAAGATGCCGCCGGCGATGCGCAGGGCCGAGGCCCCCAGGGACTCCCCGATGGCGAAGCCGATGAAGCAGGCCCCGGCCACGTCGGCGGGCAGGAACAGGAGGATGGTCAGCATCATGAGCAGTTCGAGGCTGATGAGCACCATGCCGATGCTCATGCCCGAGCGCAGCGGGATCTCGTGCACGTCGTAGGGCTTGCCGCGCAGGGAGGCGAAGGCGGCGCGGGCGTTGGCGAAGGTGTTGACCCGGATCCCGAACCAGGCGACGGCGTAGGAGCCGCCCATGCCCAGCAGGGAGAAGAGCACGACGACGCCGACCCGGGACCATCCGAAGCCGACCAGCGCCTTGTAGTAGACGACGATGACCGCGGTGATGAACAGCCACAGCACCAGCAGGAAGCGCCCCTGGCGCAGCAGGTAGGCCTTGCAGGTGGAGTAGATGAGCTCGGCGACGCGCAGCATGGAGTCGTGCACGGCCGCCCGGCGCAGGCGCACGAAGGTGAACACGCCGAAGCCGAGCCCGGCCAGGCACACGGCCAGGCCGATCAGCAGCAGCGCCCGCCCGCCCAGCCCCAGGCCGACGACGACGCCGCTCAGGTCCGGCAGCTCGAGGTTCGCCTCCCCTCCGCCGACGTCGCCGGTGACGTCGGCCGTGAGCGGGCTGAGCGCGGCGGCGCAGGGGGCAAGCGTCGGGAGCATAGGGGGCATCACCTGGGTATCGGTCGTGTGGCGTCCGTCATGAAACGCGGCAAGTTAACCACAACGAGCGGCCCCGGTCACAATCGGGATCGGTCCGGCCGGCCCCGCGGGCGGGCGCCTCGGTTCCGCGGCTCGCCCCGCCGCCGCGCCCGGCCCCGTCTCTCACCGGGACCGGATCATCCGCCCTTCCGCGCACCTTCCGGGATCCGGCCGTCGACGACGATATGCCCGCCCTCCCGCGCCCGGCCGCCCCCACGGGCGCCGGTTGCGTCCTACCCTGGCACCGCGGAGCCTGATGGCAGGCGCCCCGACCCCAGGAGCACCCATGAAGATCGCGCAGCGAGCCTTACGAGCACAGCCCTTCCACGCCATGAGCATCGGCGCCCGGGCACGGGAGCTGGAGTCCCGGGGGATCCGCATCGCCAAGCTCAGCCTGGGCGAGCCCTCCTTCGGCGCCCCGCCGGGGGTCCACGAGGCCATGCGCGCCACCATGGACGGACGCGCCCTGCCCTACACCCCGGCCGCGGGCCTGCCCGCGCTGCGCCGGGCCGTGGCCGGCCTGTACCGCACCCGCCACGGCGTCGACGTCGACCCGCGGCGGGTGCTCATCACGGCGGGGGCCTCGGCGGGGCTGCTGCTGGCCACGGCGCTGACGACGGAGGCGGGCGACGACGTCGTCATGGCCGACCCCTGCTACCCCTGCAACCGCGAGCTCGTCGACACCTTCGGGGGCCGCGTCGTCCTGGCCCCCACGACGCCGGCCGCCCGCTACCAGCTCGACCTCGCCACGACGCTGGCGGCCTGGACGGAACGCACGAGCGCGGTGCAGGTGGCCACGCCGTCGAACCCGACCGGCACGACCATCCCCTTCCCCGAACTGGCCGCCATCTGCGAGGCGGCGCGCGAGCGCGGGGCCTGGCGGATCATCGACGAGATCTACCTGTCCCTGGCCGATCCGGCCCCGGACGGCTCGCCGGCCCGCACCGCCCTGGAGGCCGACCCCGAGGCCATTATCGTGTCCTCCTTCTCGAAGTACTTCGGGATGACCGGGTGGCGCCTGGGCTGGCTCATCCTGCCCGAGGAGCTGCTCACCCCGGCCGACAATCTGGCCGTCAACTTCTTCCTGTGCGCCTCGACCCCCACGCAGATGGCGGCGCTGTCCTGCTTCACGCCCGAGGCGCTGGCGGCCTGCGAGGACCGGCGCCTGGAGCTGCTCGCGCGCCGCGGGCTCGTCCTGGACGGCCTGGAGCGGATCGGCCTGCCGGTGCCGGTGCGGCCCGACGGCGCCTTCTACGCCTACTTCGACGTCACGGGCACGGGCCTGGACGCGTGGACCTTCTGCGAGCGGGCCCTGGAGGAGGCGCACGTGGCGCTGACGCCGGGGCGGGACTTCGGCCCGGCCACGGGGAGTACGCATGTGCGCCTGTCCTACGCGGCCGGGCGCGAGGAGCTGGCCGAGGGCCTGGAGCGGCTCGGGGGCTTCGTGGCGGGCCTGGGCGGCTGAGGGGGTCTGGAGGGGCCGACGGCGGCGGGCGCCCCACCGCCGGGCCCGCTCCGCCGCTCCCCGTCCCGCCCGCGACCGGAAGCGGGCGTGGCGGACGGTTCCGGCGCCGCGGGTGAGACCTGAGTTGGCTCATTTAGTGTCGTGGTGGATGTTGTGGAGGGCTTGGGTGAGGTCGGGTGGGAGAGGGTCAGCGGCTGTGAGGGTGTGCCCGGCTATGTTGATGGTGATGGTGCGGTAGCGGCGTGCGGTGGTGATCAGGCGTCTGATGGACCAGCCGGTGGTGGTCTCCAGCCAGCGGGCCATGGCAAGGGCTGCAGTGACGATGGTCAGGTGGGCCTCGATGGACTGGCGCAGGTGGTGGTAGATGGGGCGTGCTCGCAGGTCGGACTTGGACATGCGGAAGGACTTCTCGATGTTGTACAGGCGGTGGTGGGCGCTGATGACCGTCTCGGGGTCGGGGTTGGGCAGGCCCCGACGTAGCCCTTCCAGCCGGCCAGGGTCCGGGCCCGTTTCCCCCGGGTCGCGGTTGATGCTCCGGGTGGCGCCGGACAGGTGGACGAAGCGGTTGCGCTTGACGGGGATCTTGCCCGCGACAGCTTTCTCCGCCTTGGCGACCTGGGTGTCGATCCCGCGCAGGGCGCGTCGGGCTCTGTCGGCGCTGTAGCGGTAGTAGATGGTCTCGTCGCGGCGCTGGTCACTGGGGCCGGCGGGCCAGGGCTGGGTCAGGGTCAGCCCGTCGGGGACGTCCTGGTCGGGGTGGTTGTCGTGCCAGGAGCTGATCACGTGGGGGACGCGCGAGGTGCGTGAGCCCAGCACGTAGGACAGGCCGGCCGCCTCCAGGGCCCGCTTGTTGGCGGCGCTGATCATCCCGGCATCGGCCACGACCACGACGTCGTCGAGGCTGTGGGGCCTTCATGAAGTCGTTGATCATCGGGATCATGGTGGCGGTCTCGGCCTTGTTGCCCTCGAAGGCCCCGGCCCGCAGAGGGAACCCTGTCTCGTCGGTGAGCAGCCCTACCGTGATCTGCGGCTCCAGGCGTCTTTCCTTGGAGAAGCCCGGCTCGCGAAAGCCGTCGGCCTTGTCGGTCTCGAAGTACAGGGTCGTCACGTCGAACAGGACCAGCGAGGCCCGGCCGATACGGGCGCATCCGGCCAGCGGACGCGACAGGCCCCGGGTGAAGTCCTCGGCGGCGTAGCGGGGCAGATGACGCTTGACCGTGGCGTAGGACACCGGGGACATGCCCGCCTCGGCCAGGACCCGCAGCGAGCCTGTCAATGTTTCTGTGTAAGCGGGTTCGGTCAGAGATGGGGGTTGATTCGGTCGGGGTAGGCGGCGGCGAGCTGGGCCAGGGCCTGCTTCCAGTTGGTGGTGACCTGTCCCTCGACGAGTCCACCCGTTGGCCCTGCGCGAGTGGGCGGGCGTGTTCTTCTCCTTGGCGCGCTCCGCGGCCCGGCGGTCCTCGATGTTGCAGACCCGCCGGCCACAGCAGTTCGGCCGCCGCCTCGTCGGAGGGGAAGTGGCCGCGCCTCTCGGCGGACCGCGCGGCTCGGTGGTTCAGCGACTCGATCGCGTTGGTGGTGCAGAGGTGACCCGGCGCAGGGCCGGGGGGAAGGCCAGGAAGGGGATGAACCTCTCCCAGGCCCTCTCCCACGTCGCCGCCGTCTGGGGGTACTTGCGGCCCGGGTCGGACTGGCGGAAGGCGTCCAGGGCCCGTCGGGCGGCCTCCTCGTCGGGGGCGGTGCAGGCTCGGGCGCAGGGCGGTGGCGACCCCCTTGCGGTCCCCGTAGGCGACGAACCGCACGGGTGGCGCGGATCAGGTGGACCACGCAGGTGGGGACCATGGAGTCGGGCCAGGTCGCCCCGGGCGGCCTCGGGCAGGCCGGCCGGCCCGTCGCAGCACACGATCAGCACGCCCCTAGCACCCCCCTGTTGGCCGGACCGGGCGCACACGCGGCGCCCTTCAAGGAGGCCCCCTCCCCGTCCTGGATCCAGATCCCCAGCACGTGCTTGACGCCGTCCATGCCCCGCGCCCACGGCGATGCGGGTTCGGGCGTCCCCGGCACCCGGTGGTCGGCGCGGACCTTGACGCGGATCGCGTCGAGGCGGATCACCGGGTAGAAGGCCTCCAGAGGCCGGCGCTGCCACTCCATGACGGCATCGCACACCGCGTCGGTGACCTTGGAGATCGTCCCCCTGCTCAGGTCCACGCCGATGGTGGACTCCAAGTGGTGGCGGATCTCGCGCGCGGTCATCCCCCCGGCGTACAGGCCGATGATCATCGCGTCCAGTCCGTCCATCCTCCGCTGGCCCTTGCGCACCGGGCGCGGCGTGAACGAGCCGGCCCGGTCCCGGGGCACCTCGATCTCGAAGGGGCCCACCTCGGAGTCGATGGTCTTGGTCGTGGTGCCGTTGCGGGCGTTGCCGCGGGCCGAGGTCGTCGGCTCTCCCTTCTCATAGCCCAGGTGCTCGGTCAACTCGGCCCGCAGGCCGCGCTCCAGAACCTCCTTGAGCAGAGCGGGGAGCAGCCCCCGGGCCCCGGTCATCACGGGCCTCTCCGGAGTCGATCTGCTCGAACAGGCCGTCCAGGGCCCCGGTCTCGCGCAACCGCCGAGCCACATCGCGCCCGTCGACGGGCTTGTTCCTCTCCTCAGTCGCAGTCATCGGTGTCAGTCCTTCCATCAGGGCTTACACAGACCATTGAACACGCCCCCCGCAGCGAGTCCTGCTTGCTGGTCGGCTCGATCAGCCTGGCGATCACGAGCCGGCGGAAGACCTCGTCAGCACCGTCGAGCCCGTCCAGACCCACCGCCCTCCAGGCCGCCTCCAGAGCCTCCAGGAGAACCCCCATCCGGTTGGAGGTGATCGGCGCCACACCCCCGGCCCCGGCCGGTGCCGGCGGACCCTCTCCCGCGACGTCCGTACCGCTCAGACCCGGTAGGTCGAGGCTGAGCCGGCCGGCGTTGAGCCGTTGCCCGGCGACCTCCTTGAGCGCCGCCGGCTCGGCGTCGTCATGGGCCGAGCCGATGTGCTCGATACTGCGCGCCCCCTTCCGGGAGGAGTACACGATCTGCACCGCACGGGCCCCGGACGCCGTCCTGACCGAGCGAACGTACGGGCTCACACCCCCACGTCAGTGCGCACCTCCACCCACGCAACCCGCACGATCCCGCCAACAACCAGCCCCCAGCAACCCAACCGCCCCACAATGAGCCAAGTCAGGTCCGCCGTTCCCCGTCCCGCCCGCGACCGGAAGTGGGCGTGGCGGGCGGTTCCGGCGCCGCGGGTGAGACCTCCGTCCCGCCCGCGACCGGAGGCGAGTCCCGTAGCCGTTCCAGATAACCGGGGCGGAGGCCACTCCCGCCCGCGACCGGAAGCGGGCGACTCAGCGCGCCCAGCAGCGGAGGCTCCCGACCACCGTTGAGGTCGCCCGATACCTGGGGCTCCCCGGCGCGCTCAACGGCGGAGGGCCGCCAGGCGCCGCAGCTCGGCCAGCCCCCGGGCCGAGTCCTGCGCCCAGCCGGCGACCCGGCGCGAGAGCAGCAGGTCGATCAGTCCCAGGCCCACCCGCCAGGGGCTGGCCAGGCGGGGCGCCGGATTGGGGTCGGCGACCAGCCGCGCCGCGAGGTCGGGGCGCTGGGCGGTGAGGAGGGCGCGGGCCTTGGCGGCGTGCACGGGCTCGGAGACGATGACGATCCGCGCTCGGGGCTCCAGGAGAGCCTGCGAGTTCGCCATGTTCTCCCAGGTGGAGCGGGAGGTCTCCTCCAGAGCGATCGGACCGCGGTATCCGGCGTCGCGGGCGGCGTCAGCCAGGAGCTGGGCCTCGCTGCGGCGCCCGGCGACCGCTCCCCCGGAGACGATGAGGACGCCGTCCGCCTCCAGGGCCGCCAGGCCCCGGGCGATCCTGCGGCGGTTGATCCGGCCAGCGCGGGGTCCGGCGTCGGCGTGCCCGAGGACAAGAACCGCCTGACCGCGGGGAGTGGCAGGCCTCTGGTCAGTGGGGCGGACCTGGCCGCCCAGCATCGCCTGGTCGCGGGGAGCCGTGAATGGCGGGCTCGTTGCGGAAGCCGGTTTCACGGGCGGAGCCTGGCTCCGCGGAGCCGGATCGCGGCTCGGGACCCGGTCCCGGCCGGCCCGTTCCGGAGCCCGGTCCCAGCCGATCCATCCCGGGGCCCGGGTCCGGCCGGCCCGCGCGTCTGAGTCCGGCGGATCGGCCCGCCGGTCGGGCAGGAACCACCGCGCGGCCCGGCGCTCGATCGCCCCCGCCCCCAGCGAGGCCGCCAGGCCCGCCCCCGCGGCCAGTCCCGCCGCGACCACGAACCTGTTCACGTCCCCGTCACAGCATCATCACAATATTGCGTGTGCACATCGCGATCCACACAATAACCCCGATCGCGACATAGAAAGCGATTCGCCTATTGAGGTTCGGAGTCTTCCGGCGCCACAATCTAACACGAAATATGTCGAACAGGAAGAATAGGAGCAACCCCAATTGCAGGGCCGCATAAATAAGCAGCACGAGCAGTATTTTCATTCCGGCCTCATCATCTGAAAGACCCAAGTCCAGAACCACGGAGAAGATCACCGAGGAAACCGCTCCCACGGCCAGAAGCGACCGGCGGAACCCCAGGGCGAAACTAAGCTTCTCATGCTCTCGTACAACAATGACGCAGGAGGCGATGAATGCTGGGATAAGGGCAGCTACGGGGGTTATGGCCTGTCCGGGGAAGTCGTGGACAACCCTCGCGCCGTCCCCATTCGCATTTGTTGACAGTATCCACCAGAGCACGAGCTGGCCCACCATATAAGAAACCAGGCACGCGACGAACGCCGGGATTGTGAATATCTCGCGCTTGGGGTTCATGTAGATGCGCATGTCGAAATTGGGTCGAGATGGCAATGGCGGCGCATATATGGACACAACCTCTCCGTTCCAGCGCACGCTGACCGACTTCTTCACATCGCGGTCGTCGGAGATTTCTTTCCCACCGGACTCATATTTGACATCATCGACTCGCATGCCCGTCGGCACCATGAATCGCACGTGGGTGCCGAGATCGTCGTCGTCGTTATTGCTCGCTTCGGGCAGGAGGACCGATGAGGCCGTGATACCGAATTTATCGAACCAGTTCCGACCGGTCTCCTTCCTGTTCGTGCTGAAGGAGAACTTTATACGCGCTCTGGAGGTTTCATCCGCCGGAACACTCAAGAGCACAAATGTCGACTTCCGTAACCAGGCCGCCACACCTTCGAGTGCGGCTATCTCTTTGAGAGCGGCCTTCTCCTTCCTTTCGAGTGCAATTTTATCCACGCACCCCAGAGCGGTGAGCATATTCTTATCGAAGTCCTCCGCCGGACCGCTCAGAAAACTGCCATACATCTCCTTCGCCTTTGAATCGTTCAGATTCGAGAAAACATTTATATGCGTCTTCTCGCAGTGAGTCGCCAGGAATCCGAAGAACAGGAAGGTGACGAACCTCGCCGTCTCCCGACGCGTGGCCAGACACATCTTCTGCTTCCAGCAACTTTCAAGTTTGTTCGTCATGTATGGACGATCATCCATGACGTCCAGCGGCAGCAGCATGCGTGAACGGTCCCGACCGTGAACCAATTGGATGATCTTCGAAATGTCCCTGAACCGAAGGATGTCCACATCGTATGACAGGGTGCAGTTCAGAGTCGTCCTGTCAACATACTCGAGTCGATTGACCTTCCGCAGCAGCCACTCGCGCCGTCTCAGCCAGGACTGGAAGTACTCTTTGGAGTGGTTTTCAAGTTCGCGAGCAGTCGGAGATTCGTCAAAATCGCTCGAATCTCGGAAGTCATCCCCCTTGATTTGAGAGAAATCAGGCATTCCTTCTGGCCCTTTCCTCCTCGCGCGGTTCTACCGCCTCATCCCGTCGACCTTTCTCGTAGTAGGCCCTCTTCAATTCGATGACCGGCGCCGGTATCGTCGCCATCGGCGGGATGATGATTCGCCCACGATGGGTGCTGCCGCTTCTCGATCTCACGGCTCCCACCTTCTTATTCCGCGTCAGCGCGAACGGATTGAAATTCATTTTCTCCACACACAATCACGAGTACTTCATTCAAGCATCATCTTCTCGATGCACGTCCTCATCAAACCATCAGAGATGCTCAGTCCAACATTTGCGACGGTCGCATCTCGTTAGAATGGGGGCGCGTCACCATGATCATTATTACGGAGGACTGCTCACCCGCTCGAGTGACACGAATCCGAGTCGCCAGCCGCGCCCGACGGAAACGGAGAGAGGTTCACAGCGAGACGCCCAGCACACACGGATCCGAGGGGCGATAACGGCCTCATGCAATCGTAAGGCGATCGGAACGGACGGGTACCCACGACCAAAAATCGGGAACTCGCTCACGAGCGTTCTCGGAACGATTCCCTCTCCGCGGCGCTGCGAGTCGCGAAGACGATCGAACGCGCCGGAGAGGAAGAGCAGGGGCCTATTCTTACGGCATACGAGATGAAGGAGAAGATTCAGAAGGGCAGGCAGAGCCGATCGGATCCCGCCGGCCAACCATGGGGGACTGCACGGATCTGCCGCGTCCGCCGACCACGGCCCCGAGCAGGACCTCCCGGGGTTCGACGTCCACTCGGACAGCATGAGACGAAGCGGTGTTAGCGGGCTATGCCATCGACCGGACGAGGCCGTCGCTAGCAACCGCGCAACCAGGCGCTCGCCAGTCGATCGGCTCGTCTTCCTGACGGCAACATGTCCCTCACTCCACCTCTTGCGAACGGATGCCGGCCCGGGGCGGGGAGCCCGGCTATCGACCAACCCAGTAATCGTATCATTCACTTACGGTGATATGCGTCACTTTTGCATCCGGATGCTGAGCCGTTCTCACCGGAGACGGCGGTACGAGATCGGGGAGCGGTGTGGTGGGGCGCCAGTGAGGTGGGCGCGTGATGGTTCGTGGGCGCGTTCACGGCGTGGTGGTCGTCTGCGAGGTTCGGGTGGGGGCGGGTCTGGTCGTCCGCGGCCGTGTCGACCGAGCCGTTCCCTGCGCCCCTCCTCGGAGAAGTCGGTGGCCTTCGCGGTCTTCAAGCCGACCGCGGCCCCCTGCGCTCCCCTCCTCGGGGAAGTCGGAGACGCGGCCCGGGACCTGGTGCGCCTCGACCCGCGAGCACGTCACTTAACCTCGATCTTTCATGGGGGTGGTGGGGTGGGGTCGGTGGGCGTGGTCGTCGGGGTTTCGGGTGCGGTTGCGGGGGTGGGGGCGCCGTGGGGGTGTGGTGGTTCGCCGCGCGTGGTGGGGCGCGGTGGTCGGTGGTGCTCGGGGGCGGGGCGGCCGGCCTCCGGGGGTCAGGGGGCGTCCTCAGGGGCGGGTGTCGGGGTCAGGGTGCGGGCAGGGTCTGGAGGCGGCCGATGCCCTGGAGCAGGAGGCGGGTCCAGGGGTGGTCGGCCCTGTAGCGCAGGACGACGCGGCGGGCGTGGCGGGCGATGGTGGCGGGGATGTGCATCAGCCGGGCGCGGATCGTCC
>ERZ773009.2959-NODE-2959-length-10510-cov-6.507317_pt1 | contig 10510 bp, 10 predicted proteins | sample MGYA00580663_ERZ773009 | MGnify/ENA primary metagenome ERZ773009 (study PRJEB29015, sample SAMEA2737969) | human oral metagenome | biome: human oral; feature: human-associated habitat; material: dental | place: China | collected 2026 ...
GTACGACTTCAACCAGCCCGAGCGCTTCGACCTGGAGTACACGGCCGCCGACGGCACCCACCAGCGCCCCATTATGATCCACTCCGCGAAGCTGGGCAGCGTGGAGCGCTTCATCGGGGTGCTCACCGAGCACTACGCGGGTGCCTTCCCCACCTGGCTCTCGCCGGTACAGGTCCGCCTCATCCCCGTCGCCGAGGCCTTCGACGCCTATGTCGACGACGTCGCCGCCCAGCTGCGCGTCCAGGGGGTGCGCGTCGAGGTGGACCACTCCGACGACCGCTTCGGCAAGAAGATCCGCAACGCCTCCAAGGACAAGATCCCCTTCACCCTCATTGCCGGGGGAGAGGACGAGCAGGCCGGTGCCGTCTCCTTCCGCTTCCGTGACGGGGAGCAGACCAACGGCGTGCCCGTGGCCCAGGCCGTGGAGCACATCCGCCAGGTGATCGCGAACCGGGTCAACGACCCGGCCGGGGAGAGGCTGAACCGTGGCTGAGACTACCGACGGCGTCCTACCGGACGGGTCCTCCGCCGGGGTGCGCGTGGAGGCGGCCTGGGACCACCCCGGCGCCCCCGACGCCTTCCAGCGCCTGTGGACCCCCCACCGCATGGTCTACATCGGCGGCCAGGACAAGCCCAAGGACTCCAGCCACCACCAGTGCCCCTTCTGCCGGGCACCCGGGCGGACGGACCAGGACTCCCTCATCGTCCACCGGGGCCGGAGCGCCTACGTGCTCATGAACCTCTACCCCTACAACACCGGTCACCTGCTGGTGTGTCCCTACCGGCACGTCTCGGACTGGACCCAGGCGTCGGCCGCCGAGCGGGTCGAGATCGGCGAGCTCACGGCCCGGGCCATGGAGGTCCTGCGGGCGGTGAGCCACCCGCAGGGCTTCAATCTGGGCGTGAACCAGGGCGAGGTGGCCGGGGCGGGGATCGCCGCCCACCTCCACCAGCACGTGGTGCCCCGCTGGAGGGGGGACGCCAACTTCATGCCCCTCATTGCCCGCACCAAGCCCGTCCCCCAGCTCCTGGGGGACCAGCGCGAGGTCCTGGCGGCCGCCTGGGACGAGGCCCCGGGCGGGGACGCTCCAGTGGGGGACGCCCCAGTTGGGGGCCCCGCCGGGGACTCCCCGGCAGGGGGCGCCCCGGCTGGTGGCCCTGCCGAGGGCGCCCCGGGCGACGCCCTTGCCGGTGCCCCCGGCTGACCGCCTCGGCACCGCCCGGGGGCGCCGCTACCGCCCCACCTCCCACAGCGACCAGAGGAACCTATGCTCGGACAGCACGGCCGGGGCCTGACCAGGGCCCTCTTCACCCGCCCGGCCCTCGCCATGGCGCGGGCCGGCATCACCCCCAACACGCTCACCGTGACCGGCACCGTCCTGTCCGTCACCGCCGCCGTGGTCACCCTGCCGCAGGGGCACTTCCTCGTGGGGCCGCCGCTCCTGGGGATCCTGCTCGTCGCCGACTCCTTTGACGGGATCCTGGCCCGGGCCACCGGACAGAGCTCGGTCTTCGGCGCCTTCCTGGACTCCACCCTGGACCGGCTGGCCGACGGCGCCGTCATGGGCTCCCTGGCCGTCTGGGCCGCCCTGCGCATGGAGCCCGGCACCCTGCGCACCGTGACCGTGGTCCTGGCCACCGCCAGCGTGGTCCTGGGTGCCGTCGTCCCCTACGCCCGGGCCCGGGCTGAGTCCGTGGGCGCCGCCGCCGCCGTGGGGGTCGCCGAGCGCACCGACCGTCTCGTGGTGTCCCTGGTAGCGGCCTTTATCGTGGGCCTGGGCGCCCCCCAGTGGGTCCTGAGCGGTGCCCTGGGGTACGTGGCCGTGGCCTGTCTGGTTACCGTCGTCCAGCGGGTGCTCACCGTCCGTGGGCAGATCGGTCCCGGGGCCGCTGTCCGGCAGGAGCCCGCGCTGGGCGCCGGGACCTCCGGGGGCCGGGCATGAGCGGCCGCCTCACCGCGGCGCTCTACCGGACCGCCTGGCGCTGCACCCGCTACTTGCCCACCTGGCTGGGCTACGGCCTGGCCCACGCCGGGGCCGACGTGGCCTGGACGGTCCACCGACTGCGCCCCACCCGCACGGGCGTGGGCCAGCTGGAGAGGAACCTCGCCCGCCTCCTGCCCGCCGACACCACCGCTCGCGCCCTCCGCCGCGCCTCCCGGGCCGCCATGCGCTCCTACACGCGCTACTTCTACGAGGCCTTCGCCCTGCCCTCCATGAGCCTGGAGCAGGTCATGGCCCGGGTACGCGCTGACGTCCCCGAGAGCCTGCGCCAGGACGCCCGGGACGGCTCGGTGGTCCTGGCCCTGCCCCACATGGGCAACTGGGACCTGGTGGGGACCTGGGCCTGTCAGGAGCTGGCCCAGGTGCTCACCGTGGCCGAGAGGCTGGAGCCGGCGGACCTGTTCGACCAGTTCGTCCGCTTCCGCCAGGGCCAGGGCATGCGGATTATCGGCCAGGCCCCCGGGGAGAAGGTCTTTGAGCACCTGGTGGGTACCGCCAGCCGGGGCCACTACGCCGTCGCCCTGCTGGCCGACCGGGACCTGTCCGCCTCGGGCGTCCTGGCCGACCTGGCCGGGCACCGCGCCCGGGTGGCCGCCGGGCCAGCTGCCATCGCCCAGCGGCTGGGCCTGCCGCTGTACGCGGTCACCATCGGCTACGAGCCGCTGACCGGTGAGCGCCGCTGCCGGGCCGGGTCCCGCTGGGGGCTGTACGTACGTGCCTGTCACGTCCCGGCGCCTGAGGGCCTGGACGGCCGGGCGCAGGTGGAGGCCTGGACCCGGCGGTGGGTCAGCGCCCTGGCCCCGGACCTGGCCGCCCACGCCACCGACTGGCACATGCTCCAGCCGGTCTTCGACGCCGACCTGGACCAGGAGCGGCTGGCGCGCTCCCACGCGCGCCAGGGCGGGGCCGCCACCGCGGATCCTGCGGCGTCCCGTCACCTGCAGGAGGGGAGCGCATGAGGGTCGGTATCGTCTGCCCGTACTCCCTGGACGCCCACGGAGGTGTCCAGGTACACGTCATGGACCTGGCCGGTGAGCTGCGTCGTCGAGGGCACGACGTACGTGTCCTGGCCCCCGCCACCCGGACCGAGGACCTGCCGCCGTGGGTCACCAGCGCCGGGGACACCGTGGCCATCCCCTACAACGGGTCGGTGGCGCGCCTCAACTTCGGTACCGCCGTGGCCCGCCGCGCCCGCAAGTGGCTGGAGGAATGTGATTTAGACCTCCTTCATATTCACGAGCCCATTACCCCCTCGGTAGGCATGCTCGCCCTCCAGGCCGCCGACGGGCCGGTGGTAGCCACCTTCCACGCCGCCATGGACCGCTCCCTGGCCCGCGAGCTCCTCTCACCCATGACCGCCCCCCTCATGGAGAGGATCTCCGCCATGATCGCGGTCTCGGAGGAGGCCCGACGCACCCTCATCCAGTACCACGGCGGTGACGCGGTGGTCATCCCCAACGGGATCTACGTCGAGCCCTTCGCCACGGCCTCCCACCACGACCCGCGCTTCGCCGGGACCCCCCAGGCCCCCACCGTGACCTTCCTGGGGCGCCTGGACGAGCCCCGCAAGGGCCTGACGGTCCTGGCCGACGCCGTCCCCGCCGTCCTGGAGGCCCTCCCCGGGACACGCTTCCTGGTGGCCGGGCGCGGGGACGCCGGGGAGCAGCGTGCCGCCCTGGCGCGCTTCGGGGAGCAGGTGACCTTCCTGGGCGGGGTCAGTGACGAGGACAAGGCCGCCCTGCTCGCCTCCGCCACCTGCTACGTGGCCCCCCAGACCGGGGGGGAGTCCTTCGGGATCGTCCTGGTGGAGGCCATGGCGGCCGGTACCCACGTCATCGCCTCGGACCTGACGGCCTTCTCCGACGTGCTGGGCGCCGGACGCTACGGCGCCCTCTTCCGCAACGGGGACAGCCAGGACCTGGCCCGCGTCATCGTTAACACCCTGACCGACGTCGACGCGGCCGACGCCCGGCGCCGGGCCGCCGACGCCGAGGTGAGGCGCTACGACTGGTCCACCGTGACCGACGCCGTCCTGGACGTCTACGACATGGCGCTGTCCACCGCCCACACCCGGGTACGCCTGGCACCCGGGCAGCGTACCGTCATGAGCCGCCTGCGCGACGCCCTGGAGGACTGAGATGAGCGTGCCCCACCCCCAGACCCTGCTGGGATGGACCGTCCTGGTGACGCTGCTGGTGGTCATCGGCTGGCTGCTCTACGCCCGCGCGGTCAGGGTGGACCGCCTCCACCGCCAGGTCCTGGGGGCGCGCGCCACGCTGGAGGCCCAGCTCGTCCACCGTGCCCAGGCGGCCCTGGAGCTGGCCACCTCCGGGCTGCTCGACCCCGCCTCCGGCCTCCTCCTGGCCCAGGCGGCCCGGGAGTCCCTGGACTGCGAGAGCCCCCTGGTCGACGACGGCCTGGAGCACCGCCCGCCGGGGGCCGGGGCGCCCCCGAGCCCGACGTCGTCCACGCCCCCCACCGGGGCGGACCCGGCGGCCGGGGACGGTGAGGACCGTCCGCGCGCCCGCGTGGAGTCCGACCTGTCCCGGGTCATCCGGACCGTCCTGCACGCGCGCACCCGGGCGCTCCTGGCCGACGACCCCCGCTCCGCCGAGGTCCTGGCCCGCCTGGACAGGGCCGCCTACCGGGTGGTCCTGGCCCGCCGCTTCCACGACACCCGCGTGGCCCAGGCCCAGCGCCTGCGTGCCGACCTGGTGGTCCGTCTCCTGCACCTGGCCGGGCGCGCCCCCATGCCCCAGACCTTTGACGTGGACGACGACACCGGGTCCGCCGGTGCCGCAGGAGCCTGAGCATGGCCGCCCTCCCCCCGGGCCCCCGCCCGTCCTGGAAGCCGGACCCGCCGGCGCCCGGGGCCGGGGCGGGTACCGACGCCCTGACCGTCAACGCCCTCTACCCCGACGGCGAGCCGGACTGGTCCTCCCCGCAGCTGGACGCGGCGGTCCTGCCGGAGGGCCTCACCAGGTTCCGGGCCCGGCGGTCCACGGCCCCCGTCCTGGTCGTCCTGGGTCTGGTGGCCCTGGTCGGCTCCGTGGTCCTGCTCACTACCAGGGGCGCTCTCCTGGGGCACATGCTCCGGGCTCTGGGTGGGGCGCTCGTCCCGGTGGCGGTGACCGTCGGCTACCTGCTGTGGGCCGCCAGGACCGCCAGGTACCGGATCCTCGTGCTCGTGGCCTTCCTGTGGGGTACCACCGAGCTGCTGGCGGAGTACGGCCTGGAGGACGTGGTAGGGCAGGTGCGCCTGTCCTTCCTGCTGCCCCAGGTCGCCGTGTCCCCCGGCCTGGTGGGCACCCCGCTGGTCCACGCCCTGCTCACCGGGGCGGGGCTGGCCCTGCTCCTGCTCCTGTGGCGCGAGGACGTCGGCGGCGTCCTGGACGCGGTCACCTACACGGGCTTCATGGCCTGCGGGCAGGCCCTGGTCGTCAGCGTCTCCCTGCTGGCGAGGGAGATGCCCGGGGTCGCTGCCGTCCTGGTGACCGTGCAGGCCGTGGTCTCCACCTTCTGCCCGGCCCTGGCCCTGGGCCGGGCCGCCCGCACGCGCTCTAAGGCGATACAGGTGGCGGTGCTCGGAGGCGGGGTCCTGGCCATGGTGGTCCTGGAGTCCTGGATGACGCACCAGCTCTCCGAGGACCACCCGGGCGTCTACCTCGGGGTCCTGGTGCTGCTCGCCCTGGCCTGGGGGGCGACCGTCCTGGTGGTCTCGCTCACGGAGCCCTCCCGGATCCGGGCCTCACTGGCCGGTGACGTCAAAGCCGGGCGCCTCACGCCGTTGGAGGTGGGCATGGCGACCAGTGGCGCGGGAAGGGCCTGGTTGCGCAGGAACTGCCTCCGGCCCGACGCCGCGGAGGTCAGCGGCCGCTTCTGCCGGGCCGTCATGGCCCTGGCCCTCCTGCGCAGGCGGACCCCGCCCGACGGCGTCCTCAGCCAGGAGGTCAGCGCCTGTCTTGAAGGCGCCCTGGGTGAGCTCGCCGCCGCCCGCGGCCTCCTGGTCCCCTTCCTTCCCCCCACGAACCCGGTGCCGCCCACGACGGTGCCGCCCGGCCGCGTGCCCGCAAGGACCCCTGGCCCGGTCGGCGCGGCGCCTGTGAGGGTGGTGCCTCGCGGAGCGCCGGGAGGCCCGGTCCCCTACATCCCGGGCCCAGGTCCGTACGCCCCGGTCCCGTACGCCCCGGTCCCGGTCCCGTACGTCCCCTTAGCGGGCCCCTACGCCCCCGGACCGGTTTCTTACACCCTGGGCCTGTACGCCCCCGGGAGCCTGCCCGGCCCGGGCCCGTACGCCCCCGGGAGCCTGCCCGGCCCGGGCCCGTACGCCCCCGGACCAGTTCCTTACGCCCTGGACTCCTACATCCTGGACCCCTACACCCTGGACCCTTACAATCCCAACCCAGGTCCGTACGCCCCGGGCCCCAGACCATAGGGCCCGGGGAGACGCTGCCCAGGGCAGACACAATGGCGGTCTGCGCGGTACCGTCACCCAGAGCCCCCCGACCCACCAGGAGATCCCCATGACCACAGCACCTGGGGCAGCACCGCTGACCCCCCGGGACCCCCACCTGCCCCCAGCGGGCACCTCCTCGCGCTTTACACGCCGTGACAACGGCTGGGGCTACTCCGCCGGTACCTACAACTTCTCCTACACCACCGGCACCAGCACCGCACCCGACCAGTACGGCGGGAGCGTGCCGGGCTGGGCCAGCCCGCAGGCCCAGCGCGCGCGCCGCCGCAACGAGGTCGTCGGGGTCCTGCTTATGGTCGTCAGCGGGCTGGCGCTGCTGGGCTTCGTGGTCTACATGGTGCGCTCGGTCAAGGACGCCAGCCAGCTGGTGCTGCCCGCCGCCCTGGCCCTGGTGCCCCTGGTGATCGTGCTCCTGACCGTCCTGTGGATCGACCGGTGGGAGCCTGAGCCCCCCGCCATGCTCGTCACGGCCTTTATGTGGGGCGCCGGGACGAGCGTGGTCATTGCCGTGCTGCTCAACGACTGGCTGTCGGGGACCGTGGCCGAGGCCCTGGGGGACCCGGAGGTGGGGGAGACCGCCGGCGCGGTCATTGCCGCACCCCTCTTCGAGGAGGGGGCCAAGGGCCTGGGCGTGCTGGTCATCTTCTTTATCTGGAGACGCACCTTCAACGGCCCGGTGGACGGCATCGTCTACGCCTGCGTCATCGCCGGCGCCTTCGCCTTCTCCGAGAACATCGTGTACTTCTTCCGCGCCTACCAGCTGGACCAGACCCACCCGTCCGCAGGCGGGAGCCAGCTCCTCGAGACCTTCCTGGCCCGTGGGATCATGACACCCTTCACCCACCTGACCTTCACCTCCTGCACGGGGTTCGCCGTCGGGCTGGCCTCGACCATGCGCTCACGCTTCTCCTGGGTGTGGATGACGCTGGTGGGCTACGCCCTGGCGGTGTGCGGGCACGCCTTCTGGAACGGTGTCATCGCCAGCCTGTCGACCCCGGTCCTGCTGGCGGTCGAGATCCCCGTCTTCCTCATGTGGATCGGCGGCATCGTGCTCCTGCGCCAGATGGAGCGCAGGGCCATGGCCTCGCGCCTGGCCGACTACTCCCGGGCCTCCTGGCTCACCGGTGCCGAGGTCACCATGCTCACCACCGGGACGGGGCGCCGTCAGGCCCGACGGTGGGCCCGTAACCGGGGGCCGGCGGCGGGCAAGGCCATGAAGAGGTTCCAGAAGGCGGCCGTGGACCTGGCCCAGCTCCGCCAGCGCGCCATGAACGGGCACGCCGAGAGCGACTACGCCGACGCCGAGCACAGGCTCCTGGAGGAGCTCGCCCGGTCGCGACGTGCCTTCTTGGACGCACGCACCTGACGGACTAGGCTGCTCCTGACGGCGTCGCCCCCGCGCGCCGCCCCGACCCCGAGGACACAGATATGACCAGCACGCCCCCTGCCACCGGAACCCTGACCGTCAAGCGCGGCATGGCCGACATGCTCAAGGGCGGCGTCATTATGGACGTCGTCACCCCCGAGCAGGCGCGTGTCGCCCAGGACGCCGGGGCCGTGGCCGTCATGGCCCTGGAGCGCGTCCCCGCCGACATCCGCGCCCAGGGGGGCGTGGCCCGTATGAGCGACCCCGACCTCATTACCGGCATTATCGAGGCCGTCTCCATCCCGGTCATGGCCAAGGCCCGTATCGGCCACTTCGTGGAGGCCCAGGTCCTCCAGTCCCTGGGCGTGGACTACATTGACGAGTCCGAGGTGCTCACCCCGGCCGACTACTCCCACCACATTGACAAGCACGCCTTCACCGTGCCCTTCGTGTGCGGGGCCACGAACCTGGGCGAGGCGCTGCGACGCATTACCGAGGGCGCGGCCATGATCCGCTCCAAGGGCGAGGCCGGCACCGGCGACGTCTCCAACGCGGTGACCCACATGCGCACCATCCGCGACGAGATCCGCCGCCTGACCTCCCTGCCCGCCGACGAGCTGTACGTGGCCGCCAAGGAGCTCGGCGCCCCCTACGAGCTGGTGGCCGAGGTGGCCCGCACCGGGAGCCTGCCCGTGGTCCTGTTCACCGCCGGCGGCATCGCCACCCCGGCCGACGCCGCCATGATGATGCAGATGGGCGCCGAGGGCGTGTTCGTGGGCTCGGGCATCTTCAAGTCCGGCGACCCCGCCAGGCGCGCCGCGGCCATTGTGCGCGCCACTGCCCAGTTCGACGACCCCGACGTCGTCGCCGAGGTCTCCCGCGGCCTGGGGGAGGCCATGGTGGGCATTAACGTCGAGGAGATCCCCGAGCCCCACCGCCTGGCCGAGCGCGGCTGGTGAGCCCCGGTACCGGGGCCGGCGGCCTGACCTGGCCGGGGGGCGGTACCCCGTCGTGCGGGGCCGGCGGCCTCACGACCCCCGCTGCGGGGACGACGGGTCCGGCAGCGGGGACCGGGCTCACCCCCGACGGACGCCACCCCACCCTGGTCCCTAAGGACTGGGACCGGCACGTGGACCCCGGTGAGTGGGGGCTCGGCCCCGGCGGCCTGCCCTTCCGGCGGGCCGCCCGCGTCCTGGTGCTCACTGCCGACGGCCTGGCCCTCCTCATGACCGGCCACGACGTGGCCGACCCCGCCCACTCCTGGGTCTTCACCCCCGGGGGCGGCATCCAGCCGGGGGAGACGGACCGCCAGGCCGCCGCCCGCGAGCTGGCCGAGGAGTCCGGGATCGTCGTCGACCCCGCGGACCTGGAGGGGCCCGTGGCCCGGCGCGACGCCGTCTTCCGCTTCGCCACCGTGACCTGCCGCCAGGACGAGGTCTTCTTCCTCCTGCGCCTGAGAGGCCCCCTGGCCCTGGAGCGGGCGGGGTGGACCCAGCTGGAGCGCGACGCCGTGGACTCCATATCCTGGTGGACGCCCGCCGAGCTCGACGCCGCCCGCAGGACCGGCTGGGAGATCTACCCCAGCGCCGTCCCAGGGCTCGTCGGCTCCCTGCGCGCCGGCTGGGACGGCAGGCCCCTGGACCTCACCGAGCCCCCGGACGCCGAGCTCCTGGCCCAGGTGGCCGCGGGCGGGACGCGGTCGGGTGGGGGCCGGGCGACGTCGTGACCAGTAACCGTGAGCACCGGGAGGAACCTGTGGACCGTGTCCCCGCCCAGACCATGGACGCGCTCAACCCGCGCGCCCTCTTCCCCGCACCCGCCCCGGCGGGCTCCCGGCCCACCATCGGCGTCCTGGCCCTCCAGGGGGACGTGCGCGAGCACGCCCTGGCCCTCCAGGCCGCGGGCGCCCGCCCCGTGACCGTGCGCCGCGCCCGCGACCTGGGGGACGCCCCGGGGCAGAGGCTCGACGGCATCGTCCTGCCCGGCGGGGAGTCCACCACCATGAGCACCCTGCTGACCAGCTTCGGCATGCTCGAGCCCCTGCGGGCCCTCCTGCGCGCCGGACTGCCCGCCTACGGCTCCTGCGCCGGCATGATCCTGCTGGCCGACCGCGCCCTGGGCCTGGAGGAGGGGCAGGCCACCGTCGGCGGCATTGACATGACCGTGAGGCGCAACGCCTTCGGACGCCAGGTGGACTCCTACGAGGAGGACCTGGACGCCCCCGCCCTGGGTGCCAGCCCCAGCCGTCCCCTGCACGCGGTGTTCATCCGCGCCCCCTGGGTGGAGTCCGTGGGCGAGGACGTCGAGGTCCTGGCCACCACCCGGGCCGGACGCGCTGGTGAGGGCCAGGGGGGTGCGGGCGGTAGGATTGTCGCGGTTCGTCAGGGTCCCCTGCTCGCCACCTCCTTCCACCCGGAGGTCGGGGGCGAGAGCCGGGTCCACGACGTCTTCGTCGCCATGGTGACGCACCGGGCCTGAGCAGCGCCCGGACGCGCCCTGCGCACCCGCCAGGCCCGCTGGCCGCCGCGGGGGCGCCCTCTACCGCCGACTCCCAAGGAGCACACATGTCGGGTCACTCCAAGTGGGCCACCACCAAGCACAAGAAGGCCGCCATTGACGCCAAGCGCGGCAAGCTCTTCGCGCGCCTCATCAAGAACATTGAGGTTG
>ERZ773009.2962-NODE-2962-length-10506-cov-5.303320_pt1 | contig 10506 bp, 7 predicted proteins | sample MGYA00580663_ERZ773009 | MGnify/ENA primary metagenome ERZ773009 (study PRJEB29015, sample SAMEA2737969) | human oral metagenome | biome: human oral; feature: human-associated habitat; material: dental | place: China | collected 2026 ...
CGAGGCCCCGGGCACCGGACAGGTGCTCGGGGCCTCGCGTATACCTACCCGAAAACAGAAACGGTCGTATCTCTTTAGGCCGCACACACTACATGAATGCCCTCAAACCAACATTGGAATCTAGGCACGGAATGCGTGTGGTTTGACCGAGCGGATACACTCCGAGATCCAACCACTATCCCAAAGTAACTAGCACTACAGCACACACGGCAAATAGATCCGACACGCACATTCAAATTAACTCCGGAAAGACACGCGCCCAATGAACACATGAATGACCACAATCGACATTCAACCAATGAACCAGCACGCACTCTGCAAACACGAAATAACCTAACTCACACCCAAACAGCCTCCACCACAAAACAGATTTACAAATGCATTAAACAAAATTTACAAATGTTGCAAACACAAGCATCTCAAATTAAGCGTGAGATGCCATTACGACCCTTCCCCCGTAGTTCAAACTAGATTGACAGCTCTCCACAGACAAGCTAGCATGTAGACACTTTGCTGTTTACAAGGAGGTATAATGCGCGATCTAGAAGAACTTCGTTCCCACATTTACGCCCATGACTCAAAGCCATACTTTGATGAAGGGGTACGAGCATATCAGGCCGGAGCATACCGCGCAGCTATAGTCGAAACATGGGTAGCTGTATCACTTGATCTAATTAGCAAGATTCGACACCTCGCAGAACGAGGTGACAAGACTGCAAAATCCTACATTGCCGAACTCGACAAAGCGATCAAAGAAGAAAATAAAGGACATCTACAGAAAGCAGAAAATGAGTTACTTGACAAAGCCAAAACACTGGAGCTAATTACAGGGCACGAACACACCGAGCTAAAACGCCTCTATTTGGACAGAAACGTCTGCGCACACCCGGCTTTTACAGCTCCGAATGACGTTTTTCAACCAACAGCAGAACAGGTACGCTACCATCTTTCATCTGCTGTCGATAACGCATTATCGCTACCACCAACACCCGGACGACTACTAATTACTCAACTCATTAATGAACTGACACGGAAAGCCTGGCCAAAACCTCCACAATCGGGAACCTACTTCCAAGAGAATTACTTAAATGCCAAAACAGATAGAACGAAGCGCAACATCGCAGAACTCCTCGTTAAAACAGCAATAGAGACACCAACTCTCAAAGCTGGTGCAGAAGTAGAACCTGAGGAAGTCACGCACCGCTGCCGAGATATCATCAAGTTGCTATTACACAGCGAAGAAGCTCTACTCCAGGCTTCCATTAGATCAGTCCTGCGCAAACGACTTGAAGGAAACAACCTTACTGACGAGGTACTGTTACGAACTGTGGGTGCTCTCGGCCAATTTTCATCAACATGGGAGACACTCGATAGCCCGACGATCACACGCATTTCCACCCTAATCAGCAACAGCCCTATCGAAGAGCTACAAAGCTTTGCAACTTTGAGCTGCTACCCCATTCACCTCGAAGAGATCGAGGCGGCAGCAAATGATCGCAGGATCGAATTGTCCGAAAGCAAGGAAGGCTATGAATACCTCTATAATAACATATCCAACGATGCAACTTATCTGATCAGCCTAACATTGAACGCGCTCGCTAAGTCTGAGAGCTTTCGCAACTCAGAGAGGCTACTACAAGACCTTATTTCACTTGGCGAAAGCATGAAATCAGAACACCTTTCTCGACTAGCTGAAATCACTAACGATAACCTTCAAGTATATTTAGCGAAGGAAACAGAGAATCTACTAATTTCCCTTTACAATAAGACCAAACACATCAAAAATTATCAACGGTTGTGGAACACCATCACCGATGGAATAGTTTCAGCTGCATCCACTATACCTTATGATGGTTACTACTCGAAATACGATTACAGTTCTTTAAAATCACTGGTTAACTCCGACGCAGAGTCGTAAGTACCAGAATCCCTCCAACTTGGAGGTCAGCCCCGTTAACAGGACTCAACGGCGGGGGTCTGCTGAGCGTTTTCGCGCGGGAAGCCCCAGTCTCGTCGAAACGAATGAACAAGCACAGCTCGTCCCCGTTGAGATACCAACAGACGGTATCCCCTGAGAGGCCTAGATGAGCTAGCGCAGGACGTCCTGCGGACCGCCGATCTCCCGTACCTGCGCGACGAGAACCTCTGCGAGCTTCTTCGCCGCCACATACTGCGTCGATTCAACCCCGTAGCGGCTCGCGATGTCCGCAAGACGCCCAGGGATGGTCGTAGCGCTGCCGTCCTTCGACGTCAGCATGTCCGCCAGGTTGAGCACCAGGAGCTCTTCCGACCGGTAGGTACTGTCGGGGTTGCCGTGGTGGAAGATTTCCGCCCAGTACGTGAACCCCAGAGAGCGCAGCAGAGCGCCTCCAAGTTCCTCGTGCTCGGACTGTTCCTGGGCGAATTGATAGCCGACATCGTGCAGGTATCCCATCACGAACATGTCGCGGCACTTCTCATCCGACCAGCCAAACAGGGTCCGCCCCAGCTCGGAGGCTTTCATCCCAACCCCGCGGCAGTGGCGCAGCCGGTTCTCGTCCATGCCGATCGCCGGCGTCGAGTCAGTCATCATGCGATCCTTTGCGCGCCGTCGGCCAGATACCGCAGGAGATCCCTCAGTCTACGACGCTGAGAGTCAGCGAGGCGCAGATCGAGGAGCTTGTCCTTGGGTACCCACTGGAAACCCGTGGATTCAGAGTCGAGAGACACCTCTTGGCCCACAGACACCCCGTAAAACACGACGGTGAACTCCTGGCGCACTTCCCCGTCGGAGTATGCGATGCGCACGTCCGGGTCCGTGTAGGTGCCGACGATCCGGGTCACCTGCACGTCGAGGCCGGTCTCCTCCTTAAGCTCGCGGACCGCGCACTCGGCAAGGCTTTCGCCGAATTCGAGAGTGCCGCCCGGGAGCGTCCAATTCCCGCTATCCCGGCGCTGGAGCATGAGGATGTGGCCCTCGCGCTCGATGGCGACCGCTGCTGCGGGGACGATCGAGTTGGCCGCCGGCGCATCGGGGTCGTGGGAGTAGTCCACGCGCGTCGTCGTCAGGGCCGAGGCCAGCCACGCCTCGACATCGGCGCCGGGGGTGACGACGTTCTTATCGTTCGTGGAGGGAACCTTGATAAAGAGGATCTGCGTCCCCCGCTTCGAGCGCTGCGCGTAGGTCGTTCCGGGTTCGATGACGTAGAAGTCGCCCGCGCGAAACTCATACTCCTCGCCGGTGTCCGTATCCAGGTACTGCGTCCAGCCGGAGAGCATGTACTGGTATTCGGTAGCCTGCGTATGAAAGTGCGGCTGCTCGCATGCGTCGTCGGAATAGGACGTGATCCCGATTTCGAGATCGCTCGTGTCGTAGTGCGCGACCACCTGCGGCCGAGAGAGGTTGCCCGCCAGGTACTGGCGCGACACCTGCTCCAGCGCTTGGCGGATCTCGCCTGACGTGATGGTGGAGAACATCGTCATCGCCTCCTTGGGGCCTTATGTCGGCTCTTCCTCAGCTGGCGCCTCAAGACAACGAGTACGCCGATCGCGACGACCACGCTCGCCAGGCACAGGGCAAGCACGAACCACAGCGAGGGAAGAGTCTCGCCCTGGTTGAGACCAATGATGGACATCGAGAAGAACGAGATGATGAGCGTCGGGACGAAAAAAACCGCGGACGCGAAGGTGAGGAACGTGTTCGTTCGTTCTGCAGCCTCGGCGTTTTCCTGGTGCGCGACAGCCTGGACGGACTGAGCTGTGTTCGCGAGCAGGCCGGACGCCCGCTCGAGCAGCCGTCGGTATTCTTCAATCGTCGTCTTGAGTTCGGCGACCTTGCGCGTCGCGAGGCCGCGCAGGGCCTCGTTGCCGGTCACGAGTTCGTTGACCTTGGAACGGCGTTCGAGGTTCCTAGACACGAGGAACGCCGTCGTCACGAACTGGGAGAGCACACCGATTTCTCGCTGCGCCCGCCCGAGGCGCTGGGTGGCCTCCTCCGAATCGTCGCTGATCATGATCTGGAAGGGCTCGTTCTCCCAGAATTCGAACTCGATCCGCCAGTTCTCAAGGTTGTACTGCTCGTACTTGATCGGGATCGAGAACGCCTCAACGATGTCGCCCACGTCCGAAGGTTCGTTGAAGTACCCCTGCCCGCGGTTCAGCCAGATGCCGTTGTGCGGCCAGCGAAGATTGTCGAGCAGTTCTGGCGAGACCGGCTGATAGATCGTGACGGTGCCGTTGCCCATGTCGAAGATTCGACACCAGCGATGGAGGGCACGAAGCGGCTCGGAGGTATCACCGGAACGGGCCGGCAGGTTCTGGGTCAGCAGATCGACGTACGTGATCCTCGTATCGTCATTGATCTGCAGGGGCACGTTCGTTTTGTTCGCCGACACCCGCTGAATCATCTCCGGCATGGACGCCATCAGTGCGCGAGCGACGGTCGGTGCCATGAGCTTTTCGAGGAGCGAGGAGATCTCCCCGTCGTGCGCGCCATCGAGCGACACTTCGAGCTCGTAGCTGTCGATATCACTCCACGGGTCCTCGCGATGGGTGTGCGCATCGATGGGGCAGTACCGGTAGCCCTCACCGTCATCCAGCGGGGGCAAAGGGATCGGATTCTCGAACTCCATGGCCCGGCGATGCCATCCGGACAGCATCACTGCCTGCGTCCCATCCGTGTACTGGCACTTCAGCAGGAAGCTTGGGCCCGCGTCCCAGAGCTGAGGATCAGACGCGTACGTTTTGCTGTAGGAGCTCATCGCCCGGGCACCTCCATTCGAAGTCGTTGACACGTAGTTGTCCGTAGCGCAGGCGGCCCGAGGCCGTGGGGACATAGCGCTCTTTGAGATTGTAGTCGTTTCCGCAGATAACGCGCCCGAGCGCAGCATATGTGCGCGCCGCAGATAAACGAGGCCGGGGCCGGCCACGCTTAATTGCGCAGTCGGCCCCGGCCTCGTCACGGAAGAACTCTCAGAAGTACGCCTTCATCATGGAGACCAGGTCGTAGCCGTAGTTCTTGGCCGCGGCCCAACCGGTGTGGTTCGGGTTCTCCTGGATGCCGAGGTATTCAACCACGGGGGCAGCACCCTTGCGCACGTAGGTGAAGCGCGGGTCGACGACCGTGTTCGCGAGCGAGGCCGTGGTCACCGAGTTGTCCGCGTAGGCTCGCAGGTGCTGGACCTGAGCCCGAATGCCGGTGCGCACATCCGGGAATGTGGCACCCTTCGCGCCGCCGCCGACCGCGCCGATGCCGGAGAAGTTGTACTGGTTGACGCTCACGTCGCCGCCAAATCGCAGCCAGCCCGTCTCCTTCATGGCCTGGACGAAGACCAACTCGGGAGACACACCCTCGGCCACGGCCTCGTCGTAGACGACGGAGGCGAAGTCACGGATAGTCTGTGCACCGCCGGCGCTCAGGGCGCTCGGGTAGCTGTAGCCGACCTCTTCCCATGCCTCTTCCATGGCGTCGATGATCTCCGCGCGCGAGGCGGTGGGCGCGCTCATGATGAGGCGCTGACCGGCGGCGTTAGTAACCGAATCGGCACGCGAGGCCGAACGAGACGCCGCGTCCGCCGCAGGCGCCCCTCCACCGTCCACGTAGCCCAGCCACGCCCCCGATGAGGCGAAGGAGGAGGTGCGTCCATCAACGTCATGCGTGCCCGTGACCATCGCACCCGAGGAGGGATCGAGCCAGTACCAGGTGCCACCATCGAGCAGCCAGCCGCTGTTCATCGCGCCGGAGCCCGCCATGTGATACCAGGCGCCGCCGACATTGACCCAGCCCGTGACCATCGCACCCGAGGAGGGATCGAGCCAGTACCAGGTGCCGCCATCGAGCAGCCAGCCGGTGTTCATCGCGCCGGAGCCCGCCATGTGATACCAGGCACCGCCGTCCTTGACCCAGCCGGTGGCCATGTCGCCGTCACGGCGCAGGTAGTACCAGCTCTCGCCATCCTTCTTCCAGCCCGTCACCATCGCGGTGGAGTCGTCAAAGAAGTAGCGGCGCCCGTTGATGGTGGACCATCCGCGGATCGTGCGCCCATCGGAACCCGCCCAGTACCAGCGGCCGCCCGCGCTGAACCAGCCGGTCTTGGCCTGGCCGTCGCGCACGAAGCGCCAGGTGTCGCCCGACCGCTCCCACGTCCCCTTGCTCAGCCCGTAGGTCTGGGCGATGCCGGTCGCGTCGGCGACGCCGAGGGAACGCACGAAGGCGGGGTCGCGTAGCAGCTGCGCATCCGAGGAGGAGGTCAGGAAGGCGTGCTCAACGATGATGCCGGGCATGTTCTCCTCGCGGGCCTGGCGGATGATCGCGTAGTAGTCGCCCGTGGAGCCGTCCGGGTAGTTGTAGTACGGATTGTCGCGGGTCTTGATGCCTCGGTCCGCGAGGCCAAGATCGGTGAGCTCCTCCTGGATGTTACTGGAGAGCTGGCGCCCCTTCGTGTGAGTGGCGTAGTTGTACGAGGAGGAGTTTCCGTACCAGACCTCCGCGCCGCGCGCGAGGGGCGAACCCGAGTTGAAGTGGATGGAGACGAGCGCGTCGGCGCGGGCCGCAGCGGCCGTCTGGACGCGGCTGGACAGGTCCTCGCTGAGGTTTTCGGAGGGTCTGACGTCGGTCGATCGGGTCATGACGACGGTGACGCCGTCGTAGGACTCAAGTTCCTCCTTGAGGGCCAGGGACACCTCGAGCGTTAGGTCCTTCTCGCGCAGGCCGTTGGCGACCGCGCCAGAGTCGGACCCCCCGTGCCCGGGGTCGATGGCGATGATGATTCCGGTTGCCGCCTGGGCGGGCGGCACCAGTGCCGCGACGGCGGCGCCGAGCGCCAGGGTGAGGCCGGCTGCGAGTTTCCTCCACGGGGAGCGCATAGTCATCCTTCAAGTTGTTAGCGTGACAACCGAGATTCTAGTTACTTATATTGTAACTGTAAACATGAGAATAGCTACACGAATCAACCGCTATGAACTAATGGGATTGTTTTGCGAATGGTGAGACGAGGCCTGGGCCGGGATCCGCTCTCGGGAACGGGAGGGCGGCCGCGCGCACAGCCGCAACGCACCCCTCAGAGCGCAGAAACGGACCACCGCTGAACGTGGAACACCCTCCTCAGACCACTAACGATCCACCCCGGAACGCCCCCCTGAGACCGCGGAACGCACCGCCGCCGCAGCCGCCCTCGAGGACGCCTCGATCGAGCGATGCTCACGCACCCAGGCGCGCGCCCGCGTCGGCCCCACCCAGCTCAGCTCCCCGGACGCGAGGGCAGCCATCGCCTCGGCGACGCGGTCTGCATCGAGGCCACACGCCACCCCGAGCCCTCCCTCACTCACGTCGCGGGCGGCCTGCCCGGGCCCCGCGTAGATGACGGGAGTGCCCTGCGCGAGGGAGGCGAGGATCTTCGTCGGGTAGGCGTAGTCGTAGCCGCCGGGGCGCAGCGAGGCCAGGGTGGCGGTGGCGCGCGCCATCCACCGGTCAGCCTCGTCGGCGCCGACGGCGGGCACGAGAACGACGCCCGGGACCCCGCGAGCACGCGCGACCAGGTCCTCCCACCCGGCCCCCTGCCCGACAAACACGAGGCGCGCGTCCCCAAGGCGTGGGCGCGCCCGCTCGAACGCGTCAATGAACACCTCGGGGGCGAGCCAGGGGGCGACCGTGCCCGTGTAGGCAAAGACCGGGCCCTGGCAGGAGGGGAAGCCCTCGGGCACCCCCTCGGCCGCGGCACTGGGAACGCGCACCCCGTTGGGTACGACACATACGCGCGCCGCCCCGAGGTCGCGCGCGCGCCGGGCCACCCCGTCGGACACGGCGATGACGCGGCGGGCGCCGCGCAGGGCGAAGGACTCCAGGCTGGCGACCGCGCGCACGACCGGGCGAGGAACCCCGGCCATGGCCGCGGCGTCCGACACGATGTCGGCGCAGTAGTAGACGTAGGGGACGCGGCGCGCTGCGCACGCGATGCGCACGGCGGCGCCCGTCGTGGGCGGGGGCTCCGAGACGACCACGTCGGGGCGTGGGCCGACCACGAGGCGCGCGACGAGGGGTAGGTCGAAGGACAGGTAGGAAACGTAGCCGCGCACCGCTCCCGTGCGGTCGCGCAAGACGGGGGCGCGTCGCACGCTAACGAAGCCGTGCCCCTCCCCCGACTCGACGCCGCCGTCTGCGAACTGTCGGGCGTCGCGGGCGACGGAAGGAGCTAGGCGCGATGTGAGGACCTGGACCCTGTCGCCTCCTGTGGCGAGCGCGCGGGCAAGTGCCCCGAGGCGCAAGGCGGCAGCCGTCGGCTCGGGCGTGAAAGTGCGGGTCGCGAGGGTCACTAGCATGCGGGATTGGCTCCCCCGCCGATGGTGACGCGCGGGGTGCCGACCCACGCCTGGGGGCTCGTGATTGCGCGCCCGTCGACGAGCAGTCGAACGCCGGGCAAGTCGGAGGGAGTCAGGTCCCGGTAACACTCGTGGTCCGCCTGGATGATGGCCGCGTCCACCTCCTCGCCGAGGTGGTAGGCGTCCCACCCGAAGGACGCCAGCTCCTCGTCGGAGTAGAGCGGATCGTGGACGCTCGCCCGCGCCCCTGCCTCGCGCAGCGCGCAGGTGACGCCGAATACGCCGGAGAACGCGGTTTCCTTGACACCGCCGCGGTAGGCGGCGCCCAGGACCGCGACGCGCAGGCCGTCCAGGGACCCCAGCAGAGCGGCGGCACGCGAGACCGCGTAGGCGGGCATCGCGGCGTTCGCGGCGCGGGCCGCGGACACGACGGTCGCGTCCGGATCGCCGGCCAAATACAGGCGCGGGTAGACGGGGATGCAGTGGCCGCCGACCGCGATGCCGGGCCGGTGGATGTGGGAGTAGGGCTGGGAGTTGCAGGCCTCAATGACGCGCGCGACGTCGATGCAGGCCGCATCCGCGTAACGCGCGAATTGGTTCGCCAGGCCGATGTTGACGTCCCGGTAGGTGGTCTCGGCGAGCTTGGCCATCTCGGCGGCCTCGGCCCCGCCCATGGGCCACACGCCGTTGGGGCGCGGCAGGTCGTCGCGCTCGTCGAAGGAGAGGACGGCCTCGTAAAAGCGAACGCCGCGCGCCTCGCCGGCCTCGCTCAGTCCACCCACGAGCTTCGGGTAGCGCGCCAGGTCGGCGAAAACCCGTCCGGTAAGGACGCGCTCGGGCGAAAAGACGACGTCGAAGTCGCGGCCCTCGAGCAGGCCGGAGACCTCCTCGATGAGGGGCTTGTAGCGTCCGCGCGTCGTGCCCACGGGCAGGGTCGTCTCGTAGGAGACGAGGGTGCCGCCTGTCAGGTGCTCAGCCATGGAGCGGGTCGCAGCGTCCATGATCGTAAAGTCGGGATGGCTCTCATCGTCGACGACGAGGGGCACGACCATGACGACGGCGTCGGCCCCGGGGATCGCGTCAGCGTACTCGGTCGTGGCCCGCAGGGCGCCGGAGGAGATAAGCGGGGGCAGGTACTCGGCGAGGTGTGCCTCGCCCGGGAAGGGTTCTTCTCCCCCGTTGATGAGTGCGACCATGCGAGGGTTCACGTCCACGCCGACGACGGTGTGCCCGCCGCGCGCGTAGTGCACCGCCAGCGGCAGACCAATCTTGCCCATGCCGACGACCGCGATGCGCATGGGACCCCCTTTCCGTCTCCGGCCTCGTTGTTCCCCTCCAGTGTAGTGCCCCGCCCCACCTACAATGGGGGCGTGGATCGCGCGCTCAACCTTCTGCTCTACCCGTCGAACCTGGCCTCGCCCGGTCGGCTGGTGAAGATCGCGCGTTCGCTGTCCCCTCTGTTTTCGCAGACGCGGGTCGTCGGCATCGACCAGGGCGACCTGCCCACAGACGAGGCCGTGGCCCCCACCGTGCGCCTCACCCGGATCCGGGGCGCATCCCTGGGTGCGCGCCTGGGCGGGGTGCGGGTCGTCGTGGCGTGGGGGGCGCGCGTGTACCGGCGATTCGCGAAGCAGCGCGTCGCGGCCGTCTCCGCGCAGAACCTGTTCCTGCTGCCGCTCGCGCACGCGTTGGCGCGGCGCACCGGCGCGGTGTTCGCCTACAACGCGCACGAGTTGGAGACGGAGACGGTGGGGTCGGCGGGGATGCGCCAGCGCCTCCAGCGCGTGATCGAGCGCCGCTACATACTCCGCGCGGACGTGGTGTCCGTGGTCAACGAGTCGATCGCCCAGTGGTACCGCAGCGCCTACCCGGGCGTGGATCCGGTCGTGGTGACGAACGCCCCGACGGGCGCGGAGGGTGTCATCGACCTGCGCTCGCAGCTGGGGATCCCGGAGGGCGCGCTCCTGTACCTGCATTCGGGCTACCTGGCGCCTGGGCGCAATATTCCCTTGATTCTGCGGGCGTTTGAGCAGGTGAAGAGCGCGCACGTGGTCTTCGTCGGCTCCGGCGCCCTGCTGCCCGAGGTCGAGCGGGCCGCCGCAGCTCACCCGAACATCCACCGCCTGCCTCCCGTGGAGCCGGATCAGGTCCTGGCGATGACGCGCGGGGCTGACGTGGCGCTGTGTCTCATCGAGTCCGGGTGCCTGTCGC
>ERZ773009.2966-NODE-2966-length-10498-cov-4.618405_pt1 | contig 10498 bp, 9 predicted proteins | sample MGYA00580663_ERZ773009 | MGnify/ENA primary metagenome ERZ773009 (study PRJEB29015, sample SAMEA2737969) | human oral metagenome | biome: human oral; feature: human-associated habitat; material: dental | place: China | collected 2026 ...
AAAGGTGGAGTCTTAAAATGTGTTTCGATTTTAACTGCATCTATCTGCTTACAACTTACTTTTCATATATGCATATAACTGCTTATGTAAATTGTTCATTTCATCTTTTGCCTTCATAGAGTGTTGGTACATAAACTTATAAGCAAAAGAACTTCTGAATATAAATGCTGTCACTGTTGCGAGAAGCCAAGTCGGTGCATATAAAAATATATTAAACTTTCTTGGCAGTACTCTCCCATGCCAAAGCTTTATAAAATTAAAATTTCGTTTTAATCGTTTTGCAGTTTTAAGCATAAGCTTATGTTCATAACCTGCCCTTTTGGGATACTTTGCCTCATAATAAGCATCTGCAATAGGTACGACCATAGCCAAGTGACATATTTGCCACAGATGCATATCGTCTACTATTTTGTACGGAATTTTTGCTTTTTTAAAAATCCCTGCCAATTTATTTATTCTTACAGTTTTTTCCCTGCTTATCTTTCCAAAAGTAGTAGGCTGAACAAAACTCGGAGTTAATTCTGCATCTAAAATATCATTCCTAATACTTCCTCCTGCTCCGGGAAATGCCGGAATAATCCTTCCTTTACCGCAAATATCCTCCCAATTTCTATAATCATCAATGGAATTGACCATGGTAACAATATCGCTGTTGTTATATTTTAATTCATCCAAGGCGGTATATAATTGATTTTCACGAACTGTTAAAAAGATAAAATCATACTTGTCATCTCGCTTAAGCTCCTTTAGTACCTTTACCTTAGATTTCCTTAACTTGTTATTTTCATAATAAAGCAAGCCCCTTGACTTAAGCACAGCCAAGCGTCTACCTCTGGCATAGATACTTACATCAAAACCCGCTTTTTTTAAGAGCATGGCGTACAATGAGCCTATTACTCCGGCACCGTAAATTAATAATCGCATATAATCCCTACTTTTATATTATTCCACCAAAACCCATTCACCTATCCATTTATTTGTAGTTCTGTTGTATTGTCTTTTATATAGTTTCTTATTTATAACCTTGTATCTTAATTCTATAATCATCTTATATGGAACAACTTTCTCATTAACATATATATCACTATGTTTGACCACAACAATCCTACTCTTTTAATTTTTTAATAGCTTCCTCCAGTTCCTTTAATATTTCGTCTTTTCTATCATCATGTTTTACAAACTGCTCTAAAAATTCAAACATCTGATGCTAATATGCACCTAAACATAAGGATAAGTATTATTTTCCCTCTTAGATTCTCACTCTCTTTCTACCTGTCCAAATACGCCTTCCTAAGCAAAAATTTAGACAGCATCCTCTTGTAATGCCCCAAGTCAAGGTACTCATACATTCCTGCCTTTCTTGCCCTCTTATAAAGCTTTAAGATAAGCCTCCTATAATAAAGGTAAAACTTATGTCTGCTTATATTCTCCGGCTCCACTACCAAATGCAAAAAATCCCAATGCTCTATTTTTTTGGTAATCAGCTTATCCTTATATTCCTCGTACAAAGGCGTTCCGGGTATGGGAGTAAAGATGGAAATAGTTACATGAATAAGCTTGTGCTTTACTATCCAATCATACAGGTCATCAAAATCTTTTTTAGTGGCTGAAAGCCCTACTATCATAAGACCTATGCACTGTGCGGATGTGGAGTTAATTACCTCTATCGCCTTTACATTATGTTCTTTACTCGTTCCCTTATTGTAATCATTAAGTTCCTCATCACTTATAGCCTCAAGCCCTACCAAAAAGTACTTAAACCCTATATCTGCAAGTTCCTTTACAATATCGGGGTGGCTTGCTACAAAGTCAGCCCTTGCATAACACACATAGGTCTTTTTTATATTATTCTCTCTTACGAGCCTTACAAACTCCCTCAATCTTTTCTCATTTACCAAAAAATCATCATCCGATATGGTGATATTCTCAGCATCTATATTCTTAAGCTCTTCTATAACAAGCTTTAAGTCTCTTTCCCTGTATTTTCCGTGATTAAGTAAGGTACAATAGCAAAACTTACAATTATAGGGACAACTGAAAGATGTCTTTATATTGGCGGCTTGTGTCAAGTCAAGATATCTGAAATGCTTTCTGTTCTCATAAAAGAAAGTCCTGTCGGGTATAGGGAGACTGTTGATATCTATAGGTATCATGGGATTAGACTGCCATTTACCGCCGTCAAGCTTATAACACATACCGTTTATACTTGTGAGTTCCTTAATTAAATTCTTATTTACGATATCATTTGCATTAATAATATTCTTTTTAAGACCTGTATAGGTAACAATTTCGACAAAGGCATCAACCGACTCGCTTTTTGCTATATAATCTATAAATTCCGTATAAAAAACTTTAGTATTGATCTGTGCATGAACTCCTCCGACTATGGTGGTTATATTCGGATTATACTTTTTTGCCTGCATACAAAATTTCTTCATCATATTTTCCTGTGTTATATAACCCGTTATTGCCACCACATCAGGATCATAGTCTTTTAATACCGCTCTAAAGGGCTTATTTTGACAAATGTAATCGTAGATCATATCCTCATAGCCGGCTGCCTTAAGTCCCGTATGTAGGTACTCAAGCTCTAAGGGCTCGGAATCCAAAATATTGGTAAAGCTCAAAGTATTGGGTGCTCCCGGTCTTACCAACAAAACTTTCATGCAATTCTCCTTTTACTGCTCATATAAGTTCTAAAAAAGTTCTTTATATACACACTTATCAAGGTATTAAATCCGAAGGTCATCCTAAGTGTGTTCTTAATAGGAAATGCCCTAAGTGTATAAAGAAATGAGTACCAACTCATATTTACTGCAAATGTAAACTTAAGCACCTCAAGATAATACTCATTTAGGCTCATCTTGGAGGGCATAATAAGCACATCTCCGAAATTCCATTTTTCATAGTCGGTTTCATCATATAAAAGTCTGTCCCTGTACTCCTCAAAAAGAGGGGTGAGCGGATGGGGATTAAGTGGTGAAAATGTCATAAGTTCAGGTCTTAAAAGATTCTTATACTTAAGAAGTTTCTTAAAATCATTCTTATCCCAGTCCGGATGCAGGATAAAAGAACCCCAGCAGGCTATTTTATTTCTTTGCAGTATTCTTGTGGCTTTTAAGTTCTCATCTATAGTAGCCGCCTTATTATATTCTTTAAGCTGCCTATTATCAAAGCTTTCATAACCTACTATTACCGCAATCAATCCGTTTTTGTAAAGCCTTTTAAATAAATCTTCTTTTTCAAGTATGGAGTTTACCGAGCCGTAACATATATACTTCTTTTTAACCTTTCTTTCTTCCAAAAGCTCACAGAATTTTTCGAGCCTTTTTTTGTTTATCAAAAAATCATTGTCGCAAATCATTACATAAGGCTCTTTAAGTTCCTCAAGCTGCTGTACTATCTGCTCTATATCAACCTCTCTTAAAGTAGGACCTTCCAGCTTCCAACGCACGCAAAAGTTACATCTGTTTCTGCAACCGAAGGAAGTCTGAACCACCGCACAGGGCTGAAAACCGACATATTTGTATAAATGCCTGTAACGCTTGCTGCAATCTGTATCCGGTCTTACATATTCATTGTAACAGCCCTCTACTGCATTCTCGAAATTAAGTTCTTTGGAAAAAATTCCGACTATTGCCTTTTCCTGCTTTTTTCCTGAGGCTATCAGCTCCATCAACTCTTTGTAATTAGCCCTTGTAGTGGACTTGAATACATGGTCTACATACTTGCTGAAAAAAGAATTGGGATATACCATAGCCTGTACTCCCCCAACTATGACCTTGATGTCCTTATCGTATTTTTTTGCAATTTTTGCAATTTTTACAACATTTTCCACATCAGTACATTGGGAAGTTATCCCTATGACCTTAGGTCTGAACTTATTTATATAAGCTCCCAACCTTCCGTTAGGCTCTGCCATAAAGTCGGCAAGCAGCACCTTATGTCCCTGTTCTTTTAATATTGTGGCTACACACTCAACTCCAAGCGGCTCACCGAAGAGAAAATTCTTCACCGTAGTTATCTTTTTATTGACCCAAGGTCTTACAAGCAATACTCTCATTGATCCTCCTTATTTCCAAGCATATCCAAAAGCTTTTTGCACACTGCATCCGGTATAATATTACTTGCCAAATGCATATATTTTTTCTCTTTCTTTGCTCCAAGTCTGGACTTACTGTATCCTGTAGTCTGTCCCAAATGAAGTCTGATACACTGCTTTTCATAAGCAAGCCTTACCATGTATATCAGTATATTTAAATAAGTATCATACTTTTTATTACTTTCCTTATCGACTCCGCAAAATAAAAATACCATTTCCTTATCTATTTGCTTTATTTGAAAAAAAGCAAGTAACTCACCCTCACTTCCTTTGATTTCATACATCTGGGCATCCATTTTACAAAAGTATTCCGGCTTCAGTTTTTCAAGCCTTCCCTCAGAGCGTTCATATACCTGTTCATATAAGGCGTAATGTTGCTCTTGAAAATTTTTATTTGCCAGCTTACTTATATGCAAATACTCTGACTTTGCAAGTGCCTGTCTTAATCTTCTCCTGTAACGGCTTTTTAAACTCATAAAAATCCCGTCAAAATCTTTATCTATTTCCATTACATAGCTTCCTAATGTATTCGCCCTTGCTATCGGAAGCCTGCCATCGGTATTAAGTACCAAAAGCAAAGGAAAAGTTTTTAAATACTTAGCTAAAACCTCAAGTTTTCCCTCAGCACAGACAAAGCCTTCACAGGCTATTGATAAAGGAATCCCAACTACCCTTATATTAAAATTAAGCTTTAAGCTGCTGCTAAAGGTAAGTAAGTCAAGTTTAAGCTTGTAACTTACCATAATGATTCTTTCCTCTTCATTGATATGATAGCTTTGATTACAATAATTTACCTCTTCTAAAAAAGTCAAAAAATCCTTTTTTATAAATACCTTTTTTGCGGCTATTTCATCCCATGTATCAGGAAGTTTTTTTGCACTGTTATAAACCTTAAAGCCGGACTTCATAGTACTTCCTCGTATACTTTATAGCTTTTATACTTATTTTTCATAAAACGCTTTGTAATTGCGGTTGATTCTATATTACTTTCCATTATCCAGCCGGACTCCAAATATGTATACTCGCTTCCTCTCAGTTTATAAAGATAGTCAAGTAAGGCGATTACCGCACCGCTGTTTTTATATTCAGGCAGTACTCCAAATTCTGTAATTTTTACAGTATCTATCTTTTTTAAGCCAAGCTTATAACTAAGTATAGGCAATACACCAAGCCTTTTACCGCTTCCTATAAGTTGGTTAAAGTCAGGATACCAGAGCATAAATCCTACAGGCTTTTCATAATGATACACAAACAAAAGGTTTTCTTCTTTGATAACATACTTAAACGATGACAGTAACTCTATATCCTCCTCTTTTCTCGCAGTATAGTAGTACTTGTGATTTACAAAAGCCTTGTTATTAATTTCGGTATATAAGGCAGCGGTTTTTTTAATATTTTTAAAATCCGCCCCACTTATACTGAAATTTTTTGCTATATAATCCCTTAACCTATCGGGTAATTTCATATCCATATCCGAAATTTTTATCCGGTAACTGTAAAGCAGCTCCGTAGGCTTAATATATTTTTCAATATGTCTTATATAATATTCTTTATTATAGGCACTTCCAAAACTCGGCATGGACTTAAATGAGTCCGCCAACAGCCCAAGTCCGTAGTTTACGTGCAGATTAAGCCCAAGCAAAAGCTTTTGTAAATTTTTTTCTCTTGCTTTAAGTTTGGCGAATTTATAAACTTCTCCAAACACCTCTTCTTTATCTCTAAAGTCTAAAAAGGCTATTTGCAGGGTGTCCGGCATCCTGTCTATTACTGCCAAAGCAAATACCGCCTCTATTTTTTCTTTATCCGAATACAGAATATAGGCTTCTATATTGCTGCCTTCGGTGATTTTTGCTCTATGCTCTAATATATTCGGCAGGGAAATTGATTGAAGATCCCTAAAGTATTCGTCCCCACTGTAGACTTCTTTTTGAAAATTTATAAATTTCTTATAGTCTTTTTTCTCAGCCTTTACTATGTACATTCTAATCCTTTTCTTTATGCAAACTGCTAAGCCCTGCCAAAATCAATAAACTTTACAGTTCCCATAAGCTACTTAATTTATAGGATATTTTTTAATACATATTGTGTTACAGTTCAGGTAGGCTCATTCATCTTCGTGAAAAAACTAAAAATATTTAACTTTTATTTATAAGTTAGACGAAGATGAATGTCGGCATTATCCTGATAGATATACATATGTAATATATACCTGAAATCAAGCTTTCATTTGGTATATTACATATGTATATCTATCCTACCCAAACTGTAAGCATATAATGTGTCAAATTATGTTGGGAGTAAGTCGGTTTTTTATCTGATACCTGTAATAAAGATTTATTGCCATATAAAAAAGATATCTGCCGGGGGCTTTAAAAAACTCTTTTCTAAGCACTGTCCTCCTCATTATATTCCCGATTTCAAACACCTTCTCATAAAGTGCCCAGTACTCTTTGGTAAGTTCCTCAGGACTCATATTCTTCGGTATATGCACCGCCTGACTTCCGTCATAACTATACATATCTTCTATGTAAATTCTTTTTGCTTCAAGCATTTCTTTATGATATATAGTTCCCGGAATAGGTGTCAGTATATAAAATCTCGGTACAACTATCTTACACTCCTTTATAAAGGCGGCAGTATTTCTTATAGACTCCTTCGTATCCGCATCCGCTCCGACTACCATTTCCGTTGAAATATCTATACCAACGGATTGTATATTTTTAATAAGTCTTTTATAGTCGGATACCTTAGCCCATGATTTATTCATACTGTTCAGACTTTCCTGCACTATGCTCTCAAGTCCGAAACTAAGTGTCATGCAACCGCTCTTAGATAGCTTTTCAAGCAGTTCTCTGTCATCACCTATATCTATTGAACACTGGCTTATCCATGTCATCTTCATGGGGATAATGTAATCTAAAAGCTCCATCATGTATTTCCTGTTCGACATGATATTATCATCCAAAAGCATGAATTTGTTAAAGCCCAAGTCCTTTATTTGTCTTATATCTCTTACCACATCCTCTATGGGTCTTCTGATATAATGGTTTTTGTAAAGACAATAGATTGAGCAAAAACTGCAAGATTTAGGACAGCCCCTTCCTGCCTGCACCGGCAGCATATCTCCTATTTTTTTATCCAGTATCAGATCAAACCTTGGCAGTGGCGTATGTATAAGCTTTACCGGCATATTGTAAAAGCTTTTAAGCTCTCCCCTAAGGTAATCTTTAAGCATGGCAGGGTATGCTTCCTCTCCGTCTCCCACTATTACACTGTCGCAATACTTTTTTGCCTCCTCAGGCATAAGACTTACCATGTATCCTCCCATAAATACCGTCTTACCTCTTTTTTTAAACTCCTTGGCAATATCTATGCTTCTTATAACAGCGTGCCCCATACTTCCTATGCCTACTATATCCACATCCATATCAAAGTCTATATCTTCTATGGTTTCTAAAATTATTTTAACCTCGAATTCATCCGGAGTCATAGCCGCAAGGAGCGGCATCGCCAGTCCTACAAAGTAAAGCTTTGACTTTTTTATGGGCTTTTTTTCATGGTCGTAAGGAGATGACTGTATAAGTACAAGTTTCTTTTTTTGCATATTGATCTCCATTCTGTGAGAAAGCCACGGCAAAAATAGCTATGAAAGTATTTTCACACTAATCTCCATTCCACTTCCTTTATCCGGCAACACAGACAGCGGTAAATTTTTTCACATCCATATTATTCCATAATAATCTGCATTTTACCTTTGCCGGTTCGTGACGCAAACTCAATATCTTAATTCCACTGTCTTTATCTCACAACACGGACAGCAGTAAGTTTTACTATATTCCTATTATTTCATAATAATCTGCATTTTACCTTTGCCGGTTCGTGACGCAATAATGATGAAAGTTTTAATATCAAGTTTTTTCACATTATCTGCCTCTTATAATCTTTCCTATATATTGCAGGCTGACAAATTGGCTGCCCCACCACATCTTAGCCACTTCTTTTATTCCGTATTTTTTAAGCATTTTAATAATATTATCAGGTCTTAAAACTATCCTAGCATAGGTCTTAATTATCTGATAATAATACTGCCTTATGCTCATATACTTAGGCTCAAGCACTATATGTGCCAAATCCCACATGGCATAGTCTTTACGGGATACCAATATCCTATCTTTATAGTCATCATAAATTTCCGTTCCCGGTAAGGGCGTAAGCGGCTGTAAATTAACAAAACTTACATTCAGCCCTATTATGTAGTCCTCTATTTGCCTAAAATCCTTCTTTGTAAAATCGGGCTGTAAAATCATGGTGGCATACAGCTCTATACCGTATTTTTGCAAAATTCTTATAGCCTTTTCATTGTTTTCAAGAGAACTTCTTTTGTTAAAATCTTTAAGATCTTTTTCTCTTACCGACTCTACTCCCACGATTACCGCACTAAGCCCATGCCTTGAAAGTCTGCCTATCACCTTTTCATGACTTGCTATAAAGTCGGCTCTTCCGTACACCAAAAATCTTTTATGTATATTTCTTTTTTCCAACTCATCACAAAAAAGATTTAATCTGTCTTCATTAAATAAAAAATCATCATCTACTATGTAGATTTCCCTTTCCTTAATACTCTCAAGCTCTTCCATAACCTCATCAATCTTTCTTGCAAAGTACTTTCCTCCGGTTATTTCCTTGCAAAAGCAAAAACTGCAAGTATAGGGGCAGCCCAAAGATGTTTTTATCAAGGCACAGGGATTGTGAAACATATAATAATATTTTTTTCTATATTTTTTAACAGAGCTTCTATCGGGAGGAAGAATATTATAAGAGGAGGTTCTTATGTGTTTTTTTCCCTTTATATAGATTCCGTCTATCTCTTTTGCATCTCCACAGCGACTTGCCAAATATGCTTGATGATCGTTTGACTTTATATAGGTTTCACCTATCTCTTTCGTATCTTCTCCGGCTCTTACTCTGTCTATTATTTTATTAAAGGTCTCTACCGGATTTGAGCATATTATACAGTCTATATATTTTGATGTAAAATCTTCAGGTACTACCTCCGCATGAACTCCTCCGACAACGGTTATCGTTTGATTTGACAGGCATTTGATTTTTCTTGCCATCTCCTTTACCGCTCCGACATGGGTGATATAGGCAGTCATACCCACAATATGAGGCTTGTACTTATTTATAAAAAATTCTATAGGCTTTTTTTCAAGTATCATATCTATGATTTTAACACTTGCCTTGGTCTTATCTATATTTCCCACCAGGTACTCAAGCTCCAAAGGTTCACATATCATCACATGCTGCAAACCTATAGTTTCTTTAGGCGGTCTTGGACGCAGCAACAATATACGCAGTCTATTTTCCACAATGTCTCACTTTCTTTTGTATACTACAGCCATTATATTGGGCATGAAAAATGCCTTCTTTATACGACAAGAACCCATAAACCTTAATTTATCCTTTGCAAAGCTTTTAAGCTCTTTTATAGAGGGGTAATGTGCCTTGCCGGTCGTAAGTTTAAGCAGGCTACAGGCAAGTCTGTCATAAAAGTTATTTACAGAGGCGCATATAACTATAATATATCCTTTTTCTTTTAATAAATCTGCCATATCTGAAAGTGCCTTCTCCTGATTCTTATAATACGGCAGTGAATGTGTGCAGGTGATTATATCAAAGTCTTCGGCTATATTTTCTTTTATATCGCTTATATCTGTATTGAAAAGCTCTGCCTCTATATCTTTTATTTTTAAGTTTCTCCTAGCCTGTTTTATCATATTTACAGAATAATCAGCACCGCTAAGTAAAAATTGATTGCCAAACTCCTTATGGATTTGTTCTAAGAGCTGCCCGGTACCGCAGCCCATATCAAGTAAACTTCCCCTATCAATACCTGTCTTTTTTATAATGCTTATAACCTTATCTCTGCTTGGCTTTAATGAATACTTTTGCACCCAGAGTTTATTGTAATAATTTGCCCAGAAGTCCCATATACCTTTCATATAAACACACCTCTCCTCTCCATATATTAAAGCATTTTAAGTAAAATTTCTATTCTTTAAGTTCTTATTAACAAGTAAAGCTTATTACTTTTCTATATTTATACAAATAGCAAAATATATTTTATAAAAAATAAGTAAGTTATCTTTACAATGATAGCCTAATACATAAGCCTATGCAATTGATTATATCTATTGTGGCTGTTAAATCAAGTTATATAAAACTTACTTTTGTATAAATATAATTGCTTGTTTTTTTATCTTTATATATAATGATTTAGCGGGGAGTTGGCAGCATAAACAATTATAATGTTTGTGGTTATCAGTTTATAAAAAACTCCATATAATTCAATCATACTCGCAACCCTTTCTCAAAGCTTCGACAAATTCACACAGA
>ERZ773009.2970-NODE-2970-length-10494-cov-18.698343_pt1 | contig 10494 bp, 7 predicted proteins | sample MGYA00580663_ERZ773009 | MGnify/ENA primary metagenome ERZ773009 (study PRJEB29015, sample SAMEA2737969) | human oral metagenome | biome: human oral; feature: human-associated habitat; material: dental | place: China | collected 2026 ...
TAGAAAGCAAAAATCGAAGGCTCTGCTGTTTTATTTTCCGTCAGCTTAATGGCCTCTTTTTGATGAGCCAGAGATGCCGTGAAATTCCCGCGAATCTGCTCAATCTCCGCCAAGTAGTCTAGAGCCGCTGCAATCTGAATCGAGTACTTGGAACGCAGCGAAGCCGTCAAGCTGAAACAATCAATAGACTGGTAGAGATGGTGAAGCGACTGCTCCTCATCTCCAATCATGAGATGATAGAGCCCCTTGAGTCGGAGGTTGATAGCAATGGCCTCGTGATTGTTGGCCTGGACCGAAGCATCCAGAGCCAGCTCCGTATAGTAGCGCATCTCAGGGATATTCTCCGTCTGGATGCAGTAGTAAATCATCTGCCGATAGCCTTCTAAGAGAAACTCCATCTGCTGCAGCTCCTTGGCAGAAGCAATCACCTGTTGGATATTGTCCATCCCTTGCTGGTAATTCCCTGTCCGGATGGCATAGCGCCCTTCTAGATAGAGGAAACGGAGAACCAATAACTGAAAATCCTTGTGATTCTGGTGTTTTCTCTCTAAGCCCTCTATCTCCCGACGGATACGGTCAAATTGGTCTAAAACCGCGGACTGATTGCTATCATCCGACTTTTCGATAAAGCCAAACTCCCGTGAATAAATCGGAAAGAGCTCATGATGAAACTGCAAGGTAGCCTCAAGATAATGCAGCTCGTACTCCAGAGACTTAATCGGCTGCTTGGACAGCTTGTAGTGATAGGCGATTTCATTGAGCAGCTGAGCATGATAGAGAGAGTCTCCCAGCTGGTCTTCCATGCCTTGGGCAATCTGGTGATGCAGCATTCGCTTCTTAGCCAATGACAAACGCTCATAGGTGTAAATCCTCAAAAGCTCCTGGCTGAATCGCACCACCAAGTCCTCGCCCTGCTCCTCTTCCATCAATAGCTGCTTCTGTCCAAACTCCTCAGTGATTTCGACAACTTCTTCCATCGGAAGGCCTAATAACCTAGCTAAGAGCGAAACCGACGCAGGAGCCCTAAAGCAAGCTAGATAGTCCACCAACTCCTCCTCTCGGCTGCTCAAATAATCTAGCTTCAAGGACAGCTTGGCCTTGATGGCCGGAGTCAACGGATGAAACTTCTCTCCTCGCAGGAGCTGCTCAGCATACTCCGATAGGAAGAAAGGGATGCCTTGACTGACCCGATAAATATCCTCAAGGCGTGCTTCAGACATGGCTAGCTGACCTGTCTGGGCTTGCAAGTAAGCCACACTATCCTTAAAATTCAGCGGCTGCAGCTCAATAAAGCCCAACTTATTGCGTACCAGCAGGTGATTGAAAAAATGTTCCAAATAAGAAGGGGTGCTCAGATGTTTAGTCAGCACAAAGGCCACAGGATAGCCGGTCAAATGATTCATAACCTGCTCCAAGACAGCAACGCTGGCCTTATCCATCCAGTGACAGTCCTCAATTAAGATTATCAAAGCTTTTTTCTTAGAAATCTTCTGCAGAATATCTACCACAAACTGAGCCAGCTTGTCCGCATCCAACTGACGACCAGAAGTGCCACCTGTCAAAATAGGAAAATAACTCTCCAAAATGACCTGCCACTGGCTGATAGAAAGAATCTGGTGCTGAATAACCAAGTCGCCCAGGCCGTCCAGCAAGCCACGCCAAGGCTGCAGCTCTGCCTTCATCTCTTCCTTGAAGCACTCAGCCATGACAATCTGGAAATACTTGGTCTGATTGGCCAGTACTTGACGAGTCACTGTCCGCTTTCCGATACCAGTACCACCGACTAGGACCAGAGCACGCGCCTCCTGAGTCTCTATCACCTTAGAAAAGTAAGATTCCAAACGCTTGATTTCATCGACCCGCCCGAAAAAGTGGTCCGTATTGCGCAGAAACTGCTTGGTCTTGCGCTCGCTGCGGTCCTTGGCAAGCACCTCATGATATAGTTGCTGGATAGGTTCCGTAGGGCTAATACCCAGTTCCTTATCCAAAATATTGACCAATTTATAATAAGTCTCTATCACCTTGCCAGGCCGATCATGTTCCTGATAAAGCTTCATAAGCAGATGATAGTTCTTTTCATCAAACTCATCAATGCTGATCAAACGGCGCAAATTCCGCTCAGCCTCTTCCAAATCCAGCTGGTCTTTTTCCGTTTCAAGCCGTTGGTAGCAGGCTTGGATATAAAGCTGCTCATATCGCGTCCGCATCTTGGACACCCAGTAATCAAAGGCCTCGCTGTCCTTGAGATAGAAGCCCTGCAGAAAATCCCCTTGATAGAGCGACAGATGCTTTGCAGGATGGTTCGTGAAACGTTCTACATCACTTTCAATCATACACTCGGGATTAAGCGACAGCACAGTCCGGTTGGGAGCGACAATCCATTCCCCACCTAATAGCTTGTTAGCTTGATAAATGGTATTGCGCAGATTCTTTTTGGCGGTCTGATTATCCTTGTTTTCCCAGAGGATTCCTGCAATCTCTTCTCGATTGACTGCTCCATTGATGTGGAGATAGTAAAGCAGAGCATTGATTTTAGCAAAAGGAAAAAAGACTTCCTCCTGATTGAGAAAGACACTCGGACTTCCTAGCAATTTTAACCTCAACAGATCTTTCATCATGCAAACGCCTCCAAGAAACCTTATAGAACTAATATAAACAAAAAGAGACAGTTTGGCAAGTAAAGTATTATACTAACCCTTAATTTCCAGTTTTTAAATTGGTTTTATTTGGGATTTTTTTGTTATACTAAGATGAAAATAAAATTTTAGAAAGTTACTTATGAAGAAAAATATTGTTCTTTTCATTTTTCTCCTTCTGAGCGCGATTGGCTTAGAATACGAGACACAAGCCTATACTACTGGCAGTATGTCAGGTACTTCCTATGGGATTGTCGGACTGTCAGCCCTCTTGGCTCTGCTCTATATCGTCCCTGCCCTGCTCTTGATTCGCCAACTGGGTAAAAAATGGCAGACGCCTGCACTTAGCCTTGGGGTAGCTCTGCTAGGTGGCCTTTTCATTTCTGGCTGGACCTCTGGCTTGGCTAATACCTATATCCACGAATGGGTCAGCACCAGCTTCCCCAATACTCTGCTCAGTGACCTAGAAAATGCTATCGCAGCTCCGCTGGTTGAAGAACCCCTCAAGCTGTTGGCAGTTGCCTTCGCTGTCTATCTAGTCCCCGTCAAAAAGCTCAAATCCTTCTTGATGCTGGGTATTACAGCTGGCATGGGCTTTCAGATTAGCGAGGATTTCTCTTATATCCTCTCTGACCTGCCCGAAGGCTTCTCCTTCACTATCTCTGGTATCCTAGGCCGCATTACTGGCGGCGTTGCCTCTCACTGGCTCTACACCGCCCTGACCACTCTCGGCCTGGCACTCATGCTGCGCTATGCCAAGACTCAGAAAAACTACTTCCGAGTGGGACTCTTCTACTTCCTAGCAGCCTTCGTTCTCCACTTCTTCTGGAATTCACCGCTGACTGCTATCGAAACAGATATCCCAATCATTGTACCGGCTATGACGGCTCTAGCTGTCTTTATCTTTTACCAAGCCTACCGAACAGCCCATAAAATTGACCAAGATGAATTGGAAGTGGAATAATGCAAAAAAACGACCGTTAGGGTCGTTTTTTGGTTGCTTATCATAAAGACATCTTTATCTAATACTAATTTTCATCAACTAGGATGCGGTGAAGCTTGTCTACTAAACTAGTATACTGATGCTCTTGTTTATGCAAGTTTCTCAAACTTTGATAATTTACAATTAAAATGGCTAATAAACAGAAATGACGGACATCGTACAACAAACCAATCTGGTTATACTGCAATAATACTTTAAAGATATTTTTAAAATAGAAGAGAACCACGACGCAATAGATCATACAAAGAAACATTTGCAGAAATGCTAAAAATGCTAAATTCTTGTGCAGTAGAATGCGTTTCAGAATAAATAACAACACCAAAACAAGCGAGATTGACCATGACATCGATACTAGCAAGTCCAGATTAGAATGATTAATACTATCAACTGATTTCAAATCTGAGATTGACATAAAAACTTTATCATCAATCACTGCAGTAGACATCCAAGATATTCTTTTTGATATAAAGCATTAATTATTTCTCTTAACTCTTTCTTTTAAAAAATGCAATTCCTTAAAAATGTATATAAGAAAAATAATTTGACACAAGTAAAATCCCCAATCTAGTTTATAAATATCTATCTGAATCGTGATGGAGAATATAGTATAAATCATTAAAGTAAAGCTAGTTAAGAAAAATAGAAAAGATTGTAAACTAGCTAAAAAAGGATATCCTCTATTTTTTAAAATGAATTTTAATAAAACGGCTAATGAAGGAAGTACTGAGAGAAAAATAAAAGAATTCTTAAAATAGGAATTGCTCCAACCTTCAAATTCTTTCCCTCCAAAAATAGAGTTGTTATTTTGAAAAAGATAAACTTGTGATGTTTTATCATTTAAAAAAGGTAGACCAACAATAGCCAAATAAAGTACAATCAATAGTCCAATCTCCCAAGGAAATGTTAATTTATCTATGTTTTTTTCCTCTGACATCTTTATCTCCCTTCTCTAATTTTTCCTTGTTCAACCACAACAAAATCACCGTTAGTTTCATCAATAGTCCCAAAGACATAGGCTCCATCAGGTAAGCTTAATTGTTCTAGTAACTGTTGGATTTGGTCTCTCATAGAAAAATGTTCCTTGTATCTTTCTTCTGGCAAGATAATTTGAACATAAACTGCGCTATGTGATAAGGCATCATTTAAAGGCAAATCGTACAATTCTTTAAGAATAGAATGTCTATTCCTAACGGCATCTCTCATACGATCGCTATACCAGAGTATACCTTCAACAAACATATCTTGGTCGGATAGAGTGCTTCTTAACTTAACAGATACCCCTCTTAAATCTGAAGCCTGATTTAACTTTCTCGTCAGAGACTCTTCCAACTTGATTCGCTCAGGATTGATTTCTAAAGTTTTTTCAATAATTGGCGCATATACTCTCATAGATTCATCATAAGTCGCTCCTAACTCAAACATAGGGCCCTTCCTCTCGTCTACATCCATCTTGTCGAAATAAGGCATGACTAATTGTTTGAAGCGGACCGATTTTTTTACAGGAACAGAGATGGTTTTGTCCTTAATTTTTTCAGTATAGATATAATTGACATCTATGCCCCAATTTTGTTCAGCCCAGGAAAATCCTGTTATCTTAACATCTCCCCAAAAATTACGATTGGCGTAAAAGCCTTTGAGATTAGCTTCTAGATTCCGATAGAAGAATAAAGCTGAGACTACTAGAAAACATACAAGTACCATGAAACTTTTTCTCTTGTCCGTATCAATCTTTAAATTCTTTTTCAATGGCTTCCTCCTTAATGACTTGCTTGAAGTCCTCTTCTGTACGGATTATTTCTTCTTTGCCACTCTTTGTATACTTCTCGTCAATGCTCCAGTAAAAAGAGTCGGCATCGGGGAAGAACATTTTTGTTAGGGTGATGCTATCGTTGAGAGTCATGTTTTCTTTTAAAACGACTATAAAGCCGTATTTCTTCAATATTGAAAGTGTCAGGCTATCCTCTGGTTTACTATCACTATCCGTTAAACGTGATTGGTAATCGTTCTTTTTATAACTAAACAAAGTGGGCCAATAGATGGATACATTTTTTCTATCATCCTTATATGCCTCTGTAATAAATGTTGGACTTGAAAGTACTCGATAGAACCCTCCATATCCAAAACGAATTTCTTCTTTGGGCTGTTTTTTTGTTGCTTTTTTACTGGTTAGGTTTACATAGATTTCATCATTGTCTTTTATCTGGATTTTTACATATTCATCTTTTCCATCAGAATACATAAGATTATCCATCTCGCCTTCTATGGTGACATAACCCATATCTTGAACGAGTTTCAAGACATCAATCGTTTGGCCATCTCCTTGCTCCTGACCCAGTTTATAATAACGAATTCGGAAGTATTCTTCTTTGTCCTTTGCTTTCAGTCTACCTCCATACTGCTTGGAATCCTGAAATGCTAAAAATTTCCGTCCGACAGCGAAATCATAGTAACTCCACCCGTCACTCTCTTTAAAAGAAAGAGCAATCATAGGGAATTCTGGCTCAGTCTCACCAATAGTTGTATAATTTGTTAAACGCTGATTCTTTCCTTTATAGACATAATTTTGTTCTTTTGCCACATAAGCAGTTTCTTTTGTGAAAAAGAAAGAACAAGTACCAGCGACCAAAAAAATGACCAGTGCGGCTAAAGCATAAATCTGCCACATCTGCCAAGAGAAATTCTCTAGCTTCTTCATCCTATTCTCCTTTTAGATAGATTATGGACTATTATATCATTTTTTTATAAGATTTCTGCTAAAAGTAAAAGAAAAGTATGATAAAATGGTGTTATTCTATTTTTATAAAGGAAGCGAATATGAATCAAACACCTCTCAAAAAAATTATAAAAATTTCTAGTTTCTTTTTATTGACTCTGATGACCTACATTATATACTATCAAGCCCTCAATCCCTATTCTGTAAAGAAGTTTGAGGACAACAAAAATATCAATCAGACTGAGCAAGAATCTACATATCGAATAGGTTCTAGTCAGGTAAATGATTTTCAGAAAATTGGTAATTTTGCTTTGGCAATCGATAAGTCTGGAGAAGTCCAGAGGAAAGACGGTTATATTATTGCCCAAAATTACCGTCTCCCTAAGGATTCTTATTCAGACGAAGGGAAGGTCTTTTATGATAAAAAAAAATACGAAGTATTTTTATCAGATTGATATTTACAAAGAGGATGAAGGTATTCAGTCATTAAGAAAGGTTGATATACGAGCTCTCCTTCTTAAAGAAAAGAAAAAATATAGCATTAAAAGTACAGCGAAATTAGACGTGTTTGACACATCTCCAGATGCACCCTATATAGAAATAGAGCTGGAAGAAATAGAAGGTGATTACAAAAAAATCTTCACTGATTATTGATTTAAATACTTTAAAGAGCCTGATTACCCACTATCTAGGAGCATCACAAGAAGAAATTCTAACTGCTAATGGTAATAGTGAATTAACAATTGCTCGAACGATTCCTGTCTTTACTGAACGTTTAAAGAGTTTGAGCTTTGTTGTTGAAGATCAAAAGGGTGTAAACAGTTATGATAAAAAAGCAACTCAAACCCCAGACGATGTAATTACGATGAGGCCTTATCAAGGTGGGGAACTAATCAATCTCTAACAAGAATATCCCCATGTCCTCGAAATGGCTAAGAAAGGTAGTTTTACTATCTATCCGCTATTTAAATACAATGAGGATCCAACTCAACAAGCTTCCGCTTTTGCGAACCTCTTTAATTATCCAGGAGAAGAATCTTTTTGGTCTGCTCAAAAGAAACAAGACTATGAAATAGAACAAACCTTAAAACAGAAGAAAGATCTCTCAACACCACTTACTTATAGCTTGCTTATAAAGAATGCAAAAGAAGAAGGTAAGCTCAATTGGACAGAAGGACTTATCCCGATTGGATTTGATATTGATAGTGAGGAAATAGTTATTGTTGACTTTAAAAAAGGTCCGGTTTATACACAGTATCTTGACTTATATAGCCATATTAAAGCAATCGGAGAACTATCTGATTTTCGGTCTGTGTTCACTTCACTAAATCAAGCTAGTTTCGACCAGTCCAAGAATTATGGGCTAGGTATACATTCTATAAATAGCTACAGAAATCTTATTGAGCAGTCTAAACAGACTAAAACAACCGGTCCACTATATATTAATTGGCTCCAATATAAACCAAACACCTCTTTATCTGAATCTGACATGAATACAGTCAAGGGGATTGTGGAGCAGGGTCCCTTGTACAAAATCTTCTCTGTATTTAGTTTGGAAGACAGACAAATGACGATTAGTCAGGCTACAACTACTGACAATCTTGTGGCAGGAGAAACACCTGTAATGGTTCAAAATGGCAACCAGGTTCTTCCTCCTCTGCAGTTTCAGGCAAATAATCTTCCTAGCTTGAGTCATGATGAAATGATTAAGTCTGGACGAATTGTTTATGTTCTTATAGATGGTCAGCTTCGTCAAGTAAAAGTTCCGGAGGAAAAATAAGTGATTCAGATAGTTACAAAAATAAAAAAAATGTTCCGAAATAAAATCTTTTTGAATATTGGTGGATATACTTTAGCCTTTGCAATTGGTTTGTTTTTAGCCTCTTATGTTACTGAAAAGCAAAAAACGACTATACACTCTAAACAAAATCAGACCAAACAGCAAGAAGTCGATGGAAATAAGCTGGATAAGGACATGACATTTAAAATAGAGAAGCTAGGAGATAATCTCTATACGGTCAAAAATCCTAATTTGGCCATCTTGTCTGATAAGTATATCTTACAACAAGAAATGAATTATCCCGACACAACTTTTTACTACGATAGTTACCAAAAATTTGTCCAAGATGAGAAAAAGAATAACCATATAAAAATTAGTCTTTTAAACCAGTCTGAAGAGACTTATAAAGACTATGACCTGCTTCAGTTAACTCAAAAAATAAATAGCCAAGCCATTCCAGGTAAAGTAAGTCATCAACTGTATCAAGACCCTCAAGATGGGCAATTATATTTTGCCTTTGAAGTGTATATACTAGGTGGGACAAACGAAAGTAACTACTCTTATTCAGACTCTCTATACTAATATTGAAAATGGTCAGACTTTTTCTCTGAATCACTATTTCAAAGCTCTGACAGTTCACGACAAGCGACCTATTTATAATGCTACTGATTTGGATGATAAACTAAATCAGTACGGACTGGTCTTAGCTAATAAGCCGAATAACTATACTCTCATTGAAGGAGAAAAGGATTTAAATATCAAGAGCTTAAAAGTAAGTAAAGAATTACCTGATGTAGAAAAGAAAATTAGCACCGGTTGGAGCTTAATGATAACTGGTGATGATTCTTATGAAAAAAGTCTAAGTCTTCTGGCTTATGAAGGGGAGACAGATCTTTATACAAATGTCAAATTAGATGGTTTTTATTCATCTGATAAGCAAGACCATCTCTTGAAATCTTATCAAGATTTTCTGGGACTATATCAAGAAAATAATCAATAACCAAATTATCTTCATTAAATGATGACTTTCTTTAGATTTAAAAATCAATATATAACAGAATACACTCACTTTGTATATTTTGATACCACATGTAAAATAATTAAATATCGACCTAAAGACAACCTTCATGGTTGTTTTTTATTGTATAAATATATTACCTTGATATTTTACATATTAGCCCTGCTAATAGCTCGCTACAATATAATTTCTTTCACTTTTATAAATATCCCCATAACCCCCTTGTCATACTCTAACATTCATTTCGCAAAGCCTCTCTAATCCTCTCCCCACCAGCCTTTCTATCCTCTTCTTTCTCTGCTCTTTCCTTAAAGAAATGTTAACATTTTCTTAAAACTAACTTATATTAGGAATCTTTAAGCCGCAGTCTGTATACTTTCTACAAATCATCTAAGAAAGAGGTATGGATATGGATTTTCTAGTGATTCCGGCCTATGAGCCTGATTATAATCTTATTAAGCTGATAAAAAAAATTCACCATAAAGGTGATTTTCATATCATTGTTATCGATGACGGCAGCTCTTCCAAATGCCAGATAGTCTTTGAGCAGGCAGAGCAGTACGCGACTGTGCTCCGTCATCAGGTCAATCAAGGCAAGGGGCAAGCGCTGAAGACTGCTTTTACCTTTATCCAAGCACTGAAGATATACGGAACGGTGGTAACAGCAGATGCGGATGGACAGCACAAGGTCTGGGATATTTTCCGTGTAGCGAGCAAGGCTTCTGAGAATCCCAATCGGCTGATTCTGGGAGCGCGCGCCTTTACTGGCAAGGTGCCTCTGCGCAGCTGCTTCGGTAACAGTCTGACTCGGGCTCTCTTCAAGCTTCAGACTGGGGTGGGTGTCTCCGATACTCAGACAGGCTTACGAGCCTTTACGACCAACATGATTCCATTTATGCTAAAGGTAGAGGGGCAGCGCTATGAGTATGAAATGAACATGCTCTTAGAAGCCAGCAAGGAATATCCCATTTTGGAAGTACCCATTGAGACGGTCTATATCAATGATAATCAAGGCTCGCACTTCCGGCCGATTCGGGATGGACTCATGATTTATAAAAATATTTTCAAATTTGCCCTGACTTCTCTCAGCAGTTTCGTCGTCGACTACATTGTTTACGCACTGGCTCTCTTGTTTTTAGCCGCTGTGCCGACCAGCCTGAGAATTCTTTTAGCTAATGGGATTGCCCGCGTGACCAGCTCAATCTTTAACTATTCGACCAATAAAAAGCTGGTCTTTAAGAACGACGACAGTATACTCAAGACAGGAACTGGCTATTTCAGCCTAGCTGTGGTGCTCTTTATCCTAGATACACTGCTGATTCGCCTCTTCTATGCTGTCTTTGG
>ERZ773009.2976-NODE-2976-length-10486-cov-2.112837_pt1 | contig 10486 bp, 10 predicted proteins | sample MGYA00580663_ERZ773009 | MGnify/ENA primary metagenome ERZ773009 (study PRJEB29015, sample SAMEA2737969) | human oral metagenome | biome: human oral; feature: human-associated habitat; material: dental | place: China | collected 2026 ...
TTTTCACCGTGGCATCGTTCTTTTCCTTCCAACGGTGCACATTCTCAATGCCATAAGCGACGCCTCCATCGTGCTGGTCGCCGTCGACCCTTCTCATGACCACTCCCTGAGTTTTGATGGGCCTCTCTCCCCTAGCACTCTCCATGTTGTCAAGGTCCTTGAAAGTCCTGCCGAGGGACTTGTTGTAGAAATAAGGAACGTAACGACCCGAAAAATGTTCATACACAAAGCTCATATACTCCACGCCCGGGTCGAACTGGAACAAGTACCCGTAGTGGAAGTGGTCCGTCGGCGCCTTGTCCGCCGCCGACCTCACCTTCTTCAGGTTGCCGTTCAGAAGGACCCCCCACCCCTTCGAGGGCTGCAAGCCGGAAGTGCCGCTGCCTTCCGGCGTCTCGACTATGGCGTCCACCCACATGGTGTAGTTCTCGAGGCAGAACTCGGGGTCCCGCGTGTTGTCCGCCTTTCTCTTGAAGTACTTCTCGTCGAGCTCCTTGGCCAGGAAACCACGGTGAGTATCGCCCTCCCCGCCGAGGCGGAGATGGGGCTCGTGCGTGGTCGGGTCGACGTTCCCAAACTGCATATCGAATTTTTTTCCGGGAATGACAAACTCGTTCTCGAACTTCGTCTCCTTACCCGTCTTCGGGTCCTTGTCCACTACTTTCCCCTGATCCTTGCGCAATTCATCGAGCAGATCCCTCCAGAACCCGCTCGCGCTGTCCTGGCCGGTTGCGATCAGGTAGCTCTTGCTCTGGAACCACTGCTCCGATCCCCTGCGGCGGACCGCCAGGGCAATATGCTTCCCCTCCATCGCGGCCTCCAGCTCCAGCAGGAGCGGCGGCGTGGCGTGGGCCGTGGTGCCGGTCGGAGGCGTGAGGGAGAGGTCGAGATGGGTAAAACGCTGAGCTTCCTCATAGTGCTTCTTCAGGTTCGGAAATTTCGCGCCGGAGAAGTCCCCGCTCGGCCCCGATTTCGGCCCTCCGACCACAGAAAAATTCTTCATCCTGTAAATATCCACATCCTCGCTGTAGATACGCCACTCGTACTCGACCTCCGCGGCGGGGTCGCCCGCAAAGATGGCAAAGTATCCGGCGACCTCTGTCCCGACCGGAAGGGAGGCCTTATTGGAGATATCCGTGGACACGACCTTTCCCCCACTCAACTCGGCCTTCGCAATGTAAGGATCGTAAAAGGCATACTCGCCCTCGATCTTCAGGAAGTCCCCGGAGATCAGGCCCTCCACGGGGGCGCGATTCAGGGAGCGCACATCCGTGGAGTAAACCAGCTCCTTCCCGGAGTTGCCGGCCGTCAGGGTCAGCCGGACGGCCTGATCTCCCGAGGAGGGCGAGCCCCCCGAGGAGGGGAGCAAGGCCCTCTCGAACCGGACGGACTTGATGTGAGAGAAGCCGGGGATCAGCACGTCCCCGCTCCTGCTGCGGAGGTACATGTTCTTCTGGGAGGAGTTCAGCTTTGTGGAATTCTGAGAGTCCGCAACATAGGCCACGATCTCCCCCGGCTTGAGGGAGTCCCTGTTTGGCAGCGCCGGCAGGATCTCCAGAGCGCTGGCGCGCTCGACCAGCGGAGCCAGCCCCAAAACCGGCGGGCGCAGGCTCTCCTGGTTCTCGGCGCTGATCGTACCCGCCCTCTCCATATCCAGGCCCGACCGGAGAAAGAGCACCGAGCTTCCCCCGATAATCACCGTGATGAGTATGGCAATAAGAACTTCGACAAGGGTCATACCCTTATTTCGGCGCATCGCTTTTCCTCCTTATTCCCTATCCATTCCCTATCCAAAAACAGTCATCCCCCAACCCCTTGAAGCGCGCACTAGAAGCGATACACCCGCAGCGGCCAGTCGCCGCCCACATTGTAGGGCTTGATCTCCAAGGTCGTGGACGACGCCCCCCCCGCGGAAAAGACGATATTGATCGGCTTGCCTGCGAGGGCGGCATTGGGAACCCCGGAGAGGTCCTTGACGAAAAAATTCCGCTCCACTGCCGCATAAGACTGCATCAAACCGCTGGAATGCCGGGAGGTCTCAACCGTAAGTCGCAGAGAATGGGAGAAGACATTGAGCACCGCCCCCATCGCCACGGAGATGATGATGATCGCTATCAGCACCTCCACCAGCGTCAGCCCCGCCCGAGCCCGGCCCCGCTCCGTAAACCTCTTTTTACACATCATTTCCACAGCCATTCGCTCACATCCCCCGCTCCCGTGGACATTCTGACAATTTGAAGAGACCTCTTTCCGCTCTGCCAGGCTCCATACCGGGCAAGACACTCCAAAAGGAAAACGCGCTCCCCTCGCGTGGAGGAGATGGTCATGTCGGCGGAGATCAAGCCATCCTGAAAGGTCGTGGTAAGCGGCGACCCATCGGAGACCGGAAGGACCCGGGATGCCTTTGGCCGCGCACAGTCGTCCGAGACGACGGAGCCCACAGAGAACAAAAGAGCATTTGCGGCAGCGCGGGCCCTCATGACCCCCAACTGGCGCTCCGCACTTCGGTTCGAGTACGAAAAGATGAACATGGCCCCACCGAAGATCATCAGAAACAACATAATAATGAGGCTGGCAATAAGGACGCTTCCCCGTCTCCGTCTCATCCTGAAAAGACCGCCTTCCCAAACGGATTTTTCTCCCCGGAGCTTATCTCCGCATCGGCATTCCGCCCAGGCGATTCCGCAAGGCGAAAGGTGCCCGCCGCGTCACACGCCGCAAACAGATAAAAGGCCCCACACTTAAGGAGACACTTCCCTCCGTTAAGATTAGGGGTAAAAAGCATCATAGTCAATAGGCCCAAAGAACCATATTTCAACTTCATGCCCAAGGGCTAGAGCCGGCTTTCCTCCAGGCGTTCCCGCCTCTTCTCCAGACCGTCCCGCCGCTCGGACAGGCGCTCCCGTCCCTCCGCGATCCGAAGCGCTACCTGCTCGAAGCCCGTGCCGCCGTAGGTGTTCCGGCGCCCCACGCTGGCCTCCAGGGAGAGCAGCTCCAGGACATCCGGGCCGGCCTCCGGGATCTGCTCCTGCCATTCCTCCAGGGTCAGGTCCTCAAGACGGGCGCCCCTTTCGATACAGCGCTTCACCAACCGCCCAACCTTCCAGTGCGCGTCGCGGAAGGGGACGCCCCTCAGCACCAGGTACTCCGCCACGTCCGTCGCCAGGGCAAACCCCTTTTCCAGACCGCCCCGCGCCGCACCCGCGTCCGCGTCCGTCCGGGCCAGCATCGGGGTCAGGACCGTCAGGACCGCCTCCACCGTGCCCAACGAGGCCCAGAGGCCGCGCTTGTCCTCCTGGAGATCCCGATCGTAGGTCATGGGCAGCCCCTTCAGCGTGACGAGCAGGTCCATCATGTGCCCCAGAACCTGCCCAGTCCTGCCCCGAACCAGCTCCAGGACGTCGGGGTTCTTCTTCTGCGGCATCATGCTGGACCCCGTGCAGAAGGCATCCGGCAGTTTCAGCCAGCCGAACTCCTGCGTGCTCCAGAGGGTCAGGTCCTCCGCAAGACGCGAGGCGTGCACCGCGAAGAGCGAGGCGAAGTGATGGTAGTCCGCCATGTAGTCGCGCTGGGCGACCGTATCCAGGCTGTTGCGCGTCGGGCGGTCGAAGCCCAGCAGGCGCGACGTCATCTCCCGGTCCAGGGGCAGCGTCGACCCCGCCAGTGCCCCGGCCCCCAGCGGGCACTCGTTCAGCGCGTCCAGGGCGAACTCGAGGCGGCCGCAGTCCCTGAGAAAGGCCTCGAACCAGGCCATCCAGTAATGCCCCAACGAGATGGGCTGCGCCTGCTGGAGGTGCGTGTAGCCCGAGACGATCACCAGCCGATGACGCTCCGCGCAGTCCAGGAGGACGCCCAGGAAATCCAGCAGCGCCCCCTCGAGGTCCGTCAGCCTGTCCCTGAGGTACAGCCGAACGGTCGTGGCCGTCTGATCGTTGCGGCTGCGCCCCGTATGCAGGCGCGCTCCCGAGGGCTCGATCTCCGTCAGGCGGTGTTCCACGTTCATGTGAACGTCCTCCAGCGGCTCGGAGGGCGTGAAGCTGCCCGAGCGGATCTCGTCCCGGACGCGTTTCAACCCCTCCTCGACCCTCAGGGCCTCGCCGGCCTCCAGAAGCCCCACGGCCCCCAGCATCCTCACGTGGGCGATACTGCCCCGGATATCCTGTTCGGCCATCCGCCAGTCCAGGTCCAGCGACTGACTGAACTGCTGCACCACCAGGGCGGTGTCCTCCTCGAAGCGTCCCTTCCACATCGGCCTTCCCTCCGTATGCTTCCCCGCCTCCCCGCGTCCGGCCCCGTCAGCCCCGCCGGCACAGATGGGCCATCGCCCCGCCGCAGTCCCCGTCCAGCCCCTCCCCGGCAAGCCATGGCCCCCCGGGATGCCGCGCAAGCGCGAGCCACGACGCCGTCTGGAGGTGGAGGCACTTCACGCGGACCTCCTCCCCATAGCGGATGCCGCCGACCCCGGCGAGCCTCAGACGCTCCCAGACCGCCGGACGGAAGCGGCGCAGCAGCCTCCGCTCCAACGGGGCCATCAGCTTTATCCGCAGAAGCTGGTGCTCCCGGTTGTACGGCCGCCACGCCTCCGGGGCCCGTTTTGTCAGCCAATCCTCGAGGGCTCGAACGCCCCCCGCGGACTCGACCGTCCCGGCCCGCCGCACCAGCCAGGGACAGACGAGCCAGAAGGTCGTGGGAAACGGGCGCAGCCCCGCCACAGGTGCACAGACCAAGACGCGCACCCCGCCGAAGCGGCACCGGGGCCCCGTTCCCAGGACCAGGGAGGGGTCGAACCGACGCCCCTCCATCCGCCCTGCGACGGCCCTGAGCTCACCGGGGCTCAGGAGCTGATAAAAAAGGGAGGCCTCCGCCTCCCCGGAAAACCGCGGCACACAACTAACCCTTGGAACGCCCTCCGGGCTTCTTCCTGCCCTTCGACGCGTTCATCTTGCTGTTGAGATCCGCAATCTTGGCCTCGCTGGTCTTCAGGAAGGAGGCCATCTTCTTCTCGAATCCGTCCTTGTCCTCCCGGGAGGAGGGAGCCTGGATCAGAGGACGTTCCTCGACCTTCTTCAGGGAGAGGTCGATGCGCCCCTTCTCGTCGATCTTGATCACGCGGGCCTTGATGTTCTGCTGGAGGGTGAGGACATCCTCAACCTTCTTGACGAAGTTGAACGAGAGCTCGGAGATGTGGATCATCCCCCGCTGCCCCGTCGACAGCCGGACAAAAGCACCGTAGGGCATGATCTGCTCCACCGTGCACTCCGCCAGATCCCCAACGCGAACCGAAGAAGTCTCAGCCTTCTTCTCCTCAATCATTCGAAACACGAACCTCCCAAGAGTATTGTCAAAGCTGTCGCAGGAACCGTCAACTACACCCAGCGCCACTCGGGCTTCTCGTTCATCCCCAGACGGCGGTACAGGTAAAGCCCCCTGGGATTGAAGTGCCTGCTTTGAGGATTATACCAGATCAGGAGCGTTCCCCGCTGCCTGTTCAGGGTCAGCTTCACGACGGCCCCCTCCACGATCGGACCGTACCAGGCCAGAATCATCTCCCCTGCGGCCCTCGGGCGGGAGCGCTGCCACTGCAGGCGGTTGCCGCGCTCCTGAGGAAGCCTGAGCATCCTTTCCAAGCCGGGAAGAACGCGCACGGACAAAAGGCTCACCTTCCCGACGGCGATCTCCCGAGGCACGTAGCGCGCAATGCGCCTTCCCCTCACCCGCACAAGCTGGGAGGAAAAACGGAAACCCCGATGGGAACAGCTCATGCCACCGACGGAGAAGAGCTCCGCGGACAGGACCCTCATCCGGGTGCGGATAGGATGCGTCTCCACCGTGCGCCGCAGCAGGTGACACTCCGGCGGGGGCAACGGTGGATCGCACCGCTTCACCCGAACCCTCCCCAGGAAGTGGCGCGAGAAATATTCCCGGATCTCCGCCAGGGACAAGGAGTCCTATTCCTCCTTCAGGGAGAGCAGCGCCTTCTCGATCCGTCCGAAGGGCTCCAGGAGCTCCATCGTCCTCGCCGCCTCCACCAGCAGGGAGACGACCTGCTTAATCTCGTCGGGCCGCGTTCCGGGGGAGAAGGAGGCCCGAAGGGGAGCGCTGACGGAATCCGCCTGGATCAACAGAACCTCCGCCTCGCCCGTGGGCTCCACGGCCCCGGCGGCCTCGAGCGGGGCGTGGGCGGAGGGGGCCAGGAAGATGGCCCTGCCCTTGCCCGCCGCCTTCAGGGGCGCCAGGAGGTCGCCCTCGCTGCAGACCCAGAGCGACGGGGTCGTCTCCACCGCCCCCAGCAGGCTCTGCAGGATCAGCTCCTCACGCAGGTAGACGTCCAGGGCGCTGCCGTAGAGGATGCGCTCCAGGCGCGAGGGACGTATCGGGTCCGTGTAGCGGAAATCCATCGGTATGCCCCGTTGGTCCACGACGAGGGAGGCCCCGCGAAACTGCCCCTCCGCGCCCTCGACGGAGACATAACCCAGGTTGTTGTTTGCCGAGGCCATCCGTTTTCTCCTTCCGTACCCTCAAACCGTACCCTCAAAGCTCCAGCCCCTCAGGACCGGCCCCTCGCCCAGAGACGCGCAGGAAGGCTCAGGCGTAGAAATCAAAGGACCTCTGAGGCGTTCCCTCGCCCTTCGGCTCCTTTACCTCCCCTTCATCGCCGGGGTGCGCCGACGCCCGGAAGGAGCTCTCATTCCCCTCCTGTTCCCGGTCCCGTCGGCGCCCGTCATCCTCGTCCTCATCCCTGCGCCGCACCTTCCGCACCTCGGCGGCGGCCAGGCTGGCCTGAACCCTCTGGGTGCGCCTCACGCTCTCCTGCACCACCTCCTGCCCCTGGGCGGTCTGCTGGGCCGCGGCAATGGCGTCCCGGGATATCTGGGCGCTGTGTTCGACGTTGAAATGAGCCATCAAAAGGCTTATCGGCTGGACCACAAAAACACCTCCCTACCGAGTGCGCTCCTTCACAAGGGACTCAGGGGACACGCCGTCTCCTTCGGCTTCTCGATTCCCTGGAGGCGAGGACTCGAGGAGCGGAAAAATCAGGGCTGATAGTCGAAGGGCTTCAGGACCACCGTCCCGCTCTCCACGACGAAGGAGCTGAACCTGCACACCTCCCGAACCGCGTAGGATATCCCCCTCAGGGAGATCACGACCCCAGGGTAGCAGACCTCCCGAGCCCGGACGATGCCCCTGCTCCGGACCGCGTTGAGGCGTTCCTCGAGGACCGCGAGCTCATCCTGAAGCGGACTCAGCGCGGCCTGCAGCTGAAACTTCATCTTCGTCGCCGACACCATCATCGCGCGCTTCGGATCGTCGAGCTGGCCGGCTGCCTCGAGCTTCTTCAAAAACACGAGGTTGGCCTCCAGCTTCGTCAGGTTTTCCTTGTGTTGAGCGATCTCGGCCTGGAGGTTCCGTCGACGCTCCAGCTGGTCGGGCGGAATGCCGACGACGACCTCGGTGCGCGTCCCCATCTCGCTCCCCAGGATCTGGCAGGAGACCTCGGTGCCAGCCTCGATCCGGCCGCCCGCGATCTGGGCCTTGCCCCCCCCGGACACGATCACGGCCCCCTGGACGGTGGCATGGCTGTGAAGGAGGGCATTCTTGACGTAGAGGTTCTCGCAGTAGAGGGTCGCCTGGTCCGCAAAGCCCAGCGCGACATCGCCACCGGCACGGACGAGCCCCTTGGACATCCCGCGAACCCCGCCGTAGACGGTCACGCTGCCGCGGCTCTCCACATGGGCGCCCTCGACCATCTCCCCGATCTCGATGTCGCCCACGGATATGACGTGAAACCCCTCCCGAACCGCCCCCTTGATCCTGACGGCCCCGGTGAAGTCGACGCTGCCGACGCCGAAGTCGACGTCTCCATTGATCTCCAGCTCGGGGATCACGGTCAGCTTGCGGTCCCTCCACACCAACTGTCCGTCCGCGACCGCGACCAGGGAGAGCTCATTCCCCTCGGCCACGGCAAGGCCGCTGCCCGCAGGAAACGCAGCGTCCCTCACGGCGGCCGCCTTCACCACGGAGCCGATCACCGTCGTCCCGTTCTCCCCCGGGACGGCCGGATGCTTCACCGCAACCTCCTGTCCCACGACGACGTTGACGAGAGTGCTCCGCTTCCAGTGATCCACCCTTTCGTGCTCGTCCACCTCCGGGGGCCTGTCGGGGTCGACCCTGAGCTCGATCCTGGCGTTTTTGCCCTCGCGCGGCGGAGCCCCTTTCGCGACCACGGGGGAGTCGTCCAGGACCCTGTTCCGGATCAGGTCCGCAATCGCCTCGTCGTCGATGCCGAAGACGACCCCCTTCTGGGCCAGCGCATCCCTCACATCCTGCTCAGCAGGCCATGGTTTGGTGAAAAAGGGAGCCTCGAGGGACGCCGTGGCGGACATCCTGTCCTTTGCGAGGCGAATCAGAATCTGAGCGTCCTTCTCCTGCAGAGGGTCCCGGGGAGCGATCCGGAACGGACTCCGGCTCTTGAGCCTGAGAAACTCCTCGAGGAGCTTCATGTCGTACTTCCGTACCCCGTTCTCCCTCAGACACGCCAGCGCCTCGGATTGGGAGATATCCTCCTTGAGGGCCGAGATCCAGACCCCCTGATCGTTCGCCTCCAGCTTCAGGACACCTTCGTACAAAGCCGCTCCCCCCTGACCTGCCCCGAGCCCCCCGCGCCCGAGAGCGAGGGATCATCCAAATAAACAAAGGGCAATCTCCCGCCCCATCAAGTCAGCGCTTGCTTAAATCAGCGTTTCTCCGGGTTTCGTTCGCTCCGCCTCGAGGATCGCCCTCAGGGCGGAGAGCGCATGGCCGTGGATCTGGGAGACGCGCGACTCCGTGACCCCAAGGACACGGCCTATCTCCTTCAGCGCAAGCCCCTCGTAATAATAGAGCGACAGGACCTGAGCCTCCCGCTCGGGGAGCCGGCGCAGCGCATCGACAACCTGCTCCAGCTCCTCCTCCCGCTCCAGCAGCTCGGCGGCCCCGTCCCTGCCGTCGGAGAGAATGCCCTCCAGGGAGACGTCCCCATCCTCCAGGGACAGGACCTCGTCGAGGGAGGCCATGTAGTTCCGGCTCGACAGCTCGAGGATCTCGTAGTAGGTCCTCTCGTCGACCCCCATCTCCTGCATGACCCATTCGTCGCGCAGGGCGCCCCGGTCCCTGAGGACCTTTTCCACCGCCCGGTTCAGCCTCTGCAGCTTTTCCCGTCCGGTCCGGGAGACCCAGTCGCACTTGCGGAGCTCGTCCAGGACGGCGCCTCGGATTCGGGGCACCGCGAAGGTCCGGAAGGAGAAGCCCTTGGCGGGGTCGAAACGATCGATCGCGTCCAGCAGCCCGAAGACCCCGAAGCTCCAGAGGTCCTCGTAATCCAGGCCCTGCGGCGGGGAGACCGTCATCCTTCCCACCACATACTTGATCAGCGGAAGATACCGCGTAACAAGCCGTTCCCGGCACGCGGCCGTAGGCGAGCCGACATACTCCTCCCACAGCGCGGCGTCGGAGGTATCCACGCTCAAGGCATCTCCCTCCTGTCACACCCCCGGCGGAACGAATCCGATAAGGGGCCCATGAAAACGGCCGTTACCCATGAAGGGGGTTTAGATCTCGGATGTTCCCTTTCCCAGAGTCTTGATCGTCAGGATCCAGGTATCCGTGGAGAACTCCACGGTACGCCCCTTGTTGCCCCCCGTGTCCGAGGCGACCAGCACGATGCCCATCTTCGAAAGCGCCGCCGTCGTCTCCTTGACGTTCTGGGCGCCGACGGACAGGAAGGCGGCCGGGGCGCCGGGGAGCGCAAACATCTGAGCTCCACCCGCGATCTTCGCCTTGATGCGAGCTTTCGAGGCCCCCTTCTTAATCATCTCGTCGATGATCGCCGGCACGGCCGTGTCCGCGAACTTTCCCACCTTCTCAAGGCCCTGAGCCCCGCGGCTGTTGGGGAGCATGATGTGGGCCATCCCGGCGACCTTGGCGACGGTGTCGAAGACCACGAGGCCGATGCAGGAGCCGAGGCCAAGGGTCACCAGCTTCGCAGGCGCGTTGGCGACCACCAGGTCGGCCATTCCAAGCAGGTAGCTGTTCTCCATATTTAGAGCACCTGCAGCTTTCTCAAAAGCAACTCAAGGGCCTCCGGGTCTGGGAGCATGATGATGTTGCCGGAGATCGGCTTGTCGCCCGTTTCCTCGACCTTCAGCTCCGTGTTGACCATCAGGGCCGTCTCCCCCATCTGGCCGAAGATGGAGGCCACGACGTCCAGGATGGAGGAGAGCATGTCGTGGGCCACGCCCGGCACGGAGATCTGATGCTGCGTCCCGATCAGGAGGTTGATGGCGTTCAGGAAGGAGCTCAGGATGATGTTGCCCACCTCCGTCAGGGCGCTGTCGCTCATCTCCTGCGGAAGCTCCTTCGGGATGTTGTCCGCCCCGAACTGCTGCTTCAGGAGGAGGTTCACCATCAGGTCCGCGTCCTCCTCCTTCTGGATGAAGATGAGGCTGCA
>ERZ773009.2980-NODE-2980-length-10473-cov-21.314264_pt1 | contig 10473 bp, 14 predicted proteins | sample MGYA00580663_ERZ773009 | MGnify/ENA primary metagenome ERZ773009 (study PRJEB29015, sample SAMEA2737969) | human oral metagenome | biome: human oral; feature: human-associated habitat; material: dental | place: China | collected 2026 ...
CGTGGGAGCACTCCTGGTGAATCTTGGTCGAGAATCCGGGTCCCACGATGCCCCCCTTCTGTTCTCAGTCAGCCACACCAGCCAGGGAAGCCCCGCAGGAATTGCCACCACACTAAGAGACCCACCCTCGCACCCCGCTGACGGTTTCCGCGCAGCACCGTCAACAAGCCGCACTTAAGCATAACGGCGACGGCTCTTGAGCAGATTTTGTCCGTATGGGACGACTTTGAATGCCCCAATCGCCGGAACGCAACTACCCAAAACGCCCTGACCTGCACAAACACAATGCTGTTTGTGCGAGTGAGCCGTCAAAGTCGTCCCATATGGACACTTTTCAGCCGAAGACGCCACTCGCCTCAAGCAGAGTCGCGGGCAGCAGCCTCAACGGGCGCTGACGAGACCGGACTCGTAGGCGGCGATGACGAGCTGGGCCCGGTCGCGAGCACCGAGGCGGGCCAGGAGTGCGGTGATGTGGCTGCGGCAGGTGGCCCGGGTGATACCGAGCTCGGCCTCGATCTCACTGTTGGACAGGCCCTGGGCGATGAGCAGCAGCACCTCGCGCTGGCGGGGCGTGAGGGCCTCGACAGCGTCGGCCCGGGTGCTGCCGGAGGCCCCGGCCGACGCCGCGCGCGGCATGCGGGCCACGAGGCGAGACAGCACCTGGGGGCTGAGCAGCGACTGCCCCTCGTGGACGGTGCGCACGGCGTCGACGAGGGACTGCGGGTCGGTGTCCTTAAGCAGGAAGCCGCAGGCGCCGGCGCGCAGGGCGCCCAGGACGTAGTCGTCGATCTCGAACATGGTCAGGATAAGGACGCGCGTGGCCGCGAGCGCCGGGTCGGCGCAGATCCGGGTGGTGGCCTCGATGCCGGTGAGGCCGGGCATCTGGATGTCCATGAGAACGACGTCGGGGCGCAGCTCGGCAGCCAGGGCGACCGCGCGGGAACCGTCCTCGGCCAGGCCGACGACGCTCATGCCGGGCTCGGCCTCGAGCAGAGCGGCCAGGGTGGTGCGTAGGAGGGCCTGGTCCTCGGCGATGAGGACCCGGATGGGGGCGCTTCCCGGCCCGGGAACGGCCTCAGCCATGGGACCTCCCGTGGGGTTCGACGGGCAGCGTCGCCTCGATGGCGAAGCCGGGGGCGTCGGCGCAGGGGCCGGCGGTCAGGGTCCCGCCGAGCGCGGTCAGGCGCTCATGGAGTCCGCGCAGTCCTTGTCCGGCCCCGGGGTGAGGCTTCCAGCCGGTCGCGGGCCCGTCATCGACCACGGCGATGCGCAGCAGTCCCGGCTCCCGACGGAGGAACACGCGGGCGCGTGTGGGGCCGGCGTGGCGGGCGGTATTGGCCAGAGCCTCGGACACGATCCGGGCAGCGGCCTGCACCACCGGGGCGGGGAGGAGTTCGGGTGCCGCCGCGCCCCGGATGGCGGCCGCTTCTGCATATGTCCCGACATCAGCGTCGAGCTCGACGGTGACGCCGGATCGCCCGGCCCGGTCGATCGATTCATGGAGACTCTCGGTGAGGCTGTCGGGAATGCCGGTCTTCGCCGCCGGTGCGCCCTCCGCTGAGGTCGCAGCGGTCGCCGAGGCCGCAACAACCACTCCCGGCGTCGGGGGCCTGCTCTCGTCGCGCAGGACGGCGAGCATGCGCCGCAACGCGTCGGTGGCCTCGCGGGAGGCGGTCTCGACGTCGTCGAGTGCGGTTCGCAGCCCGTCGGGGGTGGTCTCGAGGCGCTGGGCCACGGCGCAGCGCACGGTGATGGCGCCGAGGTTGCCGGAGACGGCGTCGTGCAGCTCGCGGGCGATGACGAGGCGGTCCTCGGCGACGGCGCGCGCGGCGGTCTCCTGCGCCAGGCGCCGCTCGTAGGCACGCTGGTCGCGCCGCCGCAACCACAGGGAGGCGACGACGAGCCCGGTCATGACGAGCAGCACCGTCATCTGGGCACGCCAAGAAGGAACCGGGGAGAAACCGACCATAGTGCCCAGGCCGAAGACAACCACGGTCAGCCCGGTGATGGCGCGCCCGAGCGGCGAGTGGCGCGGTGGGACATCGGGGGCAGGCACGCGTCCAGTCTAGGGAGGCGGCTGGGACGCTTCATCGAACCAGGGTCTGACGGACCTGGGTCTGAGGCGGTGGAACCGTCTCGGCTGGGCGGCCGATGCGCGCTGCCGCTCGGCGCGCTGGAGTTGGCCCATGATCAGTATTGAGAACCTCGTCAAGCGACACGGGGCGCGGGAGGTGCTTCACGGCGTGAGCCTGGAGGCCCGTCCGGGCCGCGTCACCGGATTCGTGGGCCCGAACGGCGCCGGGAAGTCCTCGACCCTGCGGTGCCTGCTGGGGCTGGACCGGGCCGACGGCGGGCGGACGCTCATCGGCGGGCACCCCTACCGCGAGCTGTGCGAGCCGCTGCGCACGGTGGGGGCGGTGCTCGACGGCTCGGGCGCGCACCCCTCGCGCACGGCCCGCGGTCACCTGGGTTGGGTGGCCTCGGGCGCGGGAATCAGTCGGCGTCGGGTGGCCGAAGTGCTCGATGTCGTCGGGCTGAGTGATGCGGCCGGGCGGCGGGTGCGCACCTTCTCCCTGGGAATGGGGCAGCGCCTGGGGCTGGCGACGGCGCTGCTGGGCGACCCGGAGGTGCTGGTCCTCGACGAGCCGGTCAACGGCCTGGATCCGGAGGGGATCCGGTGGATCCGCACGCTGCTTCGGCAGAGGGCCGATGCCGGGGGCACGGTCCTGCTGTCCAGTCATGTTCTGGCCGAGCTGGCCGAGGTGGCCGACGACGTCGTCGTCATCGCCAGCGGGCGGGTGCGGGCCGCCGGGACGCTGGAGGAAGTCGCGGCGGGCTACGCGAACCTGGAGGAGGCCTTCTTCTCGCTGACTGCCCCGACCGGGGGCGAGGCCGGCGGTCGGGGCGGCCGGGCCGGACGCGAGGAAGGGTGCCGTTCATGAGCGTGGCGACGGCGCTGGTGCGCTCCCTCAAGGCGGAGGCGCGCAAGACGGCGGGCCTGCCGGGAGCCTGGCTGGGGGCGGCGCTGGCGATCGTCCTGCCACTCCTGATCGAGTACTACACGGATCATGACCTGGCGGCGCGACTGGCGACCGGCGACCCGGAAGCGCCGGCGCAGCTGGGCAACGTCGGCGTCATCGGACTGTACGTGGGGACGACGGGGATCGTGGTGCTGGCGGTGAGTGTTGTGGTCAGCGAGTACGCGAGTGATCCGCGCACGAGCGGGGCCTCCAGCGCTCCGAGACAGGTGACGACAACGATGCTGGTACAGCCGCGGCGCGGGGCGTCGGTGGCCGCGAAGCTGCTCGTGGTGCTGGGTGCCGCGACGGTGCTCCTGGCGGTGGCGTGGACGGCAACCTACTCGCTGAGCCGGCACCTGCTGGGGTCGAGCGCGCCCTTCGAGCCGGTGCCGTGGTGGATGCTGACAGGGATCCTGACGTGGTGGGTGTTCTCGGCAATGGCGTCGATGGCACTGGCGATGGCGACGCGCAGCGCGCTGGTGTCGATGACGGTCCTCGTCGCAATGTCGACGATGATTTCGCCGGGGGTGCTGCTCATCAAGTCCACCGATGCTGCCCGGTTCCTGCCGGATACCGCGGCGGTGCGGCTCATTGCGAACCCGACGACGCTCAACTACGACCGGCTCGTCGAGCTGCTGTCGATCCCGATGGCGGCCGCCGTCTGCACGGCGTGGGCAGGTGGGTGCGCGGCGGTGTGCTGCTGGGTGTGGATGAGGCGGGACGCATGAGCGGAGCCGGTGCGACCAGCAGGGTAAGGACTACCGCAGGGGTGACGACAGCCTGGGGGCGTGCGCTGCACGCGGAGCTGCTGAAGGTGGTGACGCTGCCGGCGATGTGGTGGTCGGCAGCGGTGGCGGGCGCGGCTGCGATCGCCACGGTGATGTCGGTCCTGCAGAACGTGGTGGATGGGCGGGACTTCGGATTCGAGGAGATCGCTCCGACGTGGACGTTGGCGGTGCAGATCGGCTTCGTGGCGGCCGGTGTAGCCGCGGCAGGTGCCGAGCACTCCACGGCGCAGGGCATGACGAGTCTGCTGGTGACGCCGGCACGGGGCCAGCTGGCGGCGGCACGGCTCATGGTGCTGACCGGTACGGGACTGGTGGCGGCGAGCGTCCTGGTCGGGGCGAGCCTGGCGGCGTGCCCGACGATGTCGACGGTGGCGCTGTGGGCCGGTGGAAGGACCGTGGTCTGGTTGACGGCGGTGCTGCTGCTGGCGGCCGGGCTCGGTGCGGCGCTGCGCAGCGTCATCGGTGCGTCGACGGCGGCCGTGGTGCTGGTGATCCTGACACCGCAGCTGGCCGTGTTCCTGGGCGACGCCGCCCGCTGGTTTCCCGGCCAGGCGGGCCAGATCTGGCTGACGGCCGCCGAATCGCAGGCGGACGTCACCTCCGCCGGACTCGTCATCCTGGCCTGGACGACGGCCGCCCAGATGGCTGGCATCGTCCGACTGGTGCGGGCGGATACGTGATCGGGACACCACGCGTACGAACCGGCCGCCGTCCATCAAAGCCAGGGGCGGGAACGGGTGAGGGCACTCCCACCCCTATCCCTTGCCGAGTAAACCCAGATCACTCAGCATCGTTCCAGCGCGATATACTTCTACCTTGTGTCCTACCACCGAGGGTAGGCATACACCGAATCTCAGCTGCTCATTTCATGAGGAACGCCACCATGAACCGGGAAATTTTTACTCCTGAAGAGGAGCGCGATGCACACTTCGCCGCCATGCAGTGGTTCGAGGCGCAGCAGATGAGTGGCCGCGAACTCTTCACGCACAAGGAATTAATGGACGGCTTCTCCTGGCATGGCCACCACTTGCGCCTTACTCATCAATCCCAGGGGATTTGGAAACCTCAAGAATTTAAAGCAGCCCTGACATTCAAGACCGCAGCCATCACCCCCGGAAAAGAAGCGCCGTACGCTGACCGGATCGACGACAGCGGACTACTCCGCTACAAATTCTCAGCAACAATGAAATGGGCGAACGACGCCATGAAAGTAGCCGCCGCCGAAAACTACCCACTAGCCTGGCTCGTAGGCGTAAAACCAACAAAACAGTCGACCCTATATTATTACCCCCGCTTCCCAGTCTACGTCGTCGACATCGACAATCGAAACGCAGAGTTCATCATCGCTATCAACGAGATGACACCACCCACCTCAGACCACAGGAACTCTGGACAAATCGAGAAGAAGTACGTTTCCAGGTGGACGAGGGCACGAATCCACCAGCACGACTTCAGGGAGCACGTACTCAGTGCCTACCAGATCTCTTGCGCAGTCTGCGATCTTCCGCACGCACAGCTCCTGGAAGCCTCGCACATCATCGCCGACTCCAGGGAAGCGGGAGTCCCTGAGGTCAGCAATGGTTTGGCCCTGTGCAGGCTCCACCACACCGCCTACGACCGTCACCTCCTCGGCATCGACGCCGACCGCCGCATCCACGTGGCGACACGAGCAAAACGCATCGAGACCGTCCATCTACAAACTGGCCTACTGCCATTTGAAGGCCGCTCCCTGACGCACGTGCCTGCTGCCAAACAGATGCGCCCTGATGGCGACCGCCTTGCCGAACACTTCAAAGAGTTCCTCCAGACAGAGGAGCAGACAGTCGGGTAGACCCCAAAGCTTCCAGCAAGCTACGCACCACTCCTAAGAATGGGCTTTCACCACTCGAAGGAGCCCATCATGATCCACCCGCGAGACATCACGACTGAAGCCGAGGCGGCGGTACTTGAACACGCTGATCGCCTCGCCGCCGTCATCGGCAAGCACTGGCACCCCACGGACGACACCGCTCGAGACGACGTCATGCTGCTCGTCGCAGATCTCCTGCGCGCACACGCCGAGACAGGGATCGAGATGCAGACCTGGAGAGCGGCACTCGACGTTGTCTTGGATCATCTCGCCGCCGAGCCGGAAGGAGCCGATCTGCTCCACCGACTCGGCAGACCTACCTGGTTCACCGTCATCGGCACCACTAAGGGCAGTCACCGAGAGGCCGTCGCCGTCATCCCCGGCCGACGTCGTCTAGAGACTGCCATCGGCGCCTGGGCAACTCAGGTCCAGGCGCCGACCGCAGCTGACGCAATCCGCATAGACTGCTTTCAGTGACGGTCTCACCTGGTCATTCGACCATCAACATCACCACCATCGCTCCGCTTAACCTCAATTTTTCATGGGGTCGTTAAATAAGGTTGGGCATCATAACGCAAGGCACGCAGCAAGCCGTCACACCCACCCACCATAATCAGTCTCGCCACATCGGCAACGACATCTCCCCGCCTCAGCTGCGCTTCGAAAGAGCGAGGTTAAGGGGCAGTCGAAATGCTCACCGTGACGCGGTCTACGCGGATGACCTTCACGTCTTCCGGCGAAGCAAGCTCTGGAAAGAAGAGGGCCAAATTGACGCCATCGCTTACGGAGCTCCGGTAGATGACTCCCTGGTATCCGCATGTCTTGATGAATTCGCACAAGTACTGGCTTGGAATGTACTCGAATGCGGCACTACTCGACTGAACCGGCTTAGTTAGCTCTTCTCCAAGCCGCTCCAACAGAGGTAATCCGGATCGAAGTTTTGCAACCTGTTCTGCATTCTCTAGGATAAAAGGCGAAATGCTCTTCCGGGGGTTGCGAAGATCAACAGCGTGGATTGGTGTCACATGAAAAGTCGCTAGGCATACCCTCTCTCCAGTATGTGGGCGAACTTCAGCTACCGCTGTTGTTGCTGTCGACCCCAGGTACAGGTACGGAATCCCTGCGGGATTCGCCCGTCCATGCCCTGCTCGGTTTGCAGGAGGAGCACCCATTTCGCCGAGGGGTAAGGGCTTGTCGTCAGAGAGTAGGCGCGAACGATACCACAAGCTGGTAATCTCAGTGATGACTTCTTCCGGTGCAATTAGCTGCTCCAGTAGACTGGCCAGAAGATCAAGATCAATTGGCTCATCAAGAAACCATCGATTGCGATGCATCATCTCATCTCGAAGATCATCCCAACGCTGAGGAGTTTCACTGACTGGCACATCGACGGGAGCGAAGGGGGTGCGTACGACTTCTCCATCATCGAGGACTTCTGCGAGAAGCTCTTTTGCGTGCGCTTCATCCATCACAGGATTATCAAAAAGGCACCAGTCTTCCGAAAGAAGTGCCGATAAAGGCCTACCTTCAGAATAAGGTTCGTAGGAGTTGAGCAACATCTCAAACCACTGACTCAAGGAAGAAGGATCTATAGTAGTAACGCTCTTGCTTCCACAGTAACCACAGTCACCTTGACGGGGATCTCCAGAGCCATCCGCAACCACCAAAGGGATGATGTTCCGAGTCAGCGCTGGGTCCCCAAAGCAATTCGCACAGCAGCGCTTTCTATCCATTGCTGGCAGAGGCATGATAGGCGGAGAGCGTTTCTAGGTGATGCTTAATCGAAAGCTTTTTGACGTACCCCAACCCGGGAAAATGTTCCCGTTTATACAGATCTCGAAATTCAAGAATCGCACTAGTTTCAATGAGGTGCGAGGAACCGGAATCGAGTTTCGAAATCAACTTACTTAAAGCCTGGCTGAACTTTCTAGCCGGGTCAGTGGGCGTGTCGTTGGTGTCGGATTTGAAGTGATAGATAAACATAGCATCATCCTGGTCCGGATCAATGAAGGTTATATGAATGGCAACCGCGTAGGCTGGACCGCCCCCCTCACTGTAGTTATTCCCAATTGTGAGGAAATCGCCATATCCATCCATACCTTGTTCTGAAAAGGTAATATGAAGGTCTGAGAATGCTTCTATGGGCGGATAGTCCGCATTCCTCATCTGAATGAATCCGTCACCTATCAAGACCCTCGGCTTTCCAAGAAAGTGCCTGCGGTAGAGGAGGTTGGTCTGATCTTCCAAAAAAATGTTTCGGAAACGTGCCGTGTCGCCTACCAATCTGTTTGACAGTGCTCGGGAGTCAGTAAATCCGGCATGAATTAGGGTGGTATATTCACTTTCGAGTTTCTCGAGCATGTGAATTACTCGATTAACATCCATCTGGCTCGTCAAGAGGATTCCTGCGCTTATCATGTCGTTATCGCTATAATTTTGCTCAAGTAGATCAGCGATACCTTCACCGTTCTCGCGGTGGTAACCGTGACGAGGATTCACTACTACGATCGCCCCGGCCCCCGCTTCCGCCAAGAATTCGAGTGTCTTGTTCAAGCCGCCGAGAGACTCGCGAACCGGCTCGATGATTGGAACAAATCCAGACCTTGCAATCAGCTCGGCTGATTCACGAATTGCTATCAGTTCGAACTGCTTGCCTCGGAAATACGGGTAGTACATACGATCCTCACATCCAGGCAAGAGCCTCGGTTAACGGGGTGTCAACAGCTTCCTTAATTCGGACTCTGTTCTTGGAAGTCGGATTTGCAGCCAGTGAGGCCGCCCGCACCGAAGCGGGTACAGAACTAACGAATGAGGCTAGACTGGCCTGCGACCGGGTAACCTTGAGAGTATTCACCATCTCCTTATGGACGGCCGTCGGTTCGAGTTTAGCAAAGATCCGGTGAAGCTCGGAGCGAATTTTCGTATTCGGCACGTTCGGAATCTCCTGCCCCAAGAGGGACAGGATTGTTGTCGCTTCATTGAGGCGAAGGATGTCGAGGATCATTGTGGGGTCGACGCGCTCGGGGTGATTCTGGGGCGCTCGTTCCGTCTGGAACCTATACCTCTCGGAGAGCGTGATGACACCCACATCTTCGGCGGCAATTTGGAGAACTTCTGAAAGGTGCGATTTACTGACCACTACGTTGACCGTAGCAAACACTTGACGATAGTTTTCGAGTTGATTCTTCAGTCGAGCTAAAGAGTCACGCTCGGACTTAATCTCATAGGCAGTGGAAGTTCCATTGAGAACTACCACGTCAGCCTTGCATGACCCAGCTCGGACTTCGTTGAGCAGCGTTGCAGTATTCAAGTTATGGCGACCAAGCAGAATTTTTTCCGTAATCGCAGCGCGATATACGTAATCGTCGCGGAATCTGGACTTGCTTAGCAACTTGAATGCCTGATCAAGCACGATTCCAACTGTCGCTTCAGGCGGCATACATGAGCCGAGACGGGTGTGGTTGAGCAGTCTAGCGAATAATGGAGAGCGCCCATCTTTGCTGAAGTCTCGCATTACCGCTGCAGAAAAAAGACGGCTTAGTGCTGAAGCTTCATTTTTATCAAGATCCACGTACCTGCCCTCCTCCGCTTGTCTAGTGTGAAAGTTTATCAGTCCCCAAGGCTATCCTGTAGGCAGGAGGTCGGCAAAGTCGATGGCGGGGCGTCTGAGCCAGTTTGACAGGGATAGCGTGTTGCTGAGGCAGGGGTGCGAGCTCCGTAGGGATGACGGGTGGTGCTTAATCAATCCCTCGTCCCGAGGAACCCACAACGACATCATCCTCCACCACAACCGTCCTGTCACGCCAGCCCCTGACCCAGGTTCTCAAGAACGTGACCAGACCCCAGGGACAGATGCGTAGTGCGCCATGACCTGTTCACGATCCTGTCCCTGAACATCGCGGGGGTGCTCGCGGGCTGCCGGAGCCTAACCGCGATGTAGGAGCACATCACCGTCCTGACCTCGTCTGACCTGTGGACTCCGACGTCAGGGCCTTCCAGTGGGGCAGACCCTGACGTCGGATTCCACGACCCGGCGGATGCTCCAGGACCTAGACCCCGCAGACCTCGATGCCCACCTGGGGTCATAGTTCTGCACGCACACCGACACCATCGAAGGAAGAACAGTCATCGCGGTGGACAGCACCATGCGCGGGCCCGTACCAATGAGAATCTGGCTCCGCACCTCCTGTCCGCACCGGACCAAGTCCAGCGGCATGATCTTGGCCCAGCAGTGGCAGACAGTCCAACAAGATCCCAGCTCAGAGAGAACTGCCGAGCCCCTCAACCTGGACGGGTGGTGATCACCGCCGAAGCTATGTACACCCAGGCAGACACCGCCATCGTCGCAGTGCGGGTCACGCCGCATCCGCACCAACACACCAGACCCCTTTGAGATCAGGCAACCACCCACTGACTTTACTAACCCCCTGCACGCCGACCCACGCCCCCTTGGAAACAATCATCTAGACGGGACTCGCAGCAGAGGAGACTGGGACCCGCCCCTCCAGTGCCATCTCCACTTCGTCAGCCTGCCAGACACGCAGCGTTTGCTGATCCGCAGGATCTGTCTGTACATGGTCCATCTCCGCTTAATCCGTGCCATTTCAGCTCACGTGACGTGAGCGAACGTCACGCTCTTCATACAAGATCCCACAGACCGTCCAACCGGATGTGCTTCGTTCGCAGCGCATAGACGCTGCGAACGAAGCACATGGAACTGGTGGATGCCTCTGGCGGTATCCCCGTTCTAGACGGCAGGCGTCAACGGATCCTTACTTGATCTCGCAGGCGACGCCATCCTTGTCTCGATCCAGCT
>ERZ773009.2983-NODE-2983-length-10467-cov-4.713408_pt1 | contig 10467 bp, 6 predicted proteins | sample MGYA00580663_ERZ773009 | MGnify/ENA primary metagenome ERZ773009 (study PRJEB29015, sample SAMEA2737969) | human oral metagenome | biome: human oral; feature: human-associated habitat; material: dental | place: China | collected 2026 ...
CTCTGTTGCGGAGAATTGTTCCCTTATGATGACGAAGGTAACGATTAAGGATTGCACAACTACTCAAGATAATGCTGCCGGTATTTACTTTAATAAGGGCAAAAATCTAACGCTTACCGGCTGTACAATTGAAAAGTGCAAGGGAACAGGTTCCGCTTCTTCCGGTGGTATATATATTCAGGAACCGACAGGAACGGTGAGTATAAAAAATACGGAAATTAAAAACTGTGAAGCACAACGCGATGGAGGCGGTATACGTCTTAGTCAAGCGAACTGTACGTTGGAGAATGTGAATATTCAAGAATGCAGTGCTGCTAACGGAGGAGGAATTTATAATAGAGGTAGCACTGGTAGCACTCTTACCATAACGGGAGGTTCTTCTTTTACAAAGAATGCAGCATCCGGAACGGGAACGAATCATCAAGGCGGTGCAATCTATAGCGAAGGCGGTAGTCTTACCTTAGACGGATGTACGATCGGCGGAGATACTCCTAATGACGGTAATACGGCAAAAAAGGGAGCAGGTATCTACCTTAAGAAAGTGGCAGTAACAATGCGATCTGTAACCGTAAAGAATAATAAGGCTCTGACCCAAGGTGGCGGTATCTATCTTGCAGATGGAGAGCTTAAGATACCTGCCGGTACTACTATCGCCGATAATAGTGCCACCGACAACACTGCTAGCAACCATAACAGCGAGGCCGGCGGCGGAATTTATGTAGAAAAAGGAACGCTTACGCTGGATGGAGGTATTATCTCCGGTAACAGTGCCAATGCTAACAAAGGCGGAGGGATTTATCTTAAAGCAGGAACATTTACAATGAATTCGGGAGAAATTAAAAATTGTTCTGCAAAATACGGCGGAGGAGTTTCTCTTGCCGGTACGAGCACCTTTACGATGACCGGAGGAACTATCACAGGTTGTAAGGCAGACGTCGAAGGAGGACAGGGCGGCGGTATTTATACAGAACTAAAGACAAAGCTGACTTTAGAAGGGGCTGCTAGCAATCCGGTCGTTATTTCCAATTGTACGGCAAAAAAGACCGGCGGTGGTATGCATATTTATACGCAGAATACGGTAACAGTCAAAAATGCTCGTATTGAAGGAAACTCTGCAAATAGCGGCGGTGGTGTGTATTTAGAGGAGGGGACATTTACTATTGCCGGTGGCACACGTATTACTCCTTCAACTGAAACAACAGCTGGAAAGAATGATGTTTTCCTAGAAGAGGGAAAGTTTATCACAATAGAAGGAACTTTAACTGAAACAGGAACCGTTGCACGTATTACGCCCAAAAAATATGAGAATGGAGTAAAGGTTCTCCAAGCACCTTCCACGGAGTGCGCTAAATTTACGGTAACGCCTAGCGCGGGAACATGGTCAATTAAGAATGATGGGACTTTGAAGAAACCGTGATGCAACCGCCTCGTAAATTGCTTCTTTGCATTTTCTTGCAATTCCGTGTATACTGCCCGCAAATATGGTAGGGTAATCACATCAGGCCGTTTTTTAATAGCCCCGCAGAATAATTGAGGCTGTTCGACCAGAGTTGAACCTCTTCGCGGTTCAAATGGTCTCGCCGCCTCAATTATTCTGCGATTTTTATCTATGTCTGCCCGATGTGATTACCCATCTGCTAGAAAAAATGTGCGAAATTTTGTCCAAAATTTCGCACAACAAAAGGAAGGCAACCGCTTAAAATATTGATAATGCAGTTGCCATAGTGATTATGGAAACGGAAGCGTGTGAAGTATTGTATCGGTTTTTTAGAACCGCATCAGAATATATCGAGGGGTATCGCAGCGATGCGCCGTATCCCCAATCATTTGCATTTGCTGCAGCATCTGAGCCGGTCGCTCGAAGTTCTGCGGATTTAACGGGTGGGGGCTCATCCGGCGAGGCTGTTACGCTCGCGGCACATCCCGCGGGTATCGGCGATGAACGGAGCGGCTTTTTTGCCGATGAAGATTCTCCGGCAGACAGTTCCGGCGCATCGTTCCGGTCGATGCAGGAGATTTACGCTGCGGTTGCCCAGTGCTCCGCTTGTGTTTTGGGGCAGACCCGTACCCATCCGGTAGTGGGGGAAGGCCCCGAAGAGCTTTCCCGCTTGACCAACTCCGTTGAGGTGATGGTGATCGGCGAGGGACCGGGCGCGGACGAAGACCGGCAGGGCAGACCCTTTGTCGGTAGGGCGGGGCAGCTCCTCGACAAGATGCTGGAGGCTATTCAGCTTTCGCGCAAGACCAACTGCTATATCACCAATGTGGTTAAATGCCGCCCGCCACAGAACCGCGACCCCGCGCCGGAGGAACGGAACTGCTGCGCCGCCTTTTTGGACGCGCAAATACGGCTAATCCGGCCTAAGATGATCCTCGTGATGGGGCGCATTGCCGCACAGCATTTGCTGCAAACCTCCGACGGTATCGGAAAGCTGCGGGGGCGTTTCTTCGACTATCAGGGGATACCGCTGATGCCGACCTATCATCCGAGCGCGCTGCTTCGGGACGAAAGCCTTAAACGCCCCGCATGGGAAGACCTCAAGCGGTTCCGCGCCCGTCTGCACGAACTTCAGGCGCAGGGCTAATCTATGGCGCAGTGGCTTGAGCTTGTCTTTAAACTACCTTTATATCAATCGTTTTTTTATCGGAATACCGCCGCAGTACCGAAATATTCGGCTAAAGCAGCGGCAAAAAGTGCGGATAGTTCCATCCCGATGGACTGTGCTGCCGCATCGGACGGGGAACAATCGTTGGCCGGCAGACGGGCGGCGGTTCGATTCGGCTCGCGCAAGCTCGTCGGTTTTATCGTTGCGGAACATGAAACGCTGCCTAAGAGCTGTCCTTTTGCGGAAGCCGACATAAAGCCGATCGACCGCATCATCGATGCGGAACCGCTTTTCACCGATGAGCAGGCGGCGCTCGCCCGCTGGATGTCCCGCTTTTATATCTGCGCCGAGGGGATTGCGCTTTCCGCAATGCTGCCCTCCGGCAAACGCGAAGCGGGGGAGCTGAATACCGACGGAATCGAATTCGCCGGAACCGATTTTTCCGCTTCGGCGCTCACCCTTTCGGAAGAGCAACATTCCGCCGTAGAAGCTATTTCCGGCTGTGTCGGCGGCGGCTTTTTTTATGTGTACGGCATTACCGGTTCCGGTAAAACCGAGGTCTTTTTGCAGGCCGCCTCGCGTGCGCTTGCTGCCGGAAAATCGGTTATCTACCTGGTGCCCGAAATCACGCTGAGCCATCAGGTTGCGGAAACCGTCAAAAAGCGTTTCGGCGGCCGCTGCGCGGTGCTCCATTCGGGGCTGACCGGCAGCAAGCGACTTGCGGAATGGCGGCGTATTGCGCGGGGCGAGGCGCGAATTGTCGTCGGAGTGCGCAGCGCCATATTTGCTCCCGTCCGCGATTTGGGACTTATCATCATCGACGAGGAACACGACGGTTCGTATAAGTCGGGTTTTGCGCCCCGCTACCACGCGCGGCAGGTTGCGATGTACCTCTGCAAAAAACACGGCTGCCCGCTGGTGATGGGTTCGGCAACGCCGTCGGTAGAGGCATGGCATTTGATGAAAACCGGCGCAATCCGCACCCTGCGGTTGAGCGAGCGGCTTTCCGGCGGGGCGCTGCCCCATATCCGCATCGAATCGCTGTTGCATACGGCCGGAGCGTTAAGCACTGCGCTGATCGATGAAATGCGCCGCACCAAAACCCAAGGAAAACAGACCATTCTCTTTTTGAACCGCCGCGGATTCTCTCATTTCTTTAAGTGTAAGAACTGCGGACACGAGCTCTTGTGTAAAAACTGTTCGGTGCCGCTCACCTTTCATAAAAGCGAGGGGCTGATGAAGTGCCACTACTGCGGATGGACGGCAAAGCCGCCGAGTGCCTGCCCCGAATGCGGCTCCATCGAGGCGGGCTATACGAGCATCGGTACGGAATATATCGAAGAACAGGTGCGGAAAACCTTTCCCGATTGCACCGTTCAGCGTATCGACACCGATGTGCTGCAAAAAAACAAGCAGGCGGTTCAAATTCTCCATGATTTTCGGAGCGGCGCTATCGATATTCTCCTCGGCACGCAGATGATTGCCAAAGGGTTAAACTTTCCCGGCGTGCGGCTTGTCGGGATTGCGCTTGCCGACACCGGCTTGCAGATGCCGGATTTTAGAGCTGCCGAGCGTACTTTTTCGCTCATCATGCAGGTTGCAGGCAGGGCAGGGCGATATGTGCCCGACGGGGAGGTGATTATTCAAACCTATAACCCCTATCATCCTGCAATCGTCTGCGCGCAGCATAACGATGTGGAAGGTTTTTATACGCAGGAGCTGCATCAGCGGCAAGCTTTGGAGTTTCCGCCCTTTGCCCGCCTTATCCGGCTGGTGTTCCGCAGTAAAGATCAACACAAAGCGGAAGAAGCCGCTTTCGGCGCGCGGGAGCTTTTACCGAAGCTGTTTCCTCCTGATGCTGCGGAAAGCATAGAAATACTCGGCCCCTCCGATTGTATGCTTTCGCTGGTGGCGGGTAATCACCGGATGCAGCTGCTGTTGCGCGCCGAAACGCTTGCACCGATGCAAAAAGCCGTCTACCGGTTTATCACCGAATACAAAGCGGCTGTGGGTGTGTATATCGAAACGGATGTCGATCCGGTCAGTTTATTATGAGGTTGGCAGCTGTAAAAACTCAAGTATAGTGTTTAGAGGTTCCTACGTACAATATGATATTGAGAGGTATGATATGCAGCAGAATATAACGATGTTTAAAACACAGCCTTTTGTTTCCGAAAAGGTCTGGGGATATGAGCGGTGGATTGTCTCCGTTCATCCGGCGGGGCAGTCCCTTGCAGATGATGGGACGCCGCAAATAGGCGGAAAACCGCTCGGAACCGTTATCGGCGCTTCGTATCCGCTTTTGATTAAAATTATTCAGGCAAACGAAACGCTTTCGGTACAGGTTCACCCCGATGACGAATATGCGCGTATTCATGAACACAGCGCCGGTAAAACCGAATGCTGGTATGTGCTCGAGGCGGCGCCCGATGCAAAGATTATTTACGGGTTGCAGAAAGATTATCCTCGCAGCGAGCTGGAAGAGGCAATTCGGAATAACACGATAGAACGCTGTCTCCGCTCCGTCCCCGTGTCGAAGGGAGACTTTATCTTTATTCCTGCGGGAACCGTTCACGCGATACAGGGGGGCTTGCGCCTTTTAGAGGTACAGCAGTCAAGCGATATAACCTACCGGCTTTATGACTGGGGGCGTCCCCGCGAAGTGCATATACAAAAGGGGCTTGATGTGCTGCGGTATCTGCCCGCTTCCGCGCTGACGCCGGAGCATCCGTTTAGCGGACGGATGAGCTGCCCGTATTTCCGGCTTGAAAAAAAAGATTTTACCGCTGCGGGAATGCTTTCGTTTTCGTCATTTGACACGCCGGCCGCAAAAACGGGCTGGTGCAGCCTTTTTATCACTGCCGGAAACGGAACGCTTGAAACCGGCGAAAGCGGTACGCTTGAAGCTGCGGACAACGGCGTACTTGAAACTGCCGGAAACCGCACTTTGCAGGTAAAAGCCGAAGACTGTATCATGGTGAGGCGGGATGCTGCCGTCTCCGTACTCCCGGCCGGCAGCGCTGCTCTTTCGATTATGCTGATGGGGTAACCGCATTAAAAATATTTTCCGCGGGGTTACCTTCCTTCTGTACGAAATTTTACTTAAAATTTCGTACATTTTCCGACAAATGGGTAAATGCATCAGGTAGAGTAGATAAAAACCGCGGAAAAATTGAGACTGTGAGACCATTTGAACCGCGAAGAGGTTCAACTCTGGTCGAATAGTATCAATTTTTCCGCGGGGTTACTAAAAAAACGGCCTGATGCGTTTACCCCGATAAAACAATGTTGACAGAATGAATAGTAGGGGTGATAATTATTATCAAGAAAGTCCGCCGGTTATTTTTGCAAAAACCGGCAGTGTCATGTAAAGGACAGTCTATATGAAAACGTTTTTGGTACGAATCATTCTTTTGGTGTTAAAAGTAATCGGCGTGATTGCAGCAACTGCCGCTATAGCATTCGGGATTCTGCTGCTGTTTATTACGATAACCGAGTATCGCCCTAAAGCTCAAGAACCTGCCGAAGTCATAGGGGATGTTGCAAATACGCAAGAATCCGTTGAATTTGCAAAACCTATTGATATTATCAGTTGGAATATCGGGTATTGCGGGCTCGGTGCAGGGCAGGATTTCTTTATGGACGGAGGAACCATGGTGCGTCCTGCGGATAAGAAAGAGGTTGAAGAAAATCTTGCCGGCGTTATTCAGACCCTGAAGCGCTACCCTGCCGATTTTTACTTTATTCAAGAAATGGATAAGGCCTCAAAGCGTTCTTATTATATCGATCAAACTGCGGCGCTTTCCGAAGCGCTCGGTATCCCGCTTAGTTATACCTATAATTTTAAGGCCGCGTATGTGCCCTATCCCATTCCGCCGATTGGAAAGGTCGCAAGCGGAGTCGGTCTTTTTACGCGCTATCCTTTTACGGAAACCTATCGTTTTGCGCTGCCGGTACCGTTTAAATGGCCGGTCAGCACGGTTAATTTAAAGCGGTGTATGCTGATAAACCGTTTCCCGCTCGAATCCGGGAGACAGCTGGTAACCGCCGTGCTGCATTTGGAAGCTTATGATGAAGGAGAGGGCAAAATTGCCCAGACTAAGGCGGTGGCCGATTTTATCCGTGCCGAATATGAAGCGGGCAATTACGTCATTGCGGGTGGAGATTTTAATCAAATCTTTCCGGGGACTCAGTTGCGTTATCCCCTCTATGATGAATTTTGGGCGCCGGGTAAAATGAGCGGAGGTATACTGCCGGATGGTTGGCAGTTCGCCTCTGATGATAGGGTTCCTTCGTGCCGTCTTAATAAAGCGCCGTATACATCTGCACTCGCTGACGAAAATATCCGTAAAAAGTGGCCGTACTACGTTATCGACGGGTTTATCGTATCCCCGAATATCTCTATTGTATCGGTAGAAACGCTCGATGAATCCTTCCGGTATGCAGACCATAATCCGGTAAAGCTGCGCGTCATATTAAATCCCTAATAGTGTTAACAGCTTCCTATAACGGTTTTTCTCCATAAAGAGAATGGGATAAATTGCCGATATATGCGTAAGAGGGCATTATAAATATGATTGTCATAAAAAACTGAATGGTTTGTGATGCCCCGTATGCAATGCCGGTAAGGAAGAGGAATATGTCAGTAAAGAAAATAGTCTTGATAGCAGCAGCCGTTTTATTGGGAGTATGGTGTTTTGCTGCCGAAACGGACGGTGAAAGCAAATCTTTTGATGCGGATGTTGCAATCCGATTTTATGACCGCCGTGTATATTATCCCGGAAACGACGGAACGGAGCCTATTTTCGTAAAGGTTTCCATTACCAATAAAGGCAGCCAGCCGCTGCGGTTCAAACTGGCCAACGATCGTATGTTCAGCCTTGATTTTTCGGTTTTGAATACCAAAAACAAGAGCCTTGCGCACACGGAACCATGGGTACGGAAACGGAATACCAATCAGCAGATTTATTTTAGGGAAATTACGATAGAGACGGGCGAAACCTATGCCTTTGTAGAAAATGTAAAAGATTATATTACAATTGAAAGTCCCGGCGCTTATATGCTTTCTGCCGATTTTTATCCCGAATTAAAACGTTTAAGCGATACGTCGGAATATCATGTTTCTTCCAATAGATTAGGTCTTGAAATAAAGCCTTCTCCTTCTGTAGCCGCGCTCGGAGCTCTTCCGATTGCCTCCGTATCACGGGAAGTGCTGCAGCCTCAGCCTATCTCCCCCGACAAGGTCATTACCTATATGCTGACAGCCCGCCAAAAATCGCAGTGGGATCAATTTTTCCTGTATCTTGATATTGAACGGATGATTGCCCGCGATCCGATACGGAGCCGGAGATATAAGGCAGAGGCGGAAGCGGGACGCATCAGTATGATCGATACCTATAAGCACGACCTTATGCAGTCGCGTACCGATAAAGATATTGCGATGATTCCGGTAGAATTTACCGTTGAGCGGACAACGTACAGCGCAACTGAAGCTGAGGTTACGGTTATTGAGTGGTTTGATTACACCAGCTTCCGCGAAAAAAAGCGCTTTACCTATAACCTTGCTTCCCGCGATGATATTTGGACGGTGTACGATTACAGCGTAGACAATCTCGGGACGGAGTAAATTTTAACAAATCTTTACTGCCGATAACTTTACGGATTGTGGAGCTGTCTCAAAAGTTGATTACTTTTGCGACAGTTCCATTGTGCTGCGGCAGTCTTTAAATTTATGCACTATAAGAGCTTCGGCAATATCTGTTTCCATGATATAAGCAAATCTTCAAAACGGCACCGTGCATTTGCCGGGCTGGTAGACGGCAACTTTATAGCCGTAATCCCAATCCGTTTAGTACATACTTCATAAGCTTTGCTGCCGTTTGCAAAGATGGCTTGAATAGGAGCTGTTCGGAAAATCCCGCTTAAATCAGCCGGCACAATGGACTGCATGCTTGCATCTGCAGATCCGCTAAGCGTACAGGCAGTAACGGCATCGTACAGTGCAATATGATGGTGTAAAAGCATATACTTTTTTTCTTCTATGGAGTGCGGTTCCCGTACTTCCAGTAAGGCTGCAAGCAGCGGCCAAAACCTGTTCCGCGGATGGCCGTAATAGAATTCCTGCGCACGGGATGCAACCGACGGAAATGAGCCTAAAATCAAAATTTTCGATTCGGTGTTATATACCGGCGCAAAGGGATGGATAAGTCTTTCAGTCATTGTCATTGCTGCTTATACGCATCCCGATACGGCCGTATTTTAACGCTCCTCAGTGTAATTAATAGACGTAAGGATTGTATTAAGTTTAATCATCGGGTCTTCGTAGCCTCTAAATGTAAACGTAACATGATAGCCTTTCTTAGATACCGCGGTAATATCCCGTCCGATACACTGATAGATCGTATTCGATGTTTCGTATGGGAAGTATTCGGGCTTTAAAATGGAAACACGGTAGTCGCTGCCGTCATACTGCACCTGCGCAAGGTTGGCGGGGAAGGGTACAAGAAAGATTAAAAAGTCATCGCTCTTGCTGCCGCCGATGCTTAGGCGGCTTCCCGGCTTCATTACATGGATGTTCCGTTTACCGATTGATGTGTTTTGATTATAAACAAACAGTTCCGTCATCCCTGACTGCGAAGGTTTTGTACTGATACGGCCGCTATAATAACCGCGATTGAGTCCGGGGCGGCGATCCATATAGTTTTCTGCGCTATTTAATAAGGCAAACCGTCCTTCTGCCGTACGCGACTGCTGCCGTGCAAGATAATCAAATTGCGCGGCCGTTTCGGTTTTAGTTGCCGCTGCCGCCGCCGTCGTTTGGGAGCCGAAGGTATTCAAGGTGTCGCGCGGATCCGCTTTATCTCCCAACTGTTCCGGATAATACTTCTTTTCGGAGGCGGTAAGCACGGGACGCTGCTCTCTGTTAAAGTCGGTTTGACGTACCGTGTTGTTTTGCCGGTTTAAATCAGACTGCTGCCCAACCATTCGAGCGGCATATTTAACCGGTTCGGAAGCGCGGCGGCGGAGTATAAAGATAAATATCAGCACAACAAGAAGAATCAATGCGGCGAGCAGTATCCATATCAGATTACCGCTTAGCAGGGATTGAATAAATGTCGGCGTAACGCTTACAAGAACGGCAGCGGCTTGGGAAAAGGTCTTATCCTGCTGTACAAGGTCAAGCCGGATATCTGTTCTGTGCTGTCCCTCGCTGCGTAAACTGTCGGGCAGCGTAATCCGTATTGTCAGTTCGCTTTTTCCTTTCGGCGGAATACTGACAGTGATATTATTAAGTTGTTGTTTTTGGGATTCGCCGTCTGCCCCTACGGAAATGCTTTTTAATTGTACTTCAACCGCTTCTTCGGCGTCATTGATAATAGTCAGCGGAAGTTCGGCGGCCGCACCGGAGGTTTCTATCCGTTCCGGAAAGACAATCTGCGGGATCGGCTGTACGGTATCGCTGAATTCAATTCCGCCTTCTTCCGGTAAGGGACTCGGTTCAATGCCGAGATTTTCCGTAAAGGCTTGCGAAACATCCGTATATTCCTTAGGCGGCTGATCTGCAGAACCTGCTCCGGTAGAAGCAAACTGTCCGCCGTCCGATTCGGTGCTTCCGGTATTCTGCGACGCCGCATCGGAAGTAGCCGAAGCATTCGCTTCGTTTATAGGTATTGCTGCCGGTACCGGAATTTGAATAATTGCCTCTATCGGCGGTGCCGGAGCTATCCGCCGTTCCCTGCGCAGTCTGCGCCGTACTTGCGTTCTGATTGCCGGACGGAGTTGTCGTACCGGTTTGTTTTGCTGCGGCATCAGCCGGCGATGCCACGGTAGCGGCCGTTTGGGTATTATTACCGGTAGTTGT
>ERZ773009.2984-NODE-2984-length-10462-cov-9.345825_pt1 | contig 10462 bp, 8 predicted proteins | sample MGYA00580663_ERZ773009 | MGnify/ENA primary metagenome ERZ773009 (study PRJEB29015, sample SAMEA2737969) | human oral metagenome | biome: human oral; feature: human-associated habitat; material: dental | place: China | collected 2026 ...
CTTCTGGCATCAAATCCTTCCGCTCATAGTGAACAACTTCCTGCACATCCTGCACATTCATAGTCAAATCGCGTGTGAAGTTATTCATCTCCACATTCCCACGCACTCGGAGCCAAGAATTTTTCTTGATTAGGTCAAATTTCTGAGCCTCTTCCTCGTTCTTAACCCACTTTTGCATCGAAAAACTGGAAGTGTAGTCCGTCATTTTAAAGTTGATCAAAACACGCCCTGTTCTGGTCACTTTTTGATCCACATCAAAAACAACCCCTTCAAAGACCAAACGATTTTCCTCCGTCGTCACTTCGATCATAGGAGTAATCTCCGCCTTGTCAAGCTTGGGTTTAGCTGCAGCTTTTTTAGCTTGAAAATCAAAGGCTGGTTTCTCTTCCGCTGGAGGAGGTGCCATCTGTTCTAGTTGTTCCATAGCACGAAGCGCTTCTTCATTGGCCGCTTGAACAATCTGCTCATTTTCAGCATGAAAGGCCTCTTCCTGCTCTTGGGTTAAGATATCATTCTTCTCGACTTGACAATTAAAAGTTGGAAAACCAAACTTTTCAAGTTGTTTCGCTAAATTAGGAAGGTGATTTTTCTTAAAGTGTTCTTTATCAATCGACTCAGATCCTTCAATAAATAGCTGATCGCCCTCCGCACGAACTCGCAAATTCTGATAAAGGGACTTAAAACCTTGACTAGCACATGGCCCCTCAGAAAAAGCCTCTCTATAGTAGGACTGCAAGAGTTGATTTGAAAATTCTTGAGACAGAGTCTTGATTTCGAAAACAGCTTTATTGCCTGTCTTAGAAAATTCTTCGCTCAAACCTTTCTTTAATTCTAAAAAGATTTCAATCGGTAAAATATTAGAAAATACGAAATGAAACTCCCATACCTTACTAATTTTATGAACCACAACTCGCTCAATATCAGCCTGTGCTAAAGCAGGAGCCTGTCTCATTTCAGCAGGCATCCCCAGTTGATTCATCAAAATTTCAAAACTATTTGACATTCATTTTCCTCACATTATTCTCCTACTATTTTACCATATTTAGAGGTATTTTCTAAAGACAAAAGGAAGCCACTTCAAGACAACAAAGAATTTTCTTATGTATATCCTTACTCCTCATTTAAGGATATTTATCTAGGGAAATTAAAAAATCTTCCAAACAGTACTCCCTCCCCAAAAAAGTTAGATGAATAGTTTATCTAGAGAATTTAGTTCTGTTTTACACATAACGAAAACACCCCGAAAGTTAGTCGGAAAAAATCTAACTTTTGGGGTGCAATTGATTCTTTATAAAACCTGAAAAGAAATCAGTCTTTAACTCCTGCTTTCTCTCTTATGCTTGATAACGTTTCACGCCATCTAGATAGGTTGCTACCAATTCTAAATCTTTATCTAGTACGATAAAGTCCGCGTCATAGCCTTCACGGATTTGACCACAGACATCGTCAATATGAACGGATTTAGCTGGGTTGAAGCTTGCCATCATAACTGCTTCGTGTGGAGAGGCAATGTTCCAGTCAACCACATTCTTCAAACCGTCTTTGAGTTTGAGAATAGAACCCGCCAAGTTACCTGTAGATTTGAGACGAGCAGTTCCATTTGCAACGACAACTGGGAATTCTCCCAACATGTAGTCGCCGTCTTCCAATCCACCCGCTGTCATACAGTCTGTGATAAGAGCGATGTTTTCTGTTCCTTTTTGTTTGATAAGAATTTCGCAGGCTTTTGGATCTACGTGATGTCCGTCACAGATCAACTCTGCATAGGTATGAGGTAATTGATACATGGCTCCAACCATACCGAGTTCGCGGTGAGTCAAGCCACGCATTCCATTGTAGGCATGTACCCAAACACTCGCTCCAGCATCTACCGCCTTTTTAGCTTCGTCAAATGTTGCATTTGAGTGACCAAGAGCAACCGTTACGCCTTCTCCCGTAACTGTACGTACAAAGTCTTCTACACCTTCACGTTCTGGCGCAAGGGCAATTTTATTTAGCAAGCCATTTGCTGCTTTTTGCCAAGTACGGAACTCATCCATACGAGGATCTTTCATGTAAGCAGGGTTTTGAGCCCCCTTGTATTTCTCTGTGAAATAAGGTCCTTCAAAATAGATTCCACGAATCTTAGCTCCACTTGCTTCCTGGTAACGAGCACCGATATTTTCAGTTACCGCGAGTAATTGCTCATAAGTTGATGTCAAAGTGGTTGGCAAGAAGCTCGTTACCCCCATACTGAGGAGTCCTTCACTCATGGTATGAAGGGTTCCTTCGATATTATTATCCATAACATCCACACCGCCAAATCCATGAATGTGGGTATCTACAAGTCCTGGAGCAATGCTATAACCTGTATAGTCAATCACCTCAGCTCCTTCAGGAATTTGTTCTACATGTTTTCCAAACTTGCCGTCCACAAGTTCCAGGTAACCTCCACGACGAACTCCGTGTGGGTAGAAAAACTGATCCGCTTTAATATAGTTAGGCATAATGTTAACCTCCTTAAAAGATTGATTCTACAATTTATTATGTCAATTACATTATAAACCTTTCTTTTTTATTTGTAAATGGTATAGACCTATTTTCTAAAGATATTTTAAAAGAGCTGGATTTCTCCAACTCTTCTCTTTTTAATACAAGTTATTTTGATTTGACTGGCTTGTCTTGAGCTGTTTGCAAGGCTGCAGCAATCGTATCTGCATACAATTTTGCTCCTGCTTCAATTTTACTATTGTCACTTCCAAAATGGACTTGGTCTGTTCCAGTCCAAATTTCTGGATGCTCTTTCGCAACTTGATTCCAATCTGCTATCGTGATGTAAGGAGTCTTCTCTGCCAATTCTCTCATATAGGCAGCCTCTTTCTCAACGATTGCATAGGTCTCTTTTGCCTTATCCCCCTCATAAGGAGTCACCAAAACCATATGGTGGCCCTTAGGAAGATTTTTTACGATACTATCCCAATCTTCCTTGTAATTTTCAGGATTATTTACCCCAGTTGCAATAACCACCATCTTTGGTAGAAATTTATTCTGGCTATTGTTGAGCATGATTTCGTTGGCAGTCTTGGTTGTTCTGCTGACTTGTGCATTAATCTGTGCTCCAGGAAGAGCTGTCTGCAGAGCTGTATTAGCTCTTAGTGCTACCGAATCACCAATTAACATAGTGCCATCAGCAATTCCTAAACTATCAGCTTCTGCTCGTTCTGTCATTACCTTGGTCTGGTTAATATTTGTTGCAGCCTGCTTCAAGCCATTGACAGTTAAGTCTGTCTCAAAAGCTCCCACTTGTGGTGCCAACAGAGTTACTAAGAAGACAATGAAGGCCAAAATTCCAGTACTTGATGCAAGGATTGTGTGAATATGAGGCAGGGGACGGAGGGTTTGTATAATAGGTGTGTCCTTTCCTGCAATCCAAGGTTCCAATACATAAAATGAAAGACTGGCGAATCCATAAGAAAAAATCAAAGTCAGTAACACAGCAAAAAGATTTGATGTCAACTGTGAGAAAATAATGTAGAAAGGCCAATGGAAAAGATAAACTGCATAGCTAGTATCTGCTAAAAAGCTGATAATCTTTGGCTCCTGCATGTTAGGAGTCTTTTCATGTAAGACACGCGCCGCCAGAATCATAGCAAGGGCTGCAAGGCTGGCAAGCAAGAAGCCCATAAGATAGGCAAAGAGATAGGTAAATTTGACAAAGAAGGTCAAAATGAGTAAGAATCCAAAACCTCCCCCAAAAACTAAAAGGGTCTTTCGTAAATCCCAAATTTTATCCAATTGCTTAATTAGGGAAGTCGTCTGACGAACGCCTACGATCGTTGCTAGGATACTTCCCAAAAAGAATGGATAGACATGAGTTAAACTGGAGAAGTAAACAGAGGAATAAGAGGTTACTAGAAAACTACCGATAAACATGGAGAAGAAGCTGATCAAGAAGGCAGCAGCAGATAAGAGAAAGACCATTCCCTTCAACTGACCATTTGATTTAGCCTGCTTAGATAAGAACCAAACTGCCAACCCCCAAAGAATATAGTAGTGAACCTCAACAGCCAAGCTCCAATTATGAACAAACAAATGTGGAATGAACTGAGATTCATAACTCCCACCTGTTAGGAGCTCATAGAAGTTGGTCATGAAGCCTAAAACACCCGCAATCTGACCCCCAATTCCAGCCACATAATCTTGGCGAACTAGAAAAGTAAAGGGCATGGTTACCAAGACCATCAAAACCACAGGTGGCACAATCCGATAAAAGCGTCTCCTAAAAAATCCTATCAAGTCAATCTCATGATTTTTAGAAAATTCTTCGATAAGTAGAGCCGTAATCAGAAATCCTGAAAATGTGAAAAAGACATCTACCCCGAAAAATCCTCCAGGAAAGATAGTCTGAAAGAAATGATACAAGAGTACCAGTAGTAAACCTGTAATCCTAATCAAGGAAAACCATTTAATGCGCATACGAGTTTATTCTCCCTTTCATTATACACTTTATTCTATCAAAAAAAGAAGAAAAATCCCAAGAGAAAACTTAGGATTTTTAGCTTATATCAATTCCAGTTTAAAAATTACGGCCTGACTTATTATAGCCATATTTTTCAACAAAATACTCACGGAATTCCAAGAGATTGTCATCCATGATGGCTTGGCGTACTTGCTTCATCAGGTTGAGCAAGAAGTAAAGATTGTGGTAGCTAGTCAAGCGGATACCGAAGGTTTCATCAGCCTTGAGCAGGTGACGAAGATAAGCGCGTGTATAGTTCTTACATGTGTAGCAATCACACTCAGGATCCAACGGCGTAAAGTCCTCAGCAAACTGGGCATTTTTGACAACCAAACGCCCCTGACTAGTCATACAAGTCCCATTACGAGCGATACGAGTCGGCAAGACACAGTCAAACATATCCACCCCACGAATCACCCCATCAATCAAGCTATCTGGCGCTCCCACACCCATCAAATAGCGAGGTTTGTTTTCAGGCAACAATTGGGTTGTAAAGTCCAAGACCGCATTCATCTCTTCGTGGGTTTCTCCCACTGCTAAGCCACCGATAGAGTAGCCTAGGAAATCCATGCTGACAAGGTCATGAGCCGATTGGCGACGCAAGTCTTCAAATCCTGCACCCTGCACAATTCCAAATAACCCTTGGTCATGTGGACGACGGTGAGCCTTCAAACCACGCTCAGCCCAACGGCTTGTACGCTCGATTGATTTCTTAACGTAGTCGTATGGTTGATAAAACTGAGGACATTCGTCAAAGGACATCATAATATCTGAGCCTAGATTGTTCTGAATAGAAATGGCTTTTTCTGGTGACAAGAACATCTTAGAGCCATTGAGATGGTTTTTAAAAGTTACCCCTTCTTCTGTGATATTTCGGCTATCTGCTAGAGAATAAACCTGGAAACCACCACTATCTGTCAAGATAGGCTGGTCCCAATTCATGAACTTGTGGAGACCACCTGCGCGAGCGATGAGTTCATCTCCAGGACGAAGCCAGAGATGATAGGTGTTTGACAGGATAATTCCCGAACCCATCTCCTTCAATTCTTCAGGCGACTGAGTTTTGACAGTGGCTTGTGTCCCAACTGGCATAAACATAGGTGTTGGGAAGGTACCGTGGGGAGTGATGATTTCTCCCAGACGAGCTCCTGTGTGTTTTTCTTTCTTAATCAAACGATATTTGATTGGTGAATCTGACATTTTTTACCTCCGAAGCTGGGAAAGACAGTCCCAGTTCATACTTTGTGCCCAAGGGCATACTGTATGATTTTATCAAAAAAAGTAGGAACTGTCACGAACTATGGTATAATGAGAGAATGAAATACCCAAAAATTGATTTAAAAACCGTTCGTCTGCAAGCCAGACAATTTCAGACTGAAAATCCCCGCCTCTTTCTCGTCTATCTCTTACCTAGCATGCTGGTCATTTTGTCTGGCTTCCTCAATCCCTTAGAGCGCATCAACGAGAGTGTTTTAGAACAACCCTTTTTAAGCGTACTTAGTCATGTATTCCAGGCCTACCTTTTTCCACTATTAGTCTCCTTTATCGGAACAATACTTCTAACCAGTTCCGTCTATACAACGCTGAAACTCATCAAGAATCCCGATACAGAACTATCCATCAAAAATAGTATCACTCTCTTTAACGAAGAGCACTTTTCACAAACCTTTTTGACTCTCCTTCTCAAACGCTTCTATCTCTTCTTATGGAGTATTCCTAGTTTGCTTGGGATTTACTTCCTCTTTTACAGTAGCTTTCTAGCAAAGAAATTCGTTGAAATCCATCCTGAATTTCCTAATCTGGATCTCTCGTCAATTGAAACCGAGCGTTTCCTCTTGACCTTTGGTCTTTACTTTCTAGCAAGTATCCTCTTGATGATTGTCGGAAATAGTCTCTATATTCCACAATACTATGCCTATTCGCAGGTAGAATTTCTCCTCTGTGACACCCTAGACTTAGGACAAGCCAAACCAGGACAAATCCTAAAAACCAGCCGTTTCTTAATGAAAGGTTACAAATTTCAGCGCTTTATTCTAGACCTACAACTCCTTCCTTGGTACTTCCTCAATTGGATTACTTTTGGGATTGCTAGTTTCTCACTCCTACCCTACATTCAAATTAATAAAATGATTTTTTACCGAGCAGTATTGGCTCGAAAACGTCCAAAAGCTTGAAGGTTGTTCCCTCAAGCTTTTTTCTATCAATGAGTTTCTCCGCCTATCAACTTGAGGTCCTGTTCTCCATGTTCTATAATGGCGCCGATTGCCACTTCTATCCCTCGCCTAATATCCACTAAACTCATAGCTGGAGTGGTCGGTCGATTCACCACCTGTTCCATCATATAAGGAATATGCATAAAACCTGCCTTAACATGTAGAAATTCCCTTTCTACCAAATAGAGGACTTGATACATCAAATGATTGCAGACAAAAGTCCCTGCCGTATTGGAAACAGAGGCCGGCAATCCCTCTTTTTTTATAGCTTGAACCATCGCTTTAATCGGTAGACTACTAAAGTAGGCCGGAGCACCGTCTAGTCGAATGGGAAGGTCAATCGGTTGATTACCCTCATTATCAGGAATCCGTGCATCATCTTGATTAATAGCCACTCGCTCAGGTGTCAAGCTGGTTCTTCCACCTGCTTGGCCGATACAAAGGATAAAGTCAGGTTGATAACGGTTCATCTCTTCTTCCAATACTTGAGCCGATTTGTGAAAGACTGTCGGTACTTCTAGCCAACGAACCTGCGCACCATGGATTTCAGCTGGTAAACCTTTAATGGCCTCCAAAGCTGGATTGACCTTTTCCCCTCCAAAGGGCTCAAAACCTGTCACTAATACTTTCATTTCTAACTCCTTACAACCAATTCCATGAAACTCTTTTTCCGACAATAAAACAAGTATAACATATTTCCCTTATTCTGGAGTGAAAAGGACTAGAGAGGATTAGACCGGCATTAAAGTTTATTTAAAAAGTAAAATACTAATCAAGGCCAAAATAGCTGGTCCACCTTGCTTCAAAATAATTTTCTTATCTGCTGTGAGAGAGACATAAGCCGCAGCACCAATCACAAATAAAACAAAAATAGTCACGATTTCTAAATTCTGTGAGAAATAAATCCCATACAAGAGAAAGACTCCTAGCAGAGCATTATAAATCCCTTGACTTTTAAACAATGAACTTACAGACGGACGAGCCAGTTCTTCCTTGTCCATGTTAAAGACACGACTAGTCGCATCTGATTGCGTTGCAATACTTTCCAAATAAAAAATGTAAAAATGCTCCAAAGCAACAATCGTTGTTAAAATGATTGTAATAATTGACATCTATTTCTCCTTAAACTTCTATATTTTCAATACCCAAAACCAATTTGTTTACTAAACGGCTGAGTTCTGTTCTTTCAGACTCTGTTAAGATACTTTCCATCTCTTGCTTAACCTTGATATGTTGCAGAGGTGGATTCACCACTAACTGCTCCTTAGCGTACTTCGTAGCCTCTACCAACACTTCCCGCTGATTTTCAGGATTACGATGACGCTCCACCAAACCTTCCTTTTCTAAAATCTTGAAATGTCGGGTCAAAGCAGCCTGATCAATCTTCAAACGCTCCTGAACCGCTATTTGATTACAAGGGGAATGCTTCAGCAGAAACAGTAAAATCTGATACCGTGTCAAACTAATCCCAAGCCTTTTTTCAAACAATTGCGTACTCGCTTGCTCAGACAAGCGGAGTTGATACAGTAAATCTTGAATCTCTAACATTTCTTCCTCATTTTTATTGACTTATCAATAGTTGATAAATCAATTATAATGCAAAGTAAAATAAATTACAAGAATCATGCTTGAAATATTATAAAATGCTGACTATCCATTCTTCATTCAAATTGACAAAGAAAAAAACGAACGAGAATCGCTTCCTATCATGAAAGCTAGATCTCATTCGTCAAAATGATATTACAAAGTCGGGTTTATCCATTCATTGAAACGTGAACGTGATCATAGTGATTTTCTGTCACGCTACCACGGTCTGGCATTGGGTTCCAAGTATTAGCTGGCCCATATTTGCTATCGAATGGAGCATAGAAACGTTGTTTCCAAATAATGTAACTAATTCCACGGCTGGCCATGTTTTGAATAGCGTATTCCGCAATCTTATCCCCTAGTTCTGAGCTTTCTGGTACCATAAAATCGATAGCCAAACCTTTTCCGTGATCTCCACTGTCTCCTGGACGGTAACCACTAAAGGATGTGATGCCAAACAAGTTAGCAATTTCTTCTTTAAAGGCAGCTGTTTGTGGTTGAAGGCCTGCATTTTCAGATTTTGCTACTGCCAGTCCAGCATAATCAGGCGCAGCAGGAGCTGCGTAAGTTGTTGAAGCTGTTTTCGTCTCTTCCGGTTGATAAGTAGAAACTGCTGCTGTAGCTTCACTTGATGATACTTCTTTTACTTCTTCTGAACTTGTTGCAGTTGTTTCAGTTGCTTTTTCTTCTACTGGCGCTGTAGTTGCTTCCACTGCTGATTCAGCTTGAGGGCTTGCTTGTGTTTCATGCTTATCAGCTGGAGTCGTTGCCTGAGGAGCTGCTTCTGCAACTGCACTACTTGTTGCGGCTGTTTGCTCTTCTGGAACAGAAGTTCCTGTAGATGGTGCCACTTCTTCTGAAGCAGTCACTGTCTCTGTAACTTCTGAACTTGTTGCTACTTCTTTTGTACTTGTAGTTTCTACCGCTTTTGGAGCTTCTGAAATTGGTTGAGAAAGATCTGCAACTTGAACAGTTTGATCATCAACGGTCACTTGATTGGTTGTCAAATCTGCTGTCGCAGTTGTCACTTCTTCACTAGAATCTACTTGAGGTGTTTGGATTTCAACTTCCGTTACTTCTTCTGCTTCATTGACAGTCGTTGTCAAAACAGTTTCTGGAAAAATCAAGTCCATATTAGTGATTTTATTCAAATTCGCAAGAACTGTGACATCTACACCCAAGGCTTCTGCAATGGTGCTCAAGGTATCACCATACTGAACTGTATAACTTGTTTTGTTGTCCGTTTTAGTCAAATCGTTTTGGATTTGCTCAACACTACGTGCAGTCCAAAGAACTTCTTCTGCTTGAGTTGCCAATACTGGGGCAAATGACAAGGCTACTGTTGAGGCTAATAATATTCTTTTCTTCATTCTTTCAAATTCCTTTCAAATGAGTACCTGTCTATGATAACACAAAAAATGCAGAAAAAAAGCCCTCTCGGGCCTATTTAACAGAACTGTCTATTCCTTGTAACAAACTCGATTACTTGAAATAGTTTGTTAGGTCTCTGTCACAAAACTGACACAATATTTTTATCACTTAACCTTAAAAATAAGAGGAATATCTGCTAACGCTTGAATCCTGTAATTGCCTTCATAAGACGACTCTAAAAAGTTGATGCTTTGAATCCCACTATTCTGGGCAAATTCCACATCCAGAGTCCGATCCCCTATATAATAAGTATTATCAAGATTCAACTGATACTCATCTATCAGATATGCGGCTGCTTCTGAACTAGGTTTACGCGCAAAGCCACTCTGACTGGTTAAAATCTCTGTAAAATAAGATTCCAAACCCAAGTCTCTGAGAATGGTAAGAGCATTGTCTCCCTTATGAGTGTAAACAAACTGCTGAATTCCTGATTCCTCTGCCCAAGCTAGCACATCACGCGCACCTGGCATCAAAACTACCTGAGCATTCTTCTCAGCCAGACTCTGGGCACGCACCTGATTTAACACTGCCACATCCATCTTTCGCTCTTCTGCCACCTGCACAAGCAAATCTTGTACAGAATACTTGAGGATAAACTCTCTCACCTTCTCCTTATCATAAGGAATAGCAAACTCACCAAAAGTCTCCTCAATCCCTGATAAAATCGCTTCATAAGAGTCCAATAAAGTCCCGTCTAAATCCCAAATAAAAGCTGTTTTTTGCATTTCCTATC
>ERZ773009.2987-NODE-2987-length-10457-cov-6.423861_pt1 | contig 10457 bp, 6 predicted proteins | sample MGYA00580663_ERZ773009 | MGnify/ENA primary metagenome ERZ773009 (study PRJEB29015, sample SAMEA2737969) | human oral metagenome | biome: human oral; feature: human-associated habitat; material: dental | place: China | collected 2026 ...
GCATGGCCTCGAGCATGGCCGACTGGGTCTTGGCGCTGGAGCGGTTGATCTCGTCCAGGAGGACGATATTGGCGTGCACCGGCCCCAGCTGGGTACTCATCTCACCGGTGGAGACATTGAGGACCTGGGTGCCGATAATGTCGTTCGGCATGAGGTCGGGGGTGCACTGGATGCGCCGGAACGACCCCGAGACGGCGGCGGCCAGGGCCTGGGCCGCCGTGGTCTTGGCCAGGCCGGGCACGGACTCCAGCAGCACGTGCCCCCCGGCAATGAGGGAGGAGAGCAGGGCCACCCGCAGGCGCTGCTGTCCCACCACCCGCTCGGAGTAGACGCTGGCGACCTTGGACAGCAGGTCGTCGGCCCGGTCCAGGTCCGAGGCCGACAGGGTGGAGTGGGAGGAAGAGGGGGTGGGGGCCGGTGAGGTGGCCGCCGCGGGCGGGAAGCTCGGCGCGGCGTGGCTGCCAGCACGGCGCCGGGGATCGGGGGTGGTCATATACGGTCTCCTTGGTGTCTGCCAGAGACTAACCTGTCACAGGCGCCGGGGCACCTCCACACGCACCTCGGCTACGATATAGGCCAGATCCCAGTGGTACCGCGCCACCCCTGGAAGTGGCCGGGCCGCGGTACACCCCACCCACATAAGGACCTCAATCATGTCCCAGTCTCAGGCTGACCTCCTTGCACGTGCCTCAGACCCCAACGCCCCCCTGGAGGATCTCCACCGGCTGGCGCAGGACTACCCGGGACTGCGGCCAGCCATCGCCGCTAACCCGAGTACCTACCCGGCGCTGCTGGAGTGGCTCGGCAGCCTCGGCGACCCGGCGGTCAACGCCGCCCTGGCCGCCCGCTTCGGCGGCGCGGACCCCTCGGAGGCGGCCACCATGGCGATACAGAGCCCCAGGCCGACCGCCCAGCCGGGCGTGGGCACGGACACCGCCATCAGGCCCGGCCCCCCCGGCCGGGACACCAAGGTCATCCCCGCCCAGGACTCGGCCCAGCTCGCCCAGGACCAGTGGGCGGCCCAGTCCGCCCAGTCCGCCGCGGCAGCCACCACCAGCATGGGCGCGGTCGGCACCCCGGAGCCGGTCCACTACAGCCGGACCTACACCCGCCCCACCTCCTCCGTCGTCCCGGTGGGCCCCGCCGTACCGATCAGCCCCGGAGCGGGCGCCGTTCCGGGGGCCGGGGCGGGGGCCATGGGCCCGCAGGCCGACCTCCTGAGCGGCCAGCAGGACATACTGGAGGAGCACCACCAGTCCAACGCCGTCCTGTGGGTCCTCACCGGCGTCGTCGTGGTGCTCGTGGCAGGCACCCTGACGTGGTTCCTCACCGCCAACAACCGCAAGCCCACGGCCGTCCAGACCACCTCCAGCACCACCCAGGAGGCCTCCGTCCCCCAGACGACCGCTACGACCGGTGCGGGCAAGCCCACCCCGACCCCCAGTGCCACGCCCACGCCCACGCCCACCGCCACCCCCACCGCGCTGCGCTACCCGGCCCCCGCCACCGCCCAGCAGCTGTCGAGCTTCACCGCCCCCAGCGGCAACATCACCTGCCGCCTGGACGGGGACACGGCCTCGTGCACCATTAAGGAGTACAACTTCACCGCCCAGGGAGCCTCCTGCTCGGCCAGCTCCAAGCCCTTCACCAGCTCGGTGGGCAAGTCCGGCCAGGCCACGGGCTCGTGCTCACAGTCCTTCTCCCCGGTGGGGGTGACCCTGGACTACGGGGCCAGCGCCAAGAACGGGACCGTGGCCTGCACGTCCGACGAGTCCGGGATCACCTGCTGGAGCCAGATCACCGGGGAGGGCTTCACCATGGCGCGCAACGGCGCCAACTCCACCCACCGGTGAGCCCGGTGACCTCGAGCTATGCCCGGATCCTGAGCAGGCCCGGCGCCCTCCAGTTCTCGGCCGCCGGCTTCCTGGCCCGCTTCCCCATGTCCATGGTGGGTATCTCCACCATCCTGACCGTCCAGTCCCTCTACGGGAACTACACCTCCGCCGGCGGGGTGAGCGCCGCCCTGGTCGTCGCCACCGCCGTCGGGGCCCCGGTCCTGGCGCGCCTGGTGGACGCCCGCGGACAGTCCCGGGTCATGCTGCCCGCCGTGCTCGGCTCGGCCCTGGGAATGGTGGGGATGATCACTGCAGCCGGCCTCCGGGCCCCGCTGTGGGTCCTGGTGGCCCTGGCGTTGGTGGCCGGGGGCCTGGGCGGGTCCATGGGTTCCCTGGTCCGCTCCCGCTGGACCACGGTGCTGGACAGCCCCGACGACATCCACACGGCCTTCTCCCTGGAGGCGGCCCTGGACGAGGTCGTCTTCGTGGTGGGGCCGGTGGCGGCCACCGCCCTGTGCACCTCCGCGGCGCTGCCGGTGACCTCCGGGTGGGTCGCCGCCCTGTGCCTGCACCTGGGAGGCGGGCTGTGGCTCCTCTCCCAGCGCGCTACCGAGCCCCCGGCCCACGGCCCGGGACCGGCGTCCGCCTTGAGCAGGCCCGGGCGCTCGCGGGGCCGGGCGAACGGGCCGGCCCGCACGGCGACGTCGGCCCTGAGGCACGGCGCGGTCCTGGCGGTGGTGGCCGTGTTCCTGGGCAGCGGCGCCCTGTTCGGCGCCAATGACGTCACCGCGGTGGCCTTCGCCACCGAGCAGGGGCGTCCCTCCTCCTCCGGCCTGGTGCTGGCGGCCTGGGCGCTGGGTTCCCTGAGCGCCGCGCTCGTCTACGGCTCACGGACCTGGGCCTGGCCCATGTGGAGGCAGTTCCTCGTGGGAGTCCTCGCCCTGGCGCTGGGCGCCTCCACCTTCATCCTGGCCGGCTCGGTCCCGGTGCTCATGGTCCTCATGCTGGTCACGGGCATGTCCATCGCCCCGACCGTTACCGTGGGCAACCACATCGTCCAGGCGGTCACCCCCCGTGACCAGCTCACCGAGGGCCTGACCTGGGTGGGTACCGCCATGAACGTGGGCGTCTCCCTGGGCTCGCTGCTGGCCGGCCGCCTGGTGGACACCCACGGCTCCCGCGGCGGGTACGTGCTCGTGACCGTCTTCGCCTGGCTGTCGGTGCTCGTGGCCCTGGCCACCATTGGCGTCGTACGCCGGGCCCGGGTCCACCACCACCTGCCGGAGGCGTAGAGATGCCCGGAACACCCTCCCGGCGGCCCAGGGCCACCCGCCCGGACCCGACGGCGTCGGACCCAGCGGCGTCGGACACAGCAGCATCGGGCGTGGCGCCCGCACCGGCAGCGGGGGCAGCCCCGGCAGAGGGCGTGGCACCGGCGTCCATCTCAGTGCCCGCACCCATCTTGGCACCCGCCCTGACACCGCCGTCTGCCCCGGCGTCGGGCCCGGCAACCCCGGCACCGGGGACAGCAGCGGCAGCCCCGGCATTGGGTCTTATGCGCCTGCTGGCCACGACCCTGGGGTGGGTGGGGCTGCTGGCGTCGGCCTACCGGTGGGCGTGGAACACCGACGGCTCACCACGCTTTATGCTGGACGCCTGGATCTACCACCACGCCGTGGAGCAGTGGCACGCCGGCGGCAGCCTGTACGACTGGTACGCCAACCCCGCCGACCACCTGTGGCCCTTTACCTACCCTCCCTTTGCCGCGTGGGCCCTGACGCCCCTGACCACGGTGACGCAGGACCGCGCCTTCCAGGTGGTCATGCTGCTGGCCACGCCCGTGTGCACGGCCGTGACGGCCTGGGCCTGCCTGCGGGCCCTGGGAGTGCGGCGGTGGGCCGGGGCGGTGGCGCCCTGGCTGGGCCTGGTCGGCGTGCTCACCCTGGAGCCGGTCTACAAGACCATGGAGTACGCCCAGGTCAACGCCGTCCTGGCGGCCCTGGTGGCGGTGGACCTGCTGGCCGTGCCCGCCAGCTCACGCTGGCGCGGGGTCCTGTGCGGCCTGGCGGCCGCCTTCAAGCTGACCCCGGCCATCGCGGTCGTGGTGCTCCTGGTGCGCAGGCAGTGGCGGGCGGCCGCGACCATGGTCGCGACGGCGTCGGGCGTGACCCTGGCGTGCTGGGTCCTCAGTCCCCGGGAGTCCGCCCGGTTCTTCCTCCAGGCGGCCTGGGATCCCACGCGCGCGGGCTTTGCCGAGTACGCGGGCAACCAGAACCTCAAGGGGATGGTGGCCCGGGCCCTGGTGGGCGACGAGAGGCTGTGGACGCCCCTGTGGGCGGTGTCGGTCGTGGTGGTGACGGTACTGGCGGTGCTCCTGGCTGTCAGGACGAACGCCCTGCGGCCGTCGCGCCAGACGGTGCTGGTCCCAGGTGGCACGGCGCCGGTTCCTGGCACGCCAGCTCCGGGCAGTACGGCGCCGGCACCGGGCAGTATGCCGCTGACACCGGCACTGGGCACCGCGGCTCCAGCACCTGACACGCCAGCCCCAGGCAGTCCAGCGCCAGCCCCGGACAGTGCTGCGCCAGCCCCGAGTGACCCCTGTGCGCGTACCGGGCGTGAGCACCACCCCGCCCCGGGTGGTCCCCGACTGCCCGACGCCGAGGGCACGGTCCTGCTGCTCCAGGTAGGGGTGGTCATGGGCCTGGGGCTGCTGGTCTCCCCCATCTCCTGGTCCCACCACTGGGTGTGGTGCCTGCCCATGGTCATGGGCCTGACGGCGGCGGCCTGGCGCTGGCGCAGCGGCGTGCTGGGCCTGTGCGCGGCCACGGGCTGGGCGGTGTTCGCCCTGGCAATGCAGTGGTGGTTCCCCAACCAGAACCACCTGGAGGCGGGCTGGACCGCGCTCCAGCGCTGGGCCGGGTCCTCCTACACCCTGTGGGCCCTGGTGACCGGGGTCGCCCTGGCCTGGGAGGTGAGGCGTCGGGCCGCGACGGACCGCGGTGCCCGCCCTGTCCCGACCCGGCCGGACCGCGGCGAGGCAGACCCGGTACCACCTCGGGAGCCCTCGTGCGGGCACCCCCAGGACACGCCCTGAACTGCGTGGTCACCGCACCTCAGGGGCGTCGTCGGCAAGCCCCCTAGACTTGACGGCGTGCCGATCTCCGACATCCCCCGCGCCGTAGAGAACCGCTTCCGCCGGGACATTATCCCCGTGCTACGGCGTCATGGCTGGCGGCCCCGCATTGTGCCCTACGACGGCTACGGCTCCTCGGTCCACCCCCTGGAGGACGGGCCGCAGGCCGCGGGCGGCGCTCGGCACGGCCCCGCCACCGGCGGCACCCCCGACGGCCCCGACAGCACCCCTGGTGTCACCCCTGACGGCCCCGGGCAGCGGGGCACAGGCACGTCGCCGTCGGACATGGCCCGGGTCCTGGCCCGGGTCGTCATGCGCGACCCCGGGGCCCCGGCCGAGGGCCCGCTCTTCCGCTCCCTGCCCGGGAACATGGCGGAGGCTCGCGACCTGGCACTGACCAGCCTGCTGGAGGTCCAGCGCGGGTGGCGGCTCTTTATCGACCTGCCGGTCCCCTTCATCCCGGTGACCGTCACGCTGGGGGCGGCGAGCGTGCGCACCCGGGCCGACCGCTCGGGCTGCGTGGACGTCGTCCTGCGGGGCCACGGCCTGCCCCCGGGCTGGCACCAGGCCACCATCCAGGCGGCGGGCAGCACGGTGACCGCCGCCGTGCTCGTGGTGGCGCCGGGGCCGCGCCTGGGCGTCATCGCCGACGTGGACGACACCGTCATGATCACCCACATCCCCCGCGCCCTGCTGGCCACGTGGAACTCCATGGTCAAGTACACCTCGGCCCGCCAGCCGGTTCCCGGGATGGCGCGGATGCTCACCGACGTGCAGACCGCCCACCCGGGCGCGCCGGTCTTCTACGTCTCCACCGGCGCCTGGAACGTGCTGCCCACGCTGCGGGCGTTCTTCGAGCGCCACGGCTTCCCCGCCGGCCCCAAGCTCCTGACCGCCTGGGGGCCGACCAACACGGGCTGGTTCCGCAGCGGGATCGAGCACAAGCGCACCCAGTTCCGGCGCCTGCTCATTGACCTGCCGGAGGTGGTCTGGCTGCTCGTGGGCGACGACGGCCAGCACGACCTCCTGCTCTACGGGGAGCTGGCGCGCGAGCACCGCAACCGGGTCGCCGCCATCGCCATCCGCCAGCTCACCCCCGCCCAGCAGGTGCTCGCGGGCTCCCTGTCCGCCCACCCCCTGGGCCAGGGCCCGGAGGCGCAGATCCTTGACGAGGCCGGGGTCCCGGTGGTCTTCGGGGACAACGGCTACGAGCTGGCGTGCCTCCTGCCCCCCGAGATCCTGCCGGGGTGAGGCGCAGGGGCGAGTTGCACATTCTTTTTACGTTCCACGATCATAAAGTGGCGGGATCACGCGGAATCGCGGGCCGGGGCGGAGGCTGAGAACAGGATGAATGTGCAACTCTGACGCCGTTGCACATTCATCCTGGATCCCGGAGCCCCTGGCACATTACGGATCCGCATGATCCTGCCGTTCTATGATCGCTGATTGTAAAAAGAATGTGCAGGCGCTCAGGAGGTGGGGCGGATGGTGGCGGGGACGCTGACCGGCTCCGAGGCCGCGGGCTGCGCCGGGCGGGAGGAGAACAGGCGCTCCTTGACCGCGTCGGCGACCTTGTCGGTGACCGCCTCGCCCTGGGAGCGCACGGCGTTGACGATCCTGGTGCTGACGGCGTCCACGCGGGAGCGGACGAAGGGCTGCTCCATGACCCGGACGGCCCTGGCCTTCATGCGCTCGTACCGGGCACGACCCGCACGGGTGCCCAGGACGTAGCCGGTACCGAGCCCGAGGGCGAAGATGAGTTTTCCAGCCATGAGGCCTCCTGGTGGTCGGTCGCCCACTGCGGCGGGGCGGCGGGACTGCCCAGCGTAGTCGGCCTGAGGTCGCGAGCCGCCCCACGGCCTGGCGGGTGGTGTTCGCCTCCCGCGTGGACCCCAGGCGGCGGGCACCCGCCGGACGCCGGGGCCTGGGGCTGTTGGCCGCCTCATCGCCTGGGGGCCGCTGGCTGCCACTGGCTGCCGCTGGTCGCTGCGCCGGGCCCTGGGGCTGCTAGCCGTCGTCGTAAAACGCCACCTCGGGGAGGTGGACGCCGTCTCAGGCAGATGAACGCTACTTTGGGCGGGTAAACGCCATTTTGGGGAGATGAACGCGCGCCTAGATGGCGTTCACCTCTCTGAAACGGCGTCCACAGCATTAAGATAGCGCTTACCTCATCAAAATGGCGTTCATCTACCTGAGGTAGCGTTCATCGACGGCCCGGCGACGGGAGTCCTCCCCGCGACCACCGGCTCGGTGGCCTGCTCCGCGGAACCGGTGGGCGGGGCCACGGGTCCCCATGACCACCAGTAAGGTCTAGTTGTGCACGTTAAAGTGTGTTTGGAATGACGAGTCCTTGCGACCACCGGCTCGCTGGCGGCCGAGGGGGCCTACCGTGCGGTACGGGCCGCCTCGTAGGCGGCGCCGACAATGCCCGCGGTGTTGAGCAGCCTGGCGGGCACAATGGGGGTGCGCAGGTCGAGCAGGGGCAGGAACTTCTCGTGCTTCCTCGACACGCCTCCGCCGACGACGAACAGGTCCGGGCTGAAGAGCATCTCCACGTGGCTGTAGTAGCGCTGGAGGCGCTTGGCCCACTTCTTCCAGCTCAGGTCCAGGAGCTCCTTGCAGTGGGTGGAGGCGCGGCTCTCGGCGTCGTGGCCGTCGATCTCCAGGTGGCCGAGCTCGGTGTTGGGCACCAGGGTGCCGTCGACGATGACGGCCGAGCCGATACCCGTCCCCAGGGTGGTGACGATAGTGGTGCCGGGCACGTCCTTGGCGGCACCGTAGGCGACCTCGGCCAGCCCGGCGGCGTCGGCGTCGTTGAGGGCGTGGGAGGGGCGCCCCAGGACCCGGGTCATGAGCTCGTCCACGTTGACCCCCTCCCAGGACTTGTCGAGGTTGGCCATGAACACGACGGTGCCGCGCACGATCGGGGCGGGGAAGGTGATGCCCACGGGCACGTCCGGCCCGACGCCGAGCCTGTCGATAATCGCGCGGCAGACCTGGGCGACCGCCTCGGGCGTGGACGGCTGGGGGGTCTCAATGCGTACGCGCTCACCGATGAACTCACCGGTCCCGAGGTCGACCAGGGCGCCCTTGACACCTGATCCGCCAATGTCGATCCCGCATGCCACCTGGGTCATCGCCCGTCTCCTGAGACTCGTCGGTCGGTACGGGTCGAGGATATCGGAGATCGACGCCGTCGGGGCGCGACTCTGTGGAACCGCAAGGGTTCAGGCCGACCAGCCCCGGGCTGCCTGCCGCGGACGGCCGCACCAGGGCCACCGCCAGCCGGGGCGGGCACCAGCCGCACCTTACGGGGCGGTGACGAACACCGTGGGGGGCACCCCGTAGCGGGCGTAGGTCTCCTCGCAGGCGTGGCAGGGGCCAATGGGCTTGCCCTCGGGTGAGTGGGTCCTCACCCTGGTCACGGTCTCGGGCAGACGGTCGACCCCTTTCTCCTGCGCGGCGTTGACGAGCAGCTTGTAGACGGAGTCGACCCGGTACTCCCAGCGGCCGAAGGGGCCGCCCTGGCGGACCGCGTTGTCCAGCCAGGCCTCGTACCAGGCCAGGAAGCCGGGGGCCACGAGCTGGAAGCCGTCGTCGCAGGCGACCGAGTCCAGCCACACGGTGCCGTCGGCGAGCTTGAGCACCCACCGGGCTCCGCAGCCGGCGTCGGCCAGCTGCCACCACCTGTCGGAGAGGGGCCGGGGTGCCAGGCCGTAGCCGGGGCCTGCCCCGCTGGCGGCGATCGTGCCCAGGAACCAGGACATGTCCCCCGGCAGCCCGGGGACGACGCCGCCAGGAGCCCCCAGGCGCATGCCGTGGTGGCGGGCGCCGCACCAGCCGGCCTCGCTGCGCGGGTTGTCGGCGCAGGCACGCAGCATATTGAGCGTGTGCTGCAGGCCGTCGCGGGTGAGGACGGGCGCTGGCTCAAGCGGCTCCAGGACCGCCCACTCGCGCAGCATGCGCATGCCCGAGCCCCCGGCGTGCCTCCGGGCCAGGGCCTCCAGCACGGCGGCCGCGGCCGGCCAGTCGCCCATGCCGAGCTTGGTCTCGCTCGTCGTCGACCGCCCGGTGCCCATGAAACAGCCCAGGGCGACGAGGTCGTCCGAGCGTGTGGCCGGGACCGTCCCGCTCTCCAGCACGGCCCGGGTCAGCGCCGAGTACCCGCCGAGGGCCCGCCGCAGGCCCTCCACCTCCTCCATGCCCACCCCCATGCTGCGGTCGAGCCGGCTCACGGTCACCCGGTAGCGGCGAGCGCCCACGCGGGCCTCGAACTGCTCGACCTCGGGGTCCTGCGTCCTGATCAGGTCGGGACGGCCGATAGCGGTCAGCAGGACGGGACCGAAGGCGCAGGCCCAGTTGCAGCCCGCGGTGACCACAGACCCCTGCGCGCCGGGGCCGTACCCGCTGGCAGTCACCAGGGCGCCCGTCTCCCCCAACCGCCCGCCCTTGACCTCCAGGAAGATGAACGCGCCGTAGGGCGGGTCCGGGCGCATGTCGTCGACGACGCACTGGATGCTGGGCATCCCCTCCCCCAGCTCGACGACCTGCGCGCCGTCGGTCTCCACCACGCGCGCGCCGTGGAAGTGGCTCGCAATCACCTCGGCGAGCAGGTGGTCGGGCTCGAAGGACTGCTGGTCGGTACCGCTCATGTGTCCCATCCCATCATGTTTCCGAGCACGACAGGCCGTGTCCACCCGGTCCCGACGCCGCCTGCTCACAGGCCTCGGGTGGGGGCCGGTCTCAGAAAGTGACCGGGCGCACACTTACGTGCTCGCAGGTCCTCGGGTGGGGGCCGGTACGGCCGTTGCCGAGGCCGACCCGGGGCAGTCACAGGTCCTCGGGGTCAAGGGGCCGGTACCGGCGTCGTCTCGTCTCCTGCCGCCCCGCCCCAGGCCGTCTGCCCCACCGGCTGGGCTCGCCGTACGGACGGCGCATGAGAGCCCGGCGCCACCCGGAGCTGGGGCCGCCCCCGCGGGACGGCGGGCCGCCGACCTCCCCGGTGCGACGTCGGGCCAGGCGGCGCTCCCGGTCCCCGGCCACCGGCAGCTGCCAGGAACGCCAGTAGGCCACGAGACAGGTACCGGCCCCCACCACGGTAGCCACCAGCATGGCGTAGGCGTCGGGCAGGCCCGCGGCCACCAGGGCCACCATGGTGGCGGCCGAGCACAGGGCCGGGACGGCGTAGAGCCGGTTGCCGCCGAAGACGCTGGGGGTCTCGCCCACCGAGACGTCGCGGACCATGGAGCCGCCCACCGCCGTCAGGGAGCCCAGGAGGAGGGCGGGCATCACCCCCAAGCTGTTGGACAGGGCCTTGGAGGCCCCGGTGGCCGCCCAGGTGCCCAGGACGACGGCGTCGGCCACCACCAGGAAGCGGCGGGCGAGCCGGGAGGTGAAGGGGACGAACCAGGCCACCAGGGCCCCGGCGCAGGCGGTGTAGAGGTAGTAGGGGTCGGTCAGGGCGAAGGGCGGGCCGGCCTGGATCATGA
>ERZ773009.2989-NODE-2989-length-10455-cov-6.170385_pt1 | contig 10455 bp, 8 predicted proteins | sample MGYA00580663_ERZ773009 | MGnify/ENA primary metagenome ERZ773009 (study PRJEB29015, sample SAMEA2737969) | human oral metagenome | biome: human oral; feature: human-associated habitat; material: dental | place: China | collected 2026 ...
GGGAAGGCCGGGCTGTACATGTCGGTGGCGAAGGGCGGCACCGCGTTCTGGACCGCCAGGGCGGCTATGAGTCCGGCCGATACGGCCGCGGCGGGGCGAGGCCGGCGCGGCGACTGGGCGCTCATCAGCGCGCCCCTGTGGGCACGGCGCCGGCCACGCGACCGCCCTCGACGACGATGAGCCAGCGCGACAGGGCGCGCGCCCGTTTGAGGGCGTCGGCCGCGGCCGGCCCGGTGAGCTCGTTGCTCACGGCAGCCGCGGGAAGCACGGTGCAGATCTCGCCCGCGGTGACGGCGGGCTCCTCGGGCGGGGCCGGTTTGGGAGCCAGCTCGGGAGTCAGCTCGGCCAGGGCGGTGCCGTCGATGACGCCCAGCGGTGCGGGACCGTCCACGACCAGGACGACGGCGGCCCCCTCGCCGAGCTCGGAGCGGACCTGGGCGATGGCGGCGCCCGCCGGGAGAGTCGCCACCGGGCGCATGAGGGGGCGCAGGTCGAGTCGTGCGGCGGCCCGCTCCCCACGGCCGAGGCCGAGAACCCGCCACGACGTCGAGGCGATCGGCCAGGCGACCATGACGGCCAGGATCAGGGAGAAGGAGTCCGGGCGCGAGCCGCGCAGCGCCAGCGGCTCCAGGACCCAGCGCCAGGCGACGGCGGCGACGACCAGCAGCCCGCCGACGGCGGCGACCCGCTCGCCCGCCTGCCTCCGTCCGGTGAGCTGGGCGACCAGGGAGGACAGGGCGTGCCCCCCGTCCAGCGGCAGGCCGGGCAGGGCGTTGAAGATCGCCAGGGCCAGATTCACCCAGGTCAGCGCCCACACGACCACTCCGACCGGGACCGAGGTGATGGCGCCGCCGTGGAGCAGTGCGTGTCCCGCCGCCCACAGCGCGAGGTTCGCGGCCGGGCCCGCCAGGGAGGTGAGGACGTCCTTCCACGGAGCCCAGGCGCGGGAGGGGCCGAAGCTCGTGCGCCCGCCCCACAGGTAGAGCTCGTAGTGCACGGGCCGTCGTCCCAGCAGGGTGCCCGCCAGGCCGTGGGAGAGCTCGTGGATGAGGATGCTCAGTCCCACGCCCGCCACCGTGCCCACGACGGTCCCCAGTACCGTGACGAGGCCGGAGCCGGGCAGTGTGGAGGACACCAGCGGGTACCAGGAGCCGGCGATGAGCAGGCCCAGCAGGAGCGAGGTCGGGGAGACGACGACGGGCGCGGAGCCGATCCGTCCGAGCACCCAGCCCTGGGGCGTGGAGGCAGATGACATGTGGGCGAGCCTATCCGTACCGGAAGGCTTCCCTCACCACCGTGAGGATATCGGCACGGCGCCTCGGCGCAGGGTCTGTCAACGACACGGCTCCCCCCTCGTCACGTTTTTGCAGTTCACTAAGTTTCTTTGAACCTCACCGGTCAGCGGGTGGTTCACGCTGAGCACCGCCCTACAGACCCGCAAGGTCTCCTCCCACAGCTCGACAGCCTTGCTCCGCTCTCCTGCCGCCAAGTATGCGCTGGCCAGGTTATTCCTAGAACGAAGGGTGTCGGGATCATGAGGACCGAGCACACGCTCCCTCGCACTCAACGTCCAGCGGTGCAGTTCAACTGCTTTTACGAAACACCCCATCGCAGTATAGGTGCAGGCAAGACCGTCACTAGTGATCAGAACGTGAGGATGACCATCACCTAGAACCTCTTCCCTTGCCCGCAAGGTCTCTTTGAAGCGCCTCACAGACTCCTCATAGCGCCCCGCCTCCCTAAGGTCCCAGGCAAGATTATGGGAGGTGCTCAGGGTAAGCGTATCGCGTTCGCCAAACTTTTCAGCCTGCTTTTTCCACGTGGTCTCATGCAGTCTTATAGCCTCATCTATACGCCCAGCGGACCTGTAGTCCCGAGCCAGGCTGTGCTGGCATCGCAACAACTCCTTGAGATTGAAGGACGGCAGCCCTTCCATCTCCCTCAGAGTCTCTTCATGCTCCTTGAGCGCCAGCTCCACCTTCCCCGCGTGACAGTACAGGCGCCCAAGACTACTGCGAGAGCACAGGGTCTCATAGTGCGCAGGCCCCAGCGCCCTTTTTAACTCATCCGTACTTGACTCGTGCAACTTTATTCCGCCGTCAATGTCGCCGGCAAGCCAATATATCCTGGCCCAGTGGTCGCGACAGATTAGAACACTCTCCGCATCGACCCCTCGTGGAGGCTCACTGCAGATTCTTTCAACGACAGGCCCCAGCACCGCCGCAGAGACTCCGACGCCAAGATCATGACTCATGTCTATCACCCTCGTCAGACAACGAACGATCGCCCTACTGCCGACGACGCAACGAGAATAATCTTGGACACCGATGGCCGCAAGCTGCGAAATGACTTGCCTTACATCCTCCTGCCGCCCTACGTCGCCGCAACCACCCGTCTTACGACAAAGGACCGCATCCAATAATCGAGCAACCACTAAACCCATCTCACCAAGAGCCCCTTCCTTCGCCACCATGTCCTCGCGGATCACGCGAGACTGGAGACGATGCAGGGATGCCGTTCGACCATCCTCCGAGAGTGAGACGACACTGTGCGCCTCAAGCCTGTACAAGGACTTGCGAGCACAGAACTCTGTAGACTCCTCCTGGTTGACCAGGCAAAGCCAATTCCTTGGGACCCCGCTCGCCGCCATGAGCGACAACGCACCCAGTTGGAGATAAGCCGACCGCGCTATATCGGGACCACTCTCCTCCATGTACATCAGCACGCCCGTGTAGGCCATGTGAAGTGCAGTAAAAACGGGGAGCGGGTAGTCGTCGCCATCCTCGCGATCAACCACCCCCTCCAGGCTCTCTTTCTTCAGGTCGACCAGGTACCGGGCCGGCGAGTATCCGGCGAGACTATTCATTGTCGCCGCGGCCTGGCTGAGCGCTACCGGCAGGCAGCCGAGCTCTTTCGACACCTGCTCCGCCTCCTCGTCAGTCATTCCGGGAACACGTTCCTTGAGGAACTTCACGGACTGCCCGGCGGAAAAACTGCGCAGGTCGATCACTTCCCCAAGCGTTCCGCTCGAATGGTTCGCTGTCACTATCACCCGTAGCCCTGAACCACTCAGGTGGAGACCACGGAGGTCGTCGGCCCGCTCCAGGTTGTCCAGAACGACCAGCCGATCGGCCGGCTCCATAGAATTGAGCAAGTTGACAACCTGCCGAGCACGCTCCGCCGGAGAAGCGCCCGGATCTCCGACTCCCATGAACGCGGCAAGATCTGCCAGCCCAGTTTCCACGCCACTCGGCACACCCATCCCAGGACTCCCGGCGGACTCCGCATTGATCCAGGCCACGAACGACCACCCCGCTTCTTTGCAACGACGGGCGTACTGCGCAGCCATCTGCGATTTTCCGACACCCCGCATGCCTTTCAGAGTGACATGGGTGACGCTATCCCCGCGATCCAGGATCTCACACAGATGCGTGTACTCTTCGCGCTCAACATATCCGGGAGCCTGTGACGGAATAGCGTTAACAAAATATACAGTCCTCCCTGGCGCGCCACCCCAGGATGACTCACCCGCGACTCTGAGCTCGATATCTCGAAGCATTTTCTTGGACTCCTCCTGGAGCACCAGAATATCTTCGACCCCATCTTCGATTCCCGCGGCGAGATATCATCAAGGACATTCATAACGTACTTGGCATGAGCCAGGTTGAACTTCGGTGAGCCCGGCACTATGGCCACGAGCTCCTGGGCGGCTGCGTTTAGCAGCGCGTTGAAGGCCCGCTCAGCAGCCGCAGAGACATTTGCCCGTCTCGGTCCCCCCGCCCGCCGCAGGTGCTCTTCGAACTGATCTGTATCTCTTACCGCAGCCAGCAGTATATTGTCTGACTTGAGAACATCACGGACCAGGAGCTCAACCTCGGTCACCACCCCATCAAGATCGGCGCGCCGACCAGGCGCCAAGTGCCGCACCTCGGCCTCGAAATTATTCTCGATTGCCTTCGCGATTCGCTGCTCCGCGCCTTCCTGGCTGTGCATCTCCTTGAGCAACTGCATCCCGGTAGCGGCGTCCCCAGTCGAGGCCGCTGCCGCTCCCCACCCCGGGGACGAGGCAAGGTCCGCAGCGTGGAACGCGGCCTTGACAACAGCAGCACCGATCATCAGAAAAGGGAGGGAAGTCATACCGGAAGACTACCCCGACCATATCCCTCCGCCTGCTGATGTCGCCCGTTAGGTCCTCCGGTACAGGTCAACCCCGTGTTAGAGCTTCACGGTACGGTGCCCTCATGGGCGCAGACACAGTGTCAGTACCTCCCCGCGCGACCGGGCCCGGCGCGAGCCGTCCCCGCCGGGGCGGGCGGGCGGCGCTGTCGCCGTCGCGCGCCAAGGACTTCATGCAGTGCCCGCTCATGTTCCGCCTGCGCACGGTGGACCGGCTCCCCGATCCGGGCTCGCTGGCCACGCACAAGGGGACCCTCGTCCACGGCGTCCTGGAGCGCCTGTACGACCTGCCCGCGCGCGAGCGCACCCGCGAGGCGGCCCTCGCCATGCTGCCCTCCCAGTGGGAGGCGCACCGGGAGAAGAGCCCCGCCGTCATGAGCCTGTTCACCGACCCCGCCCAGGTCGCCCCGTGGCTGAGCGAGGCCGAGGGCCTCATCGACGCCTACTTCCGCATGGAGAACCCCGCGCGCCTGGAACCGGCCGAGCGCGAGCTCTTCGTCCAGACCGAGACCCGGGACGGCCTGCTGCTGCGCGGCTTCGTGGACCGTCTCGACGTCGCCCCCGACGGGGCCATGCGCGTGGTGGACTACAAGACGGGCCGCTCCCCCGGGCCGCGGTTCCAGTCCGAGGCGCTGTTCCAGATGCGCTTCTACGCCCTGGTGCTGTGGCGCCTGCGCGGTCGGGCACCGCGGCGCCTGCAGCTGCTCTTCCTCAAGGACGGCCGCACCCTGACCCACGACCCGCACCCGGCCGAGCTGGAGACGGTCGAGACCAGGATCGCCCGCATCTGGGACAAGGTCGAGGACTGCGCCACCGCCGGCGAGTTCGCCCCGAGGCGCTCCCGGCTGTGCGACTGGTGCGCCTTCCAGGCGCAGTGCCCGCTCTTCGGCGGGACCACTCCGCCGGTTCCCGAGGAGGGCCTGGCCCGGCTGCTCACCGCCCGTCGGCGGCCGGCGGGCTGAGCCGCCAGTCGGCGCGAGCGGGCGCGGGCGCGCCGCGGCTGACGCGTCGTCCTCATACCGTCTCACAGGACGGAAGCCCCCTGGTCAGCGCAGGGGCCGACGACCTAGTGTCCTGAACGGCCCTCATCAGGGCGGCCCCCGCGGCCGACAAGGGCCGTGACTTTTACACCAGATCCTGACCCATCGGAGAATCTTATGAGTTCCCGGCTGCGCACCACGGTCCTTCGCGCCCCGCGCGGAGCGTCGTGCTGTATGCGCCGCCCAGTCCAGAAGCAGGCTCAGAGGCACTGAGGCCGCGGGCGCCGACAGGCTCCCGTTCTTCTGGTGACCGATGCGATGGCGCGCATCGGTCAGCGGCCTTCGGCCGTACCCCCGAAACCTCCGACAGACCATTCCCCTCCACGAGCGGAGCGGTGCGCTCGCGCCGATAACCCTCACCCGACCCTGCTCCCGCGGGACGCGGACGGGCCGGGCGGGCCCCCTCCCCACAGGATCCTCCATGCTCATCACCGGACTCCTCCTCGGGGCCGTGCTCGGCCTCGTCCTTCAGCGCGGGCGCTTCTGCATCACGGGCGCCTTCCGGGACCTGTGGGTCTCGCGCTCCTCGCGCTGGTTCACCGCCTTCCTGCTGGCGATCGCGATCCAGGCCCTCGGCGTCGCGCTCCTGACGGCCCTGGGCGTCATCTCCCCCGAGGTCCCCCGCCTGAGCGTCGTCGCCACGGTGGTCGGCTCCTTCCTGTTCGGGGTGGGCATCGTGCTGGCCGGCGGGTGCGCGACCGGCACCTACTACCGCGCCGGCGAGGGCCTTGTCGGCTCCTGGTTCGCCCTGGTCGCCTACGCCCTGTCCGCGGCCGCGGCGAAGACCGGGTTCCTGGCCCCGGTGACGAACCAGGTCAGGCGCGCGTGGACCACCGGGCTCACCACGCTCCCCGCCGCCGTGGGGCTGCCCGACTGGACCGGGATCATCGTGCTCGGCGTCGTGACGGCCCTGGCCGTGCACAGGCAGATCCGCCGCGAGTCGTCTCGGCGGCCGGCCGTCCAGCTGCCCGCCCGGCGCACGGGCCTGAGTCACATCCTCTTCGAGCGCGCGTGGAACCCCCTGGCGACGGGCGTCCTCGTCGGCGCCGTCGCGATCATCGCCTGGCCCGTGTCCTGGGCGAGCGGGCGCCACGACGGCCTTGGCATCACCACGCCGTCGTCGAACCTCGTGGGCGTCCTCGTCACCGGCGACCGGTCGCGTCTGGACTGGGGGGTCCTGCTCGTCGTGGGCATCGTGCTCGGCTCCCACCTGGCGGCCAGGGCCTCCGGCGAGTTCCGTGTGCGCGTGCCCTCGGCCTCGGTGATCAGGCGCTCGATCGTCGGCGGCATCCTCATGGGCGTGGGTGCGGCCTGGGCGGGCGGCTGCTCCATCGGCAACGCCCTGGTCCAGACCTCCTTGCTGTCCTGGCAGGGCTGGGTCGCACTCGTCTTCCAGGTCCTCGGCGTCGGCGCGGCCGCGTGGGTCACGCTCATCCGGCCGCGCGAGCAGCGCCGTCGCGCCAGAGCCGCCCGGAAGGCCGCGCCCGTCCCCGACGGGGCCGCCGGCCCGGCTCCGCGGAGCCCCTCGGCCCTTCCCGCTCACTGATCATCCCAACGCCAGGCACAGGAGGCACCATGCGAACCGTTCTTCAGACCGAGGGGCTCGTGTGCCCCTTCCCCGTCGTCGAGGCCGAGGACGCCATGGCGGAGCTGTCCGACGGCGACGAGCTCGTCATCGGCTTCGACTGCACCCAGGGCACCCAGTCTCTGCCCGCATGGGCCGCCGACAACGGCTACACGGTCACCGACTTCGTCAGGACCGGCGACGCCAGCTGGTCCATCACCGTGCGGAAATAACGCGACCGGGCGCGCGAGCGCTTACGGTTGTCCCTATGGAACACAGGAGGCTCGGCAGCACCGGGTTGCGGGTGTCATCGGTGGGGCTCGGCACGATGACCTGGGGCCGGGACACCGACGAGCTCGAGGCCAAGGAGCAGCTCGACGTCTTCCTCGACGCCGGCGGCACCCTCCTGGACACCGCCGCCTCCTTCTGCGAGGGAGTATCCGAGGAGGTGATCGGAGGGCTGCTGGCCGAGCACGTCGACCGGCGCGACCTGGTCATCGTCTCCAAGGCCGGCGTGCGCACCTGGCGGACCGGAGCCCGCGGCACGGTCGCGGACGCCTCGCGCGGCACACTGCTCGACACCCTCGACGACTCCCTGATCCGTCTGGGCACCGATCACCTCGACCTGTGGCTCGTCCAGCTCCCCGACACCACGACGCCGCTGGAGGAGACGGTCGACGCGCTGCGCACCGCCGTGGCCTCCGGCCGCACCCGCTACGTCGGGGTGTCGAACCACCCGGCCTGGGCCTCGGTGCGCGCCGCCGACCTGCTGGTCTCGGGCACGGCGGTCGCGGGTCCGGGCATGGCCGCGGTCGAGGTCGAGCACTCCCTGCTGTGCCGCGGCATCGAGCGCGAGCTCATCCCGGCCGCCCGGGCGCTCGGCTTCGGCGTGCTCGGCTACGCCCCGCTGGGCCGCGGGGTCCTCACGGGCCGGTACCGGGCCACCACCCCCCCGGACTCGCGCGGCGCGTCACCGCACCTGAGGTCCTATGTGGCGCCCTATCTCGGCGAGCCCTGCGTCGGCGTGGTCGAGGCGGTGGCGACGGCCGCCACGGGGCTGGACCGCAAGCCGGTGGAGGTGGCCCTGGCGTGGGCCCGGGACGCCCCCGGCGTCGCGGCCGCGATCGTGGGCGCGCGCACTCCCTCGCAGCTGCGCGGGGCCCTGGCGAGCGAGGACCTCGTGCTGCCCACGCAGATCCGCCACGCCCTGGACGAGATCACAGCGATCAGTCTGGGCTACCCCGAGCAGTTCTGAGCACGCCGCGGGCCCCGATCCCGCGGGGAGGCCACCGGGACTGGACGTCGGTGTGCAAACGTTTGTATAGTTCCTGCGTCGCGACGCCTCCATGCGGACCTCTCCGCCCCATCCCAACCACGACGAGGTGGCTCATGTCCATGACGGACAGAATGTTCAGAATCGATGCCCGACCAACCGGCGCTGTGCCTCTTCACACGCAGCGCAAGCGCTGGCTGTTCGAGTTCCTCAAGGTCTACTCCGTCCTCATCATCGTCTACGGCGGCTTCTACCTGCTGCGCACCAACTTCAAGTCGGCCCAGCCCTTCCTCGTCGACCAGATCGGCCTGACCACCACCCAGCTGGGCACCATCGGCTTCGCCTTCTCCCTGACCTACGGCTTCGGCGGCCTCATCCTCGGCTTCTTCATCGACGGGAGGAACACCAAGCGCGTCATCTCGGCCCTGCTCGTCGCCTCGGGACTCGCCTCGATCGGGATCGGAGCCGTGCTGGCCGCCATGAACAACCCGTACGGCGTCCTCATCCTCCTGTGGTCCCTCAACGGGCTCTTCCAGGCGCCCGGCGGCCCCTGCTGCAACTCGACCATGAACCGCTGGACGCCCCGCCACCTGCGCGGACGCTTCATCGGCTGGTGGAACAGCTCCCACAACCTCGGCGCCATGGCCGCCGGGGCGCTGGCCCTGTGGGGCGCGAACACCCTCTTCCACGGCAACGTCATCGGCATGTTCATCGTGCCGGCCGTCGTCGCCATCCCCCTCGGCGTCTGGGGCTACTACTTCGGCAAGGACGACCCGAGCGAGCTGGGCTGGGAGCGCCCCGAGACCATCTTCGACGAGCCCGTCGCCAAGGCCGACGTCGTCACCGAGGACATCCCCAAGGGGCGGATCCTCATGCAGTACGTCGTGAAGAACCCGGCCGTCTGGTTCCTGTGCATCGCCAACGTCGCCGCCTACTGCGTGCGCATCGGCATCGACAACTGGAACGTCCTGTACACCCACGATGTCCTCGGCTTCTCCGACTACACCGCCGTCAACACCACCATCGCCCTGGAGATGGGCGGCCTGGCCGGCTCGCTGTGCTGGGGCTTCTTCTCCGACAAGCTCGGCGGCCGGCGTGCCGTCACCGCCGCGATCGGCATCGGCCTGGTCATCATCCCGATCATGATCTACGCCCACGCCACCAGCGAGATCGTGGTCTACGGCGCCCTGTTCTGCATCGGCTTCCTCATCTTCGGCCCGGTCACGCTCATCGGCATCTGCGTCATCGGCTTCGCGCCGAAGACGGCCACCGTCGTGGTCAACGCCGTGCCGCGGGCCTTCGGCTACGTCTTCGGCGACTCGATGGCCAAGGTCCTGCTCGGCCGCATCGCCGACCCCACCAAGGACGGCCTGGTCATCGGCGGCTACACTCTTCACGGCTGGGGCTCGACCTTCACGGTCCTCATCGCCTCCGCCTGCGTCGGCCTCGCCTGCCTGGTCGCCGTGGCGGTCCTGGAGGAGCGGATGCTGCGCGGCGACCGCGCCTTCAGCGAGCAGATGGCCGATGGCGCCGATGACGCAGACAGCACCGATAACGCCGAGGAGACTCCCGCATGAGCACCCCGCGCCTGACGGACCACGAGCTCGACGCCCTGCTGGAGACCGCCCTGGAGGTCGTGCGGCAGGCCGCCGACATCGCCCGCCGCTCCGCGACCGACCTGGACGTGCAGACCAAGTCGAGCCGCAACGACCTGGTGACCGCCGTCGACAAGTCCGTCGAGGCCCACGTCGCCCACGCGCTGCGGGAGTCCACGGGGTATCCCCTGCTCGGCGAGGAGGGGCACGCGGTCAGCTCCTTCTCCGGCCTCGTGTGGGTGCTCGACCCCATCGACGGCACCATGAACTACGTCGAGACCCACCGCGACTACGCCGTCTCGCTGGCCCTGTGCGAGGACGGAGTCCCCGTCCTCGGCGTCGTCGCCGACGTCGAGGCGCGGCGCGTCTACACCGCGGTGGCGGGAGGCGGCGCGGCCTGCGACGGCGTGCCGCTCGCACCCGTCGGGGAGGGCCCCTCGCGTCGCGACTGCGTCATCATCACCGACCTCAAGGAGATGCGGGCGCTGCCCCGTCTGGCCCAGTGCCTCCAGGAGTCCCGGGGTCACCGCCGGTACGGCTCGGCGGCCCTGGAGTGCGTCGAGGTCGCCGCCGGGCGCGCGGGCGCCTTCGTCCACATGTGGGTCTCCCCCTGGGACGTCGCGGCGGCGGCCCTCGTGTGCTCCGAGGCCGGCGTGCGCTTCACCCGCCTGGACGGGACCCCGCTGGACGTGCGCCACAAGGGCTCCGTCCTGGTGGCGCCGCCGCGCACCCATGACGAGCTGCTCCAGCGCCTCATGATCGATCCCGTCTGAGGACTCGGCCCGGGGCGGGGGCCGGCGCGCCGGC
>ERZ773009.2994-NODE-2994-length-10430-cov-3.777060_pt1 | contig 10430 bp, 10 predicted proteins | sample MGYA00580663_ERZ773009 | MGnify/ENA primary metagenome ERZ773009 (study PRJEB29015, sample SAMEA2737969) | human oral metagenome | biome: human oral; feature: human-associated habitat; material: dental | place: China | collected 2026 ...
TATTCGTCTTTTTGTATGTATTCTAACGCCTCTTCAAGTGAGAATTTGATAGGAGGTGCCAGTTTTACTTTTTCGTCAGACCCTGCCGCACGTACGTTAGTCAGTTTTTTAGTCTTAGTTACATTTACTACGATGTCGCCACTGCGTGAGTTTTCGCCTATCACTTGCCCTGTGTAGATGTCTTCACCTGGGAAAATAAAGAATTTACCTCTGTCTTGTAGCTTGTCTAAAGAGTAGGGGATGGCGGTACCTTGCTCCATAGAAATAAGCGAGCCATTGATGCGTCCTGCTATTTCGCCTTTGAAAGGTTGGAACTCTAAGAAACGGTGGTGAATGATAGCCTCGCCAGCAGTAGCCGTAAGCAGTTGGTTGCGCAAACCGATGATACCACGCGAAGGAATCAAGAATTTGATAATCATTCGCTCTCCTTTAGGCTCCATACTTAGCATCTCACCTTTGCGAAGTGTTACTAAGTCTACCGCTCTACCGCTTACATTTTCGGGTAGGTCTATAGTTAGTTCTTCTACAGGCTCACATTTTACTCCGTCTATCTCTTTGATGATAACTTGTGGCTGACCGATTTGTAGTTCGTACCCCTCGCGGCGCATTGTTTCTATAAGTACTGAGAGGTGTAGCACTCCACGTCCGTACACTACAAATTTGTCTGCACTATCAGTAGCCTCTACGCGTAGGGCTAAATTCTTCTCTAATTCGCGTTCTAAACGCTCTTTGATGTGGCGTGAAGTTACAAACTTGCCGTCTTTGCCAAAGAAAGGAGAGTCGTTGATAGTGAAGAGCATACTCATCGTAGGCTCGTCAATAGCAATAGTAGGTAGGGCTTCGGGGTTTTCGTAGTCGGCTATGGTATCGCCTATTTCAAAACCTTCTAAACCTGCAATAGCACAAATATCGCCTGCTTGTACCTCTTCTACTTTTTTGCGACCTAAACCGTCAAAAGTGTGTAGTTCTTTTATTTTTGATTTTACGATAGAACCATCGCGTTTTACTAATGAGATGTTCATACCGGCTTTGAGGGTGCCGCGGTGTAGTCGGCCGATAGCGATACGTCCAGTAAAAGTAGAATAGTCTAATGAAGTGATGAGCATCTGTAGGCTACCTTCTTCTACTTTAGGAGCAGGGATATGTTTTACAACCATATCCAATAGAGGCTCGATGCTGTCGGTTTTCTTGCGCCAATCTTCTGACATCCAGTTTTGTTTGGCTGAACCGTATACCGTAGGAAAGTCTAATTGCCAGTCTTCAGCCCCAAGTTCGAACATAAGGTCGAAAACAGCCTCGTGTACCTCATCGGGGGTACAGTTTTCTTTATCTACTTTATTGATAACTACTATAGGTTTGAGTTTCATCTCTATAGCCTTTTGTAGTACAAAGCGCGTTTGTGGCATAGGCCCCTCAAAAGCATCTACTAATAGTAGTACTCCGTCAGCCATATTCAGCACTCGCTCTACTTCGCCACCAAAATCGGCGTGGCCAGGGGTATCAATAATATTGATTTTGATATCTTTATAAATTACCGAAACATTCTTAGATAAGATGGTGATACCGCGTTCGCGTTCCAAGTCGTTGTTGTCTAAGATAAGTTCTCCCGCATCCTGATTGTCACGGAACAAAGCACAGTGGTGCAAGATTTTATCAACAAGGGTAGTTTTTCCGTGGTCAACGTGAGCAATAATTGCTATATTTCTAATAGCGGTCATAGGTGCAAATAGTGTTTTTAAAAAATTGAGGGTGCAAAATTATAAAATAATTAGCAAATGACCAAATTTGCTAATTTACAAATTTTCTCATTTGCTAATGGTTTAGTGTCCGCATTTACAGCCTGCTCCTCCGCCACAGCTGTTTTTCTTTTTAGTGAAAAAAAACTTTTTTACTAAGAAAATTACTGCCGCAGCTACTAATACATAGGCTATGATTTCTTGTATTTCCATAAGTATTATTTAGTAAGTTCAAAAGTAACGATTATCTGACTATTGACAGAGATACTGCCAAGAGCTAAAGTAGTATTGCTAGGGGCAGCCCCTCTTATCATAACACTAGCAGGAGTGTCTCTTAAGCTCGTCTCTCTGATAGTTAAGGCTTTACCAATATTTTGGTCTAAGCTGGTAGCGTAAAGTAGTGCTTTTTTGCGAGCATTATCGATAGCAGCGATGCGTGCCTCTTGTTGTAGTTTAGCTCTTGCGCTGTCTTCTATCCCAAAAGTTACACTATTTATCTGGTTAACACCTGCTTCGAAGAGAGCATCCATTAAGGTTTCGTATTTTGCCAAGTTGTCCAATTTTATTTTGACAGTTTGCGAAATGCGGTATTGGTAGGTTTTGGTGTTGTAATCGTAATTCTTGTACAACGATACGTAGTCGGTCTGAAAATTCTTCATCGGCACTTCCTCTTTGTTGATAGCCTGAATTACTTTGGCTAACTTCTCTCCATTTTCTTGGCGCAGTAGTTTTGCATCTTTTCCTTCACCTTCTATACTTACTGATATATTTACAAGGGTAGGAGTTGCCTCGATACTTGCTTCGCCTACTACATTCACAGTAGGAACTACCGAACTAACAACCTCTTGTGCCGCCATCTGTGCCATACCCATATAGGATACGAATGAAAATAATAAAATGTAACGCTTCATATTTCTCAATTTATTTAGTAATTATTCAGGATACGCGATTCTCACGTGGTAAATATTGGTTAGTTTGCTCTTAAATACCTTCTTAATGGCTTCTATTTCTTTGAATGAAATATCTGAATTAGCAAACTGATTATCGTCTAACTGTTTTTTGATGATGCGGTCTACAAACTCTCCTAAAGCTTCGTAAGTAGGGTTTTTAAGACTTTTGGTAGCAGCTTCTACCGAGTCTGCCATCATAAGGATAGCCGTTTCTTTAGAGAAAGGAATAGGGCCTGGGTATCTAAAATCTTCCTCTTTTGCATTGGGGTTAGTGTCTAACTCTTTGCGGTAAAAATAATAAGTCAGGCTACGCCCGTGATGGGTGCGTATAAAGTCGATAAGACGCTCAGGCAATTTGTGTTTGCGAGCAAGTTCTATCCCGTCAGCTACGTGCTTGATGATTATCTTAGCACTTTGTAAAGGGGTTAGCTGGTCGTGTGGGTTTAGGCTTGTCTTTTGGTTTTCTATAAAATATAAGGGGTTTTGCATCTTTCCAATATCGTGATACAAAGCTCCTACGCGTACTAATAGTGTATTAGCTCCTATTTCGGCAGCAGCAGCTTCGGCTAAATTGGCTACCTGCATAGAGTGTTGAAAGGTGCCTGGGGCTTTTTCAGAAAGTTGTCTTAATAGTGACGAATTGGTGTCGGACAACTCTAACAGCGAAACATCGGATACTAACCCAAAAGTGCGCTCGTATATATAGGTGAAAGGCTGTGAAAAGAGAATACCTATACCATTGAGAATGAATAGGGTGAGCAGCGAAAGGTCTAAGCCTTTGAGGGTGCCCTCGGTAATAGTATGAAAGGCTATGTAGATAATTAGGTAGGCACCTGTGATGAGGGCTGCTGAAATAAAACTACTCAACCGGTAATGTACATTCTTAGGCGTTAGAATAATGGTCATAGCAGCTATTATCTGTATAAAAACAAACTGAAAGCTGTTAGGCACTATAAAACCTGTGATGAGAATAGTGCTGATAAAGACAAAAAAGACAGTACGCAAATCAAAAAAAGACTTGAGTATGAGCACCATCATCGCTACAGGCACTATGTAGATGTATTCTGGCAGGTGTTTTACTACGATACCTACAAATAGTATCATACAGAGCATATTTAGTAGTACCACTACCAATTTTAGGTTGCTCTTATAGATTTTCTTCTCGTAGAGCTTTAGATAGAGAGCCATCACTGCCAATACAATCGCTACCAATACGTAATAGCCCAAAAGCGACCAGTTGTAGTTATTCTGGTTCCAAGTCTGTGTTTCGTACTCGTCTTTTAGCGATTGTAGGGTGTTTAGCTTTTCGCCCTCTACTAATTCGCCTTTGGCTATAATGAGTTTCCCTTTATTCACCCAACCTCTGGTAAAAACGATTTCTTTCAGATTTTGGTCTAACGTTTTCTGAGTGAAATTCTGGTCTACCATTAGGTTAGGAGTGAGTACATCGAAAAATAAATCGCAGTAGTTTTTCGCGTATTCGTTATAAGGAGATGAGTGAAAATAAGCCTTTACACTCGCGCTGAGGTGTTGCAGTGAGAGTATTTGGGCAGTTGGCAGTTCCTCTATTTGGTTGTTATGCCTAATAACAGCTATCTCTGAGGGTCTATTGTCAGGCATTTTTAGTATAATGCCTTTGTGATAGCTGTCTTTTAAGAAAGTTTCAGCCTTTTGTAGCAAGACCTCCTTACGAGCAGCGGGTATATGACCAAAATAGTCGTTTTTCTTCTGTTGAAACTTCTGTAATGCCGATGTAAAAGCAGTTGTATCTTGGCGATAGTACACCGTAGAGTGCTCTGTAATTTGAGCTTCTTCAGCTTTTATCTGTTCAGCGGTTTTCTTTAAGGGGAAATCAAAAGGGGCATAAAGGTTTTCGTGCTGCCATAATTCTCCTTTGCGAAACTCGTATTTGAACTTCGCCTTTTCGGGGAAAACCTGTAGTATCAGTACTAAAGCTACAGCAAAAGCTAAGCCCTTAAATACTACTGACTGTTTTGCAAAGAGTTTGATATTATGTAGTTTCATCGGTTTGATGGCTTTGAGAGGGCAAAGGTAGTAAAAAATACCTACTTCACAATAAACTCTACTCTTTTGTTTGCTTGGTGTTGTTCTTCAGTACAAGGCACTCCGTTTTCACAGCCATTTACGGGTTGTGTTTCTCCGTATCCCTTAGCGGTAAGCCGGTTGCGCGAGATGCCTTTATCTATCAGCCATTGCTCAATCACTTTGGCTTGGGTATTTGAAAGCGACATATTGTAATCGTCATCGCCTCGGCTATCGGTATGTACCTTTATATCGAGGCGTACATTAGGATGCTCTTCTAAGAAAGTTACTATTTTGGCTAATTGCACCGAAGCGTCGTAGCGTATGTTAATACGTCCGTAATCGAAATGTATATTGTCAATTTCAAAAACAGAAGCTAAATTATCGCCTTGGTTTACAGTAACACTTAAGGGGAGTAGCTGTATGAACTGCTGCATCTCACCAGAGGTAACAAATATTAAAGGCAATGTAAATACTTCGTAATTGGGTTTTATCACTTGTAAGTAACCATACTCAAAAGCCGCGCCACTGCTCCTGTTGCTCAGCACAAAGAAGCCGTTATCATCAGTAGTATCAGTAAGTAGGGTATGCATAGCCTCATTGGTGAGGATAATCTGAGCGTCGCTGATAAGGTTGCCCGTAATAGCATCGGTTACCATACCTATAAGCTCTTTGTGAGAGTAGTTATTAGGATTGGCAATTTTGGGTGCATTGGGCAATAACTCAGCAAACATACGTTGCGAGGCAGGAAGAAATTGGGCTAATACACGCTGTGCCTCTTTGTCTTTACCCATATTTTGCAGCGATTGACTGTAGTGGTACAAATCAATGGGCGAGGGCGTGTAGCCAGTAGTAGTGGTTAGCTTTTCATACCAAGTGAAGGCACGAGGGTATAGCTTTGAGGCGTAATAATAATCAGCCAAGCGTGTTACTACCTCTTGTGTTTGATAGCCTTTCTCGGCAATGGTTTGGTATATTAGGGCAGGGGTTATCCGTATTTGCGAAAAACTTAGCGCCACCGAGCCTATTAATAGGCTGAAGAATACTTTTGTTTTCATACTATTACGAATTTTAAGACTTTTATCGAGACAAATGTACGAAAATAAAGTTGAATAACCAAACTAAAAAACAAAAAAAGTATTACGGTACGGGGTCATACCCACATCCGCCCCAAGGATGGCATCTGGCGATGCGTTTTAGGGCTAACCAGCTTCCTTTAAAAGCACCGTATTTCTTTAGCGCCTCGAGAGCGTATTGCGAACAGGTAGGGGTATAACGACAAGTTGGTGGTTTCAGAGGAGAAACCACCACTTGATAAAATCGTACTAAAAAAATAAATAGATATTTCATTAACTGAAGCGCTCTATTACCTCATTGCTTACGCCAGTGTTTGAGAAACCACCATCGTGGTAGAGGTTCTGCATTGTTACTTTGCGGGTAAGGTCAGAGAATAGACTCACGGTATAGTTAGCACAATCTAGAGCCGTAGCGTTGCCTAGTGGCGACATTGCATCAGCATAAGCTATAAAGCCACCAAAACCTTTTACGCCTTGTCCGGCAGTAGTAGGGGTAGGCGATTGCGAAATAGTGTTTACGCGTACCTTTTTGTCTTTACCAAAGAAGTAACCAAAGCTGCGAGCGATAGACTCTAAGTAGGCTTTGTTGTCAGCCATATCATTATAGTCGGGGAAAGTGCGTTGTGCTGCCATATAGGTGAGGGCTACAATACTGCCCCACTCATTCATCGCATCGTTTTTATAGAGTACTTGGCACAACTTGTGAAAAGATAGGGCTGATACATCCCAACCTTTTTCGGTATTTGCGTAGTTAGACTCGGTGTAAGGTATATTCTTGCGCACGTTTACCGACATACCGATAGAGTGCAATACGAAGTCTAACTTACCGCCTAATATTTCTACTGATTTGGTAATCAAGTTTTCTAGGTCGTCCATATTAGTAGCATCAGCAGGGATAATTTCAGAGCCTGTTTTTTCGGCTAAGTTTTTTATTTGTCCCATACGCATAGCTACAGGGGCATTGGTAAGTACAAACTTACCACCTTCTTCGTGTACACGCTCTGCAGTTTTCCACGCAATTGAATTTTCGTCTAAGGCACCAAAGATGATACCTCTCTTTCCTTTTAATAAATTGTACATTTTTTTAGATATTTGTTAGTTGTTAGGTGTTAGTCATTAGTTAAGAACTAATTTTCAAATTCTTTTAGGGTATTGATAATGATGTTAATACACTCTCTTAGCTCAGTTTCGTTCATTACTAATGGAGGCGCAAACCTGATGATATTGCCGTGGGTAGGTTTAGCTAATAGTCCATTATCACGCATCCTTAGACAGATGTTCCAAGCGGTATCGCTATCTTCAGTATCATTGATAACTACTGCATTCAGCAGTCCTTTGCCGCGTACTAAAGTAGCAACCTTTGAGTTTTTGATATAGTCGCTGAGCTCTTTGCGGAAAATCTCACCTAAACGAGCGGCATTTTCAGCCAATTGTTCGTCTTTTACCACTTGTAGCGCTTCTATAGCAACAGCCGCTGCCAAAGGGTTACCCCCAAAGGTACTGCCGTGTTGCCCAGCTTTTATTACGTGCATAATGCGGTCATCGGCAAGTACTGCACTTATAGGATAAACCCCTCCACTGATAGCTTTGCCAAGTACTAAAATATCGGGCTTAACATTCTCGTGATCTACTGCCAAACGCTTGCCAGTACGCGCTACCCCTGTTTGCACCTCATCGGCTATAAAAAGGGCATTATAACGTTCGCATAAGGCTTTAGCACCACTTAGGTAACCTTCAGAAGGCACATATACTCCCGCTTCGCCTTGTATAGGCTCTACTAAAAAGCCTGCTACGGTAGCTGCATTTTCAGCCAATACTTTTTCTAAGGCTGCTAAGTCGTTATATGGTACTGATACAAAGCCAGGTGTATAAGGTCCGAAATTAGTACGCGCGTTCTTATCAGACGAAAAAGAGACTACTGTAGTAGTGCGCCCGTGAAAGTTCTGCTCGCATACGATGATAATAGCAGCACTTTCGGGTACGCCTTTTTGTTCGTAAGCCCATTTACGGCATATTTTGATAGCTGTTTCTACCGCTTCAGCCCCTGTATTCATAGGAAGGACTTTCTCAAAGCCAAAATATTCAGTAACGTACTTTTCATATACGCCTAATTTGTCGTTATAAAAAGCGCGAGAGGTAAGGGTTAGCGTTTGTGCTTGTTCTGTTAGCGCTTTGATGATACGTGGGTGGCAGTGCCCTTGGTTTACAGCAGAATAAGAGGAAAGGAAATCGAAATAACGTTTTCCTTCCACATCCCACACGTATACGCCTTGCCCTTTGCTAAGCACTACTGGCAGAGGGTGATAGTTATGCGCTCCGTACTGGTTTTCTAGAGCCATAGCCTGTTCTGAGGTTAATGTATTCTTTGTCATATTGTTTAATATTTAGTTTTAGATTTTGTTTGTCTAACGGCTAACAGCAAGAAACTCTTCAGGGGTTACTATTGAAATATCATCTACTAAAAAGTCCTTTACATTGCGAGTGACAATAATAGGTATACCGTTTTCTTTAGCAGTAAAGTACTGATAACCGTCTTCTATATCTTTAAAATTAGAATATAGCGACTTCTCAATGATATGCTTATCAAAAGGTAGTATCTTTACTGATTGAGCTAAAACGCTTAGTATATATTTACATTCTCTTTCAGTGTACTCTCTTGAAAGAAAGTGGGTGGTGCTCCCAAAAGATAATGCTGAAGCGTATAATGTTACTTTTTGATATTCACCTAAAGAAAAAATCTTTTCAGCATTCTTAAAAAAGTATCTTCTACGAAGCACAAAGTCTAATATTATATTAGTATCAACAAGAGTTTTCATTAGCTATGCTTTTTTAATATCAACCTACATAATTCATCATCATATTCACCTGTCATTTCATAAGGTCTTAATATAGCTCTTAGACTTTTTATGTTAGGTGCTATATCAGCATCACTATCCTCTTCCTGTTCATTAACAGAAAGACTCTCAGTATATTCGCCTTCTTTCATTTCTATACTTCTTTCATCAAAAGGTCTTAATATGCCTCTTAAACTCTTTACAAGAGGAGCTATATCATTTTCTTCCTCTTCAATAGCTATATCTTCTTGATATGCTACATTTCCCTCTATCAGAGGAGTGTTATTTAATATTTTAGGCATAGTTTTTTAGGTTTAGGGGGTTATGCTATCATTACGGCGCCTACGGTGGCGTTGCTGGTTTCGTCTATTAGAATAGCGCTGCCCATTGGCGGATTGTCAGTAAAAGCATCATATACTAAAGGCGCTGCTGCTTTTATACGTATTTTGGCTATCTCATTGAGTTTTACGCTTTCTACCTCTTCTTCTTGGTCGAGGGTATTGACATCTATCTTATAGGCAATCTCTTTTACTACTACCTTTACCAATCGGCTACGCTGCTGTAGTAGGTACTTGTTGCCCTCTTTTAGGGCGCGCTTGTCCATCCAGCAGACAATGGCTTCTACCTCCTGACTTTGGGTGGGTTCAGCCTCTTCGCTGACAAAGTAGTCACCGCGCGAAATGTCGATGTCGTCTTCTACGTGCATCACTACAGGGTCGCCAGCCTTAGCTTCGGCTACTTCCTCGCCATTGCGCTCTATTTTGCTTATCTTAGTGCTGATACCTTCGGGTAGTACCACTATTGCATCGCCTTTGCGGTAAGTGCCCGAAATGATTTCGCCTGCATAGCCTCGATAGTCGTGTAGGGCTTCGGTCTGTGGGCGTATAACGTATTGCACCTGAAAACGCGGCTCTTTGTAGCTGTTCTGGCTAATTTCTATTGTCTCTAAAAAGTCTAAAAGCGAAGTGCCTTTATACCAAGGCATTGCCTCAGTGGTATTCACGATATTATCGCCTACGAAAGCCGAAATAGGGAAGTAATGCACGCTTTTAAGTCCCAAACGTTTGGCAACGGTTTCGTATTCGCGTTTGATGTTTTCAAAAGTATCTTCAGCATAGCCTACCAAGTCCATTTTGTTTACGGCTACCACCACTTCGGGTATGTTGAGTAGTGAGGCGATAATAGAGTGACGGCGCGTTTGTTCGGTTACCCCGTTGCGGGCATCGACTAAGATGATGATAAGCTGCGAGTTAGAGGCACCGGTTATCATATTGCGGGTGTACTGGGTATGGCCAGGGGCATCGGCAATGATGAACTTGCGCTTAGGGGTAGCGAAGTAGCGATAGGCTACATCTATAGTGATGCCTTGTTCGCGCTCGGCACGCAGACCGTCGGTTAGGATAGCGAGGTCTATACCGTCGTCATTTTTATTTTTTGATTGTTGTTCGAGGGCTTCTAACTGGTCAGCCAATATGCTTTTGCTGTCGTATAGCAGTCTGCCGATGAGGGTACTTTTGCCGTCATCTACGTTTCCTGCAGTTATAAATCTTAGTATATTCATTTTTAATTTGTCGATGTGCTAATATTGAGGATTAGCAAATTTGTTGCAAAGGTACGAATAATTTGGGAATTAGCAAATTTTAGGAATTAGCAAATTTGGGAAGGCTGGGAGGATTGAGAAGGCTGGGAGTGCGAGCCGCACCGGCGATTGTGAGACGAGTGGGAGTGCGAGCCGCACCGGCGATTGTGAGACGAGTGAGAGTGCGAGCCGCACCGGCGATTATGGGACGG
>ERZ773009.2995-NODE-2995-length-10429-cov-4.499422_pt1 | contig 10429 bp, 9 predicted proteins | sample MGYA00580663_ERZ773009 | MGnify/ENA primary metagenome ERZ773009 (study PRJEB29015, sample SAMEA2737969) | human oral metagenome | biome: human oral; feature: human-associated habitat; material: dental | place: China | collected 2026 ...
GAAGGATTTGATAATCCTCGGCTCGATACGCTTATGCTTGCAATGCCGTTCAGCTGGAAGGGGACACTTGCGCAATACTGCGGTCGGCTGCACAGAAATTTTGCAGGAAAAGAGGAAGTAATAATTTTTGACTATGTTGATTTCCGTATTCCTGCTTTTGATAGGATGTACCGGAATCGACTTAAAGGTTATAAACAGCTCGGTTATACGATAAAACCGGTTTCTGATTCGAATCAGAACGAAACGCTGCCGTCAAAATTATATTCCACTGATGACTACAAAACCGATTTTATTCACGACTGCATAAGCGCAAAGAAGTCGGTCGTCATTTGTTCGCCGTATCTTTCAAAAACAGAAGTACAAAAATTTTTACCCCTTGTATCGAAAATACTTTCATACGGATGTAAGATACTCATCACAACAAGAGTACACGAAGACGAAGAACGGCGAAAAAACAACAGCCGTATATCGATATGCTCGAAATAGCAGGAGCCGTCGTTTCCGGAAAAGAAAATATTACACAAAGACTTGCTGTTTTCGATGCAAAAATCTTATGGTACGGCAGTATTAACTTTCTCGGATATTCGGAAGAAGAAGATTGCAGTATTCGTATCTGCAATGCGGAAATCGCGTCAGCTGTAGAAGCGGAAATGATGAAATAACCGTATGGGGAGTATTGGAATAATCACCAATAATCTTCTGTAATGCTTCCGTTTTCCAGTTTGAGGATTCGGTCGCATGAATGCATGATAAATTCCCAATCATGTGAGATGATTAAAAATTTTGTTCCGGTTTTTTGCTGTTCCCGAATCAGGCGGCTTATTCTTTGCATATTGATAAAATCCAAGCCGCTGGTTGGTTCGTCTAAAATAATCATCGGGATATTCCGCATAAGGGCGACGCCTAATACCAACCGCTGTTTTTGTCCGCCCGATAAGACAGCAGGATGCAGCTCTTTTAATGCTAAGAGATCGAGCTTTACCAGTATGCTTTCGGATCTTTGCATCAGTGCCTCATTTTTTTTCAAACCTACCGTTAATTCATCAATAAGGTTTTCTCCGAATAGTTGCGAATCCAAATCTTGCGGAATATACCATATTTTCCCGATACGTTGCTTCGGTCTATATGCTTTATCATGTAATAAAACGTAACCGGAATTTTCTTTTACAAGACCTGCAAGAATTTTTCCTACAGTACTTTTACCCGTACCGTTTTCACCGGTCAATGCAATAATTTCATTTGCTGTGTATTGAAACGAAATATCTTTTAGCAATGCCGTTTTTCCATACATCTTGCTCAGATGCTGCACCGCAAAACTGCTGCCTGTAGAGATGTAAGAACCGAGTACTAAATAGGGCTGTTCATTTATATCGGCGTTTTTCTTCCGGCAGGTATTACTGTGATCTTCATCGTGTCCGCCGCTTTTAAACGATTCAAGTACTAAAGAACGCAAGCCTATACTATGTAAAGCATCCGCTGAAAGATTCAGTATTTCCGGTGAGGTATACCTGTGTACGATTGTACCGTTCTGCATTAACACATAGGTGTCGGCGATGCCGTTAAGGTAGTGCAGCCGGTGCTCGGCAATGATAATAGTCTTTCCTTCATTTTTTAAATTCCGTATCAAATCCGAAAGCAAGGCGGTGGACTGCGTGTCTAAATTGGCAGACGGTTCATCAAAAACATAGATATCCGGTTCCAACACTTTGGCAGAACAAACGGCTACCTTTTGCCGCATCCCATAAGAGAGTGTATATATCTTGTTCTCTAAAAGTTCCGTGATGTGCATACAATCTGCGGCTGTGTGTACTTTTTCAATAATGATTTTATGCGGCAGTCCCGCATTCTCACAGCCGAAAGCAATTTCTCCTGCAACCTCGTTTGCAAAAAACTGACTGCGCGGGTCTTGGAACACATTTCCTATCAGTCTGCCTCTTTCCCACGAAGGAATATCTTTCATATTGTGATCATCAATCAACACTTCCCCTTCAAGGGTTCCTTCAAAAAAAGCAGGAATTAACCCATTTATTACCCGTGTCAATGTTGATTTTCCGCAACCCGAAACTCCCATAATCACACAACATTCACCGCAGGAAACGGAAAGATTAACCGCTTCCAACTGTTTTTTTCCGTTACGGTAGGAAAAAGAAACATCTTTCAATCTGATTTTTTCTTTCATAACATTTACATTACAACACATAACACGGAAAGACACAAAGAGCCGATCAAAAGAACGATGTCTGTTTTACTGAGTTGTGTTTCATAGTAGCTTTGTTTGTTTGCAGGATTTTCAATACCGCGCACAATCGCTGCCGCTGCAAGTTCGTCTCCTATTTTTATAGAACGAAAAATGAGCGGGACAACGGCGTATTCCATAGTGCGGAACGGATGCAGCAGCGCCATACGGGCAGAACCGATAAATCCTCTTACCTCCATTGCTTCTTTAATACCTCTTACTTCGTCTGAAATAGTCGGAATAAAGCGTACAATGATAATAAGCGCTAACAGCATGTTCTTAGGTATACGCATTTTTTGAAACACTGCAATTAATTTACCGGACGGTATATGAAAGGTGAGATATGCCGCACTAACCGGAAGAATGAAGGTATACATCATACTGAGCAGCATGGGTGAGATAATCATTATGCCTTTCGGCACAGCCTGTGTCAGCCAAATCGTTGTAAATACATACAGCATTAAATAGAGCATACCCTGTTTTAAAAAGCCGAAGTAAGATAATACAATCGAAAGCCACACCATAAACAAGGCATGGGTATAATAATTCCGTGTAAAAACAGACACAATACAGGAAAGAGCCGTCAGCGCTAAACAGGTAAAACCACTCAGCGAATCCGATTTTTTCTTCATTATTGTTATCCCTGTATCGGTTTCTAAAAAGGATTTATCAATCCAAGATGCCCGCTTTTTGAAAATGCTTTTTGAGTATTCGCTGTGCGGACAGGATACCTGCAACGGAAAGTGCAACAGTAATGATGGTGCCGATAAGAATTAAAAGCGGGGATGAAACCATATCATATTGCAGCTTAACCGTTGCATCGGCAAAACCGCTTTCCAATGCCTGTTGTTTATAACTTTCCCATGCAATCCAACACGGAACACCGATTCCGAGAAACATACCGATTCCGTAGGTACTCCACCCGATGATATTTCTTACGGGATTCCTGTATGTATCTTTACCGATCATCGTTGCTTCCGAAATAACGGCAACCGCAATAAAATAAGGCACCATAAAGGCATAGCCCATAGCCGCAGTTATACCGGCATAAATCATAACCCATAAAAATAACAATCCGTGCTTATTAATTCTATGTGCAGCAACCAAATAAAAAACAGCGCCTAAAAACATTTCCAAACCTGCTGTTCCATATAAATACAAAATAGGAAATGTAACAGTACTCATACCGATAACAAACGATAAGCCGTAGAACAGCGCCATCATAATCGCTGCCGTTACAATATCTTTAATGGTCATTTTATCCTTTATCATATTATAAACCTCCAAGCGCTATTGAATGTGAATACAGGTTTACAATACTGAAAAAGAACAGAACGAGATAGCACTTATCGGTTCTTTTTTTACTCCAATCGGTTCAAATTGTTTTTTAGAAATTTCCTTTTATAGTGTCCGGGAGTCTCGCCAAAGTAGGTCTTAAAAGCTGAAGAAAATTTACTCTGATTCCAGTAGCCTGCTTTTTCAGCAACTTCGCCGATGCTCATACCGGTTGCATTACACAATAATGCAGCGGCCGCTTCCAAACGATTCCTTTTTATAAACTGCCCGATTGAAATCCCCGTCATTGCCGTAAAGCATCTTTTCAAGCTTGATTCTGAAAGACCGTGTTTTCGTGCCAGTTGCCGTATCGAAGGATTGTCAAAAGGGTTTTCAGTTATTGCGGCATAACAGCTTTGAGCCGCTTCGTAAATGTGTTTTGAAAAAGATGGCAATTTTCTTGTATCACGATCCGTAATAACGCTTAAAAGCAGCAGCAATTCGAGCACTTTCAGCAGCGAATAAGGGATGCGGATTTTTTCATCAACCGTATAAAGTTCATGCATGATATGATATATTTCATGGCGTGATTTTATAATCAGTGCAGGACTTTCTTTTTTGCATAAGACATCTTTGATTTGCGCTACATTAATATTCATAAAAGAAAACATATCGGTAATACTCTTTTGTGCTCGTGCAATGTCGATAAAAAAAGAAAGACCGATATATTTCTTCATCGGAAGTCGTGAATATTCGAACGGAACAACGCCTAAATCTACGATACTTAAATCACCTTTACCGAAAAATGCCCATTCATTATTTTTTAATTTGAATTCATAACAGCCGTCTAAACAATGATCTATTTGTAAAATTCCCTTACGCGGCGCTATCTTTTGATACGCAGATTCAAGATACAGCGTATTATACGAAAGCTGTATTCCGTCACAGAGCGTATAACAACACATTTGACCGGTACCGGTTTTATTATCAAACGTATACACGGTTTGTTCTGCCTGTGTTGTTTTACTCGAAAAAACATACCCGCTATAGGCTTTATCTATTATTGTCTGTTCAGTGCCGGACATGGGAAATCCCTCCGCCTTATCATCGTAAGGTATTATACAATAAATGGGAACCCTCAAAAAACGCCTGCACCTTCTCCATAATCGCCTCCGACCATCCGCCGCTCCACACCAACTTTCCGCCATCCATAAAAATAAAGTAATTGCAGCATGCAGCAATCAGCTCCGGATCGTGGCTGATAATGAACACAGTTTTGCCTGCACGGGCAAGGCGTGTGATATTTTCCGCAACCTCCCGCATGTGCGCGTAGTCAAGCCCGCTGGTCGGCTCGTCAAAAATAAGGAACTCCTTATCGGTAGCAATCGCGCTTGCGACGGCAAGACGCTGCTTTTGTCCGCCCGATAATGCCATCGGATGCACTTCCTGAAATTCTGAAAGATTCAGCGCTCTCAAAATATCAAGCGCTTTTTGCCGAGCTTTTTGCCGCGCCGCTTCGTCACTTCCGTCACCTGAATCCATACTCAACAAGACTTCTTCGATAACGCTTTCCGTAAAAAGTTGATGGTTAACATCCTGCATCACCATATAGGACTTTTTCAGCCGCGCCTTTGCCGTGTAGGATTTTCCGTTATCGTTCAACACCCCCTTCACCCGTTTTTCAAGCCCGCAGATAACCCGCGCCAAGGTCGATTTTCCTGCGCCGTTAAACCCAAGCACACCCGTAACCGCACCGGAAGGAACCTTCAGCTCCGGTATATCGAGAACGCGCTTTTTCCCGTAAGAAAACGCAAGACCGGAAAACGTAACGTACCGCTCGAATACCGGCGGCTTTTCGGCGGAAGCACATTCGGATGCCAGAGAGCTTTCGACAGAGGCACAGTCAAATGCCGGAGACTTTCCGGCGGGGGCACATTCAAAGATTCCTTCAAGGATCTCTCCGCTTTGACATGCACGGATACATCCGGGAGTGTATTCCATCGCTTTTTGCGAACGCAATCCTTTCCGGTGCAGCGCTTCCGTGTCCACCTTCAGAAATTCCGCTATCGGAAAATCCTTGATAATCCGCCCGTTTTCCATATAGATCACGCGGTCGGCTATCTCCATCAGATAGTACAGGCGGTGCTCGGCGATAACGACCGTCTTTCCCTGCTCCTTCCATTTCCCTATTACTGCCTTCAAATTGGCAATGGAGCGGAGATCAAGATTGGAAGAAGGCTCATCCAAGACGAATATGGCAGGCTGCATCGCTGCCGCAGAAGCACACGCTATTTTTTGCTTTTCTCCGCCTGAAAGCGCAAACAGGTTTCTATCCAAAAGGTTATCCATATCAAGGTCTCTGCTTACCTGCCCGATGCGGCGGTACATTTCTTCCCGCGGAACGCCGGTATTTTCGCAGCCGAAAGCGATTTCACTCGTGGAATCCAAACTGAAAAACTGAGAGCGCGGATTTTGAAACACCGACCCGACTTTTTGCGAAAGCTCATACAGCGTTACGGACGCCGAATCCTCCCCGTCGATAAGCACCTGTCCTTCCAGCGTCCCCGCATAATACGCCGGAGCAAGCCCGTTAATCAGGCGGGTAATCGTCGTCTTACCGCAGCCCGACAGCCCGCATAGCAGCACCACCTGTCCCGCCGGGATTTGTAAGTCGATGCCGTACACTCCCGCGCTCCGCTCCGCGTTATGATAGGTAAAGGTTACATTTTTTAACTCGATCATCTCATCATCCTCTCATCTGCATCATTTTCCATATCATTGTCTAATCCGTGTCATTCCCCGCTCATCCCCCAATGTGTAACACCGTACAGACAAGCAGCGCAGCCGCGATAACGGCAATGCCCGCATCGTATATGCCAAAGTGCAGCTCAACAAGGCATGTCCGCTTTTTCAATCCCCCTAAGCCCCGCGTCAAAGCTGCAGCCGATAACTCCTCACCGATTTTGGCAATCGACATCATCAGCGGAATCAGCCGGTACTCCAGCATCATCGCAGGGTTCCGCCAAAACCGCGGCGTACCGAACCCGATCTCCCGCATCCGCATCGCGCTGCCGATTGAACGGTTTTCTTCTCCCAACGTAGGGATAAACCGGAACACAACGGATATGGGAATAATCAGCGCATCAGGCACATGCCACCGGCTCATCGCTGCGATAAACTCATTCGGTTTTGTCGATTCGATAATATAGTAGCCGAACATAAACACCGGAAAAAACCGGAAAATCAGCTCGCTTAAAAGTCCCCACAGCATCGCCGCAAGGTACGGAAAACTCCCCGCTATGTTCGACAGCTTGACCGCAGCCGCCAGCGCAAAAAGCCCACCGTAAATTAGCGCCGGCCGGTATTGGCGGTTCAGAAAAAGCAGGCTAATGGGAATAAGCACAATCACCATATTCAGCATACTCTGCTCTTCCACAAAGAATATCAGCGTTGCAAGAAAAAACATAAACAGCACCTTGGTGCGGGGATCGATGTGCACCCCCTTCACCCGCGGCGGTCTATACGGCTCAAAATCTTCCATTATACAATCCTTTATATAACCCTTATCTAACACCATGCAGCACCGGCAGCATCTATACGCACCTATACAATACCGGCTCTTTCAAAATGCTTTTTCAACATCCGCCTTCCAAGCAGCGCACCGAGCAGTGAAGAGACAAACAGAATACCGATTGCCGCAAATCCCATCCACGGCGGCATAAACGTCTGCACCCCTTCAACATATTGATCCCCCATTGAACTGCGCACCTTTTCCATATACGTTGCAGCAAAAAGCCACATCGGTGCCTGACAGCTTATCATCGCGCAAGAAAAAAGCCAGTAGCCAAGCACACTCGCCTTAAAACTCTTGTATTTACCCGCCTTCAGCACTAGATCGGCAAGTGCGCCCATCACACAATAGCCGATAATCGGAAGATACGTGTATCCCATCAGATACCAAAACAGGCCTAAAATAACACTCATAATAAAGACCATGCCGAACTTATCCGCCTTTGTCAAAAACAGCATAAACGGGATCCCCGTCGCAATCGGCACAATCACATACAAAAACGGATACAGCACCGGAATCGCGTTGATCATCCCGATCACAAAAAAAATAACCAAATACATCGCCGTATAGATTCCGATATTTATCAGATCCTTCGCCGACAACTTACTGCTTTGCATACGCAAACCTCCATTAAAATATTGGAAACCTCTAAAATCTGTATTTTTTAGAGCACCTCTTGTGATAACATTGATAGCACACTTTGTTATCTTTTCTTCAAAAAAAATAAATCGTCTCAAGACGATCTTTGTCTTCTTTTTTCTCTTTTGGGCGGCTTTTTGCACTGTTTTAACAGCGCAAAAACCGGGCTTTGCGGGGTTCCGCCTCTCGGCTCCATTCCTCCATTCCTCCATTCCTCCATTCCTCCATTCCTCCATTCGCTCACCGCTCACTTCGGAACGCGCTTCGCGCGCCCCTCCAATCCCTTCCGCTGTTGAAAAGCGTACATCCGTGTACGCTTTTCAACGACGAGTTTCGGCCTTGCCGAAACATCGCTACTGCATGGAACCAGCGGCATCCGTGCCGCTGTTCAGCAGATGCCGTCCATGGCATCTGCTGAACGTGAGTTTGCGTACCGCAAACTCACTATTGGTTAACACCCCGGACATCCCTGTCCGTTTTGAATGTACGTCCATATACATGCTCATCGTCGAGTTGACTTACACTCGCAAAACCTTCCGCCAGCCAGCAGAAAAAAATTCGGCAAGGGTATGCACAACTTCAAGCGCTTCATCCTGCGTGTAATCATGCAAAACCGTTTCAAAAATACAAGAAAAATAAGAATGAATGAGCATGTGCAGTTTTTTTCCATCAATCCGGCTGTATTTGATATGCTTTTTATCCAAAAATTCGTACATACGGTGTGTGTCTTGCAGTTCCCGTTCGACAAGCCGGTCGGTAAAATCGATATACGGTGTTCCATCCGCGCAGCACAAAAGGAGTTTGAACTCATCAAAATGCGCGTAAATGATGCGGACAAATGCTTCTATCGTCTCTGCCGAAATTGCCCAAATGTCTTCCGTGTTTCCCATACTCAGGCAATGAAAGCACTCATCCGCAGCGGTCTCGTATGTATCGTGAATACTCTTGACGGCAGGCTCCACCAAAGCCGAAAAGAGCGCTTCTTTGTCCTTAAAATGACGGTAAAACGCACCGGTCGTTACGCCCGCCTCACCACACAAATCCCGCAGGTTTGTACGTTCATAACCATTCCGCAAAAACATCTCTTTGCCGCTTTCTAAAATTCTTGTGTGGGTTGCTTCGTATGTTCCGCTTGCCATATCCGTAGTAGTCGCCCTCAAAAACTAACTTTAAGCTTTTAGAGCATCTCTCTTGTTATTGATAACTTTGTTAGCATTGTATGACAAAGAAGAGGATGTGTCAATGGAAAATGTATGGTACGATGCAGATATACTTACAGCACTTCAATCTAGAGGTAAAGGCTATCAGACAAGAATAAATAAGATTTGCTCCCGCCTCACCGATAACCGTGCCGTAGCCATCTTCCATCGCTTCAATAAATTCCGCACAGCCTGCACGCTGCGCTGCTTCACAGACTTCTTCAATCGTTGCATCAGGCCGTCCGATACGGATATTGTTCAGCACGGTATCATTAAACAAAAATACATCCTGAAATACAAAACTGATATTCTTTAACAAGTTTTCGTACGAGAGCGTTTTTACCGCCTTGCCGCCGATGCTGATCTCCCCGTGCCCGGGCAGGATATCCCAAAAGCGGGCAATCAAATTCGTAATCGTTGTTTTGCCGCTCCCCGAAAGTCCGACCAGAGCCGTCGTCGTTCCTTCCGGTACGCAAAAACTAACATCTCGCAATACCGGCGTTTTATTGTATGCAAAATCCACATGCTCAAAACAAATATCGTACCGCTCAAGTTTTTCCGTGCCGGAAATATCTTCTAATTTAGGAATCGTCTTAATCTGATTCATCCGGTCGATGGACTGCTGCGTCATCTTTGCAAAGATACTGAATATACCCATCGCTTCGGCGCCGGTAAAAAGACTGAACGAGGCAAGCATCAATAAAAAGGCTTGCGGAAATATGAAGTCCTTGTGCAATAGAAACAGTCCGGAAAGAAATACAATCCCCGTCGTAATGAGCCGAAAACATAATTGATACATGCCCATCGGTGGGATATGAACAAATTCTCCTCGTACGGAAAATGCGCGCAATCTTTCATAAGCGTCTTGTGTTTTAGAAAATTGTTTTTCCGTCATATTGTAGGATTTCAATACGGGAAGTCCCTTGATAAATTCAATCGTATCCTCCGTTACCTGTCCGATCAATTTTTGCCGATTCAGGTTGAGCGCATCTTGCCGTGTTGCAAGATATCGGTAGGCAAACCATGTCGGGATGAGCAAGACAAGCACGAGCAAAAAAATACGGTAATCAAATGAAAGACAGATCATAAGCGCGATGATAAATACCGGAATGCCGACTGCAACTTTTTCAATGACACCTATGCCTTCTATTTCTAAAAACGCCGCGTCCGAGGTAATCGTCGAAACCACATCGCCCAAATTCTTTTCGTTAAAAAAACCGAGCGGCACCTTCCGCAATTCCTTCCCCAACGTTTTGCGCTCTTCCGCCATACACTTATACCCCGCGCCCGACCGCAGACACGAAACAAGGTAACGCAATATGATGCGGGCAAAAATACTCGCCAGCATAATCAGCGAATACCGGATCATTACCGGCATTGTCAAAGCTTCTGCAACATCAGGATTAAATTCCGGCATCCGCGCAGTAATATGAAACGCTGCCAGCAAAGGAACCACAATCAGCCAGCCGTCAAAAAAACTTAACACGAGCGATGCATACAATTGCTTTT
>ERZ773009.2998-NODE-2998-length-10423-cov-18.864680_pt1 | contig 10423 bp, 8 predicted proteins | sample MGYA00580663_ERZ773009 | MGnify/ENA primary metagenome ERZ773009 (study PRJEB29015, sample SAMEA2737969) | human oral metagenome | biome: human oral; feature: human-associated habitat; material: dental | place: China | collected 2026 ...
GTGCATTTGTTCTTTTCATACGTGTAGTAATATTATTATAAAGTAGTTATAACTTCAAAAGGATTCGGTGTGGCACATTTTTATGCGCCTTACAATAACAACACAACTAACAAGCAAATATTACTTAATCGACCATATAAAAATAAATAATTTTATTTTCAACGAAATATAAATCCTTCCGCGAAACAATGTAAGGCAAAAAGATGGCGGCGATTGCATAATAGGGCGTGACGAAACAAAACGAACGAACCATCAAAAGTGTTCGTTTTTGCAGCAACAACGTCTCTTACAGACTGCACGGCGGCGATAAATGGATATAAATCAGCAGTGTAGAAACTTATACTCGTGCCTTCTGCATGCACTTATGAGCAAATGCGCACAATAAAGACCGCAAGACCCAGAAGCTTAGAACCTATAATCTCAACAACAAAATATATTATATGGTACGCGCGCACGCGAGGGTGCAATGAAGTTTGCAAACTTTCATTTCGCGTTTTGACATAAATATAAGTGTTTTTGACATAAGAACATAAGGAACATAAGGCCAATGAATGGGATTTATTTAGTTTAGTTTGCATGCTGCTGTTTCCGTTGCCCATGAGCAACATGCACTGCACCCGTTCGCACAGGCCGTTGTAAGCGTACATGCGTTCCACGCCGTTGCCCACGCGCGTGTGTTTGCTGCCAATTTGTTTTGTCTGTTTTTTAGTAAGAAAATTAACATTATGAGTGCCCTTTTCCTGAACCAACCACTCACCCCATCGCAAAAAATCGATTCTCGCGAAGGTTTGTTTTGATGCAAAATAGGGGTGGCATGTGCATGCGGCAAAATGAATTTTTATTTGAAAAGTCAGCCATTTGCACCTGTTTCGGGGCTATTTGCAGCAAAATTCAGTGTGTTTTGCCGCAAAACGGAGTGCGTTTTGGTGCTAAATGCAGTGCGTTTTGGTGCTAAACGCAAGGTAAAATGGTGCGAAATGCAGTGCGATTTGCCGCTAAATGCGAGACGAAAAGCATAAACATCCACAGCAATTGCATAAAGAAACCCTTTTAGAACCATGAAACACATGGCTGAAAGGGGCAAGATAACCATTAAAAAGTAGGGTTTTAGGCGCTAAAAGTGGGTAATTGGGTGTATAAAATAATGAGCTGGCAAGCAAAATAGAAAGGCAAAATGGTGCAAAATACAGGTTCTAAGCTTAAATTTAGACAAAAACCAAGGTATGAAAGGGTAAAAAGAGTGGCTATTTACCTACTTTTCGACCAATCCTTTCGCTTGAACGATGCGAAAATTAAAACGATACTGTAAAATTAAAGGTATAAATTTAAGTTGATGAGTTGGTGAGGTTTTGAGTTAATGAGTTTGTGAGTCGATGAGCTTGTGAGCTTGTTAGTTTGTGGTTTAGTGAGTAGGCGAGTTGCTGTCTTTGTGAGTTGTTGCCTTATAGTGAGTTTATAAGCCAGTGAGTTGACTTGTACTGCATTCCTCCCGGCTTATAGAAATATTAAAAGTCAAGACGACTTCATTTTATGGCACGCGCGCACGAGAGGGAAAAATGAAGAGTGCAAAATAAATTTCGCGTTGTGACATAAACACATTTTTTTTGACATAAGGACATAAGGAACATAAGGAACATAAGGACAATCAATGGGGTTAATTTAGTTTAGATAGCCAACATGTTAATGGGGCAGCCATATTTTCGCCTTTCGCCTTTAAAAGTCACATCCATTTTTCACCCTTTCACCCTTTCACTTTTAAAAGGGCACTAGCTATTTTTACCCTTTCACCTTTTCACCCTTTCACTTTTAAAAGGCGCGCTAGCCATTTTTTCACCCTTTCACCCTTTCACCTTTAAAAGGGGCGCTAGCCATTCTTTCACCCTTTCACCTTTTCACCTTTAAAAGGGGCGCCAGCCTTCTTTTCACCTTTTCACCTTTTCACCCTTTCACCCTTTCACCTTTAAAGGGCGCCAGCCATTTTTTCACCCTTTCACCCTTCCACCTTTAAAAGGGGCGCGAGCCATTCTTTCACCTTTTCACTTTTTCACCCTTTCACCTTTAAATGTCTTTTCACCCTTTCTTATTTCTCGGATGGTGTTTGGTTATCTCCTCCCTTAGCGACGACGTATCTATGTGCGTATAAATCTCGGTGGTGGCAATGTCTTCGTGACCCATCATAGCCTGAATGGCGATAAGGTCGGCACCACCTTCCAGCAAAGCCGTGGCGAACGAGTGGCGCAATGTGTGCGGGCTAATGGTCTTTGTGATGCCGGCCGCCACTGCCTGGCGCTTTATCATGATAAGAATCATGGTGCGAGTAAGGTGCGCGCCGCGTCTATTAAGAAAGACATAATCTTCCTCCCCAGGCTTAATGCGCATCGCATTACGATCGGCAAACCATGCGTTCAGCTCGTCAAGCGCACGGCTCGATATGGGCACCAGCCGCTCCTTGTCGCCCTTTCCCGTTACGCGCACAAACTTCTCTTCCACATAAAGGTTAGAAAGTTTCAGGTTAACAAGCTCCGACACCCGCAATCCGCAACTGAACAGCACCTCAATAATGGCCCTGTTGCGTTGCCCTTCCCATTTGGAAAGGTCGATAGAGGCCTCCAAGCGGTCAACCTCAGCCGTACTCAACACGTCGGGCAAGGCGTTGCGCACGTGTGGCGACACCAACAACTCCGTTGGGTCGGCATCAATAAAACCATCGAGAAGTAAAAACTTGAAGAACGAACGCACACCACTCAGTATCCGCGCTTGCGAACGCGGCGTAATGCGTTGGTCGTGCAGCGAGGCCGAAAAGTTATCCAAGTCTTCCAGTTTCACCTCCTCCACCTTTAACCCGTGAAAGTTAACGTAAGCCAAAAGCCAACGCAGGTCGTTGCGGTAGGCCTCAATGGTATTCGGGCTAAGGTTGCGTTCCAATTTCAAGTAACGCATATAGGCCTTCACCATATTGTCGACGGTTTTATTTTCTCTTTCCATCGTTTATTCGTAATTTTGTGAACAAAAGTACAAAATAAAGCTGACATGACGATACAAATTATCAACGGGCCAAACCTCAATTTGCTTGGCGTACGCGAGCCAGACGTTTACGGCAGCATGTCGTTCGACGATTTTCTGCCGCGCCTGCGTGCTTGCTTCCCCGATGTACAGATAGATTACTTTCAAAGCAACATCGAAGGCGAACTCATCAACAAGTTGCAAGCCGTGGGCTTTCAGTGCGATGGCATCGTGCTTAATGCCGCCGCCTACACGCACACCAGCATCGCGCTGGCCGATTGCATACGTGCTATCAGCGCACCTGTGGTTGAAGTGCACATTTCCAACGTTCACCAACGCGAAGATTTCAGGCACCAAAGCATGATTGCCGCCGCTTGTCGGGGCGTGATATGCGGCTTTGGCCTAGATGGTTACCGCTTGGCGATAGAGAGTTTCAAACGCTAAGGCATGGATCTAACCACCTACATCGCCAACCACATCGACCCCGAAGGCGACTACTTGTATCGACTTTACCGAGCCACCAACCTGCATACGCTGCACGGACGTATGGCTAGCGGGCATCTGCAAGGCCGTCTGTTGAAGATGCTTGTGCAGATGACGCAGGCCAAACGCGTGCTCGAAGTGGGCACGTTCAGCGGATATAGTGCCATTTGCTTGGCCGAAGGACTGCCAGATGACGGACTTTTGTACACCTTCGAGATTAACGACGAGCAAGAAGATTTCACTCGTCCGTGGATAGCGGGCAGCGCGGTGGCCAACAAAATACACTTTATCATTGGCGATGCCATCACCGAGGCCCCACGTTTGGGCATCACTTTCGACCTCGTTTTCATTGATGGCGACAAACGAACGTATGTTGAAACCTACGAGATGGCTCTCGCGGTGCTTAGGCAGGGTGGTTTTATCGTGGCCGACAACACGCTGTGGGATGGTCATGTGTTCGATTCTGCCTACGATAAGGACCAACAAACCCTTGGCATACGCCGCTTTAACGACCTAGTGGCGGCCGATACACGCGTAGAGAAGGTTATCCTCCCCTTGCGAGATGGGCTAACGCTGATACGGAAGGTGAAAAAGTGAAAAGGTGAAAAGATGGCTGCACCCTTTAAAGGTGAAAGGGTGAAAGGGTGAAAAGATGGCTGCGCCCTTTTAAAGGTGAAAAGGTAAAAAGGTGAAAAGATGGCAGCGCCCTTTTAACAGCCTGCCTAGTAAATCTAGAACACCTAGAAAGCCTAGAACACCTAGAAAGCCTAGAAAATCTAGTAATCCTAGAAAACCCAGTAAACCTAGAAATCCCAAATCGCCTCGAACTCCTAAAAATCCTTGTCCCCTAGCATCCCAACCTCCCTTAGAAAAATATGTCTTCGATAACTCTTAGCAACCTCACCGTAGGCTACCAACAAACCCGCCGCACACCAACCGCTGTGCTCGCCGGTCTCAACGCCACCCTTTGTTCGGGGCGGCTAACCTGTCTTGTGGGTGCCAACGGCATTGGTAAAAGCACGCTACTGCGCACTTTGGCCGCTTTTCAACCACCCATCTCAGGACAGATGTGCTATTATTCTGACGAGCAAGCCACGCCCATCAACCTCGCCACACTCTCGCAAGCGCGTTTAGCACGCCTAGTAAGCGTGGTGTTAACGGCTAAGCCCAGCGTTGAAAACCTCTCCGTCGAGCAAATAGTTGCCCTTGGCCGTTCGCCCTACACCAATATATGGGGTACACTTCGTGCCGACGACCACCGTATGGTTGCTTGGGCGATGGATGTAGTGGGCATAACTAACCTGCGCCACCGCCTAGTGCAGACGCTTAGCGATGGCGAACGGCAGAAAATGATGATTGCCAAAGCTTTGGCGCAAGATACACCCGTGATATTACTTGACGAACCAACGGCCTTTCTCGACTACAAAAGTAAGGTTGAAGTGCTTGGCTTGTTGGCACGCCTTGCCCACGAAACCAATAAGATGGTGTTGCTTTCTACTCACGATCTAGAACAAGCCGTGCATGCCGCCGATGCCCTTTGGGTGGTGGCTAAGCAACAGCTTGGCGATGGCACGCAGCCTTGCTCGCGGTCGGATAGCTCAGACCTGTCGGACCAGTCAGACAGACCTAACGGCCATGATATGCCTAACGCTTCTGTCCAATGCCCTCATCTCTCCCGGCTCTACGTCCTGGAAAAGCACATCCATACCACCGAACAAGGCCACCAGCTTATGTTCCAGCCCTCACCCGGCACTCCCGCTCCGCCCCATCTCACGCTAATCGCCACCCCCGATTTCGAAAAGCGCACCCAAGAACTTCTTCGGTTGTTGGGAGAAGAAGTTAAAGGGTGAAAAGGCATTTAAAGGTGAAAGGGTGAAAAAGTGAAAAGGTGAAAGAATGGCTGACGCCCTTTAAAAGTGAAAGGGTGAAAAGGTGAAAAGATGGGCTGCGCCCTTTTAACAGCCTGCCTAGTACATCTAGAATAACTAGTAAACCTAGAACAACTAGAAAGCCTAGAACAACTAGGAAAACCAGGAAAACTAGAAACCCTAGAACAACTAGAAACCCTAGAACAACTAGGAAAACTAGAAACCCTAGAAACCCTAGAACAACCTATCCCTCATCCACTACTTTTCGCTATACAGCGTTTGTATCACTGTTTGTCCCACGGCTTTCAGCGTATTGCGGTCGATGTTTTGCAAGTTATCGTTTAATGTGTGCCATGTAGGGCCAAACGAACTTTGAACACAATCGGGATAAAAAGCAATAATGTCTATCGTAGGGATCTTGGCTTTCTCGTTAAGCGGCACATGGTCGTCGGTAATCATTCCGCCGTCGCTTTTAGGAAAGAAACTACCATAACCTGCGGCACGTGCAGCACGCCATACCTTCTTAACAATATCGGGGGCAAAGGCCTTCGACATGCCTTCGCGATAGAACTTAGCCCCAATACCGCCCACCAAGTCGAGCAGAATGCCGTAACGCGCCTCATAACCAGCAGGCAAGTTGGTGGCGAAATATTGCGCGCCAAGTGCCCAAGTGTCTTCGCTGTCTTCCTGTCCACTCCATTTTGGCGTGCCCCAATCTTCGGCATCAAAGCACACAAAGTCTACACCAATGTTTAAATTCTTGTTTTGATTCAGCAGTCGAGCAATCTCTAACATCACTGCCACACCGCTCGCACCATCGTTTGCGCCATCAATGGGCTTACGCCAGTTGGCACTATCGGGGTCGTTATCGGCCCAAGGGCGCGTGTCCCAATGCGCGCAGAGCAAGATACGCGTAGTAGATTCGGGGTTATAACTGGCCATAATGTTACGACAACGCAACATCGTTCCGTCGTATCCGCGCAGTTCGGTGCGCTGATTTTTCACCTTACAGCCAAAGCTTTCAAACTTCTTGGCAATCCATTCGCCACACTCGTCGTGGCTTTTGGTGTTCATGGCGCGCGGTCCGAAGGCGCATTGCGCGGCAACAAAGGCATAAGCCGAGTCGGCATTAAAGGCCGGGCCCACCGGATTAAGCTTTTCGGCGGCGGCCATCTCGGCTGCTTCTGCTTCTTCTGTCGCACTATGCGAGGGCGAGAACAAGCCCATAGAATAGGCAATGAGGGCTATAACGGCAATCATGATAACTGCTATGATGATTTTTTTCATTGGATATTTAATCTTGAAAATTAGGAGTTAAGGAGTTAAGGAGTTATGGAGTTATGGAGTTAAGCCAAATGCTGAGCACTTAAAGGGTTTAAGGAGTAAAAGGCATCTGTGCAAGAAGTTAAGGAGTCATTAGGATTAAAGAGTTAAGCCGCATGCCTTGATGGCCTTAACCACCTTTTCGCCCTTGCTGGTTTACCAACTGACAAGTTAACAAGCAGGTAGGCGCAGCCATTTTTTCACCCTTTCACCTTTTCACTTTTTCACCTTTAAAAGGGGCGCTAGCCATTCTTTCACCTTTTCACCCTTTCACCTTTAAATGCTTTTTCGATTGTACTTCCTTCATCACCCTCAACCAATTGCCGCCCCATATCTTCTCAATATCTTGTTCGGAGAAACGGCGGCGCAACAGTTGAATGGTGAAATTGATTATTTCAGACGAGTTGGCGATGCCACACACGCCGCCATCGCCGTCGAAATCAGTTCCAAGTCCCACGTGGTCTATGCCCATTACCTTAATGGCATGTTCCAAATGCGCCATCGCATCGAGAATACTGGCCTCGCCTTGGGCGCGAAGAAACCCGTGGTAGAGCGTGATATGCGCCACTCCACCCTTCTTGGCAAGCGCGCGCATCTGGTTATCGGTGAGGTTTCGCGGCACATCGCAAAGCGCTTTACAGTTGCTATGACTGCAAACAATAGGCACGCTACTAATCTCTAAGGCATCGTAAAAGCTCGATTCGGCACCATGACTAAGGTCAACCATGATGCCCGTGCGGTTCATTTCCTCGATAACGCGTCGGCCAAAGTCGCTAACGCCGCCATGAGTAGCCGTTCCGCGTGCGCTGTCGCAGATGTCGTTGTCGCCGTTATGACAAAGCGTAATGTACGTTACGCCACGCTGAGCGAAGTGCGACACGTTTGCAAGGTCGTTCTCAATGGCCAGTCCGTTCTCTATTCCCAACACGATACTCTTCTTTCCTGCCGCCTTGTTGGCGTATAGTTGCTGTGGATTTCGCGCCAAAGCCACGTATTGACTGTTCTCGGCAACGATGCTTTCAATCTTATCGAAGATGAGATCGGCGTAGTTTCTCGGACCCGTTACATCGAAAGCAACCTTCTGGCGGAACGTTTCGCCGGGCTTAGGCTGTGGCAAATAGGCCACCATTGTTGTGGCATCCTGCCGCCCTTCGTTCATCTTATGCAGGTCAACGAGTATGCGTGGGTCGCGTTGGTCGAACCGAACGTTAAGCGGAAAGAACATCGGCGTGTCGCAATGCGTGTCGAGCGTAAGCACCTTGGCATGCAAACGCTTGGCATCGGCAAAGGTTTCGGCCTGCCTAACGAGCCACTGAAAGAGCGGCAAACCCTGCTCTTCCATCCATTCGGGATGCCATTGCACGCCAAGTAAGGGCTTATGCTCGGTGCTTTCCATCGCCTCTGGGATGCCGTCGACCGTAGCTGCAACGAAACGAAACTTGCTACCAGCATGGCAAACTGCCTGATGATGGAACGAGTTGACATGCAGACTGGTGGCCTCGAAGATTTGCGCAGGCAACGAATTGGGTTCGAAATACACCGTTTGTGTAGCCAAATTGCGTTGCGCGTCTTGCGAATGCTGTATCAGCTTTTCAGAAAATCGCGGTAAGAAATGCTTGAACTCGCCCTCGGCCAAGCCGCGGCGAACATCTTGAGTAAAATGTTCTTCGATGTCTTGCGCCACCTTTCCGCCTAGTGCCATAGCCATAGTTTGCATGCCGCGACAAATGCCTAGGATGGGTATTTGACGGTTGTAGGCCAATCGGGTGATGAGGAGTTCGGGCAAATCGCGCACAGCATTCACCGCATGCAGGCGCGGCGAAGGCTCTTCTCCTGCCCACAGGGGATTGAGATCGGCACCACCCGTGAGTATCAGCCCGTCTATATTGTCGAGTGTATTGACGATAACGTCTACGCTATCCACGGGCGGAATGAGCACAGGTGTACCCCCTGCATCAACCACTTGACGATAATAACGGTCCATAAGTATGGCGTTATCGTCGCGAAAGTTGGCGGTTAGCCCGATGATGGGTTGGCGTTTGGCCTGCGGAAACGAGGCGTATATGTTTTGCAAGTGGGCTTGCAAGTCGAAGTTGTGCATAGTTTTTGGGTTAGATTGGTGAGGGGGTGGTCAGAATTGTCGGACGGGTCAGACTGGTCGGACGGGTCAGACTGGTCGGACTGGTCAGACTGGTCGGACTGGTCAGACTGGCCAGGTTGGTAGGTTCTACCCTAACAACTCGGCCGTTCTCCTTCTCCCTTCAACCATTTTATTTTTCGTCGGGGTCTACCAATATCTCGCGCTTGATGCTTTGTTCGAGCGAGATGAGCGTCTCGGTAGAAACCACCCCAGGTATAGTTTGCAGTTTATTGTTAAGCAAGTCCATCAGCTGTTCGTTGTCTTTGGCGTAAAGCTTGATGAGCATGGTGTACGAACCCGTTGTAAAGTGGCACTCAACGATTTCGTTGATGCTGTTAAGGCGAGCCACAACGTTCTTATACATGCTGCCACGTTCGAGATTAAGCCCGATATAGGTGCATGTAGAGTAGCCCAAGCTTTTGGGATTGACGTCGAACCCACTACCAGTAATCACACCGTTTTCTATCAGATGCTGTACGCGTTGGTGTATGGCTGCGCGCGATACGCCGCATTCTGCTGCCACATCTTTAAATGGAATACGTGCATTTTGCGACAAGATGTTTAGGATTTTCTTGTCTAGGCTGTCTATTTTCTCCATGTGTTGCTAACGTGTTTTATGTATTTAAGTTGTTTTAATGTGCTTATAAAGTACGAGCAAATGTAAACAAATTAAATGAAATAAGCAACAAAAAGTTAGATAAAAAGGTATATATGGTATGTTTTGACAATTGGTTAACGCCTTTAAAGATAAATTAAGAAATTAGAAACCAGGCCAAAGATGTTCTTTAACCTGGTTTCTAAGCCTTCATTTGTATTTATTTTCTCTTCTTTGCGGCAGGTCTTCCAGCCTTCTTAGCGGGCTTTGCGGCAGGCTTGTCGGTCGTCGCATTGGTCACTTCGGGCTTAGGTTTGTTCACTTTCAGCAGTTCTACGGTGAAAATCAGCGTAGAATAAGCTGGGATAGAGCCCATTTCTCGTGCGCCATAAGCCAAGTCTTGGGGGATATATAGTTCCCACTTGCTGCCAGGAGCCATCAGTTGAAGAGCCTCTGTCCAACCAGCAATCACTTGGTCGGCACGGAAAGAAGAGGTGTCGGGCGTGCGTTTGTAGCTACTATCGAACACCGTTCCGTCGATAAGCTTACCTTCGTACTTCACAACAACCTCGTCGGTAGCCGAAGGCTTTTCGCCAGTTCCGTTAGTAATCACCTTATATTGCAGTCCGCTAGGCAGCGTAACCACGCCTGGTTTCTTGGCATTGTCGGCCAACCATTGCTTACCCACGCTGATAGCAGCCTCTACTTTGGCTTTCTTGGCGGCCTCAACACGTTTTTCAAAGAGTTGTTGCGCCTCTTCTTCTGTATATTTGGTGAAGTCTTTTTCCAAGGCAGCAATAAATCCGTTGTAGAAGTTTTTAGCGACAACAGAGTCTTTCGTTCCGATTAACTCTTGCTGCACCGAGGGCAAGATACGCTGTTGAGCCATCTGTGCAATCTGCATACCGGCAGCATAAGCCGTGAAAGCACCATCGCCATTGCTTTCCAAAGCCTTACGGAAACCACGCACAAAGTCGGCCATATAAGTGGTATCCACCTTATATTGCTGTT
>ERZ773009.3001-NODE-3001-length-10413-cov-2.679861_pt1 | contig 10413 bp, 9 predicted proteins | sample MGYA00580663_ERZ773009 | MGnify/ENA primary metagenome ERZ773009 (study PRJEB29015, sample SAMEA2737969) | human oral metagenome | biome: human oral; feature: human-associated habitat; material: dental | place: China | collected 2026 ...
TGAACATTCCACAGATGGTGGCGAATAATACCGATCATCATGAGACAGCGTTTACCGTTTCCGTGGATGCTTACGATACGGAAACCGGTATATCCGCCTATGAACGCTGCCAAACGGTAAAAAGGCTCATTGATCCCCAAGCGAAACCGTCCGACTTTCGTCGGCCGGGCCACGTGTTTCCGTTGCGGGCAGTGCCAGGGGGGGTATTACGCCGGGCGGGGCATACAGAAGCCACGACCGATTTGGCTCGTTTAGCGGGGCTTTATCCTGCCGGTCTTTGCTGTGAAATCATGGAGGATGATGGTCACATGATGAGGACACCGCAACTTATGGAATTTGCAGATCGACATAGCCTACGGATTCTTACGGTGCAAGCATTAATCGAGTATCGAAAACGTACGGAAACTTTTATCAAACGAGTGGCGGACGTTGATTTTCCTAGCAAATATGGTCACTTTCGTATCAAGGCATATGAAAGTACTTTAGACGGTAAATGCCATTTGGCCGTTGTTAAGGGAGACATCACGGGGAAGGAAAACGTTTTGGTGCGCGTACATTCTGAGTGTCTGACGGGGGATGCCTTGGGATCAATGCGTTGTGATTGCGGTGAACAGTTGGCAGCGGCCTTGCGACGCATAGAACAGGAGGGCTGTGGTGTCGTATTGTATATGCGTCAAGAAGGACGCGGTATCGGATTGGCGAATAAAATGCGTGCTTATGCTTTGCAGGATCAAGGGAAGGATACAGTAGAAGCCAATGTCCTGTTGGGTTTTGCACCTGATTTGCGTGACTATGGCATCGGCGCACAAATTTTATCTGATTTAGGATTGACGACCATTCGTCTTTTAACGAATAATCCGGCTAAACGAGCGGGGCTTGAGGGGCATGGGCTCCATATTGTTAAGCGTGTTCCACTGGAGGTACACGCCAATAAATTCAATCAACGCTATTTGACCGTCAAAAAAATAAAAATGGGACACCTTTTGGCAGAAGAATAAAGGAGAGAGGTTAAGAAAATGGCAAATATTTTGGAAGGAACGTATCAGGCGGAAGGTATGCGAATGGGTATCGTAGCCGCCCGTTTTAATGAATTTATCACTCGTAAATTATTGGAAGGAGCGCTGGATATGCTGCGGCGGCACGGCATATCGGAAGAGAAGATAGACGTGGTATGGGTGCCGGGTGCTTTTGAGATCCCTTTGGCAGCGAAAAAAATGGCAGATAGTCATAAATATGACGCCATCATTTGCGTGGGGGCGGTGATTCGCGGCGCGACTTCCCATTACAATTATGTTTGCAGCGAGGTTGCGAAAGGCGTTGCACAGGCCGGATTTTCTACCGGTGTACCGGTGATTTTCAGTGTCCTCACAACAGATAGTATTGAGCAGGCTGTGGAACGGGCGGGGACAAAGTCCGGCAATAAGGGGGCTAACGGAGCCATGGCGGCGATGGAGATGGTCAGCCTCCTGCGTCAGATTGGCTGAGGGCGACAAATAAGACGGGTGAATATGGTATACATACAAGATTTATTATCTTTTTGAAAGATGTTCGTTTGACAATAAGGAGAACACATGGATCATTTGGTGAAAGCTGTGGCAGAAGACGTGCGCGTTTATGCTGCGGTGACAACAAATCTCGTGAATGAGGCGTCACAGCGGCACGGCTGTGGCGCGCTGGCCTCCGCAGCGTTAGGGCGTACTATGACCGGAGCATTACTTTTAGCTGCAACTCTGAAAGAAAAAGAATGTATCACGGTAAAATTTCAGGGAGATGGTCCGTTAGGGAGCATCACGGCCGACGCTTCGGCAGAAGGTGCGGTGCGCGGATATGTGGCCCACCCGGAAGTGGAATTACCGTTGACAAACGGCAAATTATCGGTCGGTCAGGGCGTTGGCCGAGGAATTCTGTCGGTAACGCGATTCACAGGATTAAGAGAACCGTTTACAGGGAGCTGTGAAATATATTCTGGCGAAATCGCTGAGGATTTGACGCAATACTTGTTTCAGTCCGAACAGATACCTTCCAGTGTGGGGTTAGGCGTTTTAGTGGAAAAGGATGGCAGCGTGCGTGCGGCCGGCGGATTCATTATTCAACCTCTTCCGAACGCTTCGGAAGAGACTCTTTCTCGCTTGGAAAAAAATCTTTCGGAACTTCGCGCGGTATCGGCTATGATAGATAGTGGCCTTGACGCAAAAGGGATGATTGCCGAACTTTTACCGGGTATGGATATTCGGTATCTAGCAACGGAAGAGCCAGTCTTTCGCTGTCAGTGTTCAAAACGGCGTACGGAAGAAATCCTGTTGACATTAGAACTCAAAGATTTAGAACAGCTTGTACGAGACAGACATACTGAAGTTTGCTGCCAATTTTGCGGAGAAAAATATCAATTCAATAAAGAAGAACTCATTGCCCTCCTCCATGTAGCAAATCAGCTGCAGGAGCATCACAGCAACGTGCGCAGATAAAGCGATATATAAAAAAGCCTGCCCTAAATAGGGCAGGCTTTTTTATATATCGCTGTTTTTTCTTCGGTCAAACGGCGCGCTGTACCTTGCCGGAGCGCAGGCAACGGGTGCAGACATTGATGCGTTTCACTTCTCCATTCACTACGGCGCGAACTCGCTGAATATTTGGGTTCCAGCGGCGTTTTGTCTTTAAATGGGAATGGCTGACATTCATCCCGCTCATGACTCCCTTACGGCAGATCTCACAAACATGTGCCATGCAACACACCTCCTTAAAACAGACGATAGGTTCTATACATAACAAAAATTATTTTAGCACAAATAACGTGTTTTTAGCAAGGAATTTTTCTAATTTAAGAGAGGGGGATAGAGATTGTACGCTTCAACGTAGATGTGATATAGTATTTAAAGATGTATCGGAAAAGGGTATATACTTTAGAAAAATGACGCATTTTGCCAGTCTCCCTGACCGGGAACGAGAAGACAGGGCGGTGTTGATAATTAACGGCCAATCAGTAGAAGAAAAAAAAACCAGCACGGGCGAGTCTTTGATGAAGGGAACCTTTATTCTGACAATGGCCGGTTTAGTGGTCAAAGTTATCGGTTCGCTGAATTGGATTTTCGTATCCCGTGTGTTGGGCGGCGAGGGCATTGGCCTTTATCAAATGGCATTTCCAATCTATTTTTTCGCTTTATCGGTCTCTACAGCAGGGGTCCCGGTGGCGATTTCTATCATTACAGCGGAACGGGTAGCCATAAAGGATATTTTTGGCGCGCGGCGGGTCTTTCGCATTTCCATGGGGCTCATGTTGTTCACAGGTCTGCTATTTTCGCTTTTGACCTACGAGGGCGCTGGATGGCTCATTGAGTACCATTTGATTCGCGATCCGCGTGCGTACTATTCGGTGGTGGTATTGGCGCCGGCTATTTTTTTTGTTACTTTATTGGCGAGTTCTCGGGGGTATTTACAAGGGTGGCAGCGCATGACCCCTACAGCTGTGTCTCAGATCGTGGAACAAATTTTCCGCGTGATTTCCATGGTTGTTTTAGCTAGTTTGTTTTTACCGTGGGGGCTTGAGTACGCAGCGGCGGGCGCGAGCTTTGGCGCTTGTGCCGGGGCGGTTACCGGGCTTTTGGTGTTGGTGTATTATCATTGGCGGCTGGATCGTGACATACACCGGGACTTTACAGCGGAGGAATTAGCGCCGCGTCCCGAGGAATACAAAATCTCCGCCTGGGCTATCATCAGGCGAATTTTTCAACTCGCTTTACCGGTGTCGGCGGCCAGCATCATGTTGCCGGTGGTATCCAATCTTGATTTGATTATCGTGCCGCAGCGATTGGAAGTGGCCGGGTACACGGTTCATCAGGCAACGGAGCTTTTTGGGTATTTAACCGGCATGGCGGTTCCGCTCATTAATCTGTCCACCCTTATCACCGCTTCTTTAGCGGTCAGTATTATTCCTGCGTTATCCGAAGCGCGGGCGTTGGAGAATAAGCGTCGTCTGTACGAACAGACGGCGGCCAGTGTCCGCATTTCCAACTTCGTTTGCTTTCCGGCTTTTGTGATAGTCTGTGTTTTGGCTACCCCCATATCGTCCCTCATATACAGTGCGCCGGGGGCGGGGCCGGCGGTCTGGGCGTGTTCCTTTTCCATTGTTCTTTTAGGGCTTCATCAGGTTTCAACCGGTATCCTTCAAGGCTTGGGCCATCCTTCAATTCCCATGGTAACTATGTTCTTAGCCGCTGTCGCTAAGGTGGCTTTGAATTGGATCCTCACGGCGGAGCCGTCATTAGGGATTTTAGGCGCTGCTTTTGCCACGGCAGCTGATATGGGGGTGGCAGCGGTTATCAACATGGTTTTTATCTATAAATATACTGGCTATAGTATGGAATGGGGACATTTATTGAAAGTTATCGGGGCTTCGATGGTGATGGCGACGGCAGTTAAACTTTTTTATGATTTTTCGTTAACGGCATGGGAGCTTGATACTGTATCCACTTTTGGGGCAACCTTCGTGGGCTGCGGGGTATATATTGCGGTGATGCTTTTCATAGGGGGGATTCGAGAAGCCGATATGGAGCGGGTTCCTATGATAGGCCCCATCAGCATTCGTTTTTTACGGCGCATCGGAGTGTTTAAGGAAACACCGTAAATCAGTTTTGTCGGTAGATGAGGAGTATTTGCAATGAAACGTTTTGTCCTTATATATAACCCTGTATCAGGCCATGCGGCACTGCGTCAGCGCCTTGATTTTATGATCGAGGCCTTTCAGCGGCGGGGCTGTATGTTGATTCCTTATCGCACTCGCTTAGATGATACCCACATGGGGCCGTTTATTCGCGAAGCGGCACCTGCGGGCGTATTGGCCGCCGGAGGTGACGGTACGCTCAAAGAAGTGGTCAATGTTATATTGAAAGAGAAGTTAGATATTCCCCTCGCCATCATTGGCAGTGGCACATCGAACGATTTTGTTTCGCATTTAGGCGTCAATGACGATTTAGAAGGTTATTTTGACCACATCGTATCGGGAACGACGATTTTTTGCGACGTGGGGCATGTGGGGACAGAATATTTTGTCAATGTGGCCAGCGCTGGAATGCTCACTTCCGTGGCGCACGAAGTCAATGCCCGGCTGAAACACGCCATGGGAAAAGCCGCTTATTATCTGCGGGGCCTCGGGGAGTTACCTCGCTTTCATACCATGCAACTTCACATTGAAGCTGATGATAAAGTATACGATGTGGCGGCTTATTTTTTTATTATCGTGAACAGCACGATAGCCGGAGGGTTAAAAAACACGGCGCCGTTGGCTAAATTGGACGATGGTAAATTGGATATGCTGGTGGTCCGGCAGTGTAGTTTGCCAGAATTTATGGCGTTGGCCGCATCGGTGATTGCGAGGCGAATTGATCCGCAGGATAAGAATATTCTTTACATTCAAGCGACAACTTTTAAAGTACAGGCCGATGAACCGGCAGAAAGTGATCTCGACGGAGAGCGAGGACCTCATTTACCGCTTATTATCGAAACGGTGCCGAAGGCCATACGACTGTTCATATAGGGGGAGACCAGCGGCATGGATAAGATGATCCTCACTCAAGATACGGTGGCGTTGGATGATGCTTCGTCAACGTTGATCGTCATTGATCAGACAAAATTGCCTAATACGCTTGTCCTTTTACACTTGAAAACGCAAAAAGAAATTTGGGAGGCGATTTACTCCCTGAAAGTACGAGGGGCTCCTGCAATCGGTGTAGCGGCAGCCTATGGATTATACTTAGCGGCCAAAGAGATAGAAACGGAATCGGGGAGCGAATTTTTGTCGCGGCTGCAGGCTGCCGCTGCCTATCTCAATTCTTCTCGTCCTACAGCAGTCAATCTGTCCTGGGCTTTACGGCGCATGTTGACCGTGGTGGAAACAGATTGTGACACCACTAACGTGTCCGAGATAAAAAAGCGTCTTTTGGCTGAAGCGCGGGGGATACAAAAGGAAGATATTGAAATTTGCCGTAAAATTGGCGAATATGGATTGCGTCTATTAAAGCCCGGAGATGGTATCATTACGCACTGTAATGCCGGCAAACTGGCTACCAGCCGATACGGAACGGCTACGGCGCCTATGTATTTAGGACAAGAACGAGGCTACAAATTTCATATCTTTTGCGACGAGACGCGCCCCTTATTGCAAGGCGCACGTTTGACTGCTTTTGAACTCATGCAGGCCGGCTTGGATGTCACTCTCATCGGTGACGGCATGGCGGCTTCTGTTATGCGTAAAGGATGGGCCAGCGCTGTTATTACTGGTTGCGACAGGGTAGCGTCCAATGGTGACGCGGCCAATAAGATTGGTACTCTCCCTTTAGCGATAGCAGCGAAGTACTTCGGCATCCCCTTTTATATTTGTGCACCTTCTTCTACCATTGACATGGATACTCGCAGCGGTGCGGATATCTGTATTGAAGAGCGTGCCGCAGAGGAATTGACAACGATGTGGTACGAGAAACCTATGGCTCCGCCTCATGTCAAAGCATTTAATCCGGCCTTCGATGTCACCGATGCCTCTTTAATTACGGCCATCATTACTGAGCACGGGATTTTACGTCCTCCCTATCGAGAAGCTCTATCGAAAATTATGAACGGATGCTAATTGTCACAAAAAAACGCCGTTTATGAACGGCGTTTTTTATACGGGTTGTTTTATCTCCAGGAGTACGATAAAATAATAAATCATCACTTTGCCGCTTTTTTGCGGTGAAGGAAGGGGCTTTCAATGGAAAAGTTTTTGGAAACGACGTGGTCCATTTTAGGTGGGGCACAAGTCACACTACAAATTTTTTTGGTTACTCTTTTCCTTTCGCTCCCATTGGGGCTTTTTGGGGCCATGGCGCGACTTTCTAAGATGCGGTTCGTGAGTCGACTCATGGAATTCTATATATGGATCATGCGTGGCTCACCGCTCATGTTGCAGCTTTTATTTGTATATTTTGCTTTACCTTTGGTAGGGATTCGCTTGGATCCAGTACCATCAGCACTCTTGGCTTTTATTCTTAATTATGCCGCTTATTTTGCAGAAATATTTCGTGCGGGCATTCAATCCATCGAGCGGGGACAGTATGAGGCTGCCAAGGCTTTGGGAATGACCTACATGCAGACGATGCGACGGATCGTACTACCGCAAATGATCTACCGTGTCTTGCCGCCGGTGAGCAATGAAACTATTAATTTAGTTAAGGATACGTCATTGATTTATATTTTGGCGATGAATGATCTTTTGCGGGTGGCGCGCACCATCGTACAACGGGATTTTGACATGACAGCATTTTTTATTGCCGGTGTCTTTTACCTGGTTATGACAGCGGTGCTGACGTGGATATTCAAAAAACTGGAGGCGCATTGTGGCCGATTTGATCTGTAATTCCGAGGTTATGCTACGGGTTTCGAATGTTCGGAAGCGTTTTGGACGACTGGACGTATTAAAAGGTGTCAGCTTTGAGGTTCGGCAAGGAGAAGTGCTGGCGGTCATTGGTCCTTCCGGCTCGGGGAAAAGTACCACTTTGCGGTGTCTGAATCATTTAGAGACCATTGACAGCGGTTCTATTGAAATCAAGGGTGAATTTCTGGTAAAAAGTGACGATAAAGGAAGCGCAGTATATGCATCATCCGAGACAATGCGTCGTTTGCTGGCGTCGATGGGCATGGTATTTCAGCAATTTAATCTTTTCCCGCATATGACCGTGCTGGAAAATTTATTGGAAGCGCCCATGCAGGTGAAGCGATTAAAACGGGAAGATATACTGCCGGTAGCAGAAGAATTATTACGAAAAGTTGGACTGTATGATAAAAAAGATTCCTATCCTTCCCGACTCTCGGGCGGACAGCAGCAACGGGTAGCGATTGCTCGGGCATTGGCTATGGAGCCGGATATTATGCTATTCGACGAACCTACATCAGCGCTTGATCCGGAGCTCACTGGCGAAGTTTTAAAGACGATGCGAGAACTAGCAGCGGAACACATGACGATGGTAGTGGTCACACACGAAATGGCCTTTGCTCGAGAAGCCGCCAATCGGGTGATTTTTATGGCTGACGGCGTTATCGTAGAAGAGAATATTCCGTCGCAGATCTTTGATAACCCGCAGGAAGAGAGGACCCGTATATTTCTGCAGAACATGTTGATATGATTGCCGAATATGGCAATATCGGATAACTCTCAAAGAACAGCCGCTATTTTGAACGGCTGTTCTTTTTTAGGGGGATTTTCATTGTACTTTCCTTTGATCTGCGGTAGAATATTAAAGCGTTTTAGGGAGTACGCAGGATAAGGGGGTGGAGGACGGTTTATGATACGGGTACTCATTATAATATTAGCCCTTATTTCAACATGGGGACCAATGGTGAGCGCTGCGTCTACCGGTGCGGGAAATATCGCTCCGGCGCAGGTGAACGCACTTCGCGTGGGCAATGACGCCGACCGGCTTCGTTTGGTAGTAGACATAGATACCGAAGTCGATTATGATACCATGGTGCTGGCAAATCCAGGGCGTATCGTCGTGAATCTTCATAATGCACGATTGGGAACTGAAGTAGTACGAGATCGCGTGTTAAAGAGTTCCTTTGCCAGCCGCGTTCGTGTGGGACAATTTGATAAGAATACCGTGCGCATTGTTGTAGAAACAGAGGCCGATAAGGGTGGCTTTGATGTCTTTTCCCTGGAAGGAGGTGCGGCTCCGTATCGGGTCATCATAGATATTGGTCATCTGAACACAGTTCAGTCGCGTGACCAAAGTTCATCAAATCAATCGGCTAAGGATGGAACAACGGTTGGCGACGACGGTGAAAAAACAGCTACCCCAAATGATACGGAGACGGATGATAAAGAAACGACCGCGCCGGATAAGGCCAGTACAACGGAAAAACCGATCGAATTGCCGGATATTGATTTAGAGGAAATTGAAATACTCGGTACGGTCAAAGGAAAAACAATTGTGATTGATCCGGGACACGGGGGAGAAGATCCGGGAGCTATCGGTCCTACGGGTGTGACGGAAAAAAGCATCACTCTCCGTATTGCTAAGGTGGCTCAGCAGCTTTTAAAGGATGCCGGAGCGAAGGTCATCATGACCCGGACAACGGATACAGAGGTATCACCAAAGCACCGACAGGCTACGGATATTGACGAACTTCAAGCGCGCTGTGACATTGCCAATAAAGCTGATGCGGACGTCTTTATCAGCATCCACATGGATTCTTTTGCCAGTCGGAAGGCCTCGGGCACTACAGGATATTATTACGAAAAAGGAAGCCCAGCAAGTAAAAAACTAGCGGCTTCCGTACAGGCGGCTATCGTCAAACAGATCAAAACGGAAAGTCGGGGTGTCAAATCCTGCAATTTTTACGTCGTTCGACATACCAAGATGCCGGCTACATTGGTAGAAGTGGCCTTCGTTTCCAATCCGCGCGAGGAAAAACTTTTGGATTCCGATAAGGGGATACAGTATGCGGCAGTAGGGGTAGCGACAGGCATCGCAGCCTTTTTTGACAATTAGCGCCGCATAAGTGTTGTCGACAGCAGGATGTATCCATAGAAATGGGGAAAGTAGGGTAAGGTATGAGGGCAGCAGAGGGGACACAGACTTTATTGAAAATAGATCGAGCCTGGAAAATAGAAACGGAGAAACGGCAAAAACAGATCATGCGCCGGGCGATCCCAGGAAAAAGAACGTTGGCTAATGCCTTAGGGACGATGACACGGCAAGAGTTAGAGGATATTCGCTATAATGTTGGACTGTCCGGCACCAGCAAACTGAATAAGGCAGAACTCATTGAGACATTGATTCCAGCGATCATCGCCTTTTCCAGATCGTGGTTCGTGTCTATGCTGAACGAAGAGTATCAGGCGATGCGTCACATAGCCGAACGAGAGGGAATATCGACGCAGTTTCGCTCTGATGAAATGCGGTTAGATTACTTTCAGAGTCTGGGATTGGTGCTGAACGGATCGTATAATGGAAAGCCCGCGTGGTACATGCCCAATGAAGTGCTGGAAGAATTTAAAAAACTGAACGCCGGTTCTTTAGCCAAAGCGGCGGAGTGGAATACCGACGCCGTACGATTAGCGGCTGGATTGCTTTACTATTACGGCGTTTTGGACTATGATCAGCTTTTTGTCAAGGTAAAGCAGTACATGGAAGCGGACGAAACATTTACATTTACTGATTTTATACAAGTCATGTTCAATGGTGCCTGCTGGCAGCATAATTTTCGAGTGAGCGATCGGCTGATGTGCTACTACACGGTAGCCGACCCGGAGCGGATCATTGCTGCCCGGGCAAATCTTGGTGTCGGCTTCGCTAAACTTCCTTATGATAAAGTTTATGATGCCGGAGAAGAAAATTATATTGAGGCCACCAAGGCTTATAAGGCATTAGCGCAATTCTTTATGCG
>ERZ773009.3006-NODE-3006-length-10402-cov-3.625882_pt1 | contig 10402 bp, 10 predicted proteins | sample MGYA00580663_ERZ773009 | MGnify/ENA primary metagenome ERZ773009 (study PRJEB29015, sample SAMEA2737969) | human oral metagenome | biome: human oral; feature: human-associated habitat; material: dental | place: China | collected 2026 ...
CTAAAAGAATATTCCTTTGTAATCAATGAATAATCAGGATAACGGCCTTTTCTTTTCATTTCAATAATACCTTCTGAAACAAGCTGATTTAAAAATTTTGCTGCTGTCGGTTTTGATATACCGAAATGCTTCATTGTAAAAGTAACAATATCGTTTTTATGAGAAGGTACTTGCTCTATTATAAAAGTTTTTATCGTTTTTTCTATCTCTTTAGTAAACTTCATATGAGAAATCCCGCCTTAATAATAACTATAAGCTATTCTCTAATAAATGTAAAGATAAAGAATAGCACGACCAGAGCATAAAAAACTGTATTCCACTTTCGCTCTCAGCCAAAAGATATAGCAAAAAGACAATGCTTTGGCATTTTGATAGCCGCAGCTAACTTATATAGCTATGATAACACACAGGATTCCGGTATCTGTTAAAAAAGCTCAAGACGAATATTTAGACACCAAAGATTACCGGCGCCTATATAAAAAGGAAAAAGTTGTACGATATGCAAGAAAACAAAACGGCCGTATTCGATGTGAGAACACTTCTTTTTTTAGATATACTGATTATGGTTTTTATGCTGATTTCCGGAAAGCCGGAAGTAACGCTCAGCTCTTTTATCGTTGCGGCGGCAGTGCCGGTCATAACGGAATTAAACCTGTTCGGAAACTTCAGTTTCAGAACAGGCTGCCTTAAAATGCGATGTTCTAAATCGTGCTATTTGCACGATTTAGAACTCGTCGACCTGTTCGACAACGCAGTTACCGAACAGGTCTATTATATAAAAGCTGATAGGGAAGGCATATTAAGAACAGCTGGAAACTTACGGAAGTTGATTTTTGAGGATGAAAAAAATCTTTCAGAGTATGAAAAGATTGTGAAAAAAAGATGCTGTGATTTACCATTACTGGAATCAAAATATCTTGATTTTAAATAATCGTACTTTTCATTTCTAATATGCTGCATTGAACAATGCTCTAAAAGCAGTTACACTGATGCCCATGATACTCGACAATAAATACACGATTCCATATACGGTACCGACCACAGCCATTGACGGGCAGTACCGCTGTACACCTCTTTCCTTTGCAGCCCTTTCGCAAGATTTGGCGGCTAATCATTATAGTTCTACCGGTATATTTATGCCGCAGCTGCAAAAAAGGGGATTAACGTGGGTTATCTCTAAGCAGCATTTTGAAATACATGAATATCCGCTCTGGCTCGATTGCTTGACGCTGCAAACGTGGGCTCAGCCGCCTAAAGGGCTTTTCTGTTTTAGGGATTTTGCCTACTACTATGCCGCAGGCGGAAAGAAAGCTTCGTTATCTTCAGCTTTTGACGACTTCGATTCGGCAGAGCGGAAGGGTGAGGAATGGACGGCAGATTCGCTGCGGCAGCATGGAGCTCTGTGCGTGCGCGGCAGTACCTGCTGGCTTGTGCTGAATACGCAAACCAATCAGCCTGCCGTGCTTGACGAGACGATATTCGGTTCGCTGGGGTTTTGCGCAGATCATTTGGAAGGCCGTGTGTTTGCAAAGATTCCCTTGCCCGAACATTGGGACAGGGAAGAGCGGCTGCATCCGTCGCTTTTGGACATCGATATGAACGGTCATGTCAATAATCTCAATTATATCCGCTGGGCGCTGTCGTTTATGGATGCGGACTTTTGCAGAGGAAAGCTGCTCCGTGTCCTCGATACCAATTTTTTAATTTCCGCACAATATGGGGACGAACTCTGCTGCCGCTGCTTTTACAGCGGAGAAAATGTATGTGTTCATTCTATTGTACGAATCTCCGACGGCAGCGAGGTATTCCGTGCCCGCACCGAATGGGCGGATGAACAAACGATGGCGCGGCCTCTTCAGGTTGAGTGATGGCAATGCAACTCCCTGATTATAACGCTCCTTCCGTGCTTGCTGCCGTACTTGACGAACACGGGTTCGGAATGCAGAAAAAGTTCGGGCAAAACTTTTTAATTAACGCATATATACGGCAGGAACTCGTTTCCGCGCTCGGCCTTTCTGCCGGGAATAGCGTGTGGGAAGTGGGGCCGGGGCTCGGCTCGATGACGTCGCTGCTGTTGGAGACAGGCGCCGATGTAACCGTGTTCGAAATCGACCGCGGCTTCGTACAGCTTTTAACATCCTATTTCGGCTCCCATCAGTCATTTCATTTAATAGAAGGCGACGTGCTTAAAACATGGAAAGCGGAATACGATAGACAAGCGCCGGATGCTTTTTTCGGAAATCTGCCGTACAATATTGCGGCAAAACTTATCGCAGCGACAATCGAAACTGAGTGTTTTTTTAACCGCATGGTAATAACCGTGCAAAAAGAGGTTGGTCTCCGGATGACCGCGGCTCCGGGAAGTGCGGATTATTCGTCGTTTTCGGTGCTGTGCCAATGGGCTTATGATGTAGAGCCTATTCGCGATATTGCTCCCGCCGCCTTTTGGCCTAAACCGAATATCGAATCTCGAGCGCTCCGCTTTACCAAAAAGGAGTCCCCGCAGCCGGTACGCGATGCTCGTCTTTTTTTAAGTCTTGTCCGCGGCCTTTTCAGTGCGCGGCGTAAAACGGTGAAGAATAATTTGAGCACGATTCTTGCTGCGAGAGGAAAAAAGACGCTGCCGGCGGAATCCTTGCTGAAAGAGGCCTCAATCGATCCCGTTGACCGCGCGGAGTCTCTTACGGTCTATGATTTTATCCGATTATCCGATATAGTGGCGGGCTGTGATGAATAAACGATTGCGTTATATTGCGTTTTTTGTTCTGTGTATTATGGCTGCGGTGCAGATGCCGTTGGTTGCGGACGAAAAAAAAGAAGATCATACGCCGGTTCCCTATACAAAAGCAGAGTTTCCGCTTTGGCAGCGGGAGCTTAGACGGTTTGAAATACTGTCTTTCGGGGCGTTACCCTTTGTTACGCTGTTGTCTTTTTGGGGCTACGATATGATTCGTGCTGCACAGCATCCCAACGACCCCGCCTATTATCCGTGGCCGCTCAAACAGGCTGACAAAGCAGTTGCGCTTACCGAAAAAGAACAGCTTGGAGTGCTTCTCACCGCGGCTGGCATATCGGTAACCATCGCCTTAATCGATATAACATACCGTGCTATTAGGCGTTCTGTAGAAAAAAAACGCTTGGAACGGGAAAATGCTTTTGTGGAAGATCCTATTCAATTTACACTGATAACGGTACCGATTGAAGGTGATGCGCCGCCGATCTCTATCAATGATATGCTGTCTATCGGATTGGGCGGCGGGATTTCATCGACGATTAAAAATAGCACCGCACCGGAGCCGGTGCAGGTACAGGATAGCGGCACTGCCGAAGCACGGTAGTATGACTGAAATATTTGAGTTTAAAGTGCCGGACGGTACCGGCAAGCTGCGGCTCGATGCGTTTTGCAGCAGCGTTCTTCCCAATATGACCCGTTCACGGCTTAAAACAGGGATGCAATCCGTGGAGCTCAACGGGCGGCAGGCAAAACTTTCAAGCAGTGTGCAAGCGGGCGACCGCATCAAATTGATGTGGAACAATCCCAGCCCCGATTTTCTTATTCCCGAACACATTCCACTTCAAATCCTTTACGAGGATAACGATGTCATTGCAGTAAACAAACGGGTTGGTATGGTAACGCATCCTGCGGCGGGCAATTGGACGGGAACGCTGGTACAGGCGCTGGCGTATTACCGCTTGCACACTTCGCCTATTCATGATGAGTTTGCCGGTCTCCTCGAAGCGGAGCAGGGGAGGGGGAACTTTGAGGATCTGCTGCGTGCGGGTATCGTGCACCGGCTTGATAAGGATACTTCCGGTGTACTGATTACCGCCCGTTCTGCCGCAGCGGAGGCTTTTTTAAAAGATGAGTTTAAGATGCGGCGCACGGAAAAATATTATGCGGCTATTTTAAACGGGGTGCCGGAAAAACGTACCGGTGTTATTGAAACTTCGGTGTTCCGCGATGAGCATAGCCGTATCCGCTTCACCGCCTCGGCCGATTTTGCTAAGGGAAAATATGCCCGCTCCCGCTATAAGGTACTGCGGGTGTACGGGCGGTACGCGCTCGTGCTTTTTAAAATCGACACCGGCAGAACTCATCAAATTAGATTACACGCGCGTTTTATCGGCTGCCCGATTGTCGGCGATCCGCTGTACGGGAAAAAAGAGGCGGAGTGGAAACCGTACGGGATGATGCTCCATGCGTACCGGCTCTGCGTTGCGCTTCCTTCAACACGGGAAAAAACGGTTTTCACCGCCCCGCTGCCTCGGAGATTCCAGACCGTCCTGTACCTCCTGCGGACACAACAAGCCAACGGCTGAGGCAACCGCATCAGACATTTTGTGGGATATCCCCGTAGAATAATGAGGCTGTTCAACCGGAATTTTGCCGCCTTGCGGCTCAAATGGGCGCCCATCCTCATTATTCTGTGATTTTTATCTACCTGTCTGATGCGGTTGCCGTGGAGACGTTTATGAAAAAATTTATGGAAATGTTTCTCGCGGCGAATGCCGATTATAATAGGACGGAACCCTGTGTGATACGGGAAACCGCTCGTTGGGCGGTTGTGTATAAGCCGCCGCATCTGCCTACTGCGCCGCTCCGTACGGACGAACGGCAGACGCTGGTGTATTGGTTTTTGCACAGAGCTGAGGCAGGGGCAACCGGCCAAGCCGATGATACGCAGGAACCGTCCGCCGAATACGGACAGTGCATTCGAGAAATGCAGACCGGCAATAAACCTAAAATACCGGCGGCTGGGCAGCACAGCCAGGAAGGGCAGGTATGCGGTAAAAAGGCGATTGAGGCGGGTCTGCTGCACCGGCTCGATACGGATACGCGGGGGCTCGTGCTTTTTGCAAAAGATCAGGCGGTATATGATTTTCTTGTAGCCCGGCAGAAAGCGGGGCAGATAATAAAAACCTATTGCGCTTTTGTAGAGCCGTGCCTGCCCGGTGCGGCCGTTAACCGGATAGCTGCAGTGGAAAGTCAGTTTAGGAATTTCGGCCCCGGCGCAAAGAAAGTTGCTCCGGTTTTTCCCGGCTCTCGGCATTATAAAAAAGACGGGCGGCTCTACACAACGGTCATAGAAGCGGTTGAAGAACTGCGGCTTCCGGCTGAAAAATTGCGGCAGCCGGATGATATGCCGCCGTCTTCGGCTGATAGGCCGTCCCCTGTTGATGTTTCAGCTTCCGCTCCGATTAGGGTACGCTGCCGCCTTTCCCGCGGCTACCGCCATCAGGTGCGCGCTCATCTGGCCTCTATCGGATTGCCCATTGTGGGAGACCCTCTTTATGCGCCGCAGAGGACGGAGCCCGCGTACGGGGCGGAAAACAGAGGTGTGAGTTTGCAGCTCTACGCGGTTAAGCTTGAGTTTCCCGATCCTGAAAACCCTCGGCGGAATATATGCGTTGCGCTTCCGCCGCCAGATAAAATGAACCCGTAATCAAAAGCGGCCGGTTTTCGGCATAGCTTTGGTGAAAGGCCTGTTTTAGTACCTCATTAAAGTCTCCGCTCACTGTCATTACAACGTCTTTCTCATCTTTGAAAACCTGCGTAAATGCGCCGGTGGTTTTTTCCAAATTGCCTTTTTTGAATGAGCCCGGGATAGTTAAATAGAGACGAGCAATTTTGCCGAGGAATATCGGCGCAAAACCGGCAGGGTCTTTGTCGGCTGCACAGGCAAATACCAGTATGGGTTTGGCATTACTCGATGCACCGGATACGGATAGCGTACCGGAATGTGCAGGTGAAGGAGCTTCACGGATTACCGTGCGGCCGGAATACGCGGACGAGGAGCCGGAGCCGAGGAGAGAAAAAAAGGTGTCCGCGCATGCCTGTATGCTGTTATGCGTGTGCGCACCGTCGATTACAATCAAAGGCTTGGTGCTTAAAAGCTGGAAGCGCGCGGGGAGCCATGCCTTTGAAAGCCCTCGTTCGATCAGTGCTTCCGGCGCGTCGGGAAAGCGGTACTTAAAGGCGGCGGCGGCGAGCGCTGCGTTCTCCGCCTGCACGGGTGTAAAAAGCGGCAGCACGGTGCGCAGCGGGCGCTTAAAGAGTGCCCCTACCGGATGGTCGGCGGAAAAGCGGACGGTAACTTCGCGGCCGTGCGGCGTCAGTCTGTGTTCAATTGTTTCGATAAGATCGGGGAGATAAAAAAACGGGGCGTTAAGTGCTGCCGCCCGCTCCTTAAATACTTCAAGTGCGGAGGCCTGCTGCCGCGAACAAAAAACGGGAATACCCGCTTTAATGATGCCCGCTTTTTCCGCCGCGATGAGCGGTATGGTATGGCCGAGATACTCGCAGTGCTCCAACTCGATGGGTGTCAGCATGGTCAGTTCCGGCTGCACGATATTGGTAGCGTCGAGCCGCCCTCCCATGCCGGTCTCAAACACCGCCCAGTCGAGCTGTTCCTGCCGAAACAGCACAAAGGCGGTAAGCGTTACCAATTCAAACCAGCTCGGCTGCGGCTCTTCTTCTTTATCGATATGCGGCGCGGCTCCCTGCCGTACTGAACGGAACGCTTCAAGATAGGCTGAATCGCTGAAAAAACGGCCGTTTTCCGTTATCCGCTCGCGGAAATCGTTTACATGGGGAGACGTGTAGAGGCCTGTCTTACAGCCCGCTTCGGTAAGCAAGGCAGAAAACATCGCCGCAACGGAGCCTTTTCCCTTTGAACCGGCTATATGTACACACTTATACGCGGTCTGCGGGTTTGAAAACAGCGCGGCATAGTATCCGATAACCTCCAGTGAAAAGGTTTTTTTATGCGGCCGTTTTTCAAAGTTGATAAACCCGTCCAGCCATCGGTAAAAATCGTTGAGATTTTCGCAAGGCTCCGCAGATTCCGGATTGCTCGTAAATGGCCGGTTCATCATGGATGTATCCGCTCTTCATGCTCCAAAAGTAATGTTTTAGAGAGAATGTCGCATAATTCAGACGGCCCGAAATACTGAATAGGGCCGGGGAAAATATAAGCGGTTTCGACAGCCCATTGTTCCCGCTGTGCTGCAAAGGTTTTAAACGGCTTGCCGTTCAAATCAATAACCGTCTTTTTGATAACCGGCTGCTTCTTTCCCGAGCGCAGCTCCATATCCATCAGTTTGGTCAGTGGAATACCGCAGGGTTTCCATTCGGCGGGCGGGGCGGTAAGGTTATACACCGATGCCAGATAGCCTGTTAGGCCGTTTGCAATCAGCACGAAGATTGTCCTGCCGAGCGCATAGCAGTAGTCGGTATCGAAGTTTGAAGGGAATTCCGCCCGTCCTTCATATCCGAAAAAGTGAGCCTGTGCGCTGAACTTTCCCGTATAGGTTCCCTCTTTTTTCAGTTCGGCAAGCCGTTTGGTTACCAAGCCTATTAGCAGATGCTCCGTTTCTATCCGCGACACTTGCAGGTTCCCGTGCGGGTCGCGATCCGTTAAAAACTCCGCCGCAATGTCTTCCGGCATAGAGGCGAACAAGGCCGCCGATTCGGGGCTGATATGCTGCGCTACCCACGCTTTTTGTTGTTTAAAGGTTTCAAGCGTGTTAAATGTATCGGCGTGCTGCGCCATCGCCTCATTGAGTTCTTTGATCAGCTGTTTCATCTCGGGGATAAATTCGATAACGCCTTCGGGAATAAGCACGACGCCGAAGTTCTCTTTGCGCACTGCACGCTTTACCACCGCGTCGGCGATGATGTCGGTAATCTGTTGTAAGGTCATCTTTTTTTCGGCAACTTCTTCGGAAATCAGGCAGATGTTCGGCTGAGTACGGAGCGCACATTCCAGAGCGATATGGCTGGCAAAGCGCCCCATCAGTTTGATAAAGTGCCAGTATTTTTTTGCGGAGTTTGCATCGCGGGCAATGTTGCCGATGAGGTCGGCATATATCTTGGTAGCCGTGTCAAATCCGAAAGAGGTTTCTACCATATCGTATTTTAAATCGCCATCGATGGTCTTAGGAACGCCGATAATCTGCGTTGCAATGCCCTGTTGCACAAAGTATTCCGACAGCACAGCCGCATTCGTGTTTGAATCGTCGCCGCCGATGATCACCACCGCATCAAGCTCCATCCGTTTTACCGTTTCTACGGCTCCGGCAATTTGTTCGGGTGTTTCGATTTTTGCACGTCCCGAACCGATCATATCGAAGCCGCCGGTGTTCCTGTATTTTTCGATAATTGCTCCGGTTATTTCGATTGCCCTTCCGATGACCAACCCTTCCGGCCCGCCTAAAAAGCCGAAGAGCTTGGAATTGGGGTTTGCTTTTTGTAAACCGTCGTATAAACCTGCGATAACGTTATGTCCGCCCGGCGCTTGTCCGCCCGATAAAATCGTTCCTACCCGGAGTGGCTTTTTATCGATATGAGCCGTCCCTTTGACAAAATGAACAACCGGCTTACCGTATATGTGGGGAAAAAGAGGCTGTATTTCCTCTGCATTTGCAATGGAAGCGGTCTCTTGCTCTTTTTGCATTGCAATGGATTCAATCGGTTCATCGAGGATAGCGGGAAATCGCGGTATATATGCATACCGTGCCTTGTGTAATTGTGATACGGTCATAATACGCCTCTTTATTGTGTCATCTCTAAAAGCTAACTGAGTTTTTAGAGGGCTCCATCTTTCCTAATAACGTACGGTATAGTCCTTCGGTCTGCTTATTAAAACAGACATGGTAGACGATCATATCCGCCTTTGTTTTTGTTAAATATGTATAAACGGTAGAAAGAGCGATTGCCGCCGCCTCTTTCATGGGATAACCGTATACCCCTGCGCTGATACAGGGGAATGCAATTGTTTTGCAGTGGAAGTCTGAGGCGAGGATGAGTGAATTGCGGTAGCAGCTTGCCAACAGCTCCGGTTCCCCGTGCTTGCCGTCTTGGTATATCGGCCCGGGCGTATGGATAACATATTCTGCAGGGAGATTGTAGCCGCGTGTGATTTTTGCTTGCCCTGTTTTACAGCCATTGAGTGCACGGCATTCTTCCAATAATTCGGGGCCGGCAGCACGGTGAATTGCTCCGTCGACCCCTCCGCCGCCGAGCAACGAGGTATTTGCCGCATTAACGATTGCATCTACTTTAAGTACGGTTATATCTGCACAGATGATTTTGATGTCCATAACTTCCTATAATATTTTTCAAACACAACCTATCTTTTGAATTAAAGAGCTTCCCTAAAGAACCGGCAGCCTGTCATCTATCGGGAGGTAAGGCGGCTGCCGGATATAATATCGGGACGGTTAATCTTCCCATCCTACGCTGATTGTTACGTCGCCGGTCTTAGGTTCTTCAGGTTTCGGTGGCTCAGGGTTATCAGGTGTAGGAGGATTCGGTTCTACAGGATCCGGCTTCAGGTCGGGACGCGTTACATCACTGGTAGTAGATGTAGTGTCGATGACAGAGCTATTTGCCGCTGAAGTATTCGAGGCCGATTCCCGGCTGTCTGAGATAGCCGACGACGAAGCTGAGGCGGTTGTAACAGCAATGGGAGCTGTTACCGTACCCGTTTGGCTCAAAGTGCTGAATTGACCCCCGCCGACGGATTGAGGAATTCCTACGCCGGATTCCGCTTCAAGCTGTACCGTTCCGTGATCTACAACGAGGTTTTGTCCGTCAAATTCAAAACCCGTACCGCGGACGGAAGCGGTTGCCGTGGGGCTTTTCACTTTAAATTCCGCTTTTTCGCCTTCAGGCGGTGTAACTTCAGCCTTAACCCGTCCTGCCATCAAAAACATCTGAGTTTTGGTTGTCCCTTCGGATTTTACCAGTTCTTCAAGCGATAAGCGGGTAACGGGTTTTACCGTCAGTGTCGCCGCTTCCATTTTAAGAATAGCGGTGCTCTTAAAACCGGTCGAGATAGAAGAACCTGCCGGTAAAACGTCGCCTGTTTTTGCAGTTTTCCAATCTTTTCCGGGAAGTTTACATTCAACCTTCCCTGCAACTTCCATGATTGTTGCCGTAAGATCCGATGCCGCAGCTAAAGAAATGCCTGCTATGCAGAGTATTAAAATTCCAAAGTATTTTTTCATATTAAACCTCCTAAAACACCGTATTATAGCCTTACGGTAAATGCCAGTTCCGTCATCCAGCGTACATTATACGCTGTGGTAAAGTTCGGATTCGGGACAAAGATGCCGCCTGTAAACGCTGCGCTAAAATCATCATAGAAGTGATACGATACTTTTGCCGATAATTCGGAACCGATATAAGCGGGAGCTTTTACGGTATTCGGCGAAGCCAGCGCTATGTATGATACATCCGTTAAAAGCGCCCGGATAGGCCGGACACTTGCCGTGAGCCCTGCCGTAAGCATATTGCTGAATCTGCTTATCGCTCCGTCGGCAACGACCGTTTGTTTTAGGCTTGTAACCGGTATAAACGAGCGCATCGATCCGGCGCCGTCATAGTCTCCTGCAGCCC
>ERZ773009.3007-NODE-3007-length-10401-cov-47.575488_pt1 | contig 10401 bp, 7 predicted proteins | sample MGYA00580663_ERZ773009 | MGnify/ENA primary metagenome ERZ773009 (study PRJEB29015, sample SAMEA2737969) | human oral metagenome | biome: human oral; feature: human-associated habitat; material: dental | place: China | collected 2026 ...
GGCAGGTGGAATCAGCCGAGATGGGAGTCGGCGTGGATGGAGGCGTCGACGGCACTAACCAGTGCGGTCGACAAACCGCCTTCCTCGGCGGCCAGCAATCCTGCGATTGTGGTGCCGCCGGGGCTTGTCACGCGATCAATGAGTTGCGCGGGGATGGTTCCATTCTCGCGCTCGGCGAGGAGCAGAGCAGCGGCCCCCGCCATCGCCTGCGCGGCGATCTCGACGGCGCTGTCCTTGGACAGGCCGTGCTTGAGACCAGCGCGGGCGAAAGAATCAACAATCTGGAAATACCAGGCCGGAGAGCACGAGGCCAGGGCCTGGAACACGGGGAAATAGTCCTCGTCGATGAGGATGGTGCGGCCGATCGAATCCATGAGGGATCGGACGGCTGCGACCTGTGCGTCGGTGGCGCGCGCGGCCGTCAGGGCGGTCATGGACTGCCCGACGGTGGCCGCGACGTTCGGCATGACGCGCACGAGCGGGATGCCCGCGCCGAAGTCTGTGGTGATCTGGTCGAGGGTGCGTCCCGCCGCCAGGGAGACGACGCAGATGTCGGGGTGGCCGACCACGATGGGGGAGATCTCCTTGATGACCGCGCGCTGGTCCTTGGGCTTGACGGCCAGGATGACGATGTCGGCCTGGCGAGCCAGGGACGCGTTCGAGGACGCGGCGGTCGCTCCGAGTTCGTCGGCGAGGTCGCAGGCCTTGGTGGCCGTGCGGTTGGAGAAGACCAAGGTTGCGGGTTCGACGCCGGACGCGACGGCACCGCGAGCGATGGCCTGGGCCATGGCTCCCGTTCCGATGAATCCGATACGCATCAGGGTCTCCCGTGAAAGTTGGTCGATTGCGTTGCAGCTTACTCCACTTTGCCGTTTCTTGGCACAATGGTCGAACTGTGAGACGAGGCCGGGGCCCGCACTCTCCGAAAGGAGCACCCAGCCCCGGCCTCGTGCCGAAAAATCAGAAGGGTCAGCGCTTGCGCGTGCCGAAGATGGAACGCGTGATCTCGCGGCCGGCGGTGCGCAGGACGGAGCCGAGGACGTTTTCGACCTGGCGGGTGCGGCGTTCGGCGGCGCGCTGGCGAGCGGCCTCCTCCTTCTCCTGCTGCTTCTCGACCTGGCGACGCAGGCGCTCCATTTCCTTTTGGCGTGCGGCCTCTTCCTTGGCGGCGGCCTTCTCGGCCTCCTTGGCGGCGCGCTCGGCCTCCTTGGCGGCCTCCTCCTGCGCGAGGGCTTCCTCGCGGGCTGCCTGAGCCTCGGCTGCGCGGCGCTCGAGCTTCTCCTCGGCCGAGTCCGGGTTCACGGCGTCGCGGTAGCGGCCCATGATGACGCTCGACTGGTTGATGCGCGCGACCGTGTCGGCGGACGCGGGGCCCATCACGGAGGCGGGTGCCCAGATACCGACGGGGGTGACCGGGGTGGGGTTACCCTTCGGATCCAGGACGGTCACGACGGCCTCGCCGGTGCCCAGGGTCGTGAGGACCTCGTCGAGCTCCAGGGAGGTCTTCGGGAAGGTCTGGACCGTGGCCTTGAGCTTCTTGAAGTCGTCGGGGGTGGAGGCGCGCAGGCCGTGCTGGATGCGCGAACCGAGCTGGGCAAGGACGTCGGAGGGGATGTCCTTGGGGGTCTGCGTCACGAAGACGACGCCCACGCCCTTGGAGCGGATGAGGCGCACGGTCTGGACGACCTGACGCTCGAACTCCTTGGTGGCGTCCGCAAACAGCAGGTGCGCCTCGTCGAAGAAGAACACGAGCTTGGGGTGCTCGACGTCGCCGACCTCGGGCAGGGTGGAGAAGAGGTTGGCGAGCAGGAACATGATGACGGCGCTGACCAGTGCCGGGCGCGTCGAGATGTCGCCGACGCCGAGCAGGGAGATGATGCCGCGGCCGGTCGAATCCATGCGCATGAGGTCGGCCGTGTCGAAGCCGGGGGCACCGAAGAACTGGCCGCCGCCCTGGGACTCGAGCGCGGTCAGGGCGCGCAGGATGACGCCGGCGGTGGCCTTGGAGACGCCGCCGATCGTGGCCAGCTCGTCCTTGCCCTCATCGGAGGTCAGGAAGGAGATGACGGCGCGCAGGTCGGGCAGGTCGATGAGCTCGAGGCCCTGGCCGTCCGCCCACGCGAAAATCAGCTGGAGGGCCTGCTCCTGCGTGGTGTTGAGCGAGAGAGCGCGGGCGAGCAGGATCGGGCCGAAGTCGGAGACCTGAGCGCGCACGGGCACACCCGGGAACTGCGAATCGGCGCCGCCGAGGCTCAGCAGCTCGATCGGGAACGAGGACGAGGCCCACTCCTGACCGTTCGCCGCGGTGCGGGAAAGGAGCTTCTCGGAGCTGGCGCCGGCCTCGGCCAGGCCGGTCAGGTCGCCCTTAACGTCGCACAGGAGGACGGAGGAGCCGTTCGCGGAGAGGCCCTCGGCGAGGAGCTGGAGGGTACGGGTCTTGCCCGTGCCCGTCGCGCCGGCGACCAGGAGGTGGCGGTTGAACATGGGCAGCGGCATCTTGGCGCTGACGCCGGGCACGCGCGCGCCGTTGTCAATCAGGGTGCCGATCGTGACGGCGGGGACGTCCCAGGAGTAGGCGCCCTGAATCTGGGTGGCGAAAGCCGACAGTTCGGTGCTGGGGGCGGGGGACGAGGCCGGGGCAGCCTCGGGAGCAGGCGCTTCGGCCGCGGGGGCCTCGACGGCCTCTACCTGGGTGCGCAGCGCGTCGGCCGTCGCGCGGGCGGCTTCCGCCTGCTGGGTCTCGGCCTCGGCTGCGGCGGTAGGCGCTTCTGCGGCCGAGCCGCCCTGTGCTTCAAGCCGGAGACGCAGGGCTTCGGCCTTCGCGCGGGCGGCCTCAGCCTCGGCGGCCTTCGCTGCTGCTTCCGCCGCGGCGAGCTGCGCCTTGAGGTCCTCGATGTTCTCGCTCATGGTGTGGCCTTTCGGCTGTGGGCGCAGTGCGCCACTGTACTTCGACGTTACCGGAACAGTATCCCTTGGGACCGCGGTCCCATGCGAGTTATGCGGGGTGGGTCGGATGTGGGATTCGTCCACAACCCCCACACGCGCGTCGCAGTTATCCACAGGGGTTCGTTTTCGTGTGTGCTCCTGGCGTTCGCCGGGGTTAGCGTGCGGGCATGAACGTGTCACGATGGTTGGCTCGTCGGCGCATGGCGGCGCTGACGAAAGCCGTGTACGACAGCGCCCTCACTGAGGACGACGAACCCTCCGAGCCGAGCGTCGCCCGCCTCCTACCCGGAGGAGCGAGCGTGGCCGCGCTGATCATCGTCATCGTCCTGATCGCGGCCGTGGGGGTGTGGAGGCACGCAGCGGCACGCGAGCCCTCCCAAGCCCTCGCCCAATCCTCCTCCGAGCGAGAAGAGAGCGAGGCCGCGGCAGTCGCGACAGGCCCGTCCCCATTCGCACCCGCATCCGCATCCGCAGGCGATCGCACCGATGCTGTCGTCGTCTACGTCTCCGGTGCTGTCGCTTCCCCGGGAGTGCTCACCCTGCCAGCCTCTTCCCGAGTCATCGACGCCATCACGGCAGCCGGAGGCGCAACACCTGAGGCCGACCTGGAATCAATCAACCTCGCCCGTATCCTCGTCGATGGGGAACAGATTCGAGTCGCCGTCGTTGGGGATTCGCCACCAGCATCCTCCGAGGCGGGCACCGCAGCGGGGGCGTGCGTCCGACTGGCCACCGCGACCGAGACCGAGTTGCAGACCCTGCCCGGCATTGGCCCGGCCCTCGCACAACGCATCATCTCCTATCGATCCACGCACCCACGCCTGACCTCCGTCGAAGAACTCGACGACGTGCCCGGAATCGGCCCATCCCTCATCGAGAAGATCCGTCCGGGTGTCTGCGGATGAGTGACACCCAATGCGCTCCCCGCATGATCGACCTGCGACTCGCGCCCGCAGCCGCCGCCACCTGGGCCGTCACCTGGTGGGCGACGGGCCACCCAGCTCAATGGGCATGGATCGGAGCGTGCGCCCTCGCCGCGCTCGGATGCGCCGCCTCCTACGCGCTCTCGCAACGCGGCCGGAATACACCCAGACACGCCCTCACCCCACCCCGGTCCGCTCGCCTTGGCGTCGCACTCCTCCTCGCGTGCGTGGCTTGCGCGCTCGCGGTTGGATCCGCCGCCCGCCGACAATACGACGCCGACCCCGCCCGCAGGGACTCCGGCCCCATTCACGCGCGCGTCCTCCTCCAAGCCGACCCGGCCCCGCCCTCGTCCGGATTCTCCGCGACACGCAGTGCCCGCGCTCGTATCGAGGCCGTCTCCGTGGGGGAGGAGTGGATCCTCTCGAACGCCACCGCTCTCGTGCGCGCGCCCGGGTGGCAGGACGCCGCGCGTGGAGACGTCTACGAGGTCTGGGGAAGCCTCGATGCAACCTTTGCCTCCGATGCGCCATCGGTGGGCACGATACGAGTCAGGCGTGCCCAGCTCATCGAGCGGCCCAGCGGCCTGTCCGCCTGGATGCGCTCCACCCACCGGGCCTTCGCCCACGCCTGCGCGCCTCTGCCCAGGGACGCACGCTCCCTTGTCCCCGGCATGGCGATCGGAGACGACCGCGGAATGCCTGCAGACCTATCCGACGCAATGAAGAAAACCTCCCTCACCCACCTCACCGCCGTCTCCGGATCCCACATCGTCATCGTCCTCGCCACTGTCACCCTCGTCGTCCCCGCGCGAAAAGCCCTACGCCTCGGGGCCACCATCCTCGTCCTGACTACAATCCTCACACTCGTCGGCCCAGACCCCTCCGTCGTGCGCTCCGTGTGCGTTGCGGCCGTCGCTTCCCTCGGACTCATGCTCGGACGCGAAGGACAATCCATCGCCGCCCTCTGCGCCGTCGTCATCGCCACCCTCCTCATCGACCCCTGGGCAGCCCGCTCCTACGGATTCGCCCTGTCGGCGCTCGCCGCGCTCGCGGTTGTCGGCCCCTCCGCGGCGCTGGTGCGGCGCTGTCACCGGCGAATACGTGGGGACACACGCGCGGGGAAGACGCTTCGCCGCCTCGTAGAGATGGTGTGCGTGCCTGCCTTCGCGGAGCTTGCGACCGCGCCGATCATCGTGTCATTGTCCGGGAACGTGCCCGTGTGGGGAATCGCCGCCAACGTCTTGGCCGAGCCTGCCGTGCCGGTCGCGACCGTCGCCGGGCTCTTGGGCGCGCTCATCTCCCCGCTGAGTATTCGCGCCGCCTCGGCGTGTGCAGTCGTTGCTTCGTGGGCGACCGCATGGATCGCGGGAGCAGCGCGTGTGTGCGCCTCCCTACCCGGAAACGGGGTGGCCGTGCCCGGCGGGGCAACGACCGTTGTGAGCATATATGCGGTCTGTTGCGCCGGTTGGCTTGCCTGGAGGGCCTGGGTGCGCTGGGGAGCGCCGATCAACGATGGGAGCGATTCGTGAGTGGGGGAGTAAGACACCGCTGAGGGGGAGTCGTCAAGCCGTCGTGACACCTGCCACGAGTAGCGTCCGCCGAGGGCAAAGAGGGACGCAGATGGGCCCTCTGGGTGGCAGACTTAGGGAGTTACCATCGCAGGAAAGGCAGGGAGACGTGGCAGCACGCGGTTCGCGCCCGGCGGCACCCGCCCAGATCACGCTGGCACCCATCGTGTTGATCAAAGGCCCCGAGGGCCTCCTCGTCGACCGTGCCCTCGACCAGCTGCGCGCCCTTGCCTACGAGGCCGACCCCAACCTCGAGCGCACCGACATCAACGCGGCCACCTACCAGGCCGGACAGCTCGACGTCATCGCCTCGCCCTCACTCTTCGGCGAATCCCGCATGGTCATCATCCGGGACCTGGAAACGATGAGCGACGCTCTCGCCAACGATCTGATCGCCTACGCCGGCGCGCCCGCGCCCGACGTGTGGATGTTCCTGGCACACCCCGGGGGTAACGCCCGCGGCAAGAAGGTCATCGACACGATCACCAAAGCCAAATGGCCCGTGATCCCCGCCGAACCGCTCAAAAATGACCGCGACAAGCTCGCCCTCATCGCCTCCGACGTGCGCGCCGCGCGCCGCCAGATGGACACCGAGGCGCAACAGGCCCTCGTGGACGCGCTCGGTAACGACCCGCGTGCGATGGCGGGCGCGCTGGCGCAGCTGCTCTCGGACGTGAGCGGACGCATCACCCTGGAGGACGTGCGCCGCTACCAGGCCGGGCGCGTCGAGGCCACGGGATACGACGTCGCCGACGCCGCCGTCGCGGGCAACTCCGCGAAGGCGCTCATGCTCGCCCGGCACGCGTTCGCGACCGGCATCGCCCCGCAGCTGCTCGTCAGCGCCCTGGCGATGAAGTTCCGCGCCATGGCGAAGGTCTCGATCGGTGGGTCGGCATCGAGCCTGAAGATGGCCCCCTGGCAGGTGGACAGAGCACGCCGTGAGCTACGCGGCTGGTCCGACGCCTCGCTGGCAGGTGCCTTCGGTGCCATCGCCACGGCTGATGCCGAAACAAAGGGCGCGTCGCGTGACCCGCAACGCGCCATCGAAAAAGCAATTATCACCATCTGCAGGCTGCGTGGGCGTTGAGAGTGCCCCGGCCTCGTCCATATGACGTTCGTATGAACCGAAGAGGAGATTCATGAAAACCATCCGCACGCTGGTGGGGAGGCTTCGCGAGTTTAAGACTCCCGCGATCCTCACCCCGCTGTTCATCATCGGGGAGGTGGTCTTCGAGTGTCTGATCCCGCTGATCATGGTGTCGCTCGTGGATGCGCTTGACGGCGTGTCCCTGAGCCCCGTCATGCGCCTGGGACTGATCCTCGCTGGACTGGCTTTCGCGTCCCTCGCCTGCGGCATCCTGTCCGCGCGTTTCGCCGCCACCGCCTCGGTGGGCCTTGCGAAAAACCTGCGTCAGGATCTCTTCTTTCAGGTGCAGGACTTCTCCTTCGCCGACATCGACCGCTTCTCCACGTCCTCGCTGGTCACCCGCATGACGACGGACGTCACCAACGTGCAAAACGCCTTCGGCATGTTGATCCGCATTGCTGTGCGCGTGCCCCTCATGATCGTCTTCTCCATCGTGATGGCGTGGCGCATCAACGTGAAGATGGCCCTCATCTTCCTCGGCATGGTGCCGGTGCTCGCCATCATCCTCGCGGTCATCGTGCTGGTTGCCTTCCCGATCTTCCGTCGTATTTTCAAGAAGTACGACGCCCTGAACAACTCTGTCCAGGAGAACGTCGCGGCGATCCGCGTCGTGAAGTCGTTCGTCACCGAGGATTACGAGACCACCAAGTTCCGCAAGGCCTCTCAGGACGTGCGTAAGGACTTCACGAACGCCGAGAAACTCATCGCCCTCAACACACCCGTCATGATGTTCTTCATCTTCGCCGCGATTGTGGCCGTCGACTACGTGGGCGCTTCAATTATCGTTAACTCCGGGGCGACAGAGCTGACGAAGGGTGGCCTGACCGCGCTCATCACCTACGGCATCCAGATTCTCGTGCATATGCTCATGCTCGCCTTCATCTTCGTCATGACGACGATGGCCGCCGAGTCCGCGCATCGTATCGCAGAGGTCCTCAACCACGAGCCGTCGTTGACATCCCCGGCCAACGGTGTGACGACCGTTGCGGACGGCTCCGTGACCTTCGAGGGGGTGTCGTTCAAGTACTCCGAGAGGGCCGAAGAGAACGCGCTGTCCGACATCGACCTGCGCATCGACTCCGGCTCGACCCTTGGCATCGTCGGCGGCACCGGTTCGTCCAAGACCTCGCTCATCCAGCTGATCTGCCGACTCTACGACGTCTCTGAGGGATCCGTGAAGGTCGGAGGGCGCGACGTGCGCGATTACGACCTCAGCTCGTTGCGCGACGCGGTGTCGGTCGTCCTGCAGAAGAACGTCCTCTTCTCCGGCACGATCAAGGACAACATGCGCTGGGGCAATCCGGATGCGACCGACGCGCAGATCGAGCGCGCCTGTCAGCTCGCTCAGGCCGACGAGTTCATCCGGCAGCTGCCCGGCGGCTACGACTATGTGATCTCTCGGGGCGGCACCAACGTGTCGGGCGGCCAGAAGCAGCGCCTGTGCATCGCCCGCGCACTGCTCAAGAACCCCAAGATCCTCATCCTGGACGACTCGACCTCCGCTGTGGACACGAAGACCGACTCGCTGATCCGCGACGCTTTTGAGACCGAGATCCCGGGCACGACGACCATCATCATCGCCCAGCGCCTGTCGTCGGTGAGTCACGCCGACCAGATCATCGTGCTCGACGATGGACGCATCAAGGAACGTGGCACCCACGAGGAACTGCTGGCGGCTGGTGGGGAGTATCGCGCGATCTACGACTCCCAGAACGCCGCGAGCGAAAGCGAGGTGGCCTGACATGGCACGTATGAATGGTCGTCGCATAGACGACGAGGAAAAGCTCGATGGTATCGAGCGCCCCTTCGGCCGCCTCATGTCGTACGTATTCCGTCACTACCCGGTGCGCATCAGCGTGACGATCGTGTGCATCATTACGTCCGCCGTGGCCTCGGCCGTCGGCTCGATCTTCATGCAGCAGATCGTCGACAACGTGGTGACGCCGGGCCTCGAGAGCGGCTTTGACGCTGTTCGTGGCACCCTGGTGCGCCTCGTCGTCACGATGGCTGTCATCTTCGCTGCCGGTGTTATTGGTAGCTACATCTACACCCGCACCATGGCGATCGTGACGCAGGGGACGCTCAAGCACATGCGAGACGACATGTTCGACTCGATGGAGCGCCTCCCCCTGCGTTTCTTCGACACGCACCCGCACGGCGCGATCATGTCGACCTACACGAACGACACGGACGCGATCCGCCAGCTGATCGGGCAGTCGATTCCGACGCTGATCCAGTCGGGCCTGACGATCGTCGTGCTGGTCGGAACGATGCTCTACTACTCCGTGTGGCTCTTCCTCGTCGTGTTGGTCGTGGGCGTGCTCATGGTGTTCCTGACCGGCAAGCTCGGAGGTCTTTCGGGGCGCTTCATGAAGGCTCAGCAGGCGGCTCTCGCTGACGAAGAGGGCTTCATCGAAGAGATGATGGACGGCCAGAAGGTCGTCCAGGTCTTCAACCACGAGCAGGACGCCAAGAACGAGTTCGTGGAGTACAACCAGGAGCTCTTCGACTCCTCGCAGAAGGCGAACATCTACGGCAACGTGTTGATGCCTGCCCTGGGCAACATCGGCAACATCATGTACGTCGTGGTCGCGATCGTCGGCGGCGTCATGATCCTGGAACAGACACCGAATATCCACCTTTTTGGCGTTGATGTCATCACGGTCGGCGTGGTCGTGTCCTTCCTGGGCATGGTCCGTAACTTCTCGCAGACCATCGGCCAGATGTCCATGCAGGTCCCCATGATCGCCCTGGGGATGGCGGGTGCGGGCCGCGTGTTCGCGCTCATCGACCAGAAGCCCGAGGAGGACGAGGGCTACGTGACTCTCGTGCGTGCGCGCGAGCTGCCCGACGGCACTCTTGAGCCGACCGAGGAACGCACGGGAATCTGGGCGTGGCGCCACCCACACAAGGCCGACGGCACCGTCACCTACACGCGCCTGCGCGGCGAGCTCGTCATGGAGGACGTCGACTTCTCCTACGATGGTAAGAAGCAGATCCTGCACGACATCTCCCTGTGGGCCAAGCCCGGCCAGAAGATCGCCTTCGTGGGTGCCACGGGTGCCGGCAAGACGACGATCACGAACCTGATCAACCGCTTCTACGACATCGCCGACGGCAAGATCCGCTACGACGGCATCAACATCAACAAGATCCACAAGCCGGATCTGCGTCGCTCCCTCGGCGTCGTCCTGCAGGACGTCAAGCTGTTCACGGGCACGGTCATGGAGAACATCCGCTACGGCCGTCTGGACGCCACGGACGAGGAGTGCATCGCCGCTGCAAAGCTGGCCAACGCGGACTCCTTCATCCGGCGACTGCCCGAGGGCTACGACACGATGCTGACCGGCAACGGCTCGAACCTCTCGCAGGGCCAGGCTCAGCTCCTGTCGATTGCGCGTGCCGCCGTGGCCGATCCGCCGGCGATGATCCTCGATGAGGCGACCTCCTCCATCGACACGCGTACCGAGGCCCTCGTGCAGCAGGGCATGGACAACCTCATGGAGGGGCGTACGGTCTTCGTGATTGCCCACCGCCTCTCGACGGTGCGCAATTCGGACGCGATCATGGTCCTGGACCACGGCCGCATCATCGAGCGCGGTAGCCACGACGATCTGATCGCCCAGAAGGGCGTGTACTACCAGCTCTACACGGGCGCCTTCGAGCTCGAGTAAGCGCTCAACGATTGCGTGTGCCCCGGCCTCGTTTTGAACTGCCTCCCGTTTCTTGGACGTCGAAATTGAAGTCCAGGGAATGGGAGGCTTTTCATGTCTGTGGATCTGCGGTTGAGGCATGATCGTTTGCTTCGGGAGCAGGC
>ERZ773009.3008-NODE-3008-length-10400-cov-27.225906_pt1 | contig 10400 bp, 8 predicted proteins | sample MGYA00580663_ERZ773009 | MGnify/ENA primary metagenome ERZ773009 (study PRJEB29015, sample SAMEA2737969) | human oral metagenome | biome: human oral; feature: human-associated habitat; material: dental | place: China | collected 2026 ...
GCGTTCTCCCCACCCTGAATGGCTGATTGTTGTAGAAGTCGCCGCCCCCACCGCGTGGAATACGTTCAGCCGCCTTCCGAAGTCTGTCAACCTCGGCATCATAAATGTTCTGAAACCCCTCGCGCCCCACAAGTCCCGTATCGCGCAGCCTGATCAAAACGACGAGAGTGGAGCACCGGTATCGGTCGGCCAAACGTTCGAGCTCCTCGGCGAGGCCGATGCCGGAGTCGAATTGGGAGCGCAGATCGGCGACCGGCACGGCGATTTCAGCGGCCACCACATCACACCGGCGATGGACCGCATTCTCAGACGGACTTCAATCCCATAATTCAATTCCTTGCGGATCATGTCGGCGGCGCGCTCGACAGAGGCGTGACGCGCAGAACCGACGAAGGGGAGCGGATCGGCGTCGCCGAATTCGGTCAGATAGTCCTCGTACCACCCTTGCCGACGCTGATTGAGATAAATCGTCTCCAGGAGATCATCACTCGGTGCGACATCGGGCCCTCGACCGGCCCGGAAGTCGGGGATCGGAAGCTCCTCCTGAGGCGGTTCGGACAGGAACAGGTACCCGACGGGGACATGGGTGAAGTTGGCGATGGCTTCGACCTCGGAGAATCCGGGCCGCTCCTCCTCGGTCAGCCACCGGTCCCAATTCGCGAACTTGCCGCGCATGTCATCATCATCGCGGCCTCCACGACGTTGTGCCCACTCCAGTACGCAGGGTCGTATGACGGCGCTCATGCAGACCCCCTTCGCGGCGCGTCCTGACGGTCAGTCAAGTAAACCACTGGCATCCCCTCAATTGCGACGGCCATGGGTCCCGGTTCGCACCGCATACCGCCTCCTCGCAGTTCCCGCCAGTTCCTTGGCTGCGCCCGCGCTCACGGGGACGGGGCGGCGAGCCCGGCGAACGGCCCGATTGCGCGCGGGACGCGCGGGGCCCGCCGGCGCAGGAGAGGCGGACGGCCGGGGCGAACGGGACGGCTTGATCGTGGGCGGGACCGGCGCTCCCGACAGGGCGAATCTGCAGGTCCGCCGTCCGCCTCCCCGGGGCGTGTCCCCGCCCTTCGCGCGCAATCGCGCCCATCATCCCGCCGCGCGGGCCGGGCGGATCCTCAGGTCCCCGTCCAGCGCCGCAGCGCCGTCGGACGCGCCGACCATCCCCGCCGGGCCCGGAATCCGGCCGGAGTGCTGATGCAACGGAAGGATTCTGACGCACTGTCGCGCCACGCTGGTGAATGGGTCCGATCGGCTCGATCACCGAAGGAGGAATCGCCGTGACCACCGCAGACACAGCCGCCATCCCCACCCTGTCCGCGACCGCCCCGTCGGCCGCGCCGACCACTGCGCCGCTGGCCGCGTCGTCGGCCGGCCCGACCACCGCCCCGACCACCGCCGCCCTGGCCGAGCTCGCCGACGTCGTCGCCCGCTTCACCGCCCTCGTCTCCCGCCGTCTGCCCGACGACGTCACCGCCCGGCTCAAGGCGCTGGCCGAGGAGGAGACCAACCCCATGGCGATGATGATCTACCGCACCATGCAGCGGAACCAGGAACTGGCCGAGAAGCTCAAGCGCCCCTCGTGCCAGGACACCGGCCTGGTCCAGATCTTCGCCACGGTCGGCAGCCACTTCCCCCACACCGACGGCCTGGCCGAGGCCCTCAAGGCCGCCATCGCCCAGGCCACCCGCCTCGCCCCGCTGCGCCACAACACCGTGGAGACCTTCGACGAGTTCAACACCGGCACCAACGTCGGCACGAAGTCGCCGTGGATCTACTGGGACGTCGCCGAGGGCCGCGACGACCTCGCCCTGCACGTCTACCTGGCCGGCGGCGGCTGCTCCCTGCCCGGCCAGGGCAGGACCCTCATGCCCGGCGAGGGCTACGAGGCCGCCATGAAGTTCGTCCTGGACGTCATGACCTCCTACGGCATCAACGCCTGCCCGCCGCTGCTGGTCGGGGTGGGCATCGGCTCGTCCATCGACGCCGCCGGCTACATGTCCAAACTCGCCCTCATGCGGCCGGTGGACTCCCGCGCCACCAACCCGAAGGTCGCCCGGCTGGAGGAGGACCTCCAGGCGGCCATCGACTCCATCGGCCTGGGCCCCCAGGGCCTGGGCGGGACCCGCTCCACGATGGGCGTCAACATCGAGAACTCCGCCCGCCACCCCTCGGTGCTCTCCGTGGCCGTCAACACCGGCTGCTGGTCGCACCGGCGCGGCACCATCCGCTTCGACCGCGATCTGAACTACGAGCTCATCACGCACAAGGGAGTCGAGCTGTGAGCACCACCGACACCGCCGCCCACCACATCACCCTGACCACGCCGATCAGCCGGGAGGACATCGAGGACATCCGCGTGGGCGACGTCGTCTTCCTCGACGGGCGCATCACCACCTGCCGCGACGTCGCCCACCGCCGGCTCATCGAGTACGGCCGCGAGCTGCCCGTGGACATCCGCGACGGCGCCATCCTCCACGCCGGGCCCATCATCCGCGTGATCGATGAGGAGGCGAACCGGTTCGAGGTCGTCGCCGTCGGGCCGACCACCTCCATGCGCATGGAGATGTTCGAGGAGGAGTTCATCGCCCGCACCGGCGTGCGCCTCATCGTGGGCAAGGGCGGCATGGGCCCGGGCACCGAGGCCGGCTGCCGGAGGCACGGCGCCCTGCACTGCGTCTTCCCGGCCGGCAACGCGGTCATCGCCGCCACGGCTGTGGAGGAGGTCGAGGACGCCCAGTGGCGCGACCTGGGCATGCCCGAGACGCTGTGGACCTTCCGGGTCAAGCAGTTCGGCCCGCTCATCGTGTCCATCGACGCCCGCGGGGACAACCTGTTCGAGCGGCAGAAGGTCGTCTACAACGAGCGCAAGGCGGTCGCCCTGGCCGCCCTGGACGAGAAGGTCCGGTACATCAGATGAGTGCCGACGACGCCGCCAACACCGCAGTCACCGGCGCCGTCGCCGCCATTGACGCCCGCGCCCCGCAGCCCGGCGGACAATCGGATCCGGCGCCGGCCGACGGGGGCCGGAGTCCGCGGGGCCCGTCCGCGGCGCCCGACCCCGACCGGCCGGGCCTGGGCCGCGAGACCAGGCCGTGGGCGCTGGCCGTCTGCCTGGCCGTCGGCGCCGTCGTCTGGCTCATCCCGACGCCGTCGGGCCTGGAGCCCCACGCCTGGCGCCTGTTCGCGATCTTCCTGGCCACCATCGTGGGGATCATCGCCAAGGCCGCCCCCATGGGGGCGCTGTCGATCATCGCCATGGCCGCCTGCGCCGCCACCGGCGTCCTGGCGCCCGACGGCGACGCCGGGGACCGGATCGCCGCCGCCCTGTCCGGCTTCTCCAACTCGACGATCTGGCTGATCGTCTCGGCCTTCTTCGCCGCCCGCGCCGTCATCGCCTCGGGGCTGGGCGAGCGGCTGGCCTACCTGTTCGTCAGGGTCTTCGGGCGCTCGACCATCGGGCTGGCCTACGGGCTGGGGCTGGCGGACCTGCTCACCTCCCCGGCGATCCCGTCTAACACCGCGCGCTCGGGCTACGTGTACCCGGTCATGATGAGCGTGGCCGGGGCGTTCGGATCCGAGCCGGGCAGGCCGCGGACCCACCGGCGCCTCGGCTCCTACCTGGCGCTGACGACCTACAACCTCAACCTGGCCGTTTCGGTCGTCTTCTTCACCGGCGCCGCCCCCAACGCCATGTCCGCGCGCCTGGCGGCCGAGGCCGGCGTCGACGTCGACTGGCCGGGCTGGCTCCTGGCCGCCGTCGTGCCCGGCCTCCTCGGCGTCATCGCCGTGCCCCTGGTCACCTACGCGCTGAACCGGCCGGAGATCCGCCGCACCCCGGACGCCGCCGCCATGGCCTCGCGCGAGCTCAGGCGGCTCGGGCCGGTGACGGCGCACGAGTGGGTCACGCTCGGGGTCTTCCTCGTCATGATCGCGCTGTGGATGGTCGGCGAGTCCCTCATGAGTCCGACGACGGTCGCCCTGCTGGGGCTCGGCGCCCTGCTGCTGACCGGGGCGCTGACCTGGGAGCAGATGAAGGCCGAGCGCAGCGCCTGGGACACCCTGACCTGGTTCGCCGCCCTGGTCATGATGGGCACTCACCTCAACAAGCTCGGCTTCATCGGGTGGCTGGGCGAGCACGTGGGCGGCATGATGGGCGGCCTGGGGACGATCACCGCCTTCGCGGCGCTGACGGGCGTGTACGCGCTGACCCACTACCTGTTCGCCTCGGGCACGGCCCACACGGCCTCCATGTTCGCCGTCTTCCTCGGCGTGGGGCTGGCGCTGGGGCTGCCCGGGGTGCCGCTGACCGTGATGCTGGGCGCGATCCCGACCCTCATGGGGTGCCTGACCCACTACGGCAACGGGCCGGCGCCCCTGTACTTCGGGTCCGGGTACGTCGAGCTCGGAGCGTGGTGGCGGACCGGGCTCGTCCTGGGCGTCGTCCACATGGCCATCTGGCTGCTGGCGGGCCCGATCTGGTGGAACGTCATCGGGGCGTGGTGAGTGGCGGCCGGGGCCGGGCGGGGGTCCCGACGCCCTCAACGGGCGGTTCGGCTGAGCCGTCGCCGGGGTCGGGGCCGGGCGGGGCTCCCCATTGTTGAGACGCCGCGCTGGCCCGACACTGACCCCATGAGCAGCCAGGCGACGCCGCACCCCGGTAACCCCAACGCCATCGGCAATCCCGTCTACGGCGCCTACAGTTCGGCCGACGACGCCGGCCGGCATCCGGGCGGGCCGGGTACGTCGAGCGGGCCGGGCGGGCCGGGTGCGTCAGCTGGGCCGGGCGGACCGGACGCGTCGAGCGGGCCGGCCGCGCCGCCCCGGCGAGCCTCGCGACTGCGACGGGGGATCTTCAGCCTTCTGGACGGCGCGCATCTAGCGGCGGGGGGCGGGGCCCTCATTCTGATGGTGTGGGGCGCCGCGGAGATGCTGCGCTCACCGCTGGCGGCCCCGATGAGCGAGGGGTGGTGGAGCTTCACGCGACAGTTCCTTCCATCGATCGTGCCATCGATTGCGCTGATGTTCTTTTCTGTGATCCAGGCGCAGCGCTCCTCACCGCGACGCAAGGGTTTCACCATCTGCTTCGCCGCCATTGTTCTTATGACGGTCTCTTTCCTGGTGCTCTTCATCGGCGCGTGGGGTGTTGAGCCGATCGTCGAGTCGGGGGCGAGCATCCCCGGGTGCATCGGCCGGCTGGCGGTCGGGTGGGCCTTCCTGGTTATCGCCGTCATGAGTCACCTGATCCTATACCTCTACCGGCCGGCGGCGCAGCCCCGGGCGGAGTGGGACGGGTTGGCCCCCTGGTCCGTCGCCTCTGCCCCGGGGGGCGACATACCCGTAGATGGGAGACTAGTCAACCCATCTCCGGCGCCCCCGCAGCGAACCGGGCCGACGGCGTCCGCGGGTCGGGTGCGCAACGCGGTGTCGGTGCTCGTCAGCGTCGTGGTGGTCGCCGTGATAGCGGCGACGGTCCCAAACCTCATCAACAATTCCTTCGACCAGTTCATCCGGGTCACGACCGGCGCGGCGGCCGGTTATGACGGTTTTCCAACGGTCGAGAAGATATCGGCTGCGGCCGCCGGCGGAAACCAGTCCGGCGCCGACCCGATATGGACGACCGTCGTCGGCACGAGCAGGGTTCAACAGATCCTCGCCGGTGTGCGCGGCGCCGTCCTCGTCACCGATAACGGCGTCTACGGGCTGGACTCCTCAACGGGGGAGGTCATCTGGACCTTCGCCACAATCGGACTGAATAAGCAGCATTATGGCACCACTCTTGAAAGAGTGAATCTCTATATGGAGAACTCCGCCTTCACCTCGCCCGACGGAGCCTGGTTGGCCTACGCCTTCGACGTCACGCCCCGCAGGTCTATCGGCGGCGGCGGCGACTCGCGAGAGGACGTCACCCGCATTGTGGTCCTGAGTACGGATACGGGGCGGGTCGCTCTTGACACCCAGGTGGCCGGAGCGGTGCCGGCCGTGCAGTTGACCGACTCCAAGACCATTATCAACCGCCGGGTCTACAACACCGTCGGCGGACTCGAACTCTCCCCGCTGGACAGTGAGAAGATTGCGGTCCCGGGGCCCGGAGGGCACTCCTCAGTCATTGTTCGGAATAAACATGAGGACTGGCGCTATCTGCACTCCATGATGACCCTTGAGGTGATACCCGAGGCGAATCTCGATGACGATTATTATTTCAGGAATCGAACCATTAAGGCTCAGGCGATCGCCGGGCAGCCCGTCAATGTGGGCGGCTGGGTCCTCAATCAGACCGACGACAGGACGGTGGAGAACATCGACACCGGCGAGACCGTGCCCCTCACGGGGGAGGACGATCCCGACAACTGGAACGTCGTCGGGATTCAGGCCAGCACCCAGGCCATATCCGTCTGGAGCGTCCAGAACGAAGTCAAGGGTCCGGCCAAGGATTTCGGCCACCCGCTGTCGCTGAACGTCTTCGACACCCGCCGGGGAGAGGTGACAGCCATTGATCCAGCCGGAACCTACCGCGCAATCAAGCAGAACAATGAACCCGCAGCGTACCCCCCGTACTCCGGCGCGGTGGACACCCCCGTCTTCTCGGCGCGCGTGGACACCCGTTATCGTCAAGACTTCTCCGATCGGCTCGTCGTGCAGCAGAACGACGCCGCCCGGCAGGACAACGAGCCCGCCTCAGACGGCAGCGAGCCCGCATGGGTCAGCGTCCGCATGCCCGATTTCCGGATCAGTTCGGACCTCGTGGCACTGTGCCCGGGAGGGGTCATCGTCTCCTACGATTCCATGGGCTCGGACCGCGATGTGGTCACCGCCAGAAAGGCGCCTCAGCAGTAACCGGAGTGAGGGGCTCTCCGGACTCGGCCCATGATGATCGGGGCGGGTTCATATCGAGAACGAATTACTCCGAGGGGCAAGTCCTCCGAGGAGCCCGGGACCGGTCGCCCACGGGGATCCGTGAAGGGCCATGCGACCACCTGCGGTTCGCCGCCTTGAGGCCCGGTCCCGCGCCGCCGATGAGGAGGCCACCGCCTGCGGTCCGCCGCCGGCCCCGGTCCCGCGCCGGGTGGGGCACAATCGGTCTCATGACGGCATCGAGCGGGATCGGCCCGGCCCGGACCCCGGGACTCACGCGCGCGGACGTCGCCATGATCGTCACGCGGGGTCAGGCGTGGAGGGACGCGCTGCACCGGAGCCTGGCCCAGCTCGGCCTGGATTGGCTGGACGCCGACAGCCTCATGGAGGACTACAGCGTCGGCGGCATGGACCTGGACCTGTACTGGCGCGCCCAGCGGGTCATCCGCGAGCACCGCGACATGCGGGACGCGCTCCTGGACGCCGGGCGGATCGCCGACGGCGCGAGCAGACGGGCCCTCATCGAGGCCGCGTCCCGGCGCATCGCGGCGGGCGAGGACCTGTTCGCGGTGCACTGCGGCCTCACCATCGACCTCGCGCGCCGCGGCATGGGCCAGGTCCTCCTGCCGACCGTGTTCGACCCGGCCCTGTGGGAGGCGGTCGACAGCCACGACCCGCAGCGCATCGCCGCGTACCTGACCGATTGCGAGACCCTCTACATCCCCGCCGTGGACGGAGTCGTCGAATGACGCGGCCTCGGGCGGCGGAGGAGAAACCGGCCCTGCGCGCGGCCGATATCGCCGAAGTCCGGCTGTACCACCTGCATCCGCGGGAACACGCCGCATTCAGGCGCACGATCACCGCACGCGCACTAGCCCGCTACGAGGCCCGCCGGGCGGAGATCACGTTCACCAACGCCGTGCTGGAGGGATCCACCTTCACGCTGCCCGAGGTCCGCACCCTGCTCGACGGTCTCACCCCCGAGGGCAAGAAGACCACCGAGGTTCTGGAGGTGTCCAACCTGGCGCGGACTGTAAACCTGCTGCACGACGACGTCGCCGCCGGAACCTTCGCCCTCGATACCGCGCATCTGCGGCGCTACAACGCCGCACTCATGCAGGGGCTGTTGCTGGAGCCGGGCATCGTCCGGGGCACCGGCGGCATCCACGGCGCTCCGGAAGGAATCGCGGTCAACGTCATGGGACGGGTCTTCCACGGCTACAACGACACCACCACCGCACCCGCACTGGCAGTCGCGCACGAACGGTGCTCCCATATCGAGGATGTGGTGGAGCGAGCACTCAACTACGCCGCCCTCATCTCCTACGTGCAGCCCTTCTCCGATGGGAACAAGCGCACCGCGCGCTTCATGGCCGACGGGCTGCTCATGAGCCGCGGCTACGACGCCGTCGAGATCCCGGCAACGTCGCGGTATGAGTACACCCGAGTCCTGGCCGATATGCTCACCCGGGCGGATACCGGACCCTATGTGGACTTCCTCGCGCGCCGGGCCCGTCAAAACGACTGACCACTCATCTGCTCCGAACCGTCGGGCTTCGCAGATGAAGAGGGATTCTACTGAGAACTGAGGCTTTCTCGCCGGAAAGGGTTCTGGGCGGGGTCGACCCTCTCCCTCGCCGAAATGTGCATTTTGCTCTCGAGACGAGCGGTTGGAAGTGCCCGTTCGAGTGCGAAGTGCACATCTCGGCATCGGAGTCGCCCCGGGGATCGGGGAAAGTCAGCATCACGGCTCGCGTAGGCGTCACCCGGTCCGCGTGGTCGCCGTCCGGCCCGCGGACGCCCTCCCCGCAGGGGGCCGCGGAGGCTCCGGTTAAATGAGCCTTTCTCACCAGAAAGATGGGCGCGGAGGACCTGGAGCGCCTCACCCAGGCGGCGGAGGACCTGGCGGATATCGAAGCGGCCCACGCCGCCCGCGCAGAGATCGCCGAGCACGGCACCATCCCCTGGGACGAGGTCAAGGCGGACCTCAGACTCGCATGACCCGCCAGATTGGGTGCAGTTCCGCGGACGCGCGCTGGTTGGGCGAGTTGGGCGGCCGGACGCGGTTGTGTCGTGCTTCGTGCGCGTCGCGGGTTGGTAACAAGTGTTGACAACTGGGTTATGTGGCGAATATAGTTGCCGTGATGGGATTCTTGAAGAGCGCGTGGAAGCACGGCCTCGCACGAGAGGACATCATCATGCTCTGAGCAATCCTGTGACGGTCCATTATTTCGACGGATATGTCATCGTCGTTGGCCCCTCTCGGTCCGGTCATCTGATCGAAGTTGGCGTCAACGATGACGACTTCGTCTTTCATGCCATGTCTGCACGTGAGAAGTTCTTGAGGAGGAAGTAAATATGAAGACGACCGAAGAGATGCTTGACGAGATCGAGAACGCCGACAACGGGGCTGGTCCGGATCCCGTGGCCACAGTCGATGATCCCGCTCTCGCAAAAATTGCGGTCGCGCAGATACGCCTACGTGCCGCCGAGCGCGCACTCGATGAGGCCGTGATGGCCGCACGCGACATCGGCCTGTCGTGGCAGGCGATCGGGGATGTGTTGGGCATGACCCGACAGGGTGCGAACAAGCGCTTCCACGCCGCCTGAGGAGCCGCTCACTCCGCCCGGGCCCGACTCGGCGCCCTCGGGCCTCACGCACGCAGACGTCGTCATGATCGTCACCCGTGGTCAGGCCCGGCGCGACTCGCTGCACCGGGACCTGGCCCAGCTCGGCCTGGAATGCCTGGCACCGACAGCCTCATGGAGGACCGCGGAGCAGGTCCAGATCCGGATCGCAGCCGGGGACCGGGGAGACTCCATCGCCATGACCCGCCGCAGCACTCCGCCAGCCTCGAACGCCGCGCCCCTCCCGCACAGGCGGCCCCATTCACCGCAACCGGTTCAGCCTCCCGCCTCCGGGGCCGCGCCCGGCTGCCGGCCGAGCGCGGCGGCGAGCCCGTTGAAGTAGGGGTACGGCGCCCAGGCCGCACGGTCGCCGATGACGTAGAGGCGCCGCTTCGCCCGGCTCGCGGCGACGTTGACGAGGTTGACGGTCGACGAGGCCCAGGCCTTCGCCCCGGGGGCGCCCGGGTCCCCTCCCAAGACGAGGAACACGACGTCGGCCTCCCTGCCCTGCGCGGTGTGGATCGTGCCGCCGCGCAGCCCCGGGTACCGCTCCGCAAGGGACTCCAACTTGTCGGCCACCACCCGGAACGGCGAGATCGCGATCATCTCCGAGGCGGCGACGCCCCGATCCCCGAGGTCATCGAGCAGGCGGCACAACCGCGCGATCTGATCGTCCTGAAGATGTGTCCCGGGCGTGGTCGCCGGCATGTCGAGCCACTGGCTCGCCGGGATCCTCGGCTCGCCGTCCGGCCCGTCGAAGAGGTCGGGGTGCTCGGGATCGTCCAGACGACGATGGACCGCGCTGACCATCATGCCGTCATAGGCCATCTCGTTGCACAGGCTGAACATCGGGTCGTCGCACCGGCGGTGCACCGTCAGCGGCATGCTCACCCACACCGACTCCTCGCCCTGACGCA
>ERZ773009.3010-NODE-3010-length-10388-cov-6.013452_pt1 | contig 10388 bp, 7 predicted proteins | sample MGYA00580663_ERZ773009 | MGnify/ENA primary metagenome ERZ773009 (study PRJEB29015, sample SAMEA2737969) | human oral metagenome | biome: human oral; feature: human-associated habitat; material: dental | place: China | collected 2026 ...
GCTCGGGCGCCGGGGCCGGCTCAGGCTCAGGTGCTGGCTCAGGTGCCGGCGCGGGCTCGGGCGCCGGGGCGGGCTCGGGCTCGGGGGCTGGCACCGGGCCGGGGGCCGGGGGGACCACGGGGCCGGTGGCCGTGACGGTAATGGGCGCCTGGTCGACCCCCTCCAGCACGGTGGCGGTGGCCGACTCCCCGGTGACGTCAATGGTGTAGGTGCCTGGCGTGTCGGAGACCTTCACCTTCAGGGCCAGGCTCACCGAGCCCGAGGCGGGGGCGGTCAGGTCGGACCAGGTCAGCTTCTGGCCGCTGACCACGGGGTCGGCGGTGGTGGCCCCGGTGGTGGTGCCGGGCACGTAGGAGAAGCCGTCCGGCAGCTCCACGCTCACCTGTGACAGGGCCACCGGTGAGGTGTTGGGGTTGGTGACGGTCACGGTGTAGCCGTTCTGGGCGCCCGCCTCGCTCTGGTCGGCGTCGGCGGTGGCGGCGGTGGACAGGGGGCGGACCCCCTCAGGGGAGAAGACGTTGACGTTGCTCACGTTGACGGAGCCGCCGGCGGGCACCGTGACCGGCCAGGCGATGGCGATGCCGTTGTCGTGGTCGTGGCTGACGGTGGTGTTGTTCAGGGGCTGCCCGGAGGCCACGGCCCGCCAGACGTCGCCGTAGTAGGCCTCGAGGTAGGTCGAGCTGGCGCTGCCCGGGTAGAGGCTGATGTACCGGTTGGGGTTGGGCGAGTTCGGCTTGGCCATGCAGGTGGGGGCGACGCCGTCTAGCACGGTGCCGGTGCCGTAGTCGCTGTCCTGGAGGTAGCAGTCCCCGGCCCGGTAGACGCGCACGTCGGTGGGGGTGGCGCCGGTGGAGCTCAGGGTGACCGACGTGTTGTAGGACTCCCGGCCGGTGACGTAGGTGTCCACCTGGGTCAGGGTCAGGCCGGTGCTCCCCAGGGCCACGGTGGTGGTGACCTTGAAGGGGTCGGCGGCGGTCCCGCTGCCGGTCGGCCCCTCCTGTGACACCGGGGTGTAGGGGATCGTGGTCGAGTCGTTGTCGTGATAGCCCGACGCCGGCGTCTCGGTGGGCCTGTAGAGCTTGCCGTCCGCGAACACGTAGGTGCCGCTGGCGTAGTCGCCGTACCACTGGCTGCGGGAGTCACCGGTGTGGTAGACGCTCGCGTTGAGGGTCCTGCCGATCGCGATACTGGTCAGGGGGCCGGAGGAGGTGATCTCGGCGTGGCCGCCGGGCGGAGGGGAGGCCGGGAGGGTGAGGGCCTGGGCGGTGGTGGCGCTGACCAGGGCCAGGAGCAGTCCCAGGACCAGGGACGTCAGGGCCTGTGCGCGCCAGCGGGCGCCGTGGGCGGGGAGTGACATGGGCATTCCTCGGTGTTCAACAGGTGTACTGGGGAGCCAGGGGATAATCCGGTAGGAGCCGTGAATAACGACCTGGACACGGGCAGGCTAGCAGCTGCTCGTACAGGACGCCATAGGTACGTACTATGAACGCGGGGCCCGTTATAGGTAGTAGCTCACACCGTGCGGTCAGGTATAAGACCAGGTAGAGGCAGGTTTCACGGTTCCCGCAGTCCCGGGCGGGCTCAGGGGTAGGCGCGGGCCCCGCCCGCCAGGCTGAGGAGCTCCCCGGGGTAGCCCGCCTCCCGCAGGGCCTGGACGGCCTGGGCCGAGCGGAGACCGGAGGCGCACACGACCACCGTGGTCCGGCCCGCGTCCAGCTCGCCCGCGTGGTCCACCACCTGCCCCAGGGGGATGTTCCGCGCACCGGGGAACGGGTCCAGGGCCACCTCCACCTCCTCGCGCACGTCCAGCAGCGCCGGGGGCCCAGGGGCCTCTAGCAGCTCCTTTAAGCGCGCGGGCGTCACTAACGCCACCCCGGTACCCGGCGCCGACGTGGCGCCCGTAGAGCCCGCCCGCCGCCCCGGGGCGTCGGTGCAGGAGCCGGCCCCCGGGGCGTCGGCCAGGGTCGTAATACTCGGGTGCTCCCCGCACACCGGGCAGGCCGGGTTGCGCGAGACGGTGAGCTCGCGCACGCTCCCGCCCCAGACGTCGAGCAGCACCAGGCGGCCGATGAGCGGCCGTGCGCCGCCGATAACGAGCTTGAGGGCCTCGGCCGCCTGCATGGAGCCGACGACCCCCGGCAGCACCCCCAGCACCCCGGCCTGGGCGCAGGAGGGCACCGAGCCGGGCGGCGGGGGAGCCGGGTGCAGGCAGCGGTAGCAGGGGCCGCGGGCGGCGTCGAACACCCCGACCTGCCCGTTGAGGCCCAGCACCGCCCCGTGGACCAGCGGCAGCCCCAGCATGACGCAGGCGTCGTTGACCAGGTAGCGGGTGGAGAAGTTGTCCGAGCCGTCAACGACCACGTCCCAGCCCTCCAGCAGCCCCAGGGCGTTGGCGGCCGTGAGGCGCTCGCGGTGGATAACGACCTCCACGTCCGGGTTGAGGGCCCGGACCGCCGCGGCCGCGGAGTCCGCCTTGGGGGCGCCCACCGCGGCGGTGGTGTGGACGACCTGGCGCTGCAGGTTGGACACGTCCACGACGTCGTCGTCCACGACCCCCAGGGTGCCCGTGCCCGCGGCCGCCAGGTACAGGGCCGCCGGGGAGCCCAGGCCCCCGGCGCCTACGAGCAGGACGCGGGCGGCGCGGACGCGCTGCTGGCCGGTCACCCCCACCTGGGGTACCAGGGCGTTGCGACGGTAGCGCTCCAGCTCGGCCCGGGTAAGGGGGCGCAGGCGGTCGTCGGCAATGACCGAGGGCAAGGGCCCGGCGTGTTCCACGAACGCCTCCGCAGGGTCGGTACGGGCTGCTGTCACGGCCGATTGTGCCGCAGACGCCCCGCGGCGCGCAGCCCCGGCCGGCGCGGGGCCTAGCTGGTCAGAGTCCGGTCGTAAAGGCGGCAGGCGCGCAGCCCCGGCTGGCGCGGATCCTGTGGGTACCGGCCCTGGGTACCGGGCCTGGGCGCGGGCCCTGTAGGCGCTGTGGGCGCGGATCCTGTGGGCACCTGACCTGGGCGCCCATGCTATGACCTGTCTAACAAATGCGGGGTCTTGTCGGTACGGGAACGCGCGGACTACCATTTGTTACACATTGTAACTATGTGGTGCGGGTGTTTCTGCCGTAGATCCCGGAAGGAGTTGTGACGTGAGTGCACGGACGCAAGATGAGGGTGCCCACCAGGGGGCGCGCGACGGTTCGCCGCAGCGCAGGCCTGCGTCGATGAGGCTGGGCAGCAGGGACCTGATCACCCTCGGCGTCTACAGCGTGCTGTACGTCGTAGTCATGCTCGTCGCGGGCACGCCCTTCGCGTTCAGCCCGGTGCTGACCTACGCGCTGCCGGTCTCGGCGGCGTTCTTCTGCGCCCCCGTGTACCTCCTGCTGGTGGCCAAGGTCCCCAGGCGCGGGGCGGTCGCGGTCCTCGGCGCGGTAGTCGGCCTGGTGCTGTTCGTCACGGGCATGTTCTGGCTGTGGGCGGTGGCGGCACTGGCGCTGGGCGTCGTCGCCGGGGAGGTCGCCGCGCTCGGGCGCTTTAGGAGCCCGGGGCTGAACACGGTCAGCTACATGGTGTTCGCCCTCGCCCCGCTCGCGAGCTACGTCATGGTCTGGGTCAACCAGGAGTCCTACCGCGCCTACCTCGTCGGGAAGGGCACCGACGCCGCCTACATGGACTCAATGTTCGCCGCGGCGAGCTACTGGCTCCTGGTGGCGATCACCGTGGGTACCCTCCTCGCCGCCTGGCTCGGCACGCTGCTGGGGCGGCGGATGCTCGCCCGCCACCTCACCCGCGCCGGTATCGTCGCCTGAGACCGGCTTCAGTGGGTAAGGACCGGTGGGGCCTGCGCCTCGACCCGCGCACCAAGCTGGTCGTCCTCGTGCTCGTCAACCTCGCGCTGACGATCGCCGTGCGTCCCGGCTACGCCCACGTCCTGGTGGCCGCGGCCGTCCTCCTCGCGGCGGCCTGCGGAAGGCTGAGGACGGCGCTGGTGGCCGCGGTCGCCTACGTCCTCGTCGCGGGCGCGCAGGTGCTCGGGGAGAGGTACCTTCCGCCCGCGGCCCAGCTGTTCGTGGTCACGTTCTTCCAGATCATTGGCAAGGTGTTCCCCGCCGGCATTACCGGGGCGGTCATTATCCAGACCACCCGTGTCAACGAGTTCGTCGCCGCCCTGACGCGCTGGCACGTGCCGCGCGTCCTGGTCACGCCCTTCGCCGTCGTCTTCCGCTACTTCCCGGCCATGCGCGAGCAGGCGCGCAACCTGCGCGATGCCATGGCGGTCCGCGGCCTGAGCCCCACGCCGCTGTCCCTCCTGCGCCATCCCCTCGAGGTCACCACGAGGCTCTACGTCCCCATGCTGGTCAGCGCCACAGTGATCGCCGACGAGATCGCCGACGCCGCGCTGGTGCGGGGCATTGACAACCCCGCTCCCAGGACCTGCCTGGTGGACCTCGCACTCGGCGCGGTCGACGTCGTCGTCATCCTCGTCTTCGTCGGCCTGTGCGCAGGGGGAATGGTCAGATGATCGAGTTCTCGCACGTCTCGTTCCGCTACGCCGCCGCACCCGCCCGGGCCCTGACGGACGTCTCCTTTAGGGTCGGGGCCGGGGAGCTCGTGGTCCTCACCGGCCGCAGCGGCTGCGGCAAGAGCACGCTGACCAGCCTCGTCAACGGCCTCCTGCCCAGGCACGAGGCGGACGAGACCGGCGGGGACGTCACGATCTGCGGCCGCGACGCCTCCTCCATGGAGGGGTACGAGATCGCCCGCCTCGTGGGATCGGTCTTCCAGAACCCCAAGTCGCAGTTCTTCAACCTCGACACCGACAGCGAGATCGCGTTCGGGCTCGAGAACGCCGGGGTCCCCAACCCCGCGCTGCGGGACCGGGTGGAGGAGACCATTGACGAGGTGGGTATCCGGGCGCTCGCGGGCAGGAGCATCTTTAAGATGTCCGGCGGGCAGAAGCAGCAGGTGGCGATCGCCGGGGCCTACGCCCTGGGACCGGAGGCATTCGTGCTGGACGAGCCCTCGGCGAACCTCGACCACCAGGCGACTGTCCATCTGGCGGGACTGCTCCGCAAGCTGAAGTCGCAGGGCAAGGCCCTGCTGGTCTGTGAGCACCGCCTCAGCTACCTCTCCGACCTGGCGGACCGCTACGTCGTGCTCGACGCCGGGGCGGTGGTCGGCGTCTACTGCGCGGACGAGTTCAGGGCGCTGTCCCCGCAACGGCGGCACGCAATGGGGCTGAGGGCCCTCGACCTGGCGGAGGCGACCCGGTGCAGAGCGCGACCCGTCGGGCACCGGGAGGCTCCCCCCGCCATTGAGACGACGGGCCTGACGGTGTCCTTCCGCGACCGCACCGTGCTCAGTAACGTCTCCCTGCGGCTCGCCCCCGGCGAGGTCGTCGGGCTCATCGGGGACAACGGCGCGGGGAAGACCACGCTCCTGCGCGCCCTGTGCGGGCTGCAGAAGGCGGGTGCCGGGGCGTTCGCCCTCCAGGGCAGACCCGTCCGGCAACGGGACCTCAGGGGCAGGGTCTTCCTCGTCATGCAGGACGTGAACGCCCAGCTCTTCGGGGAGACCCTCGCCGAGGAGTGCGCCATAGGACTGCGGCACCCCTCACAGCCGGACATTGACAGGGTCCTGGAGCGCCTCGGCCTGCTGGAGCTGCGCGACCGCCACCCGCTCTCGCTCTCCGGCGGGCAGAAGCAGCGGGCGGCACTCGCCAGCGGCCTGTGCAGCGCCCGGGGCGTCCTCGTGCTCGACGAGCCCACCAGCGGGCTCGACCGCGAGTCCATGGTCGCCATGAGCGACCTGGTCCTTACCGCTGCCGAGGCGGGTACGGCCGTCCTGGTCGTCAGCCACGACGTCGAGTTCCTCGCCCTCGTCTGCACGCGGGTCGAGGAGCTGCGCGGCGGGGAGCTCCGGCCGCCCACGGGGCAGGACCCTCCCGCCCGGCTCAGGGAGTTCTTCGGCAGGGGCGGGGGAGAGGCGACAGACGGACCGGGCCCGGCCGAGGACGCCGAGGCCGTGGACACCGCGCGTGGCAGCAGCCGGCTGCCGACGCAGACTAAGGAGGTACCGTGAGGTTCTGGGATCTGATCGGCCCCGTGCGCGGGCTGGTCGTCAGCGGCATGACGCTGCAGGGGCTGGGCGCCGTCGCCGGCCTGGTCCCGATGGTCGCGAGCGTGCAGCTCTCGACCGCCCTGGTGGACCGGGCGCCGGCGGGCGAGACCTGGCGCTGGCTGTGGGTGGCCCTGGCGGGGATCGCGGTCAGGACGGTGCTCATCGGCACCGGGCTCATGCTGACGCACCTGGCGGACGCCCGCCTGAACCGTGACCTGCGGGTCCGGCTGACCGCCCACCTGGGGCGCGTCCCCATTGGGGAGGCCTCCCGGCGCTCCTCGGGGCGGGTCAAGAAGCTGGTCACCGACGACGTGCACGCGCTGCACACCCTGGTGGCGCACGCGGGCGGCGACATGGTGGTCGGGGTCGTCACCGCGCTCGCCGCGCTCGCCGCGCTCCTCCTGTACAGCTGGCCGCTCGCCCTGGTGGCCCTGCTGCCGCTGGCGGGCTTCCTTACCGTGTTCGGCTCCATGATGGGCAAGGCCGCCACGCAGTTCCGCGACTGGGACGAGGCCAAGGCGCGGGTCAGTAGCGCGACGGTGGAGTTCGCGCACGGGATCGCGGTGGTCAAGACGTTCGGGCAGGCCGGGCGCGCGTCGGCGGACTACCGCCGGGCGGTGGACGACTACGCGGACTTCTTCGGCAGGCTGATGGTGCCCATGGTCGGGGCGTCCTCGCTGGGGCTGGCGATCGTGTCGGCCCCGAGCGTGCTCGCGACCATGGGGCTGCTGGGTCTGCTCCTGCTTCAGCTGGGGTGGGTGGACTTCACCGGGTTCGTGGCGGGCCTGGTGCTCGGGGTCGGGCTGGCTGGCCCGCTCACGCAGATGGACTCCTACGACGTGCGGCTGCGGGCCGCGCGTGAGGCCGCCGCGCGGATCGGGGAGTTCCTGGCCACCCCCGTGCTGCCCGTCCCGGACGCCCCGGCAGTGGCCGAGGGCGGTGAGGTCGTCCTCGACGACGTCGGCTTCGCCTACGACCCGCACGGGCCGGACACCCTGTCCCAGGTGGCCATGAGGATCCCCCAGGGCACGGTGACGGCGCTCGTGGGCCGCTCGGGGGCAGGCAAGTCGACCCTGGCGGCCCTCGTGCCCAGGTTCTGGGACGTGCGCGACGGCGCGGTCCGGGTAGGCGGGCAGGACGTGCGCGACCTGGAGCCCGCGGCCCTGTACCGGAGCGTCGCGTTCGTCTTCCAGGGCACCCGCCTGGTGCCCATGAGCGTGCGCGACAATATCCGCCTCGCCCGGCCCGGTGCAGACGACGACGAGGTCGTGGCCGCGGCCAGGACCGCAGGCATCCACGACCGTATCGCCGCCCTGCCCCGGGGGTACGACTCCGTCGTCGGGGTCGATGCGCTGCTCTCTGGCGGGGAGGCGCAGCGCGTCACCATCGCCCGCGCCCTGCTCGAGGACGCCCCCGTCCTCGTGCTCGACGAGCCCACGTCCTTCGCCGACCCCGAGAACGAGGTCCGTCTCCAGGCGGCGGTCGCGCGCGCGGCCGAGGACAGGACCATACTGGTCATCGCCCACCGGCTGACGTCGGTCACCGCCGCGGACCAGATCGCGGTCATGGAGGCGGGCAGGGTCGTCGAGGTCGGCACCCACGCGGAGCTGCTCGCCCGGGCCGGGGCGTACCGCGGGCTGTGGCAGGCCGGTCACGTCAAGGGGGGCGCAGCATGACCCGCACACTCGTCAACCTCGTGCACGTCGCCCGCGGGAGCGTCCGCCTCCTGCCGTTCCTCGTGCTGGTTACCGCCTTCGCCCTCGCCCAGGGGCTCGCCTTCCTGGCGCTCATCCCGGTCGTGGACGCCGTCGTGCGCGGCGACGTGCACGCGGCGTGGCCCGCGGCGGGAGCCCTGGCAGCGGCCGCGGCCGGGGGCGCGCTGCTGTACTTCCTCCAGGCGCGCACCGGGTACGGCATCAGCCTGGGGCTCATGCACAGCCTGCAGCACCGCATTGGCGACCACGCCTCCGTCCTGCCGCTGGGCTGGTTCGACCACGCCCGCGCCGGGGAGCTGGCCCAGCTCAGCAGCAAGAGCGCCGAGGACGCCGGCTCGGTGACGGCCCACCTCCTGCAGCCGATCGTCTCGGCGGTCCTCACCCCACTGACCGTGGTCGTCAGCCTGCTCTGGTGGGACTGGCGCGTCGCCGCGGCCGGTGCCGCCTTCCTCCCGGTCGCCGCGCTCATCGGGTGGCTCGCCCCCAGGCGGACCGCGCGGCTGGACGCCGTCCTGGACCGGTGCACCGCCGAGGTCAACGAGCAGGTCGTCGACTTCGCGCTGGCCCAGCCCGTCCTGCGGTCGGCCGGGCGCACCGTCGGGAGCTACCCGCCCCTGGACGAGTCCCTCAACCGGCACCACCGGACGTCGGAGAGCATCTTCTGGCGCACCATCCCCGGCGTGCTCATTAGCACGGTCGCCGTGCAGCTCTGGCTCGTGCTCCTGCTGGTCGCCGCGGTCGGCCTCTCCCTGAGCGGCCGCCTCCAGGTCCCGGCGACCGTCGGGCTGCTCGTCGTCTGCGTCAGGTTCGTCGGCCCGCTCGCGGACCTCTCGGAGTACACCACGGCCATGCGCACCGTCGGGGACAGCCTCGAGCGCATCCGCGCCCTCCTGGACACGCCGACGCTGCCCGAGCCAGCCAGCCCCGCCACCGTGGCCAGGACCGGCCTGTCGGTGGAGCTCGACGAGGTCAGCTTCAGCTACGGGGCTAGGGACGTCCTCCACCGGGTGTCGTTCCGGCTGGAGCCGGGGACGTTCACCGCCCTGGTGGGGCCCAGCGGGTCGGGCAAGACGACCGTCCTGCGCCTGGTCGCCAGGTTCTGGGACGCCACCAGCGGCAGCGTGCGCCTAGGCGGGGTGGACGTCCGCCAGCTCGGCTCCGAGCAGGTGATCGAGCGCGTGGCGGTGGTCTTCCAGGACGTCTACCTGTTCGAGGGCTCCATCCTGGACAACGTCCGCGTGGGCCGCCCGGAGGCGAGTGACGAGGAGGTCGCGCAGGCGATCCGCGCCGCCCGCCTCCAGGAGGTCGTGGACCGTCTTCCGGACGGGCTGGACACGCCGGTCGGCGAGGGCGGCGCCCGGCTCTCCGGCGGCGAGAGGCAGCGGGTCTCCATCGCCCGCGCCCTGCTCAAGGACACGCCCGTCGTACTGCTCGACGAGGCCACCGCCGCGGTGGACACCGAGACCGAGGCGGCCCTCGCGGACGCCTTCGCCGCCCTGGCCACGGGCCGCACGGTGATCGCGATCGCTCACCGGCTCGAGACCATTACGGGCGCCGACCGCATCCTCGTCCTCGACGACGGGGTCATTGTCGAGGACGGCGACCACGAGTCCCTGGTGAGGGCGGGAGGGCGCTACGAGTCCTTCTGGCGCGCCAAGGTGGACTCGGCGGGCTGGCGGATCGCCGAGAGCACCGAGGACGCGGATGAGTAGGGTCGGGACATGGTGCACAGACCGACCCCAGAACAACGTCGTCCGGGCCGCCCCAACCTGATCAGTCGGGAGATCATCGCCGACACCGCCATCGGGCTCATCGCCGAGGCCGGTGTTGACGCCCTCACGTTTCAGAGTCTTGCGGCTCGTCTCGGAGTCAAGCATCCGGCGCTGTACCGTCACGTCGATGGTCGCTCCGACCTTCTGCGCGCCGTTGCGGACCGCTTCATGGAGACCACCGAGTGGCCCGAGCCGAAAGGCAGCTGGCAGGACTACCTGCGTGACGTCGCGGCCGCCATTGACGCCGAGTGCGGCCGGTACCCGGGGATGATGGACCTGATCTACAACCAGGTGTGGCCCATGCCCGAGCGCCTCATCCTGGCTGCGATCGAGATGGCCGAGAACCTCGTCGCCCTCGGGTTCCCCCGGCAGCTCGCGCTCGTCGCCGCCGACATGGTGGCCGACTTCGCCGCGGACAGCCGCATCCGGCGCGACCGTATCGCCCGGCACGCCGGGCAGGACGGGTTCACCCCTGTCACGGACCCCGACGGCGCCCACGACCCCGGGCTGCGCGCGGCGTTCTACGACCGCTTCTCGGCCGGCCCCAACGTGTGGTCGGCCGACAAGCTGGAGATTATCCTCGCAGGGATTGAGGCGGAGCTCACAGCGTCCTCGGGGTGACCGCCGGGCGGGTGGCCCTACCGCGCGTCCCCCACGATCCGCCAGGTGGCCGAGCCCGTCTTGGCCCGCCAGAAGGCCTCGTAGCGTCCGCCCGCCCTCACCAGGGACTCGTGGTCGCCGTCCTCGACAATGGCCCCGTCGTCGAGGACGAGGATGCGGTCGGCGCCCGT
>ERZ773009.3013-NODE-3013-length-10383-cov-2.187742_pt1 | contig 10383 bp, 12 predicted proteins | sample MGYA00580663_ERZ773009 | MGnify/ENA primary metagenome ERZ773009 (study PRJEB29015, sample SAMEA2737969) | human oral metagenome | biome: human oral; feature: human-associated habitat; material: dental | place: China | collected 2026 ...
AAGCAACAGCACCCCGCAAGGGGACGGAAACCGAGTTTAATGCAAATTACATGGGGTATCTTGAGCCGGAATTTAAGCAACAGCACCCCGCAAGGGGACGGAAACTAGAGAAGGAAGTCATAGTTATCGGTGCGCTCCTTATTTAAGCAACAGCACCCCGCAAGGGGACGGAAACTTTGGCACGTCTGTCATGGGCTGCAAAATCCGCGACAAATTTAAGCAACAGCACCCCGCAAGGGGACGGAAATGCCCATTTTGACAAGTTCGTAGGAGGGCAATACAATGTTTGCTTACATTACGGAGGAAGGGGCGTACATTCAGAAGCGCGGCGGGAATTTCGTCATCGGCCGCAACAATGAGTGTGTGATGGAGATTCCCGAGGAGGTGCTCGAGTCGCTGACGCTGATCGACAGCGTGCAGGTCTCCTCACAGGCGATGGTGGAGCTGCTGCGGCTCGGTGTTCCGGTCACATGGCTTTCGCGCACGGGATATTTCTTTGGACGGCTCGAATCAACCCGCCATGTGAATGTGTTTCGTCAGGAACGGCAGGTGCTCATGAAGGGCTCGGGGTTCTATCTCCGCATGGGCAGGAAGGTGATCGCAGCAAAGGTGCACAACCAGCTCACGCTGCTGCGCCGCTACAATCGAAATGCGGAAAACGAGGAGGTGCGGCGAGCAATCGATGAGATTCTTGCCCTGCGAAAGCGCATCCCGCTCGCCGAGACGAGTGAGCAGCTGATGGGCTATGAGGGTGCGATTGCTAAAATCTACTTCCGCGCACTTGGTCAGCTCGTGCCGGAGGAGTTCGCTTTTACGGGGCGCAGCAGGCGACCGCCGCTCGATCCGTTCAATGCGATGCTGAGTTTCGGCTATACGCTGCTGATGTACGACATCTATACGGCGGTGAGCAACGAAGGGCTGCACCCGTATTTTGGATTCCTCCACGCGCTGAAGAATAAACATCCGGCTCTTGCGTCCGATCTGATGGAGGAATGGCGTGCGGTGCTTGTGGATGCGATGGTACTCTCACTTGTGAGTCATCATGAGATCAAGCGCGCGCATTTCGCCGCGATGAAGGAGGATGAGCCGGGCATCATCCTGACGCGTGAGGGGCGTGCGATCTTCCTGCGTGCCTACGAGAAGAAGCTGCGGACGGTGAACCGCTATGTGGAGGGAAAACACTCCTATCGCCGTACGCTTGCATATCAGGCGCGTCAATATGCACAGGCACTGCTCGCGAAGAATGAGGAGATGTACGAACCAATCTCGCTGAGGTGACCGCCATGATGGAGTACGAGGAAAATGAGTTTCTGGTGGAGGATGAGCGGCGCTATATTGTTCTCGTGATCTACGATATTACGGACAATCGCCGTCGTGCACGGATGGTGAAATGTCTTGAGCGGTACGGCATTCGTGTGCAAAAATCCGCATTTGAGGCATTCCTGACGGAGAAGAAGTATGATCGCATGGTGGAACTGACGAGTGGGATAATCGACACTGCGACGGACTCGCTGCGGGTCTATCTGCTCGCTAATCATACGTCGGTGCGCTCGTGGGGGATTGGAGACCGACATGTCGAGGATGTTGTTATTTTTTAGAAAAGCCAATCCATCGCGTGTGAGGAGGTGCTCACAACGTGATGGATTGGCTTTTTTGGGGAGGATATTTTTACTTTTGGGCGAATTATTAAACTAGTATAACATTGATAGAGAAGGGAGATGATGCTATGGACGATCTGTGTGAACGGATCGAGCGAGCGGCACTCTTGCATGACATCGGGAAGCTTGTGCAGAGGGCGAATGCAGAGACGGGGACGCACTCTGCGGCAGGGGTGACGTTCCTTGCGCGGTTTGCGGAGGATGCGGACAGGGATATCCTGCGTGCGGTGGGGCATCATCATGCGAAGGAGCTGAAGAGTCTGCGCGCCGATGCGGATGATATCAGCTACATTGTCTATGAGGCGGACAATCTCGCGGCGGCAAGTGACCGGCGTGTGACGGACGAGGGAGCGGGCGGGTTCTCCGCTGCAGCGAATCTGCAGTCGGTCTTTCATCTGTTCGGTGCGGGCGGTGCGACGCAGACGGGGGAGGCGTTCTGTCTTCGGGCACTCGATCCGGAGGGAACGGCAATGCAGTTCCCGCGTCCTGCGGGGGAGATACGTGCGACGGAGGCAGAGTATCAGCGGCTCTATCAGGAGCTGGAGACGAACTTTCGCAGGAAGTCACCGATGCGGATGCAGGTCGGTGAGCTGCTGCGCGTGCTTGAGGGCATTCTCAGCTATGTGCCGTCGAGTACGGCGCGTGCAGAGGCGGCGGATATCTCGCTCTACGATCATGTGCGTCTGACGGCGGCATATGCGGCGGCGATGTATCGGTATTTTGCGGCGCACGGCATCACGGACTACCACAGTTTTGCGGCGGGCAGCGAGGGGCGTGCGCTGCGCGAGACAGCAATGTATCTTCTCGTCTCAGGGGATGTATCGGGGATTCAGCCGTTTATCTACGGGATCCCGTCGAGCGGTGCGATGCGGAGTCTGCGCGGGCGTTCCTTTTATTTGGAGATCCTGCTGGAAAATGTGGTGGATGAGATTCTCGCGGCGTGCGGGATCAGCCGCAGTGCGCTGCTGTATACGGGCGGCGGGCATTTCTATCTGCTGCTGCCGAATACGGATACGGTGACGGAGATTCTCAGCCGTGCGCGTAGTCAGATCAATGCGTGGCTGCTGCGGCATTTCGGTACATCGCTCTATCTGGCTCTTTCGTGGACACCGTGTGCGGCGGATGAGTTTCGTGCGCAGGAGGACGATGTCCACGGGACGCAGGCGGTATTTCGCCGCGTGAGCGATCTCCTCGCACAGGAAAAACTCTGCCGCTACGATGCGAAGCAGCTGGACGATCTTTTCACACCGACAAGTGCGCTGAATCTGCGGCATGATGCGGCGCGTGAGTGTGCGATCTGCCGTACGTCAACGACGGAGCTTCAACCCTATCATGTAGATGAAGCTGTAGAGGTGTGCCCGATGTGCAACGCACTCTATGCGTTTGGAGAGCGTGTTCTCTCATGTGATGTGTTCTGTGTGATGGCGGAGGCGGGGGCGGATGTGCTGCCGCTGCCGGGACTCGGGCGGGAATGCTATCTCACAGCGGAGTCGGTGGAGGGGGTTGAGCGTCTGCCGCAGATGCCGGTACGGCTCTATATCAAGAATAAGGTCTATACCGGGGAACGGCTTGCGACGCATCTCTGGCTCGGCGACTATGCAGCACGGGAGGACGGGCGTGTGCTCGAACTCGCACGTCTGGCAGCACGCAGCGGCGGTGCGGAGGATGCGGCGGGGATTCGTCGTCTGGGCGTGCTGCGTGCGGATGTGGATAATCTCGGCGCGGCGTTCCTTGCAGGATTTCCGCCCGCCTATGCGACATTGACGCGGACGGCGGTGCTCTCGCGGCAGCTTTCTCTCTTTTTCAAATGCTATATCAATGACATCTGTGCAGGGCGGCATGGGATGGAGCAATTCTCTCTCTTTGGCAGGGAAAAGAAAGCGGCACGCGATGTGCATATTGTCTACTCCGGTGGTGACGATCTCTTTTTGATCGGGGCATGGGATGATATCGTGGAGCTGGCGGTCGACCTGCGCCGTGCGTTTCGGCGTTTTACGAGCGGCAAGCTGCATTTCTCGGCGGGGATTGGGTTCTTTAAGGAGAAATGCCCCGTGGCTGAGATGGCACGGCAGACAGGCGCACTCGAGTCGCTTGCGAAGCGTCTGCCGGGCAAGGATGCGGTTGCACTCTTTGGTGCGGCTCACACAGGGCGGACACCGACGGCGGTCTATGGTTGGGATGCGTTTATTGACGGTGTATGCGGGGAGAAGCTGATGTTTCTTCGCACACATTTCGCATTCGATGGCAACGAGCATATAAGTCGTGTGCCGCTCGGAAAGTCGAAGGCCTATCAGCTGCTCGATCTCCTTGACGCGGATGGACGCTCGATCGAGATGGCGCGGTTTGCCTATGTACTTGCACGGATGGAGCGCGGGCTGCGCACGGAGGCACGGGCGGCGTACGCACGCATCCGTACGCAGCTCTATGCGTGGTATCGTGATGAGAACGAGCGGCGGCAGCTGTCGACGGCACTGCAATTCGTTATCTATAGTATCAGAGAGAAGGGGGCTCGGGCAGATGGCTGAGAAAAGCGCGGTGCGCGATATTGCGCGAGAGGCGGAATCGGTTGTTGTCAGATTGGAACGAAATCAAAAAGACCAAATTATTTTAACGACGAGTCAGATCCGTAAATTCTTAGTAGCGGTGAATGCGCTGACGAATAAAATCACGGTATACCGTTCATTGCATGAGGGGGCAATGCAGCTCTCTCCGATACTCGCATCCGAAGTGAAATATCTGAAGGTGAAACTGATCTATCAGGTGGGGAGAGAACAGAAGCAAAAAAGAACAAATCCAATCAAAGACTTTGTTGAGAAGGCTCGCCTGAAGGAGTGGATCGACGGGATCGATACGGACATCCGTGCGTATGAGGAATTCGCGCACTATGTAGAGGCGTTGGTCGCCTATCATAAATACCACGGCGGGAGGGACTGAGATGGAGCAGCAGAGTACACTCAAGGGGAAACTGGACATTCGGGCGCGTCTGCGCCTTGAGACGGGGCTGCACATCGGGGCATCCTCGGACTTTGCCCCGATCGGTGCGGTGGACAGTCCGTTCCTGCGCGATCCGATGACGAAGCGGCCGATCATTCCGGGCAGCTCGCTCAAGGGGAAGCTGCGCACGCTGCTCGCACGCAGTATGACAGAGGGCTATATCCTGAACGCCATATCGGAGGACTGCGCGGAGATCAGCCGCCTGTTCGGCGCGGCGGCAAAGGGGGAGGCGGGCGGCAGAGCGTCCCGTCTGCAGTTCTATGACATTCGTATGAATGCGGCATCTGCAGAGCGGCTCGGTGCGATGGAGCTGGACACCTACATCGGTGAGGTGAAGTGGGAGAATGCGATCGACCGTATCACGGCGGCGGCAAATCCGCGTCAGATCGAGCGCGTGCCGGCAGGGGCGGAGTTCGATTTTCGTCTGGTCTACAATATCGAGCGCGAGGATGAGATGCCGGAGGATATGCGTCTTCTCGGGGAGGGGCTGCGCCTCCTACAGATGGACTATCTCGGTGGGCATGGGTCGCGTGGCTATGGCAGGCTGTCGCTGCGGGAGTTCTCCGTGGAGTATTTCTCTCTGTCTGCGCAGGAGGCGGTCAGCGCGGAGCAGTGCGCTGAGATTGCACAGCTCTTGGAGAAGGGCGGACGATCGTCGTGAGCTATGTGATCTATCCACTCGCGTTTGATACGGCGGTACACTTTGCGGCGGCGGGGCGCGGCGGCAGACTGGATGAGGCAGGTGCGGAGTACGGCGCGGACACGCTCTTTTCCGCACTCTGCGCGGAGCTTGCGGCTGCGGGCGAAATGGATGCGCTCACGCGTCTGCACGAGCGTGTGGCAGCGCGAGAACTCCTTTTTTCGGATCTCCTGCCGTGGCGCGTGGATGCAGCTGGCGAAATGGAGTTCTATGTCCCGCGTCCTGTCCTGCGCATTGAGGGGACGGGCGAGCCGCGTGCGAACTTTGTAGAGACGTGCAGCCGTGCGACGGAGCGCAAGAAGCAGAAGTCGATGAAGTATCTGCGTGCGTCTCAGATGGCGGACTATGTGACTGCGATGCGGACGGGAGCCCACTTTTCGTCTGTGGCGGAGTTCGGTACGGCATCGCTGCGTCAGCGTGTGAACACGCGGGCGGCAGAGCCGCTGCCCTACTATGTGGGACAGTTCGATTTCCATAGGGATGCGGGGCTCTATCTCCTCGCCTCTGTACGCCATGCGGAGGTTGTAGACTTCCTGCGGGATCTGCTTACATGGCTGGGGCTTTCGGGGCTTGGCGGGAAGCGGACGAGCGGGTTCGGGAAATGCCACATGGCGGAGGATGAACTCGTGCTCGATGCGGATGGCATCTATACGGATGATGCGGCACTCTATGCGATGCTCCATGCGGCGGATGCTCCATGGCAGATGACGATTGCACCCGTTGTGCCGACTGTGGAGGATCTGTCGTGTGTGAAGGAGGGGGCGTATCGTCTCCGACGTGCGGGGGGATTCCTCACTGCGCCGAGGCACGCGGCGGAAAAGAAGAACAGCATTCATCTCATTGATGCGGGGTCGTGTCTGCGCACGCGCATCAGCGGCTCGCTTGCGGTGCTCTGTGAGCACGACGGGCATCCCGTATGGCGCTACGGATTCGGGCTCTATCTGGGGGTGACGGCATGAGGGGGCAGATCGTTCGTCAGGAATATGAGCTGACCTGTGTTGCGCCTGTGCATACGGGCTCGGGAGAGAAACGCCGTGCGTTTGAGTACATCTATGACGGCAGGACAAACGAGGTCGCATTTCCCGATGAGTCAAAGTGGATCGCGCTCCTCGCACAGCACGGGCTGATGGATGACTTTGCTCTCGCCATTGAGCGCGGTGCGTTCCGTGAGAAGAGTCTGCGCGAATGGCTGTTGGGGCAGGGGCTGAAGGAGGCCGCACTGCGCACCATCGCCCTGCGGCGGGCGGCGACTCCCTCGCTCGTGACGACGGAGCGGGGGCGTAAGAGCCTTAACGATATTGTCTGTCAGACAACGCTTGCGGACGGTCGCCCCTACATCCCCGGCAGCACGATCAAGGGCGCTCTCCGTACGGGTATCCTCTATGATGCGATTCGTCGCGATCCGCTGCGCTTTCGTCCGCTGTGGGGGCGCATCCGTGCGGAAAAGAGGAACTTGCGGGAACGGAAAAAGGCGTTGGGGCGTATCGTGGCGGAGCTGGAACAGGCAGTGCTGCATACGCTTTCTTTGCCGGGAGTGAAACCCGGCGATGCGGTCAGCAGTGTCCTGCGTGGTCTGCGTGTGAGTGATGCGGTCGGAACGGGCGCGACGGATACGGTCGTCCTGCAAAAGGTGGATGCGACGACGAAGCGCAGCAAGACCGGCGAGAATGAGAGCCGTCTGCCGCTCTTTCGTGAGTGTATTCCGGCGGGGCGGACGCTTCTCCATTACGGCGGATCTTTCGATGCTTGGGATGGCGGGGTTTCCTTCGCTCGAGCTGGTGATCTCGTGTGTGCGTGCCTATACGGCGGATGGTCTGCGGCTGCAGAAACAGACATTCCTGCCCATGAATTCGCGCTTTTATCAGCCGCTGTTCGAGGAGGCGGAGACGGCGGATCTGCTTCTCGGCGGCGGTACGGGATTCCTCGCAAAGACACTGGTCTATGCGCTTGCGGACAATGATGAGGAGGCGCGGGAATTTATCGCTGCCTATCTGGATGATGCATTCACCGAGCGGAAGGGTGGACGCGTTGAGCCGAAGCATCGGCACAGGCAGTTCGACCGCACGCTCTCGCCGCGTACGCTCAAGCGGGCTGTCATGGGACAGGACGACTGGATCATGGGGCTATGCTCCATTCGGAGGGTGGGCAATGCTCAGACAATTTGAAGCGGAGCTGGTTCTCCCTGCAGGAGAACGCGTCTCTCCCACGATGGGATCTGTCCTGCACGGGGCGTTGATGGAGCGTCTGCCTGCCGATGTGGCGGAGTTCCTGCACACGGAGCGTCTGCGCCCCTACAGTCAGTCGGTACGTTATGAGAAAGAATCGGGCAGGGCACTGTGGCGCATCCATACGCTCACGGATGAGCTGGGGCAGATGTTTGCGGCTCTGCTCAGTGCCGGGCAGGAAATCTTTCTGCGACAGAAGGGGTATGCGGTACGCGTGCAAGATTTTCGCTGCGTTGCGGAAACAGACGAGGCAGCGATCGCAGATCTGTACTTTCTGCCGGAGGGCGCACCGCGTGGAGTGGAGATCACGTTTTGCACGACGACAGCGTTCAAGCGGGACGGGCGGTATGTCCTCCTGCCGGAGTTTTATCTCATCATACAGAGCCTCCTTGCACGTTGGTCGATCTTCTGCCCGCACGTGCGTATGGATGAGGATGGCCTTGCACAGCAGCTTGACGCGGTGTGTCAGATCAGTCAGTATGCGCTGCGGACGGCGGGGTTTTCCGTGGACGGACATATGCTGCGCGGGTTTCGCGGAACGCTTTCCATGCGTTTTGCGGGGACTGACAGCATGCGGCGCATCCTCGGAATGCTGATGGAGTTTGCACCCTACGCAGGCATTGGGATCAAGACAGCACTCGGCATGGGCGCGGTGAATGTCGATGTTTGGAGGGCACGATAGGATGGAACGGATTCTCTTTTCGCCGCTCGGGGATACCGATCCCGTGCGCGGCTGCTATGACGGCGCGATGCTGCATATTCTGCGGCATTACCACCCCGCACGCATCGTGCTTTTTTATACGAAGGATATGGCGGAGAAGGAGCACCGCGATCACCGCTATACGCGTGCGATTCACCGCACGGCACCGGACTGTGTGATCGAGGAGATCTTCACGGACATACAGGAGGCACATCTCTATGAGTCCTTCAGTCAGATTCTGCCGCAGGAGGTTCTGCGACTTCGTTCGGAGCATCAGGGGGCGCAGATCCTCCTGAATCTGAGTTCGGGAACACCGCAGATGAAGACTGTCCTCGCGATGCTCGCAGCAGATATGGATGGCTGCGTCGGCATACAGGTCGCCGCACCTGCACGCCGCTCGAATCGTACGAACGAAGCGACGCAGGATGCGGAGGATGTTGCGGCACTGCTTGAGAACAATTTCGATGAGGAGGAGGGGGCGAAGAACCGCTGCGATGCTCCGCCGCTCGGAATCTTCCGCTACTACGCTGAACGCAGCCGTATCCAATCGCTGATTGAGAGCTATGAGTATGCGGCAGCACTCAAGATCGCACGGCGCAGTCCCCTTGTTCCGCATACGGCGGTCACCCTGCTTGCTCATGCGGAAAAGCGGTGTGCGCTCCGCACGGAGGAGGCAAAGGCCATCCTGCGTGAGCATGAGGGCAGGAAACTCTTTTCTCTTTCGGGACGTGCGGAAACTCTGGTGGAGTACTTCCTCATCATGCAGATGGATCAGGAGACGGGACGGCTCTCGAATCTCATGCTGCGCATGATCCCGTTTCTCTATGAGTTTCTGCGCGACTATGTGGAGCAAAATGTTCTTCCACTGCGGGAACTCTCCGAGCGGCGCGGCGGTGTGCCTTATCTCGTGCGGGACAAGCTGGCGGCACGTGCGCCTGCTCTGCTCGCACACCTGGATGCGGAATTCCCACGCGGCTACAGCGAGCAGCCGCTCTCGTTCTACATCCTCCATCATGTGTGCGCGTATGCCGAGGAGCGTGGCTCTGCGCGTGACGCTGCACTGCATACGGAACTGATGGCGGAGCTGACGAAAATCACGCGTGTGCGGGAGCTGCGGAACAGTGTCGCACATGAGATGACGAATGTGACCGAGGAACTGTTCCGGGCGAAGATGGGCATTGGCTCACAGGAGGCACTAAGCTGCTTCTGTCGTATGCTTGCGCTTGTTTATGGGGATATGGTACGCGCGATGCGCAGCACCTATCGTGATCTCAATATATGGATTGGTCAGGCACTTGAAGTTCATGCATAGAACAGGACATACGTACTTTAGCCCATTCCCGTATCGGCGGGAAAACGGATATACCTTATAAAAGCCTCCTACTACAGCGTGGGAGGTTTTTGCGACTTTGCCGGCGGAGACGGCGGGAGATAAGACCATGAAAAAAATAATTTTGCTAATGATCATTGCCATTTCGAGGATGGGCAGCAGCCGACGGAAACGTATTTTCATCGTGAATACGAGCATCGGGACGGCTTGGTCGATATCACAAATCAGGCGGACGACATCACGATGTCGTATAATATTTTTGAACGACATAATAAAGCAATCTTGATCGGAAGCAGCGACGCAAAAACAGCGGACGATGGCAAACTGAATGTGACGCTGCATCATAACTATTTTCATAATTTGGTTCAGCGTGCACCGAGAGTGAGATTTGGCAAGGTTCACGTGTATAATAATTACTACCAAACGGACGATGAAAACGGCGCATACCGTTATGCGTATTCGTTGGGCGTCGGAAAAAACTCGAAAATATATGCCGAAAATAATGTCGCGGATATAGACGGCAGGACGTATCAAGATTTTGTCAAAGTATTTGGCGGCACGGAGTTTACCGCGGTCAATAATATCTTCAACGACGAGAAAATCGATACATTTAACGAGCATTTATCCACGGTCATGTGGACGCCCGAGCGATCGATGCAAATTGACGATGTGAATGAGGTGAAGTCAAAAGTTTTACAGCAAGCAGGCGTGCTAAAAAATGAAGATTAAGGAATCACTGATAAAATGAAGTCCGTCAGATTGGCGTAGATTTTTTC
>ERZ773009.3014-NODE-3014-length-10382-cov-59.685194_pt1 | contig 10382 bp, 7 predicted proteins | sample MGYA00580663_ERZ773009 | MGnify/ENA primary metagenome ERZ773009 (study PRJEB29015, sample SAMEA2737969) | human oral metagenome | biome: human oral; feature: human-associated habitat; material: dental | place: China | collected 2026 ...
TCCGCGTACACGAAGGACGCGGCGCGGACGAAAACCTCAACGCCGGCGGCATGGTATTCGTCCCGCTGTCCAATAGCATCCCCACCGGCAGCGGCGACAACTCCCAAGAAGCCCCCGAAGCCTGTAAACGCGTATTCGAACAATGGGACTCGCTCGGCATGCCGCGCTCTGAAAAAGATTGCGATGTGGACAACGAACACAACCGCCTCTACGTTTACGGCGTAATGGCTCGCCTGTCGCTGCTTGCCGCCGCGCTTGAATTGGAACAAACCGCTCCGTAAAGGGTTACTTAAAATAGTAAAAGGTCGTCTGAAAGCCATAGTTTAGGTTTTCAGACGACCTTTTTCATGACGTTTGTAGGAAATTCAATTATTATCCCCACCTGATTTCAAAACTAATAATAAAAAGGGAAACAGTTTTGCTGAAATATTATGGATTGCCGTTTTGGGCAGTCGGCGTCATTGCCTCGTTCGCTTTGCCGTCCGTACCGCATTGGGCTGTGTGGCTGGCGGCAGCATTGGTTTTGCTGGCGGCTTCGCGGCGGTTTGCGATGGCGGGAATGATGCTGTGCGTCCTGCTCGGCGCGGCTTACGGCGTGTTTCGGACGGAAGCGGCTTTGTCGGCGCAATGGCCGCTGAACGGGGCTTCGGAGTCGGTGTTGACGGTTGAAGTCGCGGATATGCCGCGCGGCGACGGGCGGCGGGTGCAGTTTGCGGCGAAGGCGTGGACGGAGGACGGGCGGCAGTTTGATTTATTGCTGTCGGATTATCAGAAACGCGATTGGGCGGTAGGCAGCCGCTGGAAAGTGTCGGCAAGGCTCAAGCCGGTTATCGGCGAAGTGAACCTGCGCGGGCTGAACCGCGAGGCTTGGGCGTTGGCAAACGGTTTGGATGGCGCGGGTACGCTGGGCAAAGGCAGGAGCTTGGTTCGCGAGGGCGGCGGTGTCGGCTTGGCGGTGTGGCGCGATGCGGTCAGCCGCCGTTGGCAGGCTGTCGGGGCGGACAGTCCGGATTTTTCGGACGGTATCGGTCTGATGCGGGCTTTGAGCATAGGCGAACAATCGGCGTTGAGGCCCGAACTGTGGCAGGCATTCCGACCTTTGGGTTTGACGCACTTGGTCAGTATTTCGGGGCTGCACGTTACGATGGTGGCGGTGTTGGCGGGTTGGCTGGTCAAACTGATTTTCAGACGACTGCCTTGGATACCGGCTAAACCGCGCATATGGATTTTGGCGGGTGGCGCGGCAGGGGCTTTGTTTTATGCGCTGCTGGCGGGCTTTTCCGTACCGACGCAGCGCAGCGTTTTGATGTTGGCGGCGTTTGCCTGGGCTTGGTGGCGCGGCAGTCTGTCTTCAGGCTGGACGGCGTGGTGGCAGGCTTTGGCGGTGGTGTTGCTGCTTGATCCGTTGGCGGTTTTGGGCGTCGGCACTTGGCTGTCGTTCGGCTTGGTTGCCGCCTTGATTTGGGCTTCGGCAGGTCGTCTGAAAGAACGCGGCTGGCGTTTGGCTGTACGCGGACAATGGGCGGCGACGGTTTTGTCAGTGGTACTGCTGGGCTATATTTTTGCGTCGTTGCCCATCATCAGCCCTTTGGTCAATGCGGCGATGATTCCTTGGTTTTCTTGGGTATTGACGCCTTTGGCGCTGCTGGGGTCGGTGTTGCCGTTCGCACCTTTGCAATGGGCGGCGGCAGGTTTGGCAGAATACACTTTGCGCGGCTTGGTTTGGCTGGCGGAGGTGTCGCCCGAATTTGCCGTAGCCGCCGCGCCTGTGCCGCTGTTGGTTTTGGCTTTTGCGGCGGCTTTGCTGTGGCTGTTGCCGCGCGGACTGGGTCTGCGGCCTTGGGCGTGTTTGGTGTTGGCTGGATTTGTGTTTTACCGCCCCGACCGCTTGGACGACGGGTTGGCGCGGATTACGGTGATGGATGCGGGACAGGGTTTGTCGGTGTTGGTACAAACGCGCAGCCGCAACCTGCTGTTTGACACAGGGACGGCGCAGGCGGCGCAAACAGGCATCGTGCCAAGCCTGAACGCCATGGGCGTGCGCCGTTTGGACAAGCTGATTCTGTCGCATCACGACAGCGACCACGACGGCGGGTTGGATGCCGTTTCCGATATTGAAATCGGCGAAACGCTGGCGGGACAGCCTGAGTTTTATCCGACCGCAAAATTTTGCGCCGAAGCGCAATGGCAATGGGACGGCGTGGATTTCGAGTTATTGAGGTCGTCTGAAAACCCGGTCGGTGAAGACAATGACCGAAGCTGCGTCTTGCGCGTCGTTTCCGACGGACAGGCATTGCTGGTTACGGGCGATTTGGGCGTCAAAGGCGAAGCGGGGCTGGTAGAACGCTACGGCAGCTCGCTGTACAGCCAGGTTTTGATATTGGGACACCACGGCAGCAATACGGCTTCATCCGGCGGTTTCCTGAACACGGTCTCCCCCAAATACGCCGTTGCCTCCAGCGGCTACGCCAATGCTTACAAACACCCCACTCCCGCTGTCCAAAACCGAGTCCGCGCACACGGCGCGACTTTGCTGCGGACGGATTTGTCGGGGGCATTGGTATTTGAGCTGGGCGGCGATGAAGTCTTTAAAGGTCGTCTGAAAAAGGATAAGTTTTATTGGCAGAAAAAGCCGTTTGAGTAAAGCGGTTTGCTGTATGAACAAAGCCGTCTTTCAGACGGTTTTTTATTTCTGCATAATGGGTAGGCATTCGGTAAATCTTATTGATTTTATGATATAATTTCGCCTTTTTTATTGACGGCAAGGGACTTTTGCAACGTGAACTGGATGAACAATCTGTTTTTGCTCGGCGGGGCGTTATTGTTTTTAAGCGTGGTTTCGACCACTTTGTCGGCAAGGCTGGGGATGCCGCTTTTGTTGGTGTTTCTGACGGTTGGAATGTTGGCGGGTGAGGACGGTATCGGGCGCATCGATTTTGACAATTTCGTTTTGGCCAACGTCATCAGCCAGCTTGCGTTAGCCGTCATTTTGCTTGATGGCGGGTTGCGGACCCAGCTTTCAAGTTTCCGAATTGCATTGAAGCCTTCTGCGGTATTGGCGACATGGGGCGTGTTTGCCACTGTGTTGCCTTTGGGCTTGTTCGCCACGTTTTATAGTGGATTAACTTTAAACCAGTACGGCGTTACCTCGCCTTGTCGTACTATCTGTACTGTCTGCGGCTTCGTCGTCTTGTCCTGATTTAAATTTAATCCACTATATTTGGGTTTGGATTGGAAATTCGGCGTACTGATGGCGGCGATTGTCGGCTCAACCGATGCGGGGGCCGTGTTCAGCCTGCTGCGCCACAGCGGCGTGCGCCTGAATGACAGGGTACAGGCGACTTTGGAAATCGAATCCGGTGCGAACGATCCGATGGCGATTTTTTTAGTTACCGCCCTGATTACCATGATTACCAACCCCGAACAATCAGGTGTGTTGGCGTTTTTATGGATGCTGCTGTTCCAAATCGGCTTCGGCCTGCTGATGGGGTGGGCGGGCGGAATGGTGTTGGCGAAACTCGTACGTCGTCTGAACCTTGCGGAAGGATTGTACGCGCTGATGATTGTGTCAGGCGGCCTGTGGGTATTCGCATTTACCAATACGATCGGTGGCAGCGGCTTCTTGGCGGTTTATCTGGCGGGGATTATCGTCGGCAACCAGCATACCCGCGCAACCGAACACGTTTGGCGCGTGATGGACGGCCTGGCGTGGCTGGCGCAGGCGACTTTGTTCGTCGTGCTGGGTTTGTTGGTAACGCCCAGCAGCGTTTGGGAAAAAAGCGTCGAGGCCTTGGTTATTGCCGTATTCCTCATGCTGGTTGCCCGCCCGCTTGCCGTTTTCAGCGGCTTGTGGAAATTCGGATACAGTGTGCGTGAAAAAGCCTACATCAGTTGGCTCGGGTTGCGCGGCGCAGTACCGATTTCTTTGGCGATGATGCCTTTAGTCATGGGTGTGCCGAATTCTGAACTGTTGTTCGATGTCGCCTTTGCCGTCGTCGTACTTTCCCTACTGATTCAAGGAACGACGATACCCATCATGGCGCACCTGCTTAAGGTCGCCATGCCGCCCAAACCCGAGCCGGAAGGAATGCACGACATTTGGCTGTCGGAACGCGAAGCCGTGGCTTTGTTTTCTTTCAAGGTAACGAAGGAATCTGAGGCGGAAGGCAAGCATCCCGATGCCGTCGCCCCCATTTCGGAGTCGTTTGACTTGCGCTGTTTCGCGCTGATACGTGACGGGCGGAAAATCGAAATGCAGAATGATACGGTTTTGAGGGAAGGCGATACGGCTTGGTATATCCTGCCTGACAGCCAAGTGGACAAAATGGCGAAATACTTCAGTGAAACCGGGCAGAATGTGCGCGAAAATTTTGATTTCTTCGGCGAATTTGCCGTCGACCCGTATGTCAATACCGGCGATTTGGCAGCGGCGTACGGGTTGAAGCTGGAAGACGGCGAAGCCGGTATGAGCCTGCTCGAATGGTTTCAATCCAGAGGAGGCAGCGCGCAGCCCGTCGAGGGTGACCGCATTGTCGTTGACGGGTTTTCATTGACGGTTAAAGAAATCGATCAGAACGGTGTCGTGAAGAGTATGGGGTTGAAAGTACCGCGTCGGGAAAGCTAGGCTATGTCGTGATTTCTACATAAAAAACCAAACGACGACAGATTTTCTGTATATTGGTTCTTGCAATATTTATTGCGGTGATGGTACGGTCTTATGTTTGGGAACTATAGTGGATTAACTTTAAATCAGGACAAGGCGACGAAGCCGCAGACAGTACAGATAGTACGGAACCGATTCACTTGGTGCTTCAGCACCTTAGAGAATCGTTCTCTTTGAGCTAAGGCGAGGCAACGCCGTACTAGTTTAAAGTTAATCCACTATACCAAGCCGTACTCCACTACCTGCACATACGCAGCCAACAGCGTACCGCAGACCACTACGGCATCTCACGAACCCACCTGCGACGTTGGATAACCGTCTATCAAGAAGGCGGTATCGGCGCACTCGAACATCCCTAATCCAAAACCATGACCCGCCACCGCAAAAACCCCTTCATCGCCGACAAGCCCGATCACGAAAAAACACAGGCAGAGCTTATCGAAGAACTGTGCTATATGCGCGCAGAGGTTGCCTACCTAAAGGAAAATTAAAAACCCTCAGCAAAAGCAGACTGCAAAGGACAAAGCCAAACCGTCCAAACACTGAGGGCGCAACACCCGCTCAAATACCTGCTGCACATCGCAAACCTGCCCAAAAGCAGCTTTTACTACCACCACCAAGACCGACCCGACCCCGACGAAGCCGACAAAGCCCTTATCGCTGAAATCTACGAACGGCATAAAGGACGCTACGGGCAAAGGCGCATTGCCGCAGCATTGGGTTGGAACCGCAAAAAAGCGGCGCGGTTGATGAAGCAGTTGGAACTGAAAGCCCTCATACGGGCGAAAAAAGCCTACCGCCATCCCGCCATGGGCGAGATAAAGGAACGATGCTGCATTCCGACCAAGGCGTGCTGTACCGTGCGGTGGGATATAGGGAATTACTTGCCCGACATTCCATGGTTCAAAGCATGTCGCGTAAGGCGAACTGTTGGGATAATGCGCCGATGGAGAGCTTCTTTGCGGTATTGAAGACGGAGTGTTTCTACCGTGCAGAGGAATTGACGGTGGACGGATTGATGAAACAGATAGACGATTATATAGACTACTACAACCGGGAGCGTTGCAGTTTGAAATTGAAAAAGCTGAGTCCTGTCGCGTACAGAACCCAGCTTGCACAGAGTGCCTGAATAGACTTTTATCGGATGTCCAAGATTTGGGGGCAGTTCAAACCGGATTTGGGTGTTCAGACGACCTCTGGTTTTTTTAAACCGACTTAACCTTGTAAAGAAGCGCGATTTTCCAAAACTTGGTCAATCAAACCGTATTCTTTGGCTTCTTCGGCAGACATAAAGTTGTCGCGGTCGGTGTCGCGCTCCAAATCTGCCAAGTCGCGGCCGCAGTGTTTCGCCATCAGGCGGTTGAGTTTCTCTTTGATTTTCAACAGCTCGCGGGCATGGATTTCAATGTCGGATGCTTGACCGCCCAAACCGCCGCTGATTAAAGGCTGGTGAATCATGATACGGCTGTTGGGCAGGGCGAAACGTTTGCCTTTTTCGCCTGCCGAGAGCAGGAATGCGCCCATGCTTGCCGCTTGTCCCAAGCACAAGGTGGAGACATTGGGCTTGATGAAATTCATGGTGTCGTAAATCGACATGCCTGCCGTTACCGAGCCGCCGGGGGAGTTGATGTAGAAGAAAATATCTTTGTCCGGATTTTCACTTTCCAAAAACAACAGCTGGGCAACCACCAAATTGGCGGACTCGTCGGTTACCGGGCCGATCAAAAATACGATGCGCTCTTTCAAAAGGCGCGAGTAAATATCAAATGCACGCTCGCCGCGGCCGCTTTGTTCGATAACGGTAGGAACGAGGTAATTATTGAAATCGAAGGACATTTTTGTCTCCTGTCAATGTTGAGAAAGCACCAAAGGGGGGCTTTGGTGCTTTCAAGTTGCCTGTTTCAGACGACCTTTTGAAGATGATTAGGCTTGTGCGCCCATCACTTCGTCAAAAGACAAAGCTTTTTCGGTTACTTTGGCTTTGCCCAAAACGAAATCAACGACGTTGCTTTCTACTGCCAAAGAAGTCGGACCTTGCAGGCGGGAAGGCTCTGCGTAGTACCAGTCGATCACTTCTTGAGGATCTTCGTAGCTTTCTGCGAAGTTGGCAACAACGGCTTTGATTTGCTCTTCAGTCGGTTCCAGTTTGTTTTCTTCAACCAGTTTGGCCAAAATCAGACCCAAAGATACGCGGCGTTCGGCTTGCTCTTTGAACATATCCAAAGGCAGATCCAAGTTGGCAGCGTCAGCCATGCCTTGGTTGACGAAGTTTTGTTTCATTTCGTTTGCCAAGCGGGCGGCTTCTTCATTTACCAAAGCAACAGGCGCTTTCAGCTCTACGGCTTTGAGCAGCGCGTTCATTACAGATTCTTTGGTTTGTTCGTTTACGCGGCGCTCAACTTCGCGGCCTACGTTTTTCTTCACTTCTTCGCGCATTTTGGCAACGTCGCCGTCAGCGATACCCAATGCTTTGGCGAAGTCGGCATCAACTTCGGGCAGGGTGGGTTCGGATACGTTGTTCAATGTGATGGTGAAGACAGCGGATTTACCGGCAACGTCTTTACCGTGGTAGTCTTCAGGGAAGTTGACGGTAACGTCTTTGCTTTCGCCTGCCTTCATACCGACTACGCCGGCTTCAAATTCAGGCAACATTTGACCTGCGCCCAATACGAAGGCGTAGTTTTTGGATGCGCCGCCGGCGAAAGGTTCGCCGTCGATTTTGCCTTCGAAATCGATGATGACGCGGTCGCCGTTTTGGGCTTCGCGTTCAACATGGTTGAAGCGGGTACGTTGTTTGCGCAGGATTTCTACGGTTTGGTCCACTTCGGCATCGCCGACGGAAGCGGTTACTTTTTCGACTTCTTGTGCAGACAAATCGCCGATTACGACTTCAGGGAACACTTCGAAAATCGCAGCGATTTTCAGGGATTCTTTATCGTCTTGTTCTTCAACGCCTTCGAAACGTGGATAGCCGGCAACTTTCAATTCTTGGGCAACGGCAACATCGTAGAAGCGGCGTTGGACCATTTCATTGATGACATCATTTTGAGCGCTTGCACCGTACATTTGGGCAATCATTTTTAAAGGTGCTTTACCCGGACGGAAACCGTCGATTTTTGCACGGCGTTGGGTTTGTTTCAGTTTTTTATCGGTTTCTGCGTTGATTTCGGACCAAGGCAGAGACAACACTACTTTGCGTTCCAGATTTTCTAAAGTTTCAACAGTTACGCTCATCGTAAGACCTTAATTTGTTGTGTTAAATAAAAAATGGGAATCCTTTTGCCAATGATGACTGCAAAAGCGGCTCCGACCCATCGGGGCTTTTATCGTCCGTTGCTTGCAAAAGGCAGGAAAATTAGCTGGCTAGTATATCACAATGTTTGATTGACTGGATAATATAGTGAAATCATTGCAAAACGGTTGCCACATCTGTCCGCTCCGGCTTGGAAAAAGTAGTTGGATGGGAGATAGATGGCGGCATTCCGATAAACTTATGCGGAGCTACAAAGGTCGTCTGAAAGTCGGAAGAGAGTATTCAGACGACCTTTTGAAGTTTGAGGATGTTAATTGGGCAAGTATGGCATAGGATTGACGGCTTTGCCGTTCAGACGGACTTCGAAATGCAGCTTTACGCTGTCGGTGTCTGTGCTGCCCATCGTTGCAATCTGCTGGCCGGCTGCGACCTGTTGGTCTTTTTGTACCAGTAAGGCATCATTATGTGCATAAGCTGTAATCGCATAATCATTGTGGCTAATTAAAATCAGTTTGCCGTAACCCCGTACTTCTTCTCCGACATACAATACTTTCCCCGCAGCTGCGGATTTTACAGGTTTTCCGGGTGTGCCTGCTATATCGATGCCTTTATTGGTTGTTCCGTTGTATTGCTTGATAACGGAGTTGCGTCCGTTTTCAACAGGCCATTGTAAGTTCAGGCGGTTGATCGGTGCGACGGCCTGAGTTGCTTGCTTTGATTGGGAAATAGGGCGCGTATTGCGTCGGACGCGTAAGACTTGACCTACTTCGATTTTAGAGGTGTCTTGCAGGTTGTTCCAAGATGCCAATGTATGGATGCTTTGGCCGTGGCGTTTGGCAATTTGGGATAGTGTGTCGCCGGACTTAACTCTGTAATATCCGTCCGGGACTCTGCTTGTCGGTGAACCGCTTCCGGCGCAGGCAGCCAAAAAAAGTGCCAGGCAGAAAGGGCTTAGTCGTTTGAAGGTCGTCTGAAAAATAGGAATGTTGTTCATCATATGTCTATTTAATAAAAATCAGTGAATGAATTGTCTTCAGATGCTTTATTTGGGTGAAGGTTCATCGGCTTTTGAGATGTTTTATGAATGCCAAATGGCCGCAGAATTTTATCTTTTTGATTAGAAGCATATTTTACTCAGCGTAAAATAAAGTCAAATTATATCTGCCGTTAGATGGCTAAAACAAATCCCCCGTCCGCTTTAGGGATGGGGGATTTTTAGATTTTATAAAAAATCTTATTTATTCAACTCATTAGCCAAATACAGCCAAGTTTCGATGACGGTATCTGGATTCAGGGAAACGCTTTCGATGCCTTCTTGAACCAGCCATTTGGCGAAGTCCGGATGGTCTGACGGGCCTTGACCGCAGATACCGACGTATTTGTTTTGTTTGCGGCAGGCAGAGATTGCCAAATGCAGCATCACTTTGACGGCAGGGTTGCGTTCGTCAAACGATTCGGACACCAAGCCGCTGTCGCGGTCGAGGCCAAGGGTCAGTTGGGTCATGTCGTTGGAGCCGATGGAGAAGCCGTCGAAGTATTGCAGGAATTGTTCTGCCAATACCGCGTTGCTCGGCAGTTCGCACATCATGATCAGGCGCAGGCCGTTTTTGCCGCGTTCCAAACCGTTTTCTTTCAAGGCTTTGACGACGGCTTCGGCTTCGCCCAACGTGCGGACGAACGGAATCATGATTTCGACGTTGGTCAGACCCATTTCGTCTCGGACGCGTTTAAGGGCTTTGCATTCGAGCGCGAAGCAGTCTTTGAAGCTTTCGGCAACGTAACGCGCCGCACCGCGGAAGCCTAGCATCGGGTTTTCTTCGTGCGGTTCGTAAATGCTGCCGCCGACCAAGTTGGCGTATTCGTTGGATTTGAAGTCGGACATACGGACGATGGTTTTACGCGGATAAACCGATGCGGCCAATGTTGCCACGCCTTCGGCGATTTTATCGACGTAGAAGTCGACAGGGGAGGCGTAGCCGGCGATGCGGCGGGTAATTTCCGCTTTTAATTCATCGTCTTGTTTGTCAAATTCCAACAAGGCTTTCGGGTGGATGCCGATTTGGCGATTGATGATGAATTCCATGCGTGCCAAGCCGATGCCTTCGCTCGGCAGGTTGGCGAAGCTGAATGCCAGTTCGGGGTTGCCGACATTCATCATCACTTTAACCGGCGCTTTGGGCATATTGTCCAAGGCAACGTCGGTAATTTGTACGTCCAGCAGGCCGGAATAGATGAAGCCCGTATCGCCTTCGGCACAGGATACGGTAACTTCTTGACCGTTACTCAGCAATTCGGTCGCATTGCCGCAGCCGACTACGGCAGGAATACCCAGTTCGCGCGCGATGATGGCGGCGTGGCAGGTGCGGCCGCCGCGGTTGGTGACGATGGCAGAAGCGCGTTTCATTACCGGCTCCCAATCCGGGTCGGTCATGTCGGTAACGAGTACGTCGCCTGCTTCAACGGAAT
>ERZ773009.3015-NODE-3015-length-10379-cov-8.540585_pt1 | contig 10379 bp, 9 predicted proteins | sample MGYA00580663_ERZ773009 | MGnify/ENA primary metagenome ERZ773009 (study PRJEB29015, sample SAMEA2737969) | human oral metagenome | biome: human oral; feature: human-associated habitat; material: dental | place: China | collected 2026 ...
TTCCATGCCATGGAAGCGCGCTACCAACTGCGCCATAGCCCCGTTCGGGCGTCGCTCGCGTGCGGCGACGCGGATAACTGTATGAAGTTCGGACCCGTCAGGGCAAATCCGCACCACGTGCGCTACCTCACCTGCTCAGCCCAGGATTCTGCCCAGCGGACTGGAGTCCACCGGTGGTCCGGCATTCCACGTCACCACCGCCCAGCCCGGAGGCCGTTTGTTGGTCCGCAGGAGTGCGTAGCAGCAGTTGCTCATGCCACGCAGGCCGAACCACTGCTGGGCGTCCATCCCCAGCAGGTAGGTGGCCCCCAGGTTGGTAGCCGCTCCGTGGGAGACGGCCACGATGATGTCGTCCTTCTGGGAACCTGCGACGATGGCCTTGAGCGCCTCCCCCACTCTCTCGGCGGTTTGGCGGCGCCCCTCGATCCGGAACTGGGGGAGGTCTCCCCCGGCCCGCCAGGTGGCGTAGTGCTCCGGCCACTGCTTCTTGATGTCAGCGGCCTTGAGGCCCTCCCAGTCCCCGAAGGACTTCTCCGCCAGACCCTCATCGATCTCGACGCTCAGTCCGGTCAGCGACGCCAGCGCCTCGGCCGTGTCCCGCGCCCGAATCAGCGGGGAGGAGACGATGCGAGTGGGCCCCAGGGCCGCGATGTCCTCGGCGGCACGCCGAGCCTGGTCACGACCGGTCTCATTAAGAGGGACGTCAACCTGGCCCTGAATACGCCCTTGACTGTTGTAGTCGGTCTGACCGTGGCGCCACAGAATGAGATCCGTCATGACGCGGTGGTCTCCCGACCGCCGAGGGAATCACCGTCCTGGCTGCCCTCATGCGCCAGGTCCGCCGGCAGCTCGATGGCGGGGCAGTCCTTCCACAGGCGTTCGAGCGAGTAGAACTCCCGGTCCTCGTTCTGCAGGACGTGAACGACGACGTCGCCGTAGTCCACCAGGACCCAGTGGGCGTCGGCGAAGCCCTCCCGGGTACGACGCTTGGCCCCGGATCGGTGCATGGCCTCATCGACCGCATCGACGATGGCGTGGACGTGGCGGTCGTTCGCCCCGGAGGCCAGCAGGAAGACGTCGGTGAGTCCCAGTCGCTCGGAGACGTCGATGGCGGCGAGGTGCTCAGCCTTCTTATCGGCCGCCGCGCGAGCGGCAGCGATCGCCAGGCCGGTGGCGTGTTCAGTGGCGGACACGGATCTCCTTCGGGAGGGTCAGTCGGACATCATGCGGCAGCGGCGACTGTACCGTGCCCACCTCCGTCAGACGAGCTGACGGATCCACTCCCCCGCACCGATGCTGGCTGCCATGGCGCTCGTACCACCGCCGAGCTTGCCGTTGGAGATCAGCAGTGCCAGGACAACAGCGATGATAATCAGCAGCAGGACGATGATGAGCGCGGCCATGAGGATCTTGCCGGTGCGCGAGGAGGCGCCGGGCTGCTCCATCGGCAGGACGTGATCCGGGGTGGGAACCCTTCCGGTCACCTCGTTGACGGGAGCCAGGTAAGGCTCCTCAGGGACCTCGGCAGCCGGGGCCGCCACGGAGTCCCACTCGGAGGCCCCCATCGGACCATTGCCGTTCTCGACCTCGTCGCTGTAGAAGGCGTAGGGGCTGACGGCCTCGCCGGAGACGGCTGCGGTCTCTGCCGTCCCGTCGACGATCGCCTCCTGGAAGCTACCCGCCTGAGGGGGCTGATGCAGCGACCTCCACTGCGGGGCCCCGGGCGCACCGAACTCGGAGTCCTGTGCCCCCTGAGTCGAGGGTGCCGACGTCGACACCACCATGGTCTGCGCCTCAATGTCGACCTCGACCTCGGCGTCGTCCTGCACCATCGGTTCCTCGATGGAGGGGGCGCCGTAGACGTCCTGCACGTCGGCGGCCTCCTGGGCGGACGGCGAGCTGTCCACGGGCTGGACCGAGCTGAGCTCTCCCGTGGAGGCGTTCACGGTGCGCACACCCTGAGCAGCGGCCGGAATCCGCACGATGGGTCGGCGCACCGAGCCGGCGGAGGACGCCGAGCCGGCGCTGACCCCGCTGCGGGAGGGCTCGGCGCTCCGCGTGGCACCAGCCTGCCCGTAGGCGGCGACGTCGGCCGCGCCGGGGGCGGTTGCGGAGACGGCGGGAACAGCGGAGGCGGCGCTCACGGCCTCGACCGCCGAGGAGGACTGTGAGGAGGCGCCCCCGTCGTCCTGGGCCACCGGCTCGAGACCCTCCCGGTAGTCGTAGGGGCTGGTGGCGGGCTCCTCGGTCTCAGCGTCACCGCTCACCTCGACGGCGCCCTGAGACTCATTGTCCTGTGGGCTCTCCGGTTCGTCCGCCTCGGAGACGGAGCCACCTTCAAGACGGTCCTTGAGTGAGAAGCGGGTGGGGACCGGCGCCGGCTCGGAACTGGCGTTCGCGGCCCAGTGAGCGTCGTAGTCGAGGGTGGCCACCGGCAGGTCGACGGCCTCCATCAGGCCCGTCTCGATCTCGGAGATCGCCACGGCCTCGGCCGCCGACAGCGAGCGCCAGCTCGGAGCAGAGGCGGCCGACCCCTCGGGGACGGACATGCTCAGGGGCGGGTTCTGCCCGCCCTGCTCGAGATAGTCACCCCCGTCCAGGGCGGTGGGCTCGGCCGGCTCCCCCGGCCCGGACTCGGCCTCGTCACCGGAGGTGGCGGACGGACGGGAGGTGACCGACGAGGGATCGGCAAGAGGATCCTGGAGCGCCTGCGCCTGCTCAGGGGTGATCTCGCCCGCCTCGACGGCAGCCCTGAGCGCCTTGGCCTCCTCGCGCAGACGCCGCATCTCACGCCGGGTCAGGAGCGGCTGCTGACCGGTCAGGATCGCCTCGCGCTCCGCGGCGCGCTCCGCCTGCCGGATTGCACGACGACTACCGCGTGGAGCGTGCTCATCTGGCGTCGGCTCCTCGGACGTGGGGGCATTGACGCCGGTCTGCTCAGTGCTCACCGTCGTTCTCCTTCCTCAGGGACTGCTCGCGGGCCACTCTCGCCGTCATCGACGTCGCCGACGCCGGCCGCAAGGCCATACGATAGAGCCCGTACTTGCGTATGTACTGCACGACACCGTCAGGGACCAGGTACCACACCGGAGACCCCTCCCCGACCCGCTGGCGGCAGTCAGTCGACGAGATCGCCATGGCCGGCACCTCGACCAGCGAGATCCGGTCACGGGGAACCCCGGAGTCACTGAGGACGTGCCCGGGACGCGTCACCCCCACCAGATGAGCCAGGTCGAAGATCTCCTCACTGTCCTTCCAGGTGAGGATCTGCGCCAGCGCGTCGGCTCCAGTGATGAAGTACAGCTCCGCGCCCGGGTACTCGGCCGCGATGTCATGCAGGGTGTCGATCGTGTAGGTCGTCCCACCCCGGTCGATATCGACCCGGGAGACCGTGAACCTCGGGTTTGAGGCCGTGGCGATCACCGTCATGAGGTACCGGTGCTCAGCCGGGGAGACCTTGCGCTCCTTCTTGAAGGGCTGGGCCCAGGTGGGCACGAAGATGACCTCGTCGAGAGCGAAGACGTTCTGCACCTCACTGGCTGCGACCAGGTGCCCATGGTGGATCGGATCAAAGGTTCCACCCATGATGCCGATGCGAAGCGGACGAGCAGACAGGGTCACGCGCTGCGCCTCGCTTCTCTCCTGGGGGACACGTTTGGTACTCCTCAACCGGCTTGGACAACTGCAGTTGGCGAACATACTGCCACGGCCTGCCCCCATTGTGGGTCTCCGCAACGCCATAAGCGAGTTATCAGCCAAGGGCGCAGAGACGCGAGGCGGCATTCGGGCTGCTGTCAGGCTACTTCCAGTCGGCCAGTGCGCGCCCCGCCGCCCCCAGCGCCGGCGCGGTCGCCCCGAGCCGGGCCGCCACCAGTCGCGGTGCCGGCAGGTCGCCCACGAGATCCGCCACCCGGCCTCGCAGAGGCTCCAGGAATGCAGCCTCGTCCGCCCGCATCAGCTCGGAGTTGACGACGACGTCGAGGGGGCCGAGCAGGCCCACACCCTGAGCGATGAGCTCAGCCAGGCAGTCCAGGCCGGTGTCCCAGACGCGGCGTGCCTCCCGGTCCCCCGAGGCGATCGCGCCCAGGAGGGACTCCAGCCCCGTGGCGCACTGGGCGAATGACTCATCGGAAGCGTCCTCACAGCCGCCCGGCTCCGGCGCGGCGGAGCCGGAGCCGAGGGAGCCGGCAGAGTCATCGAGCATGCCGGCGGTGTGCCGCCTGACCATTGCGCACACGGAGGCGACATCCTCCAGGCGGGCCCGCTCCCCGCTCCAGTCCGGATCGGGAACCAGGATCCGACCGACCTGACCGGCCCAGCCCTCACCGAGCACCGGGGCTCCGCCCAGCAGGACGGCGGAGGAGATCCGCTCGCCGACCGCCAGATAGAGGCAGTTCCTCCCGGCCGCGCCCCACTGGCTCTCGGCCCAGGCGCCGCAACCGGCATCCTGATAGAGCCTCACCTCAAGGCCTCCGGAGAGTCCGGGTGACCCGGAGGCCTGAGACGACAGCGACCGTCTCACCAGACTCGCCAACGGGGCGTCCTGCAGCCCAAGAGTCTCGCTGCGGCGCACACGCCCCTCGTTCTCGTCGACGACACCGGGCACACTGACCCCGACGACGAGGGCCGCTGCCCCGGACACCTCACCACTGAGGTCATCGGCGAGGCCCGCGCACAAGGACTGGATCGCGCTCCCGATCTCCTGGGCCAGCCGGTCGGCGTCTGCGCGGCACTGCCTGGGAACCGGCCGCTCCACGGAGGAGATGACACTCCCCCGGCCATCAGCGACAACCGCGGAAACGGCGTCGGCACTGACATCGACCCCTATGGCGACGACGCCCTCCCCACGGCGGAGGGGCTCGGCAAGGTCAGCGGGACAACCCATATCTTCTCTGTTCTCGGAGGCGGGATGGCGAGCCCACGGGGCCACCACTCCACACAATGACGTGATTGATGTCGACGACAGTAGCAAGGTTTACATCGCGATGTGTCGCCCTCAGGAGGCAACTGGGGACATCCCTGAACTATGCTGACGTCGGTACACCGACTACCTGCCGCACGGTCACTAGAATACGGCAAGTGGTTGATGCACAAATCAACCGTGCATCCCCTCCCAGCCCATCCCCTCTCCGTCCCGCACCACCCCCTTTGACCCCCAGGAGGATCGAGATGTCTCGGCATGATCGCCATTCGGCCATCCTCGACATCGTCATGGACGAGGGCAGCGTCCATATCGACGACATCATCACGCGGCTGGGGGTCTCAGCGGCCACCGCGCGACGCGACCTCGACCACCTGGCGGACCAGCAGCTGGTCAGCCGCACCCGTGGCGGAGCCATCGCCAACCCCACCTCCACCGAGCCGCCTCTGCGCTACCGCACCTCCAAGATGGCCGATGAGAAGACCCGTATCGCCAAGGCGGCGGCCGCTCTGGTGCACCCGGGCGACTCCATCGGTCTCAACGGCGGCACCACGACCACTGAGGTGGCGCGCGAGATCGCGCTCCTGCCGGCGCTGACCGATCCGGAGGTGCCGGTCACCCTGGTCACCAATGCCGTCAACATCGCCAACGAGATGGCCGTGCGCCAGTGCGTGCGCGTCGTCGTCACCGGAGGGATCGCACGAGCCCGGTCCTTCGAGCTCACCGGCCCTCTGGCCTCTCTCATCCTTCCCTCGATCAGTGTGGGCACGCTCTTCCTGGGAGTCGAGGGTCTCGATGAGCGAGGCGCCTACGCCCAGCACGACGGGGAGGCGGCCATCAACGCCGCACTGGTCGAGGCCGCCGAGCACGTCGTCATCGTGTGTGACAGCTCCAAGCTCGGCAGGACGGCCTTCGCCCTCATCTGCCCCACCTCCGGGATCGACACGGTCATCACCGACGACGGCGCCTGCGCCGACCAGGTCGAGGCCCTGCGGCGAGCCGGAGTCCAGGTGCAACTGGTCTAGCATCCGACAAACCTGAGAGCTTTCTCATCCGCCCCTAATCGTCATCTTCTTCTGGCCGGTCAGGATCGTTTCAGAACGATCCAGAACCGACACCGGGAGAAGAGAGACGATCATGACGAGCGCTCCCCTACGCGTGGCCCTCTACAGCCACGATGCCAAGGGGTTGGGACACCTTCGCCGCAACCTCGCTCTGGCCCACCACCTGGCCCGAGCACTGCCGGGGCTCACCGGCCGTGACGTCACCGGCCTGGTCATCACCGGTCTGGCCCCGGGCCAGGAGTACCGCCTCCCCGACGGCTTCGACTGGCTGGTGCTGCCGGGGATCAAGAAGTCCGAAGGCATCTACCAGCCCCAGCGCCTGCGCATCACCCACGAGGACCTGGGCGAGGTCCGTAGCGCTCTGCTGAACGGCGTCCTGAGCACCTTCGCCCCGGATCTGCTCATCATCGACCGACACGCCTACGGGGTGCACCAGGAGCTGCGCGAGCCCCTGACTCACCTGCGCCGCACTCACCCCACCGCGCGCGTGGTGCTCGGTCTGCGCGAGGTCCTGGACACCCCCGCAACCGTGCAGCGCGAATGGGATGAGCTCGGCGAGGCCGACACGCTGCGCCGGCTCATCGACGAGGTCTGGGTCTACGGGGACTCCTCGGTCCATGACCTGAGCGCCACCGGCGAGGCCCCGCCTGCGCTGGAGGAGCGGATGCACTACACCGGTTACCTCGCCCACGGTCGCGACATCGCCGAGCCCAGGGACGGTTCCGAGGCCTCACCCGCTCTGGCCGGTAACGCCCTGGACCCCGAGCCCTTCATCCTGACGACCGCCGGTGGCGGCTGCGACGGCATCAACCTGCTGCGTGCCGCCGCGCAGGTACGCGTCCCTGACGGCTACCGGCATGTCGTGGTCACCGGCCCCCAGCTCGACGCCGCCCTGTTCCACCAGGTCGCTCAGGCGGCCGGTCCCCGCACCGTGGTACGCCGGTCCTGGCCCGGCATGAGCCGCCACATCCAGCAGGCCGCTGCGGTCATCGCGATGGCCGGCTACAACACGGTCACCGAGATCCTCGCCTCCGAGACCCCGGCCCTCCTCGTCCCGCGCGAGACGCCTCGCCTGGAGCAGTTCATCCGGGCCTCCGGCCTGAAGAAGGCGGGCGCAGTCGACCTCCTGAGAGTCACGGATCTGAGTACCGCAGCGCTGGAGGACCGACTCTCCGAGCTGCTGGGCGACCGGGAGGCCGCCCGTCGCCAGCTGACGGGGCGACGTCGTCTGCGTCTGGACGGCCTGGCCACGGTCCCCCTGCTGGCCGCCGAGCTCATGGACCACCGACATGACGCGCCCACCACGAGCCCGACCTACCTCACCAGCCACGCCACCAACCTCACCAGGATGGAGATCCCCGCATGAATCCCCCACTCGACACCCACCAGCCCCACCAGGGCGCCCCCCGTATCGGATACGTCCTCAAGGTCTACCCCCGCTTCTCGGAGACCTTCATCGTCACCGAGATCCTGGCCCGCGAGGCCCAGGGCGAGGACCTGAGCATCTATGCGCTGCGTCCCACCACGGATGCCCGTTTCCATCCCGAGATCGCCCGGGTCGCCGCCCGCGTCAACTGGGTGGGCCGACCGAACCGGGCCATCGACCTGTGGAGCCAGCTCACCGAGGGCCTGACCCGCCAGGAGGACCGCGAGCGCTTCGCCGCCATCATGCCGGTCCTGGCCGAGCTGCCCGGTGACGTGGTGGCCCAGGGCGTGGAGCTGGCGCGTCAGGCACGCCGGGACTCCATCACCCACCTGCACGCGCACTTCGCGTCCCTGGCGGGGCGGGTGGCGTGGATCGCCTCGGCCCTCACCGGCATCCCCTACACCGTGACCACCCATGCCAAGGACATCTTCCACGAGTCGGTGGACCCGGTGTGGCTGCGCCGGATCTGCGCCGATGCCCAGCGGGTCATCGCCATCAGCCGTTACAACGAGGACTACCTGGGAACTGTGCTGGCGGGCACGGGGGCCACGGTGTCGCTGCGTTACAACGCCCTGGAGCTGGATCGCTTCTCCTACCGTGCCCCGCAGCCGGTGTCCGCCACGAGGGCAGAGCCGCTGCGGGTGTGCGCCGTGGGTCGTCTGGTGCCCAAGAAGGGCTTCGCCGATCTGGTCGAGGCGGTGAGGATCCTGGTGAGCTCGGGGATCGATGTCGAGGTGGAGCTGGCCGGTGACGGCGATGAGCGTGAGCGCCTGACCGAGCAGATCGAGCGCCTGGGACTGGCCGACAGGATCCGTCTGCTGGGTCCGCTCACGCAGGCGGAGGTGCGCGAGCTGCTGGCGCGCTCGGACGTGTTCGCGGCGCCGTGCATCGAGGCGGCCGACGGCAATATCGACGGTCTGCCCACGGTGGTCCTGGAGGCGATGGCCTGCGGGACGCCGGTGGTGGCCACGGCGGTGTCGGGACTTCCGGAGGTGGTTCACGACGGCGTCACCGGGATTCTTCTTCCCCCGGGTGACCCGGCCTCGCTGGCCGTGGCCCTGCGCGGGATCGCACAGGGCGAGGTGGACATCGTCGCGCTGTCGCGCGGTGCGCGGGCACTGATTGAGGAGCAGTTCGACTCTCGGGCCCAGGCCGCGGTGCTGGCCGCCTGGCAGTCGGGTCCCGTCCCGGCTTCCGGCGTGCGCCTGGCCGAGCAGGAAGGAGCCGCCTGATGCGCATCGCCTACATCTGCTGCGACCCGGGCATCCCGGTGTTCGGGACCAAGGGCGCCTCGGTGCACATTCAGGAGGTCGTTCGCGAGCTGCGGGCCGCCGGCCACGAGGTGGTGCTCTACGCCCTGCGCTCAGGCGAGCACGTGCCCGCCGACCTGGCCGATCTCGAGCTGCACCTGGAGGCGGTCGCCGACGTCGCCCCCGCTGAGCGGGAGCAGGCGCAGGTGCGTGCCGCCCAGAGGATTGCCTCGCGGGTCATCGCCGACGGCGCTGACCTGGTTTACGAGCGCTACTCCCTGTTCTCCACGGCTCTGGCCGACATCACGGCGGCCACCGAGGTGCCGGGGGTCCTGGAGGTCAACGCTCCACTGATTGACGAGCAGCGTCGTCACCGCTCGCTGGTGGACGCCTCCGGCGCTGAGCAGGCGCTGCGCCGTCAGGTCGGGGCGGCTCAGGTCACGGTGTGCGTCTCGGACCCGGTGGCCGACTGGGTTCGCCGTCGCACCGCCGATATGCCGGACGCGGAGGCTGTTGCCGCCAGGGTCCACACGGTTCCCAACGGTGTGAGCGTGCGCCGCATCCAGCCTCAGCCGGCGGACCCCGAGCGGGTGGTCGTCACCTTCGTGGGGACGCTCAAGCCCTGGCACGGGGTGGCCGACCTCATCACGGCGGCGGCCCTGGCGCGTCAGCGGTGGAGCCTGCGGATCATCGGCGACGGACCCGAGATGGAGACGCTCCGTGCGCAGGCCGAGCGCCTGGGGGTGGAGGCGGACTTCCGTGGGGCGGTCGCCCCTGAGGAGATTCCCACTCACATGGCGGGTTCGGCGATCGGGGTGGCTCCCTATCCGGATCTGGGGGGTCTGGAGCAGCAGTACTTCTCCCCCATGAAGGTCCTGGAGTACCTGGCCGCGGGGCTGGCGGTCGTGGCCTCCGACGTCGGTCAGATCCCCCAGCTGCTTGAGGAGGGATCGCAGCGCCACGGCGTGCTCGTGGCGCCCTCGGACCCCACGGCGCTGGCCGCGGCCCTGGATGATCTGGCGGCCTCCCCCCAGCGGCGGGCCCGGATGGGGCGTCATGGTCGTCTTCTGGCTGAGGAGCGTCACTCCTGGAATCGGGTCGTCACCCGGATCCTGGGGCTGGCCGGCGTCGCTGAGGGTGGTGTGCGGTAATGGCTCCGCTTCCTCGTCGTCACGGGCGCAGTCGAATGCGCCACTCCCCCATGCGACAGACCCTGCGGCTGGTGGGCCCTGATGCCGCCCCGCAGTGGCGCCTCATGGCCGGCGGCACCGCGGTGCTTCTGGCGGAGGTGGTCTTCCGGGTGCTGGAGCCCTGGCCGCTGAAGGTCACCATCGACTCACTGGTGGCGGCGCTGGGCCGCCACACGGGCAGCGCCCCCGCCACGGTCTCCTCCCTGGTGGGGCTCGGTATCGCCCTGCTGGCGATCGTGGCCGGGCGGGCGGTGTGCAACTACCTGGCCACCGTGGCCTTCGCCCTGGTGGGCTCGCGCACCGCGGCCTCCCTGCGCAGCCGGGCCTTCCACCACGTCCAGGGCCTGTCCCAGCAGTTCCATGCCCGCAACCGCAGCGCGGACACGGTTCAGCGGCTCATCGCCGACGTCAACCGCATGCAGGAGGTGGCTGTCACCGCCGGCCTGCCGATGGCCGCCAACACCTTGACCCTGCTGGTCATGGTCGTGGTCATGGTGTTCCTGGACCCGCTGCTGGCCATGATCGTGG
>ERZ773009.3018-NODE-3018-length-10373-cov-44.607094_pt1 | contig 10373 bp, 15 predicted proteins | sample MGYA00580663_ERZ773009 | MGnify/ENA primary metagenome ERZ773009 (study PRJEB29015, sample SAMEA2737969) | human oral metagenome | biome: human oral; feature: human-associated habitat; material: dental | place: China | collected 2026 ...
CCTCGACATCACCGACACCCGCGCCAAACTGGGTATCTACTCGCAAAGCGGTTTGTTGTCGCTGGGCGAAGGTTCGGTATTGCCGCAGTTGGGTAATAAGAAATAAGGTTTGCTCTTTCATCATTAGCAACTTAAGGGGTCGTCTGAAAAGATGATCCCTTATGTTAAAGGGAATCCTATGAAAGAATACAAAGTCGTCATTTATCAGGAAAACCAGTTGTCCAGTCTGGTTTTCGGCGCAGCCAAAGTCAATCCCGTCAAATTCAGTGCGTTTCTCAACAGCCAAACCTCTGAAGGCTGGCGTGTCGTAACCATGGAAAAAGACCAACGCCGTATGCTCTTATTTTTCAGACGTGAAGCCTACGTCGTCATTTTGGAGCGGGAACGTGTTTAAGCTCGGCGTTTATGCTTGTCTGGGGCTATTCGTCGGCTGGGTATTGCTGCTGATTTTGCAGCTTTGGTTTTCTTTTATCGAAGCAGAATTGTTCATCAAAATCACCCTGACCATGGCGGGGCTGTTTGTCATCATCCTCGCTGCCTTGCTGGTGTGCAGTCAGTATTTTTCTGAAAAGAAAATGAAAGACGACGGGTTTATCAACTGATGCGGCTCCCGACAAAACCTGCATCCAAACCATAATAGGTCGTCTGAAAATCCGTTTTCAGACGACCTTACCATTTCCTCAAATCATTTGAAATCATGAAATTCTTCACACACTTTTATCTTGAAAACCATATGTATTTCAACGACTACTTGAAATACATATGGTTTTCGCCGCGCTCGTCGTCCTACTGCTCGCCGTATCGCAATACCTGCGCCACCGCATGGACACCAAATACCGCGACCTGAGCATCATTGCCCTGCTTCTGCTCATCCTCATCAGCGGCATTCAATATCTCTCATACAGCGAACGCCAAAACTTCGCTGCCGACACCTCGCGCATGGTCGGGTTTCTCAATGCTTTGATTGAAAACCAAAAAGTGGAAAACCCGACATCAGTGTCAACAGCACGCACCTATACAACGGCATGATCGTCGGCATCAAAAACCAATACTACGAAGTCCATTTCAATCAAGACTTCTCCGCCTACACCCTGACTCCCACCAATCTGGTCAACAACAACATCGAACTTATCGACAAAGAATAACAGGACACACTCATGGAAGCATACTCCCTCCTTGCCTTCAAACTCCTCATGGGCATTTTAGGTTTGGTTTTTCAAATCAACCTTTTAGGTAAAGGCAACCTTGCCCCCACCTCCGCCATGGACCAAGTGCAAAACTTCGTTCTCGGCGGCATCATCGGCGGCGTGATTTACAGTGACAGCGTCGGGCTTTTACAGTTTTTCCTCGTGATGGTTTTGTGGACGCTTTTGGTATTGAGCCTCAAGTTCATCAAAAACAACAACCGTTGGGTCAAATCCATCATTGACGGGAAGTCCGTCTGGGTCATCGTCAACGGCGAAATCCAAACCGAAGAATGTATGAAAAACGGCATCAGCGCACACGACCTGATGTTTAAGCTCCGTGCTGCCGGCATCTACGAAATTGCTGCCGTCAAACGCGCCGTCATGGAACAAAACGGTCAGCTCACCGTCATCCAATACGGCGACGAAAGCCTGCGTTACCCCCTGATTACCGACGGGCAAATCGACCACGACATCTTGGAAATCATCAAACGCGACGACGAGTGGCTGAAACAGGAACTTGAGCGCCTCCATCTTGATGTCTCGAAAGTCTATATCGGCGAATACATCGACGGGAAATTGGTGGCACACCCTTATCCTTGATGGTGAAAATGAAGGTTGTGTTTGGATAGGTTTTCGCAATAAACCTACCGTTAATCCAATGCTCGAATAGAGTCAAAAGAAAAAAGGTCGTCTGAAAACTGAATTTCAGACGACCTTTGTGTTTCTGCGTCCTGCGTTAGAACGATTTGACCAGCGACAGACCGACTTCGTTTTGCTTGTAGCTGTACAGCCAGTCGGTGTTGCCTTTGACGCGGCGGTGTTTGTAGCTGAGGACGGGCTTCATGCCGGCGAATTTCCAGCGGTCCGCGCCTATGCTGAGGCGGTAGGTTTGTTCTTTGTCGCGGCGGCGTTGTTCGAGGACGGCGTTTTCTTCGCGGTGGCTGCGGATGCCGAAGGTGGCGGAGGCGGAGGCGTCGAAACCGGCTTCAAATATTTTTGCGGCACCCAGCCGTGCGGAGATTTGGCGGTAGCTGTCCACATGATCTTTGGCTTTGCGCTGCTGCCAGTCTATGCCGCCGTAGAGCATGAGGTCGTTGCGCGGGAAATAGGACAGGGTGTTGTAAACGGAGAAGAGGCTGCCGTCGAGCAGGCGGGTTTTGTCGGAATAGGAGAGGTGTTTCCACTCGGCTTCGGTGTTCCACGTCCAGTTGCCTTTGTCGAGGTTCCACTCGCTGCGCACGCCGTAGGCGCGGTTGAGGGTTTTGCCGCCGCTGCCGTTCCATTCGACGAGCGGGGCGAGGGCGAAGGTGTGGCGGTGGTTTTCAAACTGATAGCCTGCGCTGAGGTTGAGCGTGTGTTCGTTGAAGTCTTTATGGTCGCGGTAGAAGCGGCCGTAGCCGAGCGCGCGGGCGGCGATGCCGTGGTGTCCTTTAATCTGCCAGCGGCGGACGGCGGCGGCTTCGTATTTGATGCCGTTGGCGGAAATGGGTTTGTCGCCTGAAAATTCTTCCCAGCATTCGCCGGCGATTTCGGTTTTGCACCAAACTTTGCCGCTGCCTTCGTTGATGTTGCTGTTGTGGACGGCGCCGACGGAAAGGCTGCCCTGCCAACTTCGACGTTGGTTCAAGGCATCTTGGAAATGGGCGATGTTTTCTTTGACGGCTTCGGGCAAGTCTTCGTTTTGAAGGTGTGCAAATTCAGAAGAGGCTTCGCGGTTCAGACGGCCTTCAAAAAGCAGGCGTGCGTAATCAAGCCGTCCGCGTATGAAGTCGGGATGGCGTTGCAGCAGGGTTTCGTATTCTTGTTTAGCGGCTTTCCACCTGCCTTCGCCTCTAGCCAACGAGGCGCGGGCAAACGAAGCGATATCGGGATCGTATTCGGTTTGCTGTGTATAACGTTCAAGCAGCGGGCGTACGGTTTGCCAGTCGCTGTGGTTGACGGCGTTGAACAGGGCTTCGCCTTGGTCGGCTTCGGGATCGGCTTCGGCTGTCTGCCCGATGTTTTCGGAGGGAATGTCGAGGCGGTATTCGCGCACTTTTTGTTCCTGTTCCTGCATTGTTTGGCGGGTGTCCTGCCACAGGCGTTGCGCGGTACGGTCGTCTGAAAAGTCAGAACGGGGTGCGGCAAGGACGGGGGCGGCGAGAAAGAGGATAAGGCAGGCAGACGGTTTGTACATGGTGTCGGCTTTCCGGTCGGCGGGTTTCAGACGACCTTGAGAAGGTTGGCGGGCTGGTGTTTAAAAAAGCCTGCGTGAAGCAGGCTTTATTTTACTTAACTACGGATTTTAGCGTTTCACACCGCCGAATGCCGTATCCAAGTTGCGGTCGGTTTTAAACTTGGCAACACCGGCCAGCGCGCTTGCGTTGTGACCGAAGAAGTGGCCTTCGGTTTTACCGAAGTGGCCGTTGGCGCGGGCGTAGCCTTCAAACGATGCGCTGGACGGTTTGATGCGTGAATGAATGTCCATCTGTACAGCGTTGTTTTTCATAGAACCTGCCAAGACGCGTTGACCGAAGTCTGCGCGCAAAGTACCGACCATCGGGTTGTTGCCGGTGTAGTTGTTGATACCTTTGACGGCGTAGTTGGCTACACCGGATACCGGCATAGAGGTAGCGCGTTTGTCGCCAGAGTAGAAAACACCGCGGTTGGTGCCTTTGGCGTATTCTTTACCGACCCACTCGCCGTAATACACTTCAGAGCCGCCGCTCTTGATGGTGTTGAACGCATAGCGGCCGAGGTTTTGACGGGTGTATGCGTCGTTAACCTGTACGGTTTTCACGCCGTTGCGGTCTACATTGCCGGGCATGCGGTTGACGTTGGTGTAGTGCACGCCTGAACGGTAGGCAGCGTGTTTCATCACTTTTTCGCCTTCGGCTTCAGATGCGGGTTTGCCCCATTTTTTGCCGTATTTGTGGTTTTGGTAACCGTAATCAAATGGATTGTAGGCATTGTTGGCGGCAAATACGCCTGCGCTGAACAAAACAGCCAAAACAGCAGCGGTGGTTTTTTGCAGATTCAGTTTCATGATACGCTCCTTAGGGGAAAAACGATGGTGGGGAAAATGATGTTCCGTCCGTGTCAGTGTGAGCAGACTATCGTTATGTGAGGAGACTTGTTTTTCTTTTTCTGAACATCATTCTAGAGGGGGAGTGTTAGAGGAGAATTAGCGGATGTTTTGGAGAACGTTGGAATGAGATAAGAATAGGATAAGAATGTTTGTTTTTAGTTAAGAAGCATAGTAAACACGGTTGGCGTTGCCGCACGCCGCAATTTAATCAGTCCTTATTGAGATGTTTTGGTGATGGATTAATTGAAATGATTCATAAAGAAGGGGAAAGGTCGTCTGAACATTTCTTTCGGCAGAACCCGCAGAACTTGTTTCAGACGACCTTGAAAAATGAGAAATAATTCTAGGAAGTGGGCAAAAAAATAACCGCCTGAGGCGGTTTGTTTTGGTGGCAGAGGCTCTATCACAATCTATACATATCAATATGATTTTAAATATATAATTTTTGATAGAAATTCAAAACACCAACAAAACCACCAACATTTTAACTATGTTGCACTTCAGCAGCAGCTAATATTGCAAATTATCCAATTTTCTTTGAATTATTCCAAGTTTTTCAGCCATCATCTCATCGGCCTGCCGCTCTGCTTCATGCCATCGCTGATAAAGCTGCTTATAGGTTTTATGGTGCATTCCTTTGGGGCGGTAGGGTATGCCTATGTTTAATGGGTCTATCTTGCCCAACAGCCGCTTTGCTTTGTCTAGCGCGTTGTAAGCAGCGGGCTGCCTTGTGCTGGGGTAATTCAGGTTTTTACAGTAGCGGCAGGAAAATACTTTGCAGCCATACAGTACGCCGACACGGCGGCGGCATTGCGGGCATTCAAACCATAGGCGGCTGCCACCATAGTTGCATGGGGTGGATAAGAGTTTGACGGGGTACTGCATCGGCTCTCCGTTGCATCGGTAATCCATCATCAGCCTGTTTTTATCCCTGTATATGCTTATTTGGCCTATCTGATAGCCGTTGCGCGTCCATGTCAGGGTAGCGGTATGCCCGATTGCTGTTTGGGCTATATCTCGGATTTTGAGTTGCAGATAATCGTTGGTCGTTGCTTTTGTCATTGTTTGAAGTTGCCTGATGATTTAGGTCGATTGTAAAGTATAACGAGAGATTTGAGGCCGTCTGAATGCTTATTATCCCGTAACAGATTCATTTGAGAAAAATTAATTTCAGAGGTGCAAAATTTGATACTAATACCCCTGATAAGTATCAATTTTTGATACTTATGCCCTGCCGATACGGGCTATTGTGTCATTTTTTGATACTTAACTGCCCTTTTTTGCCCTCCATTTGTATCAAATTCTGACACCCTTTATATATTTACCATATCCCCTGTATTAAAAACGGGGTTTTCTTTCAAAATTTAATCGGAAGTTAATCAAAAATAGGCGGGTGGGTCGGCGGCAGTTTTTCGGACTGCTTTAAAAAGGCCGTCTGAAAACAAAAAAGCCGCCTTTGTTTGGCGGCTTTGGCTGTTGGCAGTTTCAGCCCTATCCTGCTGTTTTCCAGTCGTCTGAATATGTATGCGTGGCCGATATATCCAGCTTGCTGCCGCATTCGTCTATGGCGAAAAACGTCAGGGCGTAAAGGTGGCATTTTCGGGTTTCCCCTACTCTGCTGATTTCGATAAACCGCGCCTGCAACAATTCACGCTTGGCTTTTTCCCATGTGTTGACGGAAAGTCCGTAATCGGCAGCGGCAGATTTGGGGGCGGATAAATCGCCGTTGTTGCTGCCTCTGTATTGCGCCAACAGGTGCATTAACACTTTCATGGCATTACCCGATAATTTTTTAAACTGTTCCGACTGTATAACCTCATTAGGCAGCTGCTTATACGGTCTGGCAACTCTTTTGCCTTTGGGGTGTTTTCGTGCCATAAGCCGCCCCGCTTCATACTGCCAGCCAGTAGCGTTTGATTTTTACCTTTTGGCCAAACTGGTTGATAAACGGCTCGTAACGGTCTTGTATCGAGTAGCCCATGCGCCTTAATTCTGAAATACGGGCGGTAGGGGCGTTGATGCCGCGCGTGTGCATTTCGTAGTTGGTAATGCTGCCGTTGGCCAGCCATTGCAGAATGCGTGCGTGTTGGCTGGGATGTTTGGTAGAATGGCGTTTGCTGTTCGTGCCGTCTGAATGCTTTTGCGTTTGGGCGGTATTTTTTTGTGTCATGGCCTGCTCTCCTATTTGCCTGCTTGGCGGCTGCGGTTGATTAAAATCTGCTGGTAGGCGGCAATTTCGCTTGCCAGCCATGCGGTGGTGCGTTTGCCTACTTTCACGGATTTGGGCATATCGGGGTCGTAACGGGGGTTGCCCTCGCGCATACGGGAATAAACGGCCTCGTTGCTGGTTACACCCAATGCTTTTTTTACTTCGCCGATACGCAAAAAGGTTTCTACTTGGTTTGTCATTTTGGCTATTCCTCGCCGTTGGTTGTTTAAGACAGGCAAAAGAATAGCCGCCTTGTGGGGCGGCTTCATTCTAAATGGGGTGGATTTTGCCCTATTTAGGGTCTTCCAAATATTGGTTGGCCAAAGAAAAAACTTTGTCTAAATTGCTGTCCGATATACCTGTATAACCCTCATATTGCTTTAACAGGTAGGCTTTCAGCTCAGCTTGGCTTTCAAATCTGTTTTCAGATAACACCGTGCCAAGCAATGCGCCGATAATGTTCATATTTGCAGTAACTGACTTTCCTGCCTTGATGACGGCATTCAGATTATTTTTTAAGCGTATATTTTCAGATTCAAGCTTAAGATTCCTGCTTACTTCTGTTAGGACTGACATATCAGAAGAGTCTGCCCTATTTAGGGTGCTATCATCTCCCGCAAATAAACCATAGTGTTTACAGAACTGAAAGAATTTATCTTTTTTCCAGTAAAGACAAAAATCATTTTCTACGCCAAAATCATAATAAGTACAACTATCCCATTCAATAATATGTTGGATAAACTGCTCCGTTTCTTTACTTTTTGCTTGAGGAACAACAGTAAACACCCCTTTGGTATCTCTAAAAAAATTGCTAGCAGCATCTTTTTCTCGCGAAATCAATACTCTAGAGGCAGATTTTGTAAATTCTCCCGTATCCATATATTGTTGATACGAAAAATCACAAAATTCGATATGAAAAAACAGGCTTGCTAAAAATCTACCTATTTCCTTGATTTCTTCCTGCGTATCTTTTGCTATCAATTCAACTGCTTCACGGCAGTGGATATACTCATCATCATGCCTGACGGATTTCATAATACGTTGTAATTTACTCATTTCAGACGACCTCAAACACCAGCGGCAAGCGTTTTCACCGCATCATCAAACCGCTGTCTTAAAAATTCTGCATACCATTTCATCATCTCATGCCTTTGCGGCAGGTATTCCGTGCGGTGGTATGCCGCTCTCACTTTGTTTTGTTCCACATGGGCTAGCTGCCGCTCAATCACGTCGGGCGGGTAGCCGTTTTCGTTCAGTACGTCGGTTGCTAGGCTTCTAAAGCCGTGCGGGGTGGCAATGCCGCTGTAGCCCATGCGGCCTGTTAAGTAGCTTAGTGTGTTTTCGCTCATGGGCTTGTCGGGGCTGCCTACTGCTGGAAACAGGTAACGGCTGTAGCCTGTGATAATTTTCAACTCTGCCAAAAGCTCCAGCGTCCAATCTGCCAGCGGTACGATGTGCGGGGCTTTCATTTTCATTTTTTCGGCAGGTATGCGCCATTCCCGTGCTTCAAAATCAAAATCTACCCATTCTGCTTTGCGAAGTTCGCCCGCTCTGACAAAGGTCAGCATGATTAGCAGCATGGCGATACGGGTGGGCTGTTTGATGTTTTCACGCATTAAGCGGCAGTAAAATTCAGTCAGCTCGGATTGCGGCAAGGCGGGCTGGTGTTTTTGTTTGGGTGCTTTGATGATGCCTGTCAGCGGTACGGCTGGATTGTTTTCCGCCCGCTCGGTGCGTATGGCGTAGTTGAATACGGCTTTAATGCGCTGCAATACTGTGGCCGCCGTATCCAATGCGCCGCGTGCAGCTACTCGGTCAATAACGGCCTGCACTTGTTTGATGCTGATAGTGTGTATCGGCTCTTTGCCGATGGCGGGCAATACGTCTACTTCCAAGCTGCGCCAAACTTTGGCGGCATGGGCTGGTGTCCAGCTTGGCAACTGGTAGGCGTGCCATTCGCGTGCAATGTTTTCAAAAGTGTTTTTTAAAGCGGCCTGCTTGGCTTGTTTGGCCTGTTGTTTTGATGCGTTGGGGTCTATCCCCTCTGCCAGCATCTGCCGCGCCTGCAAGTGCTTTTCACGCGCCTTTGCCAGCGGGATTTCAGGGTATGCTCCAAGCCTTAGCGTTTTCTGCTTACCCTCGTATCGGTAGTTGTATTGCCAGCTTTTGCCGCCTGCTGGTGTAATGACCAAAGACAAGCCGCCGCCGTCTGAAAGCGTCTGTTTCTTGCCTGTTGGTTTGGCGGTTCTAATTTGCCTGTCGGTCAAAGCCATGTCTGATAAGCCTTTTCGGGGTATTTGTTGGTGCTTTGTTTTAGAAATGTTGGCGCTTTTCTAAAAAATGTTGGTGCTTTGCTGCAAATGTACCAACAAATTTATGTTGTTTCAAGCAGTCAAAAATGGCTTTCAGGTGTGGAAACAGAGGACGAAAATACTAGATAAAATATTGATATATAAAGATAATGTTGCTGTTGATTGCTTTTAGCAGACAAAAAAATAACCGCTAAAAAGCGGTTTATGGTGGCCAGAGGCGGAATCGAACCGCCGACACACGGATTTTCAATCCGTTGCTCTACCAACTGAGCTATCTGGCCTTCGCTGTTTCGTTGCGAGATGTGCATTAAACCAAAAACGGCGTTTTAACGCAAGGTTTATTTCGATGCGCTGTATATTATTTTTATAAACATATGTTTTATATTGGATTAAAAAAGCGGCGTATTTATCAATTTTTGTCCGTTTTTCGCAGCCTTTCCTATAAATAGGCAATACGATAAAATACGCGCTGTCTGAAACACCATCATGAAGGAAGCCGCCATGACCCGTATGGTTCACTGCGTCAAACTCGGCAAAGAGGCCGAAGGTATGAAATTCCCGCCATTGCCCAACGAGCTGGGCAAGCGTATTTTTGAAAATGTGTCCCAAGAGGCTTGGAATGCGTGGACGCGTCATCAAACCATGCTGATTAACGAAAACCGCCTGAGCCTTGCCGATCCGCGCGCGCGCGAATATTTGGCGCAACAGATGGAGCAGTATTTCTTCGGAGACGGGGCGGATGCTGTTCAGGGCTATGTCCCTCCGCAAGAATAAGCGCAAGCTGTTTTGAATGACAAAGGTCGTCTGAAACCGAAGTTGGTTTTCAGACGACCTTTTTCTGTTTGACGGGCAATTATGCGCCGAACACTTTCAAACGGTTTTCCACAGGCTCGAAGGCTTTTTCGCCGGCAGGCGCTTCGATGCCGCCGATAACCATTTGCGCGCGCAGAAGCCAGCTTTCGGGCAGGTTCCATTCTTTGGCGATGGCGGCGTCGGGCAGCGGGTTGTAGTGTTGCAGGTTCGCGCCCACGCCGGTGGCGGCAAGCGTTGTCCAGACGGCGTATTGCGTCATTGCGTTCGCATGGTCCGCCCAAACGGGGAAGTTGGCGGCATAAGAAGGGAACTGCTCTTGCAGGCCTTTGACGACGTTTTGGTCTTCGAAGAACAAAATGGTCGCCGCGCCTGCTTTGAACAGGTTTAATTTTTGCGCGGTCGGCTCGAATTGTTCGGCAGGCACGATGGCGCGCAAAGCGTCTTCAACGAATTGCCACACTTTGCCGTGTTCTTCGCCGAAGAGGACGACGACGCGGGTGGATTGCGAGTTGAAGGAAGAAGGCGTGTGCAAAACGGCGTGTTTGACGATTTCGCTGATTTCTCCGTTGCTGACAGGCAGGTTTTTATTCAGCGCGTAAATGGAACGGCGGGTTTCGGCCGCTTGTTGCAAGGTTTGATAAGTCATTTTGTTTTTCCTTTAATTGATGTTTAATCGGTTGGCGGGTTTGGCAATGGACGCGCAAAACCCGCTTTGCTTGTTTTCAGACGGCCTTGGATTCGGATTTCAAGTGCAACACTAGGGTACCAGTGGTTGGAACAGATTT
>ERZ773009.3020-NODE-3020-length-10373-cov-9.257317_pt1 | contig 10373 bp, 8 predicted proteins | sample MGYA00580663_ERZ773009 | MGnify/ENA primary metagenome ERZ773009 (study PRJEB29015, sample SAMEA2737969) | human oral metagenome | biome: human oral; feature: human-associated habitat; material: dental | place: China | collected 2026 ...
TCGCGCGGCGGGCGTTTCCACACCATCTCGAGCGCGATAAAATCATCGATGGTCGCCTTGCCGAGCACGACGTCATTCTTCACGATCGGCGGCACCTCGTCCCACTCCGGCTTTTTCCGATGGCGGAACGTCCCGCCGTAGCGCAGCCAGTAAAAGAGCGCAATCGCAGCGAGAAAGGTCGCCGTATTCGCCGCATACTGCGCGGCGCCCTCAAACGCAAACGGATATGCGACGGACGGCAGTGCAAGAAGCCCCCGCGCGGCGAGAGCACAGACCGCAAGATACGGAAAATAGCCGAGCAACAGCCACGCCCCATGATTTTGGTTGAAAAATATATCGGCAAAATTTCTCTTATCGGCATTTTTTCCAAGCCATACCGTTTGATTGAACGTATCGCGGAAATGTGCATAGAAAATCATCTTCCCAATGAACGCCGTATACAGCAGCGCCGCATAAAGGAGCACGAAAATCGTCCGCACCGTATCGGCGACGCTGAAATAAGCGGGCAAAAAGGCGCTCGGAACGGAAACAAAAAGCAGAAGTGCAAGATAGACATATGCGTTGAAGTCCATCCCCCACCAAAATCCATAGTTAAAACAGCCGAACCACTTGCGCCACTCGCCGCGCGGCGACTTTTTCGAACGGTAGGTCAGGATGAAGATCAGGCGGAACACAGCGCAGATCATCGGCGGCAGGAGCGCGATTTTTAGATCCTGCTGCGCACCAAGAAAAAAATCACTGAACATCGAATTTCCTCACAAAAATACAATGATATTGAAAAACTGCCGCCCGCGCTCCCGCGTACGGCAGTCCCTTTATCGCACCACATGCATACGGCGGCGGCGTTCTTCCGCTTCCTCCTCTGCGCCGCGCCTCTGCGGCGCATCGCCGTCCGACGCACGGTCGTTTCGATCGGCAATGCCGAGCAGCATCCCCATCCCCGCCATCGTCACAACGAGTGAGGAGCCGCCGTAGCTAATAAAGGGCAGCGGCACACCGACGACGGGGAGGAGTCCTGCAACCATCGCAAGATTTGCCAGCGCCTGACCGAGTACGAGAAAGACGATGCCGAGCGCGAGCACCTGCCCGAACACGTCTTTTGCCCGAGCCGCCACGCGAAGACAGTAGATGAGAAGCACCCCGATGAAGAAAAAAATGAGCAACACACCGAGAAAGCCGTGTTCCTGACTAAAGATCGCAAAGGCAAAATCTGTATGCGCCTCCGGCAGATACTCATATTTGCTCACGCCGTCGCCGAAGCCCATCCCAAAGATGCCGCCCGACCCAATCGTCGAAAGCGACTGCACCATCTGATACCCTGCGTCTCGTGCGTCCGACCACGGATCGATCCAGACCAGAATACGCTTCATACGGTAGGGCTGGAGCGCCCCGATTCCAAGGGCAATAATCCCGCCCAGCAGACCAAGCCCGCCCCAGTAAAACGGACGAACGAGCAGCGCAATCGCCATGAGAAGCGGCACACCGAACACGATGCACGCTGTGCCAAAATCCGGCTCACGGTAGACGAGAAACGCCATCACGAGAATCGCCCCGAACGGGACAACCACGCGCGGCCAGTCCTCCGCAATGTAAAAGTCCTCCTTCGAGAGCACCGACGAAATCGAAAACGCCCCCATCAGCACTGCCATGAGCTTCGCAAACTCTGCGGGCTGAAAGCTAAGCGGTCCAAGCGAAATCCACCGCTGCGCACCGTTCACCGTCGTCCCGACGAAGAGCACTGCGACGAGCAGGAAGAGCGTAACGCCGAGCCCCACGAACATCAGCCCGCGCCATTTGCGGTAGTCCACCTTACGGCAGATCACGCAGGCAATGATGCCGAAGACGCTCCACAGCGCATGACGGCCCAAGAAGAAATACGGGTTCTCAAAATCCATCACCGCAAGCACATAACTCGAGCTGAATACATTGACCAATCCCACCACGAGAAGAATCCCCATGATGATAACAATCGGCTCCGAATCGCTCTTAAAGAGCGTATAGCGCGTACGCATCAGTCGTGCTCCTGCGGCAGCCGCGCCGTGAGGCGCCCGATCTTCGCCCCGCGCGCGCTGAACTTGCGCTCGTACTCCGTCATGATATTCGACGGATCACCGAGTGCGTGCAGATCATGCGTCACATCCGAGAGACGCCACCCCTCCTGCGCCATCGTCTCAAGAGAGTACGCAAATAAGCCCTCATTGTCCGTCTTGAACCGGATCTCGCCGTCCGGACGCAATACTTCCCGATAACGTGCAAGGAACACCTCGCTCGTCAGCCGCCGCTTCGCATGGCGCTTCTTCGGCCACGGGTCTGAAAAATTCAAATAGATACGCCAGACCTCCCCCGGCGCGAACAGTTCCGACAGATGCGCCGCATCAAAGACAAGCAGGCGCAGATTCTTCAGCTCCCGCTCCGCCGCCTTGCGCGCAGCAAAATAGAGCACGCCCTGTTGTGCCTCCAGCCCCACATAGTTGATCTCCGGATGCCGTGCCGCCAGCTCCGTGATAAAATCGCCCTTGCCCACACCGATCTCAATATGAAGCGGCGCCGCGCGGCGAAATTCCTCCGCCCATCGCCCCGCAAAATGCCGGACGTCCCCGCCGAGCGGCGTCACAAAATCCGCATAGTCCTGTATCGCCGTGTCAATCCACGGTTTTCGCCGCAGTCTCATATCCTGCCCCGTTCATCTCCGCTCTTTCTCGCCACAGTATCGTCAGAATTACCAAATCTTTCCCATGAGGAACCACACACGCCCTGACGCCGCATTCTTCGGCGCAACCTGCGCATCGAGGCCAATGCGCCGTGCATAGTCGAGCCGCGCGAACCAGTCGCCCGGCTTATGATAAGCCGCCCCGACACCCCAGCCGCGCAGCGTCATGCGGTTCGGCGCGCCCGCCGGCGCGTTATGGCTAATACGTACCGTCCCCGCATCGTAGAACGTACTCATCGTCAGCCCGCGCAGCGGCGTATGCCAGCGCAGTTCCGCCGTGCCGAGCACGCCTTCGTCGCCCGACGCCTCTCCCTGCGCGTAGGCGCGCACACCGTTCGGCCCCCCGAGATAAAAATCCTCCGAGCTGTCGAGGTTCTGCCACGATTTTTGCCCCGATACCTTGACCATGAGATCCGCCGCATTGCCAAGCCGCTGCACCGCCGTCATATCCGCTTCAACCTTCTCGTAAGCGCCTTCGTTCGTCCGGTTGATCATGCCGAGGATGCTCGAATACAGCGAATCATAGGACAACCGTCCGAGCGTAAAGTTCATATTATAATTCAGCTGCAGCCCGCGCATCCGCTGCATCCCGACCAGCCCCGCATAGACACTGTGCGTATGCTTCTTCCCTTCGAGGTCAAACCCCGTAATATCGTCGTTCAGCCTGCGGTAGTTATAGCCGTAGCGCACCAGCAGGCTGCGGTTTGTCAGATGATAGAGCGGCGTCTGGGCAAAAAGCGTCATCGTCAGGGAATTCCCCTCCGCACCGATCGCCGCAAGCGCGCCGCCGACCTTGTAATTCATCCGCGCAATGCCGATGCCCGCCGTTGTCCCGCCGCGGCCGACCACGGTCTCATAGTTCACATAGAAATTCCGCAGGCTCCCGTTCGAAATAATCGTGCCCGCATTGACCTTATCCCCGCGCCCCGACGGATCGTAAAGCGTTTCCTGCAGGCCGTACCGGTAACGTCCTGTCCCTGTACTGCCGTAGTTCTCCACATAGAAAATCGTATTGGACTCCTTCGAATCCTCGATCCGCACCGTCAGATCGCTCGTCCCGAACGAAGCGCCCTGGCTCAGCACACCGACCGCGCGCGCCCCTGTCGCATCCGACACCGAGTAGAGCGCCGTCTCGAGCTTCGCCGACGTAATGATATCATCCTTCTTCAGCCCCGCAATGATACGCGCAGCAACGGGCGTCTTCAGGCGGCTCTTATTCTCAATGCGGATGTCATTGTAACGCCCCGGGATCACACGCAGCACAATGACCCCGTCCATGCTCTCCTGCGGCGGCAGATACGCCGCAGCGGCAGGATAGCCATGCGTGCGGCAATACGTCGTCAATGCATCGACGGTGCGGCGCAGATCGGCGATCGTCTTGCCCGCCCCCATTCCCTCTTCGAGGATGCGTGAGAGCTCGTCCTTATCAAGATTCAGATCGGGCGCCTCAAGCACAAAATTCTCCACGGTAAAATGTGCTTCAAAGTCATCCTTTTGATAGGAAGGGATCCGATCCTCTACGCCGATCTCGGAAGGCGGCGCCATCTCCGCAATATCCTCCCCCGGCCGCGCGAGTGACGGCGCGGCAAAGACGCTTGTCCCCGCTCCCGTACAGGCGGCGCAGACAACGGCGGCAAGCCAAAGACGCATCGTTCCGTATTTTTTCCGATGATATACAGCACTGCTCACGATTGCGGTTCACTCCCAAATCATAGTTCACCCGGTTCATTATTCCATTTGTATTCTAGCATCTTCATATACAAAAGACAAGCGCGCGGTAGTTGCGGCGCAGAGAGATTTACGGTAGAATCGACAGTACCGGCGTTGAAAATACATCTCATAGGGAGGACGTATCCATGAAGAAAATACTATTCGTCTGCCACGGGAACATCTGCCGCTCTCCGATGGCGGAATTCGTCATGAAAGCATTGGTACAGGAAGCTGGGCGTGCGGACGAAATCAGCGTCACATCAAAAGCGATGCACACGGACGAAATCGGAAGCGATACGCATTACGGCACGCGCGAGGTGCTGCGCGTACACGGTATCCCCTTTACAAAGCGGAGTGCCGCGCTCATGCAGCGCTCCGATTACGACACGTATGACTACATCGTCGGCATGGATCGTGAAAACATGCGCGACCTCGACCGCCTGACGGGCGGTGATCCGGCAGGAAAGACGTACAAACTCCTCTCCTTCATCGGAGAGCGCCGCGATGTCGCCGACCCGTGGTACACCGGAGACTTCGAAACCACCTACCGCGACGTCAACGCAGGGTGCCGTGCCCTCCTCGCGCAGATTTGCGGCGAGAATTCCGGGAACGCTTGACGATTGGCATCCCGCGGAGCAACGCTGCCGCGATACAAAATGAGCGCACAGAAAAACCGCAGCCGTTTGACTGCGGTTTTAATTTACAAATGGCAGGGGTAGCTGGACTCGAACCAACGCATGCGGGATTCAGAATCCCGTGCCTTACCAACTTGGCGATACCCCTATCGCTGCATGTCAGCAACATGGGAGATTATAGACGAATACGATGAGGTTGTCAAGGAAATATTTTCGGAGAGCAGGCACACGTAAAGAGGCGCCGCTGCCCGTCTGTCTAAAGCGCCAGTTCCCGCTCATGGAACCGCCGCAGAGAGAGGCGGTGTGCTATACTGACGATAGTGCTCTCGGGACAGTACATGCGCAAAAGGCCATACATCGCTTCCTCATTAGCGTGATCAAGTGCCGATGTTGCCTCGTCCAGGAAGAGCCACGCGGGCTTTTTCAAAAAGACACGCAGAAATGCAATACGCTGCTGCTCGCCGAGCGAAAGGAGCTGCCCCCAATTCTCTTCGTCCGCCAACCGCTGCACAAGAGAGGAGAGTCCGCAGGCGCGGAGGAGATCCCGCAGGTAGTCGTCGCTGCACGGCATCTCCCGCTGCGGGTAAATGATCGCATCGCGCAGCGAGCCAAGCGGGAGATACGGCTTCTGCGGCACAAAGAACGGGGTGAAGTCCGGCGGCGCCGCAATCTCTCCGTCGGCATAAGGCCATATGCCCGCAAGCGTTTTGAGCAGCGTGCTCTTGCCGCGTCCGGAAGCTCCTGTGATGGGGAGCCGCTCCCCCGCTGCAATCGTGAGGTTCAGATCCCGCAGCAGAATCTCACCGTCCGGTTTGTGCACGGTAAGTGCACGCGCCTCCAATACATGCTCCGAATGTACGCTGCGGCGCAGGCGCGACCTTTGCAGTATTTCCCGCGTGTCGTCCATATGCCGGCGAAAGTCCGTAAGACGATGCACTACTGCCTGCAGCTGCGCAAACGACGCTTCGGTCGGGGAATAATAGTGCAGAACGAGATAGGCGAGCGCGTTTTCCACCTGCTGAAAGGCAACAGCCGTCTGCATAAGTCCGCCGAACTGCATTTTGCCGCTGAAGATCTTCGCACCCCCACAAGATAGGGAAAAAGGAACGATATACGCCAATGCAGCGACGTCACCCACGAGAGCTGGCGCTGCTTCGTCATGAGACGGCGAAAGATCTCCCATATCGAACGAAAGCGTGTGGCGGCGTCCTTTTGTTCCTTTTTCTCGCCGCAGTAGGCGGCAATACTTTCACTATATTCGCGCAGACGTGCCAGACCAAAGCGGAAATTTGCCTCGTATTCCTGCTGCTTATAGTTCAGAGAGATCAGCGGTTTTCCAAACCAAACGGTGAAGAAGCAGCCCGCTAAAGCATAGGCCACGGCAAGCCACACCATATAGCCGTACACCGGCACCCCCGTCTCACCCACCGGCAGATAGAGCACGCCGGAGAGATTCCAAAGGACGACGCTGAACGAACAGATTTTCATAACGGCGTTCAAGATACCGAGCGACAGAGACAGAACATAATTCACGAACAAGCGGATATCGTCGGAAATCCGCTGATCAGGGTTATCGATATCCTCTTCTCCGCCCCGCATCACCTGCATAAAGTAATAGGTGCGGTCGCCAAGCCACGTGCCAGTGTAGTTGTCCACCACCCATGCGCGCCATCGTATCTCCAAATACTGCATGAGATAGTCGCGGTTCACCTCAATAAAGATGAAGGTCACCATGTACATTGGCCAAAATTTCAGATAGTAGAAGAAATTCTCCGGCGAGACCTCCTGAATGGTATTGTAAAAGTCTTTCTGCCAGGCGTTGTAATACACCATAATGGAAACATAGACGAGCTGCATCGCGATAATGGCGACCGCCAGCAGCCGCGCCTTCCATTTGTAATCGGACGTCCAAAATCCCCTGGACAGCAGCCATATATCGCGCAAAAATGCGCGGTTCAAATTTTTCACGTGCTCCTCCTGCAAAAACGGCAGGCTTTAGGCAGCCTGCCGTCTTTTCTATGTACGATACGATTTAGAGATCCGCTGAAAGCGAGAGGAGGAACGTGCGCGGATTGCCTACGGTCACGCCGTAAGCGCGCGCCTGCCAGTATTTGCGGTCAAAGAGATTGTTGACGCTGAGCCGCAGGGTCATCGGCGTCTTCCCGGATTGGAACTTGTATCTGAGACCGAGGTCAAACGTCATGTAAGACGGTACGCGGACGGTATTTGCCGGATTGATGTACGCCGCGCCGGTGTGCGTAAGGCGTCCCGTCACCGTCAGTCCCGGAGCCGAGGGAATGTCGTATTCGGCGTTCAGGACGGCAGTCAGCCGTGGTGCAGCCATTGCCAGCTTACCGTCGAGCGTACCGCCCGCCGTACTAATCTTTTTCGCATTGAGATACATAAGCCCGCCGAGCAGGGGGAATCCCTTCTTCGGTTCACCGAAGACGTTCACCTCGATGCCGCGGTGCCGCTCTTCGCCGTCCAATGCAACAATATATCGGCCGGGCGTCGTCGTCCTCTTGATCGTCGATGGCAGCTTCGTACTGAACGCGCTGACGGTTGCCGCGATCTTGCCCATGTAAAGCAAAAAGTAATAACAGCCATATTATAAACGATACAGATTCTCATTACAAGGGGTGTTCTATAGAAAAACCGCCGCACACATCATTTTATATGTGCACGGCGGCCTCTTATATTTTGAATCATAACCGCAGGATTTCTCACGACAGCGACACCGGTCGCTAAAATCCCGCGTCACACCGAAACGTAAGTGACGCGGAAGTTTCGATGCATAGCTAGGCATGAGGAGAATCCAAGCGAAGGCGTAGTTAAGGAGCTACGTTGAGCGCAGGATTCGACGAATAACGACGCTAGGCGCGAAAATCCCGCGTCACGCCTCCGCTTCACACCGTAACGTAATTGAAGCGTCAGTTTGGATGCATAGCTAGGAATGAGGCGAATGCGAGCGACGGCGTAGTCAAAAGCTACTCCTAGCGAAGCATTCGACGAAATGACGACGCTAGGCGCCAAGATCACGCTTCACGTCTATCGAAGGGTACTTGTCCCAGCTCTAACTCCGGATTATTCTCCCTGATCCACCCGAGCGCCCACTCGTTATTGACAAGCAGGACGGGGTTGCCGTGCCTATCCCGGACGAACATGCCGCGGTCTGCTCCGCGCAGGTCGGAAGGCTTGATGGGGCGTCCGTCGGGGAACGCGAGCCAGCGTGCGGTCTCAAAGGGCTGCATCTGCATGGTGATGTCGACGTTGTATTCGTTCTTGAGACGATACTCAAGCACTTCGAACTGGAGCGTGCCGACGGTGCCGACGATGTAGCTGTCAAGCCCTGCGCCGACCTGCTCGAAGAGCTGTATCGCGCCTTCCTGCGTGAGCTGCTCAATGCCCTTGACGAACTGCTTGCGCTTCATGGTGTCCTTTGCGGCGACGCGTGCAAAGCGCTCGGGCGGGAACACGGGGAAGTCCTCGAATTTGAATTTGTGCGCGGGGTCGCACAGGGTGTCGCCGATGCCGAACACGCCGGGGTCAAAGAGCCCTACGATGTCGCCGGGATAGGCGGTGTCGATGATCTGCCTGTCCTGCGCGAGGAACTGCTGCGGCTGCGCGAGCTTGATGAGTTTGCCGCTCGGCGCGTGCCAGACGCTCATGTTCCGGTCAAATTTCCCGGAGGAGATGCGGATGAACGCGAGGCGGTCGCGGTGCGCGGGGTTCATGTTCGCCTGTATCTTAAAGACGAATCCGGAGAACTGTTCGTCGTCGGGTTCGATCACGCCGTCTGAGGACATGCGCGGCGCGGGCGGCGGCGCGAGACGGATGTACTCTTCGAGAAAGTTCTGCACGCCGAAGTTCGTCATGGCGGAGCCGAAGAACATGGGCGTGAGTCGTCCTGCGGCAACCGCTTCCTCGTCGAACTCCTCCCCCGCTTCGCGCAGGAGTTCGAGATCGTCCGCGAGCGCGGCGCAGGTCTCGGCGCCGACGCGATCCTTCCACGCGGGATCGTCCGGGGCAAAGATCTCGGAGGCGCGCGTCTCCTGTCCGTGGGTGCTGTCCTCGGCGAAGAGTTCGATGCGGTCTTTCTCGCGGTCGTAGACGCCGCGGTAGGTGCCGTCGGTGCCGATGGGCCAGTTCATGGGATAGGAGCGGATGCCGAGGACGTTTTCGAGTTCGTCCATGAGGTCAAGCGGAGCTTTGCCGAAGCGGTCGAGTTTATTGACAAATGTGAAAATGGGAATGCCGCGCTGTCGACAGACGCGGAACAGCTTCCGTGTCTGCGCCTCAACGCCCTTTGCCGCGTCGAGGATCATGACGGCGCTGTCGACCGCCATGAGTGTGCGGTAGGTGTCCTCGCTGAAGTCCTGATGCCCGGGGGTGTCGAGGATGTTGATGCGATACCCGTCGTAATCGAACTGGAGGACGGAGGACGTGACCGAGATGCCGCGCTGTTTCTCAATCTCCATCCAGTCGGAGACGGCGTGCCGCTGTGTCTTGCGCGACTTGATGGAGCCCGCTAGATGGATCGCGCCTCCGTAGAGGAGGAGCTTTTCGGTGAGCGTGGTCTTGCCCGCGTCCGGATGCGAGATGATCGCGAACGTGCGCCGTTTGGCAATCTCTGCCGCGAGCTCTTCTTTTAACGTAGCCATGAATCTTCCTTCAGATTTAGGATAATGTCAGCGAGACGGGGCAGTGGTCGCTCCCGAATACGTCCGCATGAATCTCGGCGGCGGCGATGCGCCCGCGCAGCTCCTCGGAGACGAGGAAGTAGTCGATGCGCCATCCGGCATTCGTCTCACGCGCGTGGCGCAGATACGACCACCATGTATACGCGCCGACTTTGTCGGGGTAAAGTGTGCGGAAGGTGTCAACGAAGCCCGCCGCGAGGAGTTCGCCGAATTTGCCGCGCTCTTCGTCGGTAAAGCCCGCGTTCCGGCGGTTGCTCTTGGGGTTCTTGAGGTCGATTTCCGTGTATGCGACGTTGAGATCGCCGCAGACGACAACGGGCTTTTTCGACCGCAGTTCGAGCAGGAACGAGCGGAACGCGTCCTCCCATGCCATGCGGTAATCGAGACGTGCGAGCGCATTTTGGGAGTTTGGTGTGTAGACGGTGACGAGATAGAGATCGTCAAACTCCATCGTGATGACGCGTCCCTCGTTGTCGTGCTGCGGGATGCCGATGCCGCGGGCAACGGACAGGGGCTTTACGCGCGTAAAGATCGCGGTGCCGGAATATCCCTTTTTCTCGGCGCTGTAAAAATACTGCTCATAGCCGGGCAGATCGAGGATCGCCTGCCCCTCCTGCA
>ERZ773009.3022-NODE-3022-length-10371-cov-5.631349_pt1 | contig 10371 bp, 9 predicted proteins | sample MGYA00580663_ERZ773009 | MGnify/ENA primary metagenome ERZ773009 (study PRJEB29015, sample SAMEA2737969) | human oral metagenome | biome: human oral; feature: human-associated habitat; material: dental | place: China | collected 2026 ...
TGATACGCTTTTCGATCGCCTTTACCCGTTGTTTATTACGAATATGCGGCTGCAAGTGGTCAGGGTCGCTAGCACTACCGGTGATAATCACCTTGATTGCGCCGTGCGCGTCATCGTCACTATGCCAATCTGGTCGATACGCCACGATTCTTTCATACAAATCAGCCGCAATACCGCGACTCATCGTCACGATCATACCTTTACCGCTCAGCACACTTTGCCGAGCCTCAAAATGCTCAATGATATCTAGCGCGATAGTATTCAGCCGCTCGCTATTACCAACGATAGCTTCTTTTTGCGCATACTCGGCCTTCAGCGCATCTTGACGGCTCAACTCTTCGCCCTCCAGCAAATCATCAACTTCCTTATCCAGCCACTGCCGCGTCGCCTCGTCCATATTCAAGTCAACCAGCCGACTCTCATAATAAATCGGCACCGTTGCACCATCTTTCACGGCCTGCTCAACATCATAAATATCGATATAATCGCCAAACACCGCTGGTGTTGACTTATCATCCGTTTCAATCGGCGTACCCGTAAAGCCAATGTAGCTCGCACCCGGCAAAGCATCGCGCATATACTTAGCATAGCCATACACCAGCTGAGCATCACTGGCTCGGACATGCGCCTTCAAGCCATATTGACTGCGGTGCGCCTCATCTGCCATCACGATGACATTACGCCGATCAGTCAGGACTGGCAAACTGTCCGCTTCATCCTCAGGCGAGAACTTCTGGATTGTCGTGAAGATAATTCCGCCCGCTTGACGCTGCAACAGCTTCCTGAGTTCACTGCGTGAATCAGCCTGTTTCGGATCTTCTCCTAATAGCTCACGACAAGCGCTAAACGTACCAAACAATTGGCCATCAAGATCATTACGATCTGTCACCACCACGATGGTCGGGTTATGCAAATCGCGCGATTTCATCAGCTTACCAGTATAAAACACCATACTCAAGCTCTTTCCCGACCCTTGCGTATGCCAAACCACGCCAGCCCGCTGGTCGCCGCGTTCACTACTGGCCGCCAGCGTCCGATCAAGCGCCTTATTCACCACCCAATATTGATGATAGGCGGCAACTTTTTTGATCAATTTATCGCCATCACCTCGCTCAAATACGATAAAATTCTGTACCACATCCAGCAAGCGTTCAGGCGTACACGCACCGCGCAGCAATACCTCCAACATCGGCACGTTACCAACTTCCTTCTCACCGTCAATCGTTTTCCACGGCATCATTCGCTCCAGCGGGCTGGTGATTGTGCCCATCTCCGCCTCTAGTCCATCACTGGTCACACAAAGCTCATTGAACCGAAACAAGTCGCTAATCTCGCGCTTGTACGTCTGGATTTGCTGATACGCCGCTACCAAATCCGCCTTCGCATCAGCCACATTTTTCAGCTCAATCACCACCAGCGGCAGCCCATTTACAAACAGTACAATGTCCGGCCGGCGATTATAATCGCCCTGCAGAACCGTCAGCTGATTGACCGCCGCAAAATCATTATTGTGCGTTGAGGTAAAATCAACCACCCGCACGATATCGTGTTTCACTTCGCCACTTGGCATGCGATACTGCACTGGGACGCCAGCCACCAGCAGTTGATGAAAATTATGATTATTCTCGATCAAGCTTGGTTTACTAATCTGCATCAAACGCCGCGTCGCTTCATTCAAGGCCGGCTCTGGGATGTGCGGATTGAGCCGTGCCAAAGCACTATATAGACGCCCAGGCAATACCACCTGCCGCAGCTCACGCTCAGCCGCAACACCATCAGGACCAATGTCCGGTCCATGCAGAATCTGCCAACCGAGATTAGCCAGGATATCAAGCGCGTATTGTTCGATTTGAGATTCGGTCATACTATAGGTATTTTAGCAAATTGAAACTAAGTAGAATACTGGCTAATACTAAACTATTGCTCTGAGCCATTTAGCAACTAGAAAATTTTCTCATAATTTCTGGAAATTGATCATCAACAAGCTTCTGCCATTTTGCAGTTTCATTTGGTTCACAAATCTCTTCCTTAGAATAAACCAAGAGCACTCTTGCAACACATAGTTTATCTTCCAGGAAAACAACGGCTCTATTGCCCGATCCCTTTGCAGAATCCTTCGTTCCAGCAACCCTGAAATATAATTTAATAATCCGACCCGCATCTGACGCGTGAATTGTTTCTGCCTTATCAGTGAGAATATGCTGTTCTATATTTTCAAGCACAAATTCTATAGCCTTTTGCGTAGCCTGCCACTGTCTATCGCTGTACCGCTTGGCTATGTTTTTAATGTAATGCCTCCTTGTATAGGGATCAAATTGTACTAGGTATCGGCCGCTGGTATACATGGTCAGGATCCTCTTGAATTATAGCATCGTATGGAATTAATTCACTTGGCTCACAGTAGCGCCATGGCAACTGGCTGTGAGTGTAGTCGACTATCGTCTGCGTGTTAGCTGTCTTCCACTGAGCTGCAATTTCTCTAAGTCGCTTATCCTGCTCTTCTGAGAGGAAACCATTATTTATTGGATCAAGCTCCTCGTTAAGACTGATCATCATTGCTCTGCCTCGAACTTTAATATCTATCTCTTCTGTGTCGTACATTTCATCAATGACACGAAAAAACTCGTCCGGCACTGGACCTTGCGCAATTCTACGATACTGCAACCCGCTCACGGAATCTAAATTGTCGTAATACCATGAAAAATCAAGAAGATAAAGCAACTTAGCTAATTTCGTTTTAGGGATTCTACCGTCACCATCCGCACCGGCATACTTAATGAATCGACGAATCATCTCTCTGTAGCGATTTTTATCGTAGTCAATGCTCGATTCACTGTTCATGAAAATAGTATCAAAACTAGTACCCAACTCCTCAGACAACTTTTGTGCCTCAACGACCGTTAGGTCCTTTGTCCCCATCTCCACCTTGTCATAGGAAGGCCGGCTCATACCTAGCACATCAGCCATATATTGTTGACTAAGACCACGACTCTCACGTAGTCTTTTGATCCCACTTTTATCGCTCATAGACTATTTCTCCTACCTTTATATTATAATTGTAGCAAATTTTACTACTTTTGTAAACATTTTTATTATTTATTTATTGTATTAATTAATTTATTTTACATATTTTTTATTTCTTATCTGTTCATAATGTTTATGATAACATTTGCTAATAAATTTTGCAATTGCACTATTCTAAAAACCGTGCTATACTACGAGCATCCGATTTGAACGAAACATAAAAATGTGTGAAGAATCGGGGGCTGGAGGGAGAATCCAGTAAAACAATAACGGTACAAATCTAGAAAACCGCCAGAATAACTGACGGTTGATACACAAAATTTGACGGTTTCGTGTATCTCCTAGCGTACCATTAATGCGCTCTATGCGCAAGTTAGGAGGTCTGCAATGGCATACTCAAAATCAAAGCAAATCCACACCGTCCCTCGTCCGGGCGGTTGGGGAAATAAAAGCTCTGGCGCATCAAGGATCGCCAAGCTCTACCCAAACAAGGCAGCAGCTCAGGCAGCGGGACGTAAAACTGCCATCAGTCAAAAGGCTGAACATATTATTCATAATAAAAACGGCAAAATCGGAGCGCGGAATAGCTACGGCAACGACCCGCATCCACCAAAAGGATAATAGTATGAGTGTAAAGATAATATCATACGATTTAGGCTCTCCTGAGAAATTCGAAGATTACGAGGATTTGATTAGATATATAAAAAGTTTGGGATCATGGGCCAAACCACTATATTCCGTATGGTTCGTTGATACAAACAAGACTGTTACTAAAATACGAGACGGAGCCAAGCGTCACATAGACAGCAATGATAAGATATTTGTTGCCGAATGGGATACAGAATCTGGATGGGTATCTTACAATCTACCAAAGAGTGTGACGGATTGGCTACGCAGTAGATAGCTCCAAGTATAAAACGAGCCCTTACTTTTGGGCTCGTTTTTAGATCACCTAATTTTTTCATAGTCTTCTTGCCTTTTTTCTAATAGATTTCATGCTATCAGAATCTTTATCTATTTCAAATTCATCATTGTTAGCTTTTTCTCTCAAGATATTCAGAACCTCGCGAGAGTATTTTTTATAAGTCACTTGTCCAGCCTTGAATGAATACATGTATTCATCACTTTGGAGATTAAAATATTTTACTAATGCTAAAGCATTCGCCATGGCTGATTTACTTGGAAATCCCAACTCTTCCCCTAGTTGTTTTGTGGTTAATTGATACTTAATTTCAGGGTCAATATTTTGCTCTATCACACGAGCCGAGCTAGCCTCAACCGCACCGATAATCTTCAATGTTGGAGCACCAACCTTCTCATTGAATTCTCCTTCTTTTATATACCTCAAGTCTTTCATTATTGATTCATCTATAATAACTCGACCGCCAGGAGCACTAACTATCCCATCCGTCAAATTCAATACAGCTGCATTATCGATGCCAACTGTACCTGCCTGCTTCACGAGATTTATCCAACGCTTAGCCTCCGCATCTCTTTGATCATCAATAATTTTTTGTAGCTCGGTAGACCTAATAGGCTCAGACCTAGCGCCATTCCGGAAGTATATGACACCGTCTTTCAAGTCATTACCAATAGTTTTGGTACATATTACAGGTTTTATCTGAGATTGCCTTGTATATATCCAACCGATCTTTTTATTATCTACTTCCAAAGTTTCAAACTCATAACTAAGAGTATGAGATAGAGTGGATTTTGCAAACTCAGAAATTTTTTCTGAGGTGAGATTTTCAAATGCTTGACCTTTCAATCCAATAACTTCTCGAGGCGAATCTTTTATACCAAAAACCAGAAACCCGCCTTGATTGTTAGCAAATGCAGCCATTGTTCTGATGTATTCCGCATTATTTTGCCAATTAAAAGATTCTTTGAAGTCTAACTTTGTCGATTCACGTGATTTAACATATCCCCTAGAATCTAGGGTCAATATTTTAGTTTTCACATATTCTCTAATCATTTCTATATCATTCATGTTTCAATCTCTCCAGAAATTAGTTTTGGTAAAAGCGATTCTCTGAGATTTACGAGTAATTCAATTTGCTCCTCATTCTCACGATACTGGGCAAACAGTGAATTAACCAGGTTGCAAAATTTAATTACAAGATCATCTGGTGGTATAGAAATTACCAGGCTATTCATTGCCTTTTGATTAATCTTAAGCTGGACAGCCCCACTTACCAAAGATTGAACATTCGTTTTTGCCAATAATATGTAAAGATATTCAACTGTAAAAGGATATTTTGCCTGTATTATATGTGCGTGATTATTAACCCAGAATCTACCCCAAACATACTGAAGATATGGTGTACCATCACTGCGCATAACACTACCATCCTCAGCAAGCAATAAGTAGGTTCCGTCAAACAAGTAATCGTTAATGTGATCCATGACCGATGTTGCACCAAAATATCTATAATCTCCTTGCATTTTAGCCCTTTGTCTAGAAGATAGAGGTTTACGTTTTGAGTCAAAGTTTACGATAATATCACCAAGCGTTCCGCTTTTCCAGTCTACAGCCTCAGGATTATCAACAAAATAATGGCGAAAGAGGGCTTGACCGAGCTGCTCGAGGGTTTTGTTCATGCGGCGATTAAGCTCGATTTTTTCATCAAGGCTACCGAGAATATCGGCAATTTTCTTTTGGGTAACTATACTGGGTATACTGATACTGACAACATCAAAAGTACTACGAGTTATAGTATTAAACACACCACCATGTGATTGCCTTCTTAGATCATTGACAGACTTCTTTAATAGATAATAAAGAAAATCTTGGTCTACTCCTGTCCTTGCTCTAATCCCATAACAAGATTGATTAAAGGCCATTGGTCGCTTCAGTTGAGCTAATTCACCCACGGTCCCGCGTGCAGATATAATTATGTCTCCACTTTTTAGCAACTTTGTGCTAGAATTCTCCAGCCCAAGATTAGTGATTGTTTTTTCAGCTTTATCTACCCAACGTCCGTCGCCCCCAAAATCAACCACAGACAGCCACGGTATATCGCCGTTCCAAAACTCTGGTTTTGATGTTTTTGGAGTACCGCCGCCTATAAGCTCAATTATATCACTTAAAACAGCTGTTCTCATTATCCTTCTAACCCCAATTTCTCAAAGAATATTCGGTGACGCACGACTGCATCATTTAGCAGTTTTTCCCACGTTACGAATTCAATTCTGAGATTAATATTGTCCTGTATTAAGAACCACCCTTTATTGTCTGGCATTGATTTTAAGTTTTTCTCTTCAATCAACCATTTTTCAACCTTATTATCAACATCCGCTACTATATAACCATAGAAGGGTGTTGTGGGTGAGATATGAATCCTACTTCCTTTTGGTGTCTTATAGTCGCCATTCCTCATGCTGTTAACGTAACGAATTATTTGTTGTATAGGGTCTTCTTTAGAAGACGCATCTACAAAGTCATTTCGACCAGGTCGTTTAAATTCAAAGATACTTACTGGATTAGAAGCCTCCGAACCGTCTCTATACGCAACATTATAATGAAATGCTGCGATATCTGGACGGTCCTTATTTTCATTAAATATGTTTTTATCCGAACTGAGATACTGAGTAAGATTTAACCCTTCGTCTATAATCCACAAATTATGACCATCATATATCGTATCATTTGAATCTGATTTTGTAGGGAATATTATATCGTGAACTGCCTTTTCCGTATCGTATTCTCCCAAATCATTCCACTCCAAAGTCTTTTTAAATAATTCCAGGATAGATTTACGAAACGCTATATATTGTGCTAAATCACTATAGCTTGCGTCTTTTACTTCTCTAATCAGCTTTTTAGCATTCGACTGTGCTTCTATATAATTCCTGTTTCTACTAGTCAACTGAGAGATGTTTCTCTTTATCTCTAAGTCACGTTCATACTTTGCCTTATGCAGAATTAACTCTATGTCATCCTGGGTAGGATTTGCCTTTATTGCTTCAAAATCTATGTCGTCAATATATGGCTTGTACCAAATGTTACTTTGGGCATATTTCTCAAACTTCTCTCGTTTTGCTTTTGACCTTAGACTAACCACACCTTCAAATTCTTTTTTTGCGATTTCTGCAATAGCTTTTTCAATATCCTCTCCCGATAATGGATATAGCGGGTCGCGTTTTTCACCAAAATTAAAGCTATCACGCTCTGCCGTAACATTATCTTCTAGATATCCTCCTTGAACGTAGAATCTTATTATGTAATTTCGGGATTTCTTCTCTCCATCAACCAGCACATCCTCAGTAAAGTCAGAGCAGAAATCTGGAATATATACATCCAAGCTCTTCTCAGTAACCGCTTGGTTTCGTGCGGTTAAAATAATCTTGCTCTTTTGGTTCCGAGGCTTAAGTATTTTAAACATTTTATATCTTAGTTCTATACCGTTAACAATAAAAGTATCACTTTTCTTGAGCTGAATTAGAGAATCATCTTGTGTGCCAATTTGCTCATTTAGGATTATTGGGATATCTAGCGCATCGTCTTCAAATATAATCCTTGGGCAGACATACTCTGGATCAGAAAAATAACTAAGGATCTGCTCTAGAATACGGTGAGCGATAATCTCTGGGTCCTTATCAAGTTTTGTGCCTTGAATATTTAAAAGTTGTAATCTTGTACCAGTTCCTGACACGCTAGGTTCGTTCTTAACTTCATCATTCACTATGACATCATACTGCTTGCCAAAGTCGAATGAACGGTGTTTGTATTTGCCGTCTTCAATAAACGTACTTTCAATGTGTGCATCACTAAAATGTCTCAGGTAAAAGAATCGACCAAAGCCCTTTCCCCCTATCTGCCTTTTAAGTTGGCTATATATGGTATCGAAGGAGTCGCGATTCTCTTTGTTAAAACCGATACCATTATCAGAGATTTCCACAGAAGTGACATTTGCTACATTATCGTCGTCCGTTGATATAAATTGCGGGTTCCTGATGATCCGAATATGTATTTCCCCATCATTTCGGCCTGATTTATCTATAGCATCAATGGCATTAGTTATCGCCTCTATAATAGGAGTATACGGAGTGGACTTAGCCCTAATGTTATTAATAACTCCTTGGATAAATACTTTACTCATTATGGATGCTCCCAGCCCTATTTTTTACTAGCTCACTCATTTCTTCCCCTCAATGTTCTTCTGCACAGCCTTCAACTCCTCAAGATACTGCTGCTCTATACTACTCAGCTCTTGATTACGCATACGCTCTTTGTATGATTCATACTCTTTGGTAACCTTAGTGAGCATTGCTTTGTGTGATATTTTGCCTGGGTTATCAAGGACACCCTTGCCGTAGGTAGCCGCAAATTTATCAGCTTCACGCACCCAATCGGCCATACGCATTGGTTCATGATTGATAGCCTTGAGCTCAGCGAGATCAAAAAAGGCACTCACGAGGCGGTTGAGTATGCCAAGTTCATCAGCCGTCAAATAGTTTTTAGCAATTTGCGCTTCGCTTTTGGTAGGTTGCTGACCACGGAACGTCGTGAGTCCTAAGAATGGCTTGTCAGAATCAACCCTGGAATAAATAACCTCGGCGGCAGTCAACATATTAACAGCGTAGTGCAATTTATTCTGAACTATCTGGAAAAACTCTATTTGCTCTTTGGAGCTTGGATTGTAATCTTGGCTGGTGGCGAATAAATCTAGCACCTGCCGATATAATATTTTTTCACTACTGCGAATATCTCGAATCCGCTCAAGTAGTTCTTTCCAGTAGTTTCCACCGCTATTTTCTTTAAGGCGCTCGTCATCCATGACAAAGCCCTTAGTGATATATTCACGCAGTCTTTCGGTGGCCCAGATACGAAAATTCGTCGCGACATTTGATTTCACGCGGTAACCAAGCGCAATCACCATATCTAGACTGTAATGCTCTATATTCCTTGAGACCTCACGATCACCTTCAGTTTGAACTATAAAGAATTTCTTTATAGTTGCCGAAGGGTCGAGCTCTTTCTCTTCGTAGATATTCTTAATATGTTGACCTATATTTTGCCTTGTAGTCTGAAATACCTGGGCCAACTGCACTTGAGTGAGCCACATATTTTCATCCTGCAGTCTAGCTTGAATCTGCGGCTTGCCATCATCGCCAACATATACCACCATTTCGCCGTTCGGATTGTCACCATTCATTATTTGATTTCTTTCTCTATTTTGGCAAGGTTCTCTTTTATCTTTGCCTCCAGCTCACGGCTCTTCGCAAACTGCCCTTCAAGCTCGGCCGTCAACCTAGCAAATTTCTCGGCGAACAGTTCATCATCTTCCTCGGCCTCTTCAACACCAACGTAACGACCAGGTGTCAGTACATAGTCATGCTGTTTGATCTCCTCTAGTTCAGCGACTTTGCAGAAACCTGGCTGGTCAGTGTAATCCGCGCTGGCGGTTTTATAATCATTATATGTCTTCGCTATCCTGGCGATATCTTCCGCAGCCAGTTCGCGGTTGCGGCGGGTTACCATTTTACCCAAATTACGCCCATCGATGAACAGCACTTTGCCATGACGATTAGCACGATCGTTCGATACAAATCACAGACAGCATGGTATAGCTACATTAAAAAATAGTTGACTCGGCAATGTAATAATGGCGTCAACCATATCATTGAGCACCAGCTGTTTGCGAATCTCACCTTCGTTGCCAGTTTGGCTGCTCATACTGCCGTTTGCTAATACGAAGCCTGCCGCACCATGCGGGCTGAGATGGTAAATCATATGCTGGATCCAGGCAAAGTTGGCGTTGCCCTTTGGCGGCAAACCATACCTCCAGCGTACGTCATTCTGCAAACGCTCTTGACCCCAATCTTTAATATTAAATGGCGGGTTAGCTAAGATATAGTCAGCTTTCAGGCTAGGCAGCCGGTCATCTACCAGGGTATCGCCACGTTTGATATTCGCATCAATCCCCCGAATCGCCATGTTCATTTTAGCGAGTCGCCAGGTGGTTTCGTTAAGCTCCTGTCCATACACAGCAATATCACTGGTGCGACCGGCATGCTCCTTAACAAACTTCTCGCTCCAGACGAACATACCGCCACTGCCACAGCACGGATCATACACACGACCACTGTATGGTTCAAGCATCCCCACCAGTAACTGCACAATAGAACGTGGTGTATAAAATTCGCCACCGCGCCTACCTTCGCTATCGGCGAACTGACCCATAAAGTACTCGTAGACTTGCCCAAGTAAATCTCTGGCACTGACAGTGTCAAACTTGATATTCGTAAATAGATCAATCAGCTCGCCCAAACGACGCTTATCCAGGGCTTCACGAGCGTAATTTTTCGGCAGAACACCTTTCAGACTTGGATTATCACGTTCAA
>ERZ773009.3023-NODE-3023-length-10370-cov-9.411827_pt1 | contig 10370 bp, 10 predicted proteins | sample MGYA00580663_ERZ773009 | MGnify/ENA primary metagenome ERZ773009 (study PRJEB29015, sample SAMEA2737969) | human oral metagenome | biome: human oral; feature: human-associated habitat; material: dental | place: China | collected 2026 ...
ACGGAGGTTCAGAACCGATGATAAGCATTAAGGGGCTTTACAAGGCATTCGGCGATAACCTCGTCCTGAAGGGCATCGATCTCGAAGTCGCGGACAAGGAGGTCGTCGTCATCATAGGGCCGTCCGGCTCGGGCAAGTCGACGCTCCTGCGCTCGATCAACTACCTCGATGTGCCGTCCAAGGGAAAGATCTCCATCGACGGCAAGGAGCTTTCCGCAGCCGACATCAACCGCGTGCGCGCCGAGGTCGGCATGGTGTTCCAGCGCTTCAATCTCTTCCCGCACATGACGGTTCTGGACAACATCACGCTTGCGCCGCGCAAGGTCAGAAAGACCGCACGCGAAGAGGCGGAAAAGGATGCACGCATGCTCCTGGAGAAAGTCGGTCTGGCGGACAAGGCGGAGGCCTACCCCGAGCAGCTTTCGGGCGGTCAGCAGCAGCGCGTCGCCATCGCGCGTGCGCTCGCGATGAAGCCGCGCCTCATGCTCTTCGATGAGCCGACGAGCGCTCTCGATCCCGAGATGGTCAAGGAGGTCTTGGACGTCATGCGCTCCCTGGCCGCCGAGGGCATGACGATGGTCATCGTCACGCACGAGATGGGCTTTGCGCGTGAAGTCGGCGACCGCCTGCTCTTCGTTGACGACGGGCGGATCATCGAGCAGGGCGTACCGAAAGAAGTGTTCGAGCATCCGAAAGAAGAGCGGACGAAGAACTTCCTGTCGAAGGTGCTCTGAGGCGTCATGAAGAAGTGCGAGAAGCGATGCAGCGACAGTATCCTGCGAAAAAAACTTCTTGCAGAAGTGGTTGAAATTGCCCGCTTTTTGTGATAAAATAGGCGAGCATACGGGCGGTCCTCTGGGGGAGAAAAGGCTCTCTTACGAACGTCTGAGATTAAGGAGGAAAACAAATGAACATCATTCAGGCTTTGGAGCAGGAACAGCTGCGCTCCGACATCCCCGAGTTCGCTCCCGGCGATACGGTGCGCGTGCACGTCAAGGTCGTCGAGGGAACGCGTGAGCGCATCCAGGCGTTCGAGGGCGTCGTCATCGCGCGCTCGGGTACGGGCGTTCGCGAGACGTTCACCGTGCGCCGCATTTCTTACGGCGTCGGCGTCGAGCGTACTTTCCCGGTGCATTCGCCGCGCCTTGACAAGATTCAGCTCGTGCGCCGCGGCATCGTGCGCCGTGCGAAGCTCTATTACCTGCGCAACCTTACGGGCAAGGCAGCTCGCATTCGCGAGAGGCGCTGAAGCACATCATGGGGACTGCCTTGGGGAATGCCGGCTGGGCATTTTCCCTTCGCAGTCCCTATTTCCTTTTCAGGAGGTATTTTATGAGTTCGTTGGGAGAAGAAGTCAAGGATTGGCTCGTGGCGATCGTCGTCGCCGTCGTGCTCGCCTTCGTCATCCGTCAGTTCATCGTGGAGCTTTACGTCGTGGACGGCCCGTCCATGCGGCCGACCCTGCAGTCGCGCGAGCGCCTCGTCGTCAACAAGTTCATCTATCGCATGAGGGAACCGGAGCGTGGCGAGATCATCGTCTTCCGCTATCCGCGCGACCCGAGCCGCGACTTCATCAAGCGCGTGATCGCCGTGCCCGGCGACACGATCGAGATTAAGGATGGCAAGGTATTCTTGAATCAGCAGCTGTTGAACGAGGACTACATCCTCGAAAAAACACTGACGAACTACCCGCTGTCGACGGTGCCCGCCGGACACATCTTCGTCATGGGCGACAACCGCAACAATTCCGAGGACAGTCGCTTCGCCGATGTCGGCTTCGTCCCCTATGATCTCATCAAGGGCAAGGCGATGGTCGTGTTCTGGCCGGTCGCCGAGGCGAAGTCCCTGCCTTGAGGCTTGCTCTTGCATAAGGAGGCAGACATGGATTTTCAGACGGAAGGAAACAGCATCGTATACAAGAGCGCGGACGGCGTCGTGCTCGCCCGCGCGGATTTTTCGGAAGCAGCGCCGGGGGTCTACGATATTTTCCATACGGAAGTTGACGCCTCGCTGCAGGGTCAGGGCGTCGCGGGCAAGCTCATCGCGAGAGCCGTCGCGGAGATTGAGCGGCGCGGCGGAAAGCCGGTGAAGGATGCTTCGTGCTCGTATGCGGCAGCCTGGCTGAAGCGACATGCGGAGAAAGGTGTATCGCAATAATCGGGCGGATGCTCTGGCAGAACGACTGCCGAGAGGGAAATCAATAAGAGTCGTTCTTAATGCGACTTCTATTGATTTTCCTCTCTTTTTGTCATACACTTTCCCAAAAGGAGCGAACATTTTGTCGGGGGAGGGGTTGAGATGGAACGAAAGAATTTTGCAGAGCGGCGATTCCTGCCCTTGGTTTCGGCGCTGCTTTTCTTTTGCCTTGCATTCTTGCCGCTGTCGACCTCGGCGCAGGAAGAGCCGGAAATCGACCTGCTTGCCGCGCTCGTTTCTTCCGCCTCATATTCCGACGACGGCGGACTTCTCGTGCGCAGCTGGCTCAAGGAGACGGCCTGGGATTTCCAGAGCCGCAGCACATCGACGCGAGCCGCAGAGGGGCGTGTCCATCTGGCGCGAAAGACGCTTGCAGACGGCAGGCGCATCGCCGTGCTTTCCTTCCCCGGCACGGAGAACAAGAAGGATATCGAGGTCGATCTGCGCCTTTCTGCCGTTCCCTTTGGCGGCACCAGTCCATCGGAGTTCACTGCCGTTGCAGCCGGAAGCGACGCCCGAGATCTGCCGCACGTCCACAAGGGATTCAACGATTTCGTCATGGCGGCGCTCTTTACGGAGGAGATGCCGGAGTTCGGCAATCGGACGGCGGGAGAAGCGCTGGCAGATGAACTCAAGGAGCATCCGGAAGAAGTGCTCTATCTGACGGGGCACAGTCTCGGCGGTGCGGCGTCCCTCGTGACGGCGGCGCGTCTCGCTGATCTCGGCGTGCCGCCCGAGCAGCTCAGGGTCATCACGTTCGGTGCGCCTGCCGTCGGCGACGAGAAGTTTGCACGGCTCTACGAAACGAAGCTTCATTTCACGCGCATCGTCATGCAGGCCGATCCCGTCGCCGCCGTCCTGCAGTCTTTGGGAAAGGGCTTCGTGCAATTCGGCGAGAAGATCGTCTGGAAGCCGCGGACGCGCGAGGATCGCTTCCATCATGAGATGGCACTCTACTTCGACGAGGCGCTGCGCTGCTACTATGATGCGGTGCAGACGGATTCACCGCACGAGCTGTTTTGCGGTACGCCGCACGAGCTTGCGGGCGGCCTTTACATCGCGGCGCCGTCCTTTGACCTGCCCGAGGCGCTCGCACAGGATGTGCCGTACATCGAGCGTGCCGTGCACGATGCACTCGACGTCCGCTATGCGCCGACGGTCTTTTCCACGCAAGGCGGAACGCAGGAATCGCTTTTCGCCGCCGCTCGTGCCGCCGGCTGCAAGTACGTCCTCGTCGAGCATTTTTCGGGCAATCTGCTGCGAGAAAGGCATGGCAGTTTCCGCCTGACACTTGAAGAGGAGCTTTACACGAGCGACGGGCGGCTGCTGTCTATGGAATCGCGCAGTACGAACACGGGCGATCTGCCCGCGATCGAAGCTTTCCTCTATCTCATGTACAAGGGGAGCGAGACGCGCGATGCGGCATTGGGCCTGTAAATGCGCGTGCAGATGTCCGATTTTTGAACCCTGTGCGCCGGAGCTGTCGCACATAAATCATTTTTGATGAATGTTAAGCTAGAAAAGAAGGAATCGGCACATACGTCGGCTTTGACATATGTGCCGATTCCTTCTTTTATCTGTACTTAATGCCTATTGACGGACAGAAGAAATTCCGATAGCCTTAATGAATGAAATTCATTATTAAATTGATGAAAGTTTTGCGACTAATTTTCTGTTTTTTGCGATCAAATAGGAAGGAGTCATTTCTCTACATGAATCGTTTTTTCGCAGCGCCGCTTGTTTTGGCGCTGCTGCTCGGCTTCATCGCGTTGCTCGCGATGTCTTTAGGAAGCGTGAGCGTGCCGACGGGCGAAGTTGCTGCGATCGTCACAGCAAAGCTCATGGGAGCTGTTCCTGCTGCCGATCCCGCGATCACGGACATCATTTGGGAGCTTCGCGTGCCGCGTGTCCTGCTTGCCATGACGGCGGGAGCGGGACTCGCTCTCGCGGGTGTTGTCATGCAGGCATCGGTACAGAACTCGCTCGCCGAACCATTTATCCTTGGTATCGCCTCGGGCGCGGCGGTCGGCGCGACGCTTTCGATCCTTTTCGGATCAGCGGCGATCGGCCTCGGCGTGCCGGGATGCGCCTTCCTAGGTGCGATTGGTGCGACGGCTGCTGTTCTCTTGCTTGCGGGCATTGGCAGACGTGTGTCGACTGTGAAGCTCGTGCTCGCGGGCGCGGCGATCAGCGCACTCTGCACGGCGGCGACGAACTTCATCGTCTACATGGCGGCGGATGCCGACGGCATGCAGTCGGCAGCATTTTGGACGATGGGATCGCTTGCTGATGCGAAGTGGCACAGTCTCTTTCTGCCTGTGCTCATCGTAACCGCACTCGCGATCTATTTTCTCTCGCAGCTGCGTACGCTTGATGTGCTGCTTCTCGGCGAAGATCTTGCCGTCACACTGGGCATCGACGCGAGTCGTAAGCGCCGCATTTACATGGCGCTTCTTGCGCTTCTGACAGGTGTGCTCGTCGCGACCTGCGGCATCATCGGCTTCGTTGGACTCGTTGTGCCGCACCTCGTGCGCGCTTTCACGGGCGCGTCGCACAAGCGCCTTTTACCGGCGGCACTCTTCGTCGGCGCGATCTTTCTCGTCGTCGCAGATCTCCTGTCACGCGTTCTTTTGAGCGCGGGGGATTTGCCCATCGGCATCATCACAGCACTCATCGGTGCGCCACTTTTCATGAAGCTGCTCTTTGGCGGTGGCAGGAACTTCGGAGGCTGATATGAAGGAGATTTGCATAGAAAATTTGTCCTTCGGCATCAAGGACAAGGAGATCCTGCACGACATCGATGTGACGCTTCCTGCCGATCGTTTCGTTGCGCTTCTCGGCCCGAATGGCTGCGGCAAGTCGACGCTCCTGAAGCACCTTTACCGCGTCAACAAGATTCAGAAGGGCGCTATCGCCTTCGACGGCAGACCGCTCGCTGATATTCCTCTCAGGGAAGCAGCGCAGAGCGTTGGCGTCATGGGACAGTTCCATCTCGTCGATTTTGATTTCACCGTCGAGGAGATCGCCATGATGGGCAGAGCGCCGTACAAGGAAAACTTCGAGAAGGACACAGAGGAAGACTACGTGCTCGTTCACGCATCTCTCGCAAAGGTAGGTATGGCGGAGCAGGCGAAGCGCAGTTTCCAGTCACTTTCGGGTGGCGAACAGCAGCGCGTCATGCTAGCGCGCTGCCTTGTGCAGGAACCTCGCCTTCTGATCCTTGATGAGCCGACGAACCATCTCGACATCAAGTACCAACTTCATCTGCTGCGACTCGTCAAGTCGCTCGGCGTCGGCGTCATAGCCGCGCTGCACGACTTGAACCTCGCGGCGATGTTCTGCGACTGGCTCGTTGTCATGAAGGCAGGGCGCATCGTCATGGAGGGAACGCCGAAGAACGTCATCACGGAGCAGATGCTCGCAGATGTCTACGGTGTCAGGAGCCGTGTGAAGCACGACGAGGCGGGACTGCCGATCGTCGACTACCGCGTGCCGGAGGCAGCGTCGTGAGGCGGCTACGCGGTATGATGCCGCTCGTGCCGCTCGTATGCTTTTCTGTGCTCGTGCTGTGGCTCTCCTTCACCGAGGGGCGCGGCGGCGGTGCGCCGGAAGAGCGGACGGGTGAGCGCTTCTTTACGGCGGACAGCGAAGGGCGCAGGGCGGAGTTCTTTCTCGATCATGTGCCGGAGCGCGTGCTCGTCACCTATCCGGGTGCGACGGAGCTTCTGCTGACGTTGGGATTGGGAGACAAGATCGCCGGCACGGTCGCGCCCTACGGCGAAGAGCCGGAAGAGCTTGCCGCCGCCTATGCTCGCCTGCCGCTCATCGCTGCGCCCTATGTGCCGAGCCGTGAGGAGGTCTCGACACTTCGTCCCGACCTCATCATTGGCTGGTCGCATCACTTCACGCCCGAAGCGCTCGGTGACGTATACAGCTACTTCCAAAAGGGCGTAGGCTGTTACATTGTCCCTGCCACCGTGCGAAAGGGAAGACCGACGCTCGAAGGTACGGTTTATCCGTTCATCGAGGATGTGGGGAAGATGTTCCGTGTGGAAGAGAAAGCCAGGGAGTACACTGCACAGTTGAAGTCGCGAGTCGCCGTTGTGGAGGTGCGCACAAAAGTACGCGAAAGGCGTGCGACTGCAATGATCCTGCAGTCGCACGGCAACAGCCTCTACAGCCTTTATGGGCCGGGCTACATCATTGATGACATCGCAGAGAAGGCGGGTGCGGACAATGTGACGACACGCCAGCTACGCGCCGTAGGCCCTGAGCGCGTGCTCGCATTTGATCCCGACGTCATCCTCTATGTCAACGGGAAGAATATCTCGCTGTTGGAGGCGGAAGAGGAACTTTTCACGGACTTCAACTTGCGCAATATGCGTGCGGTGCGTGAAAGGCGAGTTATCGTCATCCCATTCGCCGAGGTCAATAATGGAAATGGGCGCACGGTGGACGCGCTCGAAAGAATTGCCGCAGGTTTGGATGCCTGCGGGTTTTAAGCTGCTAAAGAGTAAGGCGGCTTTGCAAGGAGGAAATGATTTATGAGCAAGGAAAATCTGTCCCGTTGGATTGCGGGTGCTTTGGCTTTTGGCGCGGGCTTTGCCACCGTGCCTTTGACACCGGCGTATGCTGCAGAAGAGGGGGTGGCGGAAAGCGCGGCAGCGGGTGTTCCGACATCCTACACGCTCGATGCGATCGTCGTCACGGCAGGCCGCAGCGATACGCAGATCGTCGATGTGCCGGCGGACGTCACGCTGATCACGCAGGCAGAGATCGAGCGCGGCAACTACAAGACCGTCTCCGACGCGCTCAAGGGCAGCAACATCAACGTCGTACAGAAGGGATTCGCAGCCTATCCCGTCATCAACGGCGACTCGCGCGTCCTCGTGATGGTTGACGGCAAGAAGGTCAACTGGGATCACCTTGTCGTCAGCGGCGATACGAATGCCGTCAACGTCGACCAGGTGGCAATCGACGACGTTGAGCGCATTGAGATCGTGCGCGGGCCGAACTCCTCGCTCTACGGCGAGCGCGCTGTCTCGGGCGTCATCAACATCATCACGAAAAGGCCGCGCACGGGCGATTTCAAGGGCAATGTCAATGTGCAGTATGGCACATGGAATGCTTGGCGCACGGGCGTTACGGCGAGTGGAGGAGACAAGGAGAATCGCTTCAAGATTGGCTATGCGAAGGAAAGGCGCGGCAACTACGACTATAAGAACACGTACGGCGATAAGCGCGAATTTCAAAACAGCGATATGAGACACGAGAACATCACGCTCGGATACGACCGTATCCTTGGCAAAGACCGTCTGCGCCTGGAGTTTTCACGATACGATATGAATGATGGCTATGGTGTACTTTTGAGTAATCCGAAAACTGGTGCGTCGATGTATCAGGGACGGACGAAAGGAACCGATACGGGCTATGGCGTGATGTATATGTTCAAGTCTGAATCGGAAGGCGAGGGGACGTTCCTGCGCTACTACCGCAACGAGTCGAAGACAGACGGCGGCTTCAACAGCCAGTACAGCCACAATCTGAGCCGTGATACCGTCGAGGGACAAAAGATTTGGCAGATCAGCAATGAAAATATGCTTGTCGGCGGCTTCCTCTGGGCGCGTGAGAAGATTCATGAGGTCAGCGGCTATGTGCCGATGGACGCTTCTGCGACGACGAAATCGCTTTTCTTCGAGGACGATTGGGATCTTGGCAACGGATACGCCTTGAAGTTTGGCTCGCGCTACGAGCATCATGACGATTTTGGCGGCGATCTCGCTTCGCACATCAGCGTCAATAAAAAAATCGGCAGGAATACGCATATCTATGCATCATGGGGACAGGCAATTAACAATCCGTCATTGAAGATGCGCTATGCAAATACGCCCTTTTGGAAAGGTAACCCGAACTTAGAGCAAGAAACTTCACAGACCTATACGCTGGGAGCGGAAAGTCAGCTGTCGAAGAAGTGGCGAGTTTCGGGCAGCCTCTATTGGAGCAATGTGAAAAATGCCTTAAGTTGGAGGCAGGGGCCGCTCTACGGATATTATGAGAATGTGCAGACGGAAGATCGTCGTGGCATGGAACTCAATGCAACGTACCATCCAAGCAAGGAGTGGCAGCTGCGTGCAGCCTATAGTTATGCTTATATCGACTCGACCGATCCTGAGAAAGGATACCTCTCGACAAACACGCGGCCGAACGGCTACCGTTTTGGCGTATCCTATACAAAGGATCGCTGGAGTGCCGACGCAGACATGAACTATGTGACGGGACGCAGCAAAGAACGCTTCACGGATTCGAGTTACTTTACACTCGATCTCGGTGTGAATTATCAGGTGAACGATGCTCTGAAGCTCTACTTGAAGGGCAGTAATCTCACGGATGAATCGTATGAATCCATCGGTGCGACGGGAAGCATTTGGCAACCGATTGGTGCCTACGCGATGCCCGGCCGCCACTTCACCCTCGGTATGACGTATAATTTCTGAGGCGGAGGGGAAGCTGCTTTTCGCAGGAGTGTGGCAGAGTGTGCGACTTTTGCAGATTTATGAAATCCTGCTTGACAGTCTGCCCAAAAGCCGCTATAATGACAATGCTTCGTCTTGTACGGGGCATCCATGGGTAGGTGCCCGAGTGGTTAAAGGGAACAGACTGTAAATCTGTCATCTTCGGATTACGATGGTTCGAATCCATCCCTGCCCACCACCGGCGGCATAGCTCAGTTGGCTAGAGCATGCGGTTCATACCCGCAGTGTCCGGAGTTCAAATCTCTGTGCCGCCACCATGAAATGTAAAGCCCCCGCGCCGAAAGGTGCGGGGGCTTTTTGTGATTCTTAGAACTTCACTTCAGGGACGGCGTCTGCGCCCTCCTTCGCTTGGAACTGAGGCTTCTTCGTCATGCCCATGAAGCCGGCGAGGAATACGCCGGGGAAGGTCGAGATGCGCACGTTGTATTCGCGCACTGCCTCGTTGTAGTCGCGCCGTGCGACGGCGATGCGGTTCTCCGAGCCGGCCAGCTCGCGCATGAGTTCGAGGTACTGCGTGTTTGCCTTGAGATCGGGATATGCCTCGGCGATGGCGAAGAGGCGGCCGAGTGCGCCGGAAAGCTCTGCGTTCGCCGCATCCATCTGCTCGACGCCCTGCGCACCTACGAGTTTGGCGCGCGCATTGATGACTTCCTCAATGATAGCCTTCTCGTGGACGTCATATCCTTTGACCGTGTTGACAAGGTTTGGGATGAGGTCGCTGCGTCGCTGCATTTGGTTCTCGACTTGCCCGTACGATGCGTCGACGCTGATTTCAGATTCCTTCAGTCCGTTGTAAAGGGAGAAAAAGCCGCCTACGACAATGACGACGACGACAGCGCCGAGCGCGATCAGTCCTTTGTTCATGTTGAAAACCCCTTTCTGTTTCTGCCGATGGAATGACTGAGCAAATATAGAATGGTTTACCATGAAGCCCCAAGAGGTCAAGCCGCAGGCGCAGACCGATTGGCTAGGCTTCTGTAAGGCGTGAGGACATATGTACAGCATGCCTCTCTGATGACACCATCGCCGGAAACGGACACAAAAGCAATTATGCCGCTTCGCGTGACGGCTGAACATATGTCCTGAAAGTTTACCAGCCGTCTGATGCGCCGCCGCCGCCGGAAGAGCCGCCGCCGTAGCCGCCGCGCGAGGAACTGCCGCCGGAAGAGCCGCCGCTGTAGCCGCCGCCGTAATCGCCGCTCGAGGAGCCGCCGCCGGGGCCGAGCGCTTGGTTGAGGATGCCGAGAAGCCAGTTCAGGATGACGCCGAGCAGAATCATGCCGACGATGGCAAGGAAGAAGATGAAGACATTCATCAGGATGCTCGGTTCCTCTTCTTCATTCGTGGACGATTCTTCAAGCGTCTCGCTCACATCAGCGCCCGGTGTGACTCCTGCAGCATGGTAGGCGTAGGCGGCGAGCTTCTGATAGGCATTGAGCACGCCCTCGGAGTACTTCTCATCGCGAAAGTACGGCTTCATCTTGTCGAGGATTTCGCCCGCTCTGCCGTCCGTGATTTCGCCTTCAAGCCCGTAGCCGACTTCGATGCGGAACTTGCGATCGTCTTTGGCGATGAGCAGAAGGACTCCGTTGCTTTGCTTCGCGTCGCCGATGCCCCAGCTGCGAAACAGCTCGTTTGCGT
>ERZ773009.3025-NODE-3025-length-10361-cov-12.306229_pt1 | contig 10361 bp, 7 predicted proteins | sample MGYA00580663_ERZ773009 | MGnify/ENA primary metagenome ERZ773009 (study PRJEB29015, sample SAMEA2737969) | human oral metagenome | biome: human oral; feature: human-associated habitat; material: dental | place: China | collected 2026 ...
GCAGTTCGTCGTCATGAGGATCGCGCCGTTGAACTTCTCGAACTCCTCTTTCTGCAGCCACCATGCGTTGCCGTAGTTGCCGACGAGGTTGTCGTACTTCTTAAACGCGGGGTAGTAATGCGCGGGGATCATCTCGCCATGCGTATAGACATCAACGCCCGTGCCCTTCGTCTGCTCCAAGAGACGCTCGAGATCCTTGAGATCATGACCCGAGATGAGGATGCCGGGGCGGCTGCCGACACCGAGATTCACCTTCGAGATCTCGGGATGGCCGTACGTGCTCGTGTTTGCGCCATCGAGCAGAGCCATGCCCGCAACGCCCCACTTGCCCGTCTCAAGCACAAGTGCCGTCAGCGTGTCGCCGTCCATCGTATCGTCGAGAAGCTGCGCAAGTGCACGCTGCATGAACGCATCGATCTCCTCGTTCTCGTGGCCGAGTGCATTCGCATGCTCGACGTAGGCGGACAGGCCCTTCAGTCCGTACGTCGTCAGCTCGCGCAGACTGCGGACATCCTCGTTCTCCGTCGCAAGCACGCCGACCGTCTTTGCCTTCGCCTCGAAGTCCGCGCGCGGAGCTGTCCAGTGCGCTGCCTCGGGCAGCTTCGACGCATCTGCAGCCTGCGCGAGCAGATCCGACTTCAGCGCGAGCGTCTCCTCGATCACGTCGATGATCGCCTCACGGTCGAAGTTCGCATTCGTGATCGTAATGAAGAGGTTCATCGTCACGCGGTGGTTGACCTCGATCGCAACCTTCTTGCCCTCTGCGCGCAGTGCCGTCGTCACAGCACCGAGCCCCTTCGTCACATAGACGAGCAGATCCTGCATCTCCGCGACATCCGGCTTCTTGCCGCAGACGCCCTGCACCGTGCAGCCCTTGCCGCCCGCCGTCTCCTGACACTGATAACAAAACATTTTAGCATCCATGAGAAACTCTCCTTTGCTGTCATATACAATACACATTTGTTGTGCTGATTATAGCAAAGGAGTCTCTCCATAGACGTAACATATGTTACCAGTCAATAATCAATAGAAATTCTCATCTTTGACATATAAAAACTGCGATACAAAGCAAAGACTCTTCGTACCACAGTTCAAATTCAATCCATCAGCAGATTTCGACAAGATCGATGCCGAGCATGACGGCAAGGTCGTGGATCTGCTCCTCCGTAATGCGGAAGGAAAGTACGGTGTGATGACCGCCGCCCGCCTTGATCCACGCAATCGAGCCCTTTTTCAGCCCGACCTTCGGTGTCCAGAGCTGCTTCGCCACGGGCAGATGCGGGGTTTCCGCCTCTGCCTTGCGGCAGTCCACGGGGTAGCTGATGAGACGGAAGCCGTCGCGGAAATCCGCAATCGTCACGTTGATGCCCTCGCCGTCCGATCCGGTGAATACGAGCCGTGCGGGATCGTCCTTGCCGCCGATGTCGAGCGGGTGTACCTCGACACGCGGCTTGTCACTCGCAATCGTTGGATCGACCTCGAGCATATGTGCGCCGAGGATTGCCTCATGCCCCCTGCGCAGGTCGAGCGTATAGTCCTCCATAAATACCGTACGGTCGTTGTGCGCCATAATCTTGAGAATACGTGAGAGTGCCGCGTGCTTCCAGTCTCCCTCCGCACCGAACCCATAGCCATCTTTCATCAGCAGCTGAACAGCGAGTCCCGGCAGCTGCTTCAGCCCCTGAAGATCCTGGAAATTCGTACAGAATGCGTTGTACCCCTTGTCCTCGAGGAATGCCTTCAGACCGAGGTAACAGCGCAACTGATAGCGAACGGATTCTTCAAACTTCTCAGCCGGATTGTTTTGAGGCGCGAGCGTATAGTCTTCCTTCAGTTTTGCATACGCTGCATCAATCGCCGTTTCATCGATCGCATCGATGACCTCGACCAGCTCGCCGATCGGCCAATAGTCCACCGTCCAGCCAAGACGGATCTGTGCCTCCACCTTGTCGCCCTCCGTAACGGCGACATCGCGCATCGTGTCACCGAAACGGCAGACGCGGATGTGGAAGCTCTCGTTGTAGGCAACCGCAACATCCTGCCAGTCCGCAATCTCCTTCTGCACGTCGGCATCGCCCCACCAACCATAGACGATCTTGTTGTCGATGCCGAGGCGCGCATTCAGATACCCATACTCACGGTCGCCATGCGCACTCTGGTTCAGATTCATGTAGTCGAAGTCAATCGTCGCATACGGAATCTCGTTGAGATACTGCGTCGCGAGATGGAGGAGCGGCTTCTGCAGCAGAACAGTTCCGCGAATCCAGTTCTTTGCAGGCGAGAACGTGTGCATCCACGTAATGACACCTGCAACCTCATCGTGATAGTTCGCGTCCTTCATAAACTGCGTGATGCCGTCCGGCGTCGTCATAACCCCCTTGCAGACAACCTTGTACGGCAGCTTTCCGCTCGCGTTGAGCTTGTCGACGACATCCTGCGCATTGCGTGCCACGTTTGCAAGCTGCTCCTCACCATAGAGGAACTGACTGCCCGCAACAAACCAAAACTCATAATTCTTTACCTGCAGCATGATATTCTCTCCTTTTCCTGTATCCGCCTGCGATCAGGCTTTCTGCCCATAGTATGCGTTTGCGCCGTGCTTCCTGAGATAGTGCTTATCCAAGAGATACTGCGGGACGCGCGTATCCGCGTGCGTGAGCATCATCGCATGATAGTTCATCTCGGCAACGAGATCGAGCACCTTTGCATTCTCGACCGCCTTCTTCGTTGTCGCCCCCCATGTAAAGGGTCCGTGCTGCTTGACGAGCACGGCGGGCACCGCCACGGGATCGATCCCACGATCACGAAAGGTACGAACGATAATCCGCCCCGTGTTCTCCTCGTACGCGCTCTCGATCTCCTCGCGCGTCAGCGCCTCTGTCACGGGTATCGTGCCGTAGAAATTATCCGCGTGGGTCGTCCCCATCGCATCGATCTCCACCCCCGCCTGAGCAAAGGAGACCGCCCACGATGAATGCGTATGAACAACGGCATTGATTCCCGAAAACTCCCGATAGAGCACCATATGTGTAAGTGTGTCGCTCGATGGGTTCATCGCGCCCTCGACGACCTTGCCGTCCAGATCGACGACGACCATATCCTCGGGACGGAGCCTCTCATATTCCACGCCCGAAGGCTTGATAACGAAAAAACCCTTGTCACGATCCAGCCCCGAAACATTCCCCCATGTAAATGTGACAATGCCGAGCTTCGGCAGCATCATATTCGCCTCGTAGACCTCCTGCTTGAGTTCTTCCAGCATGAAATGTCCCCCCTTTATTCGTCCGTCAAAACGCCTGCTGCCTGCTCGACAGAGAGCGCTGTCTTGTAGCGTGCAATAAATTTCTCACAGCCCTCTACCCCCAACGGTTCAGGCATCAGCGTTGTGCTCTCAGACCGCTGGAACACCTGCTCATCGAGGAAATCCGCGAGTGACAGCTTTTCCTCACGCAGAACGAAGGATGCAAGAACAGCCATGCCCCACGCACCGCCCTCGCTCGCCGTATTCATCAGTGTGATCGGCATATTGAGTGCATTTGCCAAAACCTGTTGTGCGATGATCGGTGTCTTGAAGAGTCCGCCGTGCGCGATCATGACCTCTGTACGAATGCCCTCCTCACGCACGAGGATGTCCATTCCAAGCTTCAGCGGGGCAAATGCCGAATAGAACTGAGCGAGCATGAAATTCGGCAGATTCATGCGGCTGTGCGGTGTCCGCAGAAAGAGCGGGCGTCCACTCTCCACCGCCGTAATGTTCTCACCGGAAAGGCAGTTGTAATTCACGAGTCCCCCCGCATCCGGCTCTGCCTTCGCCGTGTGGACAAAGAGCAAATGATAGAGCTGATCGGGCGCGACCTGCTGCCCGAGATACTGGGCGAAGTCGCGAAACAGTCCAATCCATGCGTTGATGTCCGACGAGCAGTTATTCGTGTGTACCATCGCAACGGGTGCCCCTTCGGGCGTTGTCACAATGTCAATGTCGCGATGTACATTCTGCAAGGGTTCTTCCAGCACGTTCATCGAGAATGCCGACGTCCCAACTGAGATATTGCCCGTCCGCTTGCGCACGGCATTCGTACTCACCATTCCCGTTCCGGCATCCCCCTCCGGCGGTGCCATCAGGGCTCCTGCCGAGAGTCTGCCGCTCGGATCGAGAAGGTTGGCGCCTTCGCTTGTGAGATGCCCTGCAGGTTCCCCTGCACGCAGGACACGCGGCAGGATTCCCTCAATTTTCCACGGACACGCCTTGACCTCGGGAAGGTTCGAGAACATGGCGAGCATATCCGCATCATACGTCCCCGTTTCCTCATCGACGGGAAACATCCCCGAGGCGTCGCCGATGCCGAGCACCTGCTTGCCCGAGAGCTGCCAGTGCACATAGCCTGCGAGCGTCGTGATAAAGTCGATCTTCTCTGTATGCTCCTCCCCGTTCAGGAGTGCCTGATAGAGGTGGGCAATGCTCCAACGCTGCGGGATGTTGAACTGCAGCTTTTCCGTGAGGATGTCCGCCGCCGCGCCCGTCATATTGTTCCGCCATGTACGGAACTCTGCAACCTGCTTCCCCTCCCCATCAAACGGAAGATAGCCGTGCATCATCGCGCTGATCCCGATCGCTCCAATCTTCGTGAGCGGCACATGATAGCGCGTCTGCACATCGGCAGCAAGCTGCGCGTAACAGGTCTGCACGCCCGTCCAGACCGTGGCAAGCGCGTACGTCCAGATCCCGTCCTTCAGCTCGTTTTCCCACGTATAGCTGCCGGAGGCAATCGTCTCAAAGTCCGTGTTGATGAAGACTGCCTTGATTCGCGTTGAGCCAAGCTCGATGCCCAAGATACTCGCACCGCTCTCGATCGCAGCAGCATTCTGTTTGAAATCCATATCCCAAACCTCCTATACAAAACGCACTATAGAACAGCACATAGATCGACAGGAAGACGACGACCATAATCGGATCCATGTCCGGGAACATCATCTCAAGAATCGCCGGAAGGATGAAGGAAAGCCCCATGATGAGTCCGCCCGTACGCAGCAGTGTGCGGCGGTTGAACCGATCGGCAATAACGAGGAAGATCAGCGAACCGAGAACGAGGAAAACTGCCTGAATGATCGGCCACATGAGCTGTGAACTCGCGGTCTGACCGGTCGCCTTCTCCACAATCAGCGGAATGTAGTAGAAAATCGCATTTGCCCCTTGGAACTGCTGAGTAGATAAACGAGCTTGAAATTTTCTTTCCAGTAGCATTGTTTCCCATGAATACCTCTCCTCTTTTCCCACCCCGCTATTCCCGTATTTATGTGCTCGAACACATTATATACATAAAGTGCCATAATTATTTTAAGTTGTCAAGTTATAAATACATTTCATCAATATTATGTGCTCGAACAAACATCTGGCTTTCCATGCAATTAAAAACTCCCGTCGCCGGAAAATACCAGCAACGAGAGGTAAGCCTATACTCCCCCACGTTTCTTCGACGCGGATGATGTCTTTGTCCCCTCCATCGAACTCTTCGAGGAAAGCCTACTCTTTTCCCCCGTGATGAACGCCTGCATGATGATGAACACGCAGAGAAGTGCGCCGATAACGATCTTCGTCCACCATGCGGAGAGCGTCCCTTGAAAGTTGATATAGGTCAGAATAACCCCTTGAATCAATACGCCAAAGAGCGTGCCGGGGATAAAGCCCACGCCGCCCGTCAGGAGTGTGCCGCCGATCACGGACGAGGCGATGGCGTCCATCTCCATTCCGAGACCGTGCAGGTTGTAACCCGTGAGCATGATAAGCGAGTAGGCGATGCCGCCGAGGGCGGAGCAGAATCCGCAGACGGTGTAGACGATGACCTTCGTACGGAAGACGGGCAGTCCCATGAGGGATGCGGAGGACTCGTTGCCACCAATGGCGAACGCCGTACGTCCGAACCGCGTGAACCCGAGGACGATCACCGCTACTGCCACGACAACGAGAGCAATCACAGCCCCAACGGAGATAAAGCCCAGTCCGAAGATGCTGACGGATGTTCCCGCAATCGCAACATAAGTATCGTTCGTGATCGTGATGGTGTCGCGTGAGATCACCGCCGTCATGCCCCGGCAGAAGAACATGCCCGCAAGCGTGATGATGAACGGCTGCAGGTCAAACTTCGTGATGATATACCCCTGCAAGGCACCGAACAGGATGCCAAAGAGGAGCACCGCCGTCACAGCAAGCCCAATCGGTACCGTGGTATTGGCGAGCAGCCACGCGAGCATCATGCAGGTGAGTGCAACCACCGCACCGACCGAAAGGTCGATCCCGCCGATGAGCAAGGTAAAGGTGATGCCGACGGTCACAATGATGAGTGCCGCGTTGTCAATGAACAGGTTGAAAAACACCTGTGGATTTGAAAATCCTCGATACATTGCAATGCCCACGCCGTAGAGGATGACAAAGAGCAGGACAGTCACGGCGAAGGAAAAGTATTGAGAGGAAACGAGATGCGCCAATTTGTTTTTCATGCTCAATGCACCGCCTTTTCCGTGCCGTCCGTCGTGGAACGCAGCGTCTTCCAGCGTTCAAAGAGTTCCTGACAGCGTTTTGACTGAACAAGACAGATGATGACGACAGCAATGGCCTTGACGACGGGTAGCTGGTCGGCAGAGACACCGAGCGCGTACATGGTCGTCGTGAGGGTCTGAATCGTGATTGCGCCGATGACCGAGCCGCCGATGTAGAACTTACCGCCCGAGAGTAGCGTTCCGCCGAGCGCGACCGCGAGGATCGCGTCCATCTCCATGTTCAGCCCCGCATTGTTCGCATCCGCCGCACGGATCAGCGAGCTCTCGATCAGCCCCGCCGTGCCCGCACAGAATCCCGAGAACGCGTAGACGAGAAAGAGCACCTTTGTCACGTTGATGCCGGCATAGCGGCTCGCCGTCGGGTTGATGCCGACGGACTGGATGAACAGCCCGATGCTCGTCTTTTTCATCAAAAAGACAACGAGGAGCACCATGAACGCCGCAATAAAAATATTCGTCGGAAGGATGTTGCCGGGAATGGGACCTGCAATGTAGCTGAACGGCTTATAATAGACGGTGATGATCTGCCCTTCGGTCATGAGCTGGGCAATCCCCCGCCCTGCCGTCATGAGGATAAGTGTCGCAACGACTGCCTGTATCTTGAACTTCGCAACGAGGAGCCCGTTCCACAGACCGCAGAGGACGCCCGCACCGACCGCTGCCAGCATCGCAAGGATCATCGAGTGCTCTGCAACGCCATCGCCGCGCCCACCGATGAGCATACACACCACTGCCGCTGAGATGGCGACCACGGCACCGACCGAAATGTCAATGCCGCAGGTCGCAATAACGAAGGTCATGCCAAGCGATAGGATCACAAGCGAGGACGAACGGTTCAGGATGTCAATCAATCGCCCGTAGAGGCGTCCGTCCTCGGTCAGCTGGATGCTCAGGAAATCATCGACAAAAATGGTGTTGAAGATGAGCAGTGCAAGCAGCGCAACCACAGGAAGAAAGAGCGAACCGGACGTAAATTCTTTGAGCTTTCCCATCACACAACACCTCCCGCAATGGCACGCATGACATTCTCCGAACTGATCTCATCGCCCGCGAGTTCCGCAACCTTGCGCTTGTCGCGCAGAACAATGAGCTTTGTGCAGGTGTTCACCATCTCATCCATTTCGCTTGAGATAAAGACAACAGACATTCCTTTCTCCTTGGCGAGGCGTACCGCCATTTTCTGAATCTCCGCCTTCGTGCCCACGTCGATGCCGCGCGTCGGCTCGTCGAGGATCAAGAGCTCCGGATGCGTCGCGAGCCAGCGCGCAATGATGACCTTCTGCTGGTTGCCGCCCGAGAGATTCTTAATTAACTGCTCGCGGTCGGAGACCTTGATCCGCAACAGTTCAATGTACTCGTCCGTGATGCGGTTCTGCTCCTCGCGCGCAATGTGTCGGAACATGCCGTCCTTTGCCTGCATGGCGAGGATCAGATTCTCACGCACGGAGAGATCGCCGATGATGCCCGACGCCTTGCGATCCTCGGGACAGAATCCAATTTTCTGCTCCATCGCCGTCATCGGATTCTTGAGCGTCATCGGTGTGCCCTTTACTTTGATCTCCCCATGCGAGAGCGGATGCAGACCGAAGAGCATCTCCGCCGTCTCCGTGCGTCCCGAGCCAAGCAGTCCGCCGAGACCAATAACCTCGCCCTGTCGTATTTTGAGCTCCATATCGATAAGCTTGCCCGTCGCCCCGATATGCTCCGCCTCTAGGAACACCTCCGCGCCCGGCGTACTCTTTTCCGTATGTTTGCCCATCTCTTTCACATCGCTCAGATTCTTGCCGACCATCTTCGCAATAAGTTCCAGACGCGGCAGTTTTGCAACCTCGTACGAGCCAACGAGCTCCCCATTGCGCAGCACGGTAATGTGATCGCAGAGCTCATAGATTTGCTCCAAAAAGTGTGAGATAAAGATGATGCCCATACCGCGTTTTTGAAGGATGCGTATGATTTCAAATAATTTCCGTGTCTCATTCTCATCCAGACTCGATGTCGGCTCATCGAGAATGAGAATTTTTGCCTCGACATCGACGGCGCGTGCGATCGCAATCATCTGCTGAATCGCCACAGAGTAGTTGTCGAGTGTCTTTGTCACGTCGATGTCAATGTTCAGCATGGCGAGGAGTTCTTCCGAGCGACGATTGATCGTTTTCCAATCAATAAATCCGTATTTCCTCGGCTCGCGCCCGATGAATATATTTTCTGCAACGCTGAGATTCGCGCAGAGGTTGACCTCCTGATACACCGTCGAGATGCCGCACTCCTGCGCTTGTTTCGGCGTGAGCGGCGAGATCTCCCGTCCGTCCAGATGGGTCGTTCCTCCGTCCTTCTGATAGACGCCAGTGAGCACCTTGACGAGCGTGGACTTGCCGGCACCGTTCTCCCCCATGAGGGAGTGGATCTCGCCGGCGCGCAGGGTAAAGTCTACCTTCGACAGCGCACGCACCCCGGGGAAATTTTTATCAATCTGCCTCATTTCCAGTAACGGCTGACCCATAGATGATCCCTCCGAAATAAATTCATTCACCTTATGAAACAACCGGGCATCTGCCCGGTTGCTCCGTAGGACAGCACATACCCCGCTGTCGGTCTTATTCCACTGGTGATTAATACTTGCGCTCGGGAAGCTTCTCCTTTGCGACCTCTGCCGGGAAAATGCCCTCCTCAACAAAGACCTGCTTGTCCACCGGTTCGCCCTTGAGGATCTTCTTCGCCGTCTCCATGATGAGCTCGCCCTGCAGCGGGTTGCACTCGACCGAACAGTTTGCCTTACCCTCGATCATCGCCTGGAAGATGCCCTTGACGCCGTCGATCGAAACGATCGTAATATCCTGTCCGGGCTTCAGTCCGGCAGCCTCGATTGCCTGAATTGCGCCGAGCGCCATGTCATCGTTATGCGCAAAGAGGATGTCGATCTTGTCGCGATCCGACTTGAGGAAGGACTCCATGACCTCTTGCCCCTTCTGACGCGTGAACTCGCCCGTCTGGGATGCAAGGATGTTGTATTTTGACGCATTCGGCGACTCTGCCATCGCCGACTTGAACCCATCCTGCCGGCGGATTGCCACCGACGAGCCGACCGTGCCCTCGAGGACGACAATGTTGAACTTATCGCCGCTGCGCGGTGTCTTGCCGCTCTTCGTCATATAGCCGTCGAGCCACTTAAACGCATTTTTGCCCTCCGTAAGAGAGTCCGTGCCGAGCTTTGCGACATAGAGTGAGTCATCGCTGAGCTTCACATCGCGATCGACGACCATGACGGGGATCTTCGCATCCTTTGCTTCCTTCAGCACCGTGTCCCAACCCGTCTCGACGATGGGAACGAAGGCGATGATGTCAACGCCCTGTGCGATGAAGGAACGGATCGCCTTGATCTGGTTCTCCTGCTTCTGCTGTGCGTCCGAGAACTGCAGGTTGATGCCTGCCGCCTCTGCCGCCTTCTTAACCGACTCCGTGTTTGCCGTGCGCCACTCGGACTCTGCTCCGATCTGAGAGAAGCCCATCGTGATCTTCTTGTCCCCCGCATCGGACTTCTCAGCAGTCTTGTCGCCGCCGCAGCCGGCGAATGCCATCATTGCAATCGCCAAAAACATGACAATAATCTTTTTCATCTTTCCTGTCTCCTTTTCGCGAAGTACTTCTTTTCAAAAAAATTTTGAGATTACTTACAGAGACTCCTCCACCTCCTTGGAGCATCCTTCCTTTCGTTGATTTGCTTACATTTGTGCTCGAGCACATCTTTATTTATAAGGCTATGTCACAACAAACAGTTGATAAATAGCCATTTTTATAGGGGAGTATCA
>ERZ773009.3029-NODE-3029-length-10351-cov-26.444639_pt1 | contig 10351 bp, 7 predicted proteins | sample MGYA00580663_ERZ773009 | MGnify/ENA primary metagenome ERZ773009 (study PRJEB29015, sample SAMEA2737969) | human oral metagenome | biome: human oral; feature: human-associated habitat; material: dental | place: China | collected 2026 ...
AACTGTCTCATCGTCGCGCAGACGGGGATCTCCGGCTCGACGAAGGTCGGGCACAACGTCACGTTCGGCGGGCAGGTTGGCACGGTCGGGCACATCAGTATCGGTGCGAACGCGGTCTACGCCGCGCGCTCCGGCATCATCGGCGATATGCCCGAGGGGGTTTTCTGTGCGGGCTTTCCCGTGCAGCCGCATACGGAGTGGCTGCGCGTACAGGCGGCAATCCGCCGTCTGCCGGAGATGGTGAAAAAAATAAAGTCTCTCGAGAAGGAGCTCGCGGATCTGCGCGGGAAGGGCTGAGATGTTCGCCTATTATGCGATGAAGGTGCTCAGCCGCCTGATCTGCCTCCTGCCGCATGGCGCTGCAATGACACTTGGGGCGGGGCTGGCACGGATTGCATGGCCCTTTGTCCCCGCAAAGCGCAAGCGCCTTGCACGAGAGCAGGCCATGCGCTGTCTGGGTGTCCCTGCGGCGGAGGCGGAGCGGATCGCACGGGCGAGCAGTCTGCGCTTCGGCCCCATGCTGATGGAGGTACTGCGTTTCCCTGTGATGAAGGATCGCATGGCGGATTATGTTACGATCACGGGTGCGATCGCTGAGGTGCGCGCGGCAGTGGCTACGGGGCACGGGGCGATCTTTGCTACCTCGCACAGCGGCAACTGGGAGCTCATGGGCGGTGCGTTCGCCTGTGCGGGGCTTCCCCTCGTCGGCGTTGCAAAGAAGCAGAGTGCAGCGGGCATGGATCGCTGCATCAACGAATACCGTGCCCTCGTCGGTATGCACATCACGTACCAAACGGGCGTGCGCGAGATGTTCCGCATGATCGATGCGGGCTGGATCATCGGGCTCATCAGTGACCAGGATCCGAGCCTGCGCGACGGCGTCATCGTCGACTTCTTCGGACAGCCGACGAATGCCTTCACGGGAGCGGCGGCGATTGCGCGTCGCTGCGGCGTGCCGATCTTTCCCGTCTTTATCCATCGTGAGGCAAATGGGCATCATATCGTCACCGTCGATCCGCCCATTGCGGTAGAGAAGACGGATGACCGTGCGGCGGATGTCCTGCGTGTGACGCAGTGCATTAACACGCGCATTGAGGAATGGATTCGGACATATCCCGAGGAGTGGTTCTGGCTGCATGATCGTTGGAAATCCCTGCGGGAGGAAACAAACGAAAAGGGTGTGTCGTGAAGCAAAAGCTTCACGACACACCCTTTTATGATGCGACATTCAATCGTAACGCATGAGGGAGTCGATGGTGACGGATGCGGCGGCAGGATTCGTCGGCGCGGGATTTGCAGATGTGGGATGCACTCTTTTTTCCGGTGTGACGGTGTCCGTCGGGGGGCTTGCATGGGGGACTTCCTGTGACAATGCGCCGCGTGCGGCAATGCCGGAGAGGATGGCACTCGCGGCGGGTGCGTTTGTGTCCGTCGGAGCAGGGGCTGTACTCGTGGATTCGAGTGGTGTGAAGGTGACTTCCAAGGTATCGCCCGTGCGGATGGGGCTGGTAAAGTCCGCCTTCTTCCCGTTGACGAGGATGGTGAAGGTGACGCGGCTCGTTGCGGGCGGCGGCGTAAAGCCAACGGCGAGCAGGGCTTCGCTGACGTTCGCACTGCCCGTGCCCTTCTGATAGACAATGACAGCTCCGTCCTCGACGATGGTGCCGGGCGATGCCTCACGCCCGTTGATCGTGAGGGCAAAGCCCGAGGCGGGAATCTGATGCTCTCTGCCCTCGTAGGTGATTGTCGCATAGGAGGCGGTCGCAGAGAGGTTGAGCACGGATTCGACCGTCGGAATCGCAGTCTCCTCATACTCGATGACATCGCCCTCGTGCAGCATGGTGGAGAGCGGTGCGGGGGCATCGTTCAGCGTGATCTTCGGCAGGGTGGAGAAACGGCGTGCCTCGCCGTTCAGCGTATAGGAAATGCGCCGTCCCGTGGGCGGCAGGTGTGCTGCGCGCAGCACTTCGCCGAGGGTGCGCTCGCGGCGTGAGATGATGGAGTCGCCGTCACGCAGGACCGGATCGCCGTCGGGGGTGCTGTCGTTCACGAGAATGCTTGCGGTGACAGGTGTTTCCTCTCCATTGAGAAGGACGGTGTAGCTGTCGATTGTGCCGATGATCTCACTCAGATGCACCTCGGGCTGTGTGCCGTTCTCACCCGCGACGAGCTTGATGCGGCAGTCATCATGGATGGGCGAGTCGAGGCTTGCGCTCTTGCCGTCGATTGTGATCTGTGCGAGCGTGCCCATCGTGCCGGGGAAGCTGCGCCGCTCGCCATTCACGGTAATCATGAGTCCCATGCCGGGGCGGCCGTTGTATTTGCGCAGACTGATGCCGGCGGCGAGCAGGGCATCGGAGACGTTGAGCTCGCGGAAGTTGAAGAGACTGTACTCGATGTCGTTGATCCAGACGGCGAGGAAGTGCAGCGTGTTGATGGAGGCAATCTTGAGGATGCCGAGCGGCGTGACCGCATCGGGCGCGTGGAGCTCGGCGGGCAGATCCGCAACACCGTCCACCTCGTCCGGCTGACGCACGGCAACACGCGCTTCGGGGATGCCGAGTGCCGCAGCCACAAGCTCCGGCATCATGGGCGTGCGCGCACCGCCGCCGACAAGCATGACCGCCTGCGGCGGCTCGCCGTTGAGCTCCAAAATTTGCTTTGCGATCGCATTTGCAAGGTTCTCGACGCCCGGCTTGATGGCGGTGAGAACCTGCTCGGCAGTGAGTGAGAGCTTCATGCCGAGGATGTCGGTGAACGAGACATCCTGTCCGTCCGCCGCCTTGCGTTTGATGTCCTCGGCAATGTTGAAGTCGAGCAGGTACTCGCGCGAGATCGCTTCGGTGATCTCATCGCCCGCCATTGGCACCATGCCGTAAGCAATGACCGAACCGCCGCGCGTGATGGCAACGTCGGAGGTGCCCGCACCGATATCGACGAGGACGAGGTTCAGGTGGCGCATAGTCGGCGGAATGAGGACGTTGATGCCCGCGATCGGCTCGAGGGTCAGCGCGCGCATCTCAAGATGCGTCTCGCGCAGCGCGGACTGCATGGAGTCGACGACCTGACGCGGGAGGAAGGTCGCAATGACCGTTGCCTTCGCGTGTCTGCCGCGCTGTCCGACGAGCGTCTTGAGTTCGTTGCCGTCGAGCTCGTAGCGGATCGTGCTGTAGCCGACGCAGTAGTAGCGCGTCGGATCGTCGACCGTGTGCGAGTGTGCGAGCTTGCGCTGAGCCGCCTGCACGCCGGCAAAGTCGAGGTCGCGCTGCTGCGCGGGCGTAATCGTGCCCGTGATGTCCTGTTCTGCGTCGGCGGTCATCGTGTAGAGTGCGCGTCCTGCAGCCGCGACGGCGGCACTGCTCAGTGTGCCCGTGCGCTCCGTGAGCCGGCGTTTGACCTCGCGGATGATGGCGGCAACCTGCGGCACGTCGTGAATCTGTCCGTCGAGCATGGCACGCGTCTTATGCTCCATGCGCTCTGTGGCGAGGATGTGGAGCTGTCCGTCGCGCTGCTCGGCAACGATGCCGATGACGCTGCGCGTGCCGATGTCGAGTGCAAAGACCAGCTCTGTCGGGCGTTCGCGGCGCACGGGTGCATGACTTGCTGCGCCCGCGCCCTTCTTCGGACGGCCGCGTTTTTTTGCGGCAGTGTCTTCCGTCTCTTCCTGTATGCGCTTTTTGGGACGGCCACGTTTTTTTGCCGGCGCGTCCTCGGGTCTCTCTTCGTTCGTTTTATCCAGATCCGACATGTCGATCTCCCCTGATCCTGTGTAACCTTGTATAACATTATATTTATTCGTGTCTTTTTGAAAAAATCCTGCCACTGTGCGCATACAAAAAGGTCAGAACAGAGCCGCCGCAGGGGCAGTTCCACTCTGACCGCAAGAGAGGGGTCTGAAATGCCGTATGACTTATATGTCTATACCTGCGTAAAGCAGGTGGGTACCCTAAGTCCGGCTGCCGCGTTCACCGAGGTGCATCGCGTTCACCGGAATCAATTCGGATTCCCTGAAAGATCTGTAGGTTAGACATTGCTAAGGCATACGCACACCTAAGGCTCACCTTCTTGTCCATTATGATATCATAAAAAAAAATGACCTGCAAGACTTGACAAATACAGGAAGACCAATTTGTTGTAAGAATGTGAAATCTGTCTTTTTGGGGGAAGTTTATCGAAATGTTTGAATCCTCTTTTCCTATGGAAAATCCCGTGCTATAATATATGGGAGAATATGGGGAAGCACTGATAAATTCAGCCACGCCGTCCTGGCGCACCTTTTCCGCCCTCTCTTTGTCGATAGGACGAAAATCTGTACCAATCCGGCGGACTTCATTTTATCAGCAATTCCGTGGAATCATGTAACTACTGGGAAAGTTGGTGCGATGGAGATGGCAAACGTAAGGGATGCGGTGAATGCGGTCATCGCTGCGATTATGGCGCAGAAAGATTATCTCACGGCAGTGGATGCAAAGACCGGAGACGGGGATCATGGTCTGAATATGGCGCGCGGTTTTACGGCGGCGGAGGAGCGTCTGGCGGAGCTGCCGCCCGATGCGCCGGTCAGCGACGTGCTCCATCACATCGGACGTGCGTTCATCGAGAACGTCGGCGGCGCGGCGGGGCCTCTCTACGGCATCGCCTTCGTCCGTGCGGGCGAAGCGGTGAACGAGAAGACGCGGCTCGACGTACATAGCTTCGAGAAGCTCTTTACAGCGGGGATCGATGCGATCCAGCGGCGTGGACGCGCCGAGCGCGGGGACAAGACCATGCTCGATACGCTCATCCCGATCCGCGACGCATTCCGTGCGGAGAATGCGGATGGCAAGAGTCTGCGCGAATGTCTTGAGGACGCGCTGAATGCAGGACGTGCGGGAGCGGAGTACACGAAGACGATTGCGGCGCGCCGTGGGCGTGCGGCACTCATCGGCCCGCGCAGCATCGGCATCGAGGATCCGGGTGCGATGAGCTCGCTCATCATGTTCCGCGCGCTGTGCAGCTATCTGCGCGGCTGAGATTATAGGAAGCACTGATAAATTCAGCACCGCCGTCTTAGCACATCTTTTTCGCCCTGTCTGTGTCGACAAATCCTCCACATAGTCTATGCTATGCGTCCGGTTTGTCTCCTTGACAGGACAAAAAATCTGCACCAATCCGACGGACTTCATTTTATCAGCGATTCCTATAGCATTGCAGTTTGGAGGAAATATACGTTGACCACTACGGAGATTCGCACCCGTTTTGCACCGAGCCCGACGGGCTATATGCACATCGGCAACCTGCGCACGGCACTCTATGCCTATCTCTTTGCGCGTGCAAATGACGGGACATTTATCCTTCGGATTGAGGATACCGACCGAAACCGCTACGTTGCGGATGCGGTGGATTTTATCCGCCGCACGCTCGACGCGGCGAAGATTGTGCCCGACGAGGGACCCGATGAGATCGGCGGCGACTATGGTCCCTATGTTCAGAGTGAGCGCATGGCGATCTACAAGGAGTACGCCGAGCAGCTCGTGGCGAGCGGTCACGCCTATCGCTGTTTCTGCCACCATACGGAGGAGGCGGAGCCTGTCGAGGGCGAAAAGACCTTCGGCGGCTATCCGCGCACCTGCCGCGAACTCTCTCCGGCAGAGGTTGAAGAGCATCTCGCACGCGGTGAGGAATACGTCATCCGTCAGAAGATGCCGCTCGTCGGTGAGACGACGTTCTACGATGTGCTCCACGGCAATGTCACGATCCCGAACACGGAGCTCGAGGATCAGGTGCTCCTCAAGCGTGACGGGATGCCGACGTATAACTTTGCAAATGTCATCGACGACCACCTGATGAAGGTGTCGCATATCATCCGCGGCACGGAGTTCATCACCTCGACGCCGAAGCACGTCCTCCTCTATGAGGCGTTCGGCTGGGAAGCACCCGTATTCGTTCACCTCGCACCCGTCATGGGGCGCGATGACGAGACGGGCAAGACGAGCAAGCTCTCGAAGAGGCACGGTGCGACGAGCTTTGACGATCTCGTAAAGATGGGGTACCCCGCCGAGGCGATCGTGAACTATGTCGCGCTCCTTGGATGGAATCCAAAGACGACGAATCAGGAAGTCTTCTCGATGGACGAGCTGATCGAGGCATTCTCGCTCGAGGGACTGTCGAAGTCGCCAGCCGTCTTTGACTACGACAAGCTCGGCTGGATGAGCGGGGAGTACTTCAAGGCAATGACGGATGCGGAGTTCGCCGCAGCTGCACGCCCCTATGCAGGAGAACTGCCCGCGCATCTGGAGGCACAGTGGCCGGCAATCGCCCGTCTCCTGCGCACGCGCGTGGCGAAGCTCTCCGATGTGCGCCCTGCGATTGCATTCCTCATCGAGACACCGCCGTTCGATGCAGCTCTCTATGAGAACAAGCGCAACAAAGTCACGGCGGAGGCAGCGCGGGAACTGCTTCCTGCACTGATTGAAATCCTCTCTGCCCTCCCGGCAGAGCGTTGGGAGAACGACCTCCTCTATGCCCTGCTCGAGGAGTGCATCGAGCGCGAGGGCTGGAAGAAGGGCACGGTCATGTGGGTGTTGCGCATTGCGGCGGCAGGACAGGCCGTCACGCCCGGCGGTGCGACGGAACTCCTTGCCATCCTCGGCAGAAAGGCGGGGCTTGCACGCATGGAGGCTGCGCTCGCACAGCTTTCCGCATAAATTTGTATTCTGCGAAAAAAATGCTTGCGTTTTTTCTGTTTCCATGCTATAGTATCTCCTGTTGACATAGTGGCGCCTTCGTCAAGTGGTTAAGACACCGCCCTCTCACGGCGGGTTCATGGGTTCGAATCCCATAGGCGTCACCAAATCGGCGCCTTCGTCAAGTGGTTAAGACACCGCCCTCTCACGGCGGGTTCATGGGTTCGAATCCCATAGGCGTCACCATCGTAATGAGTAGGAGCTGCATAGCAGCTCCTTTTATGTTTTGAGACACGGCATCTGCCGTGTTTGCGTTGGAGGCTGCAATGCTCTTTTTGTCGATGCTTCTCATGGGGGGGATCATCGGATTTGTCGGAGCGGGCGGCAGCGGCGTCATCATCACCCTGCTTGTCGTAGGCTTCGGCGTTCCCATCCATCAGGCACTCGCCGTTGCACTTGGCTCGATGGCGTTCACGACGCTCTCGGGCGCAATCAGTCACTACCGCGAACGCGAGGTCGTTCCCCTGACGGGCGCAGTGCTCGGCATGGGGGGGCTCGTCGGTGCGCTCATCGGAGCCGTCCTCTCGAACCATATGGAGGCGCCGAACCTCAGTCTGTTCACGGGGGTGATGCTGCTCTCGAGCGCATTTCTCCTGTATCTGCGGATCTATCGGGCGGAATGGCTTGGGCGTCAGATTCCCGTGCGCGAGGAGTTGCTGACGGGGCGAAAACTCTATCTCTACGGACTGCCCGTCGGATTCGTCTGCGGCGTACTCTCGGGTGCGTTCGGCATCGGTTCGGCGGCATACATCCAGATCGCGCTCATGGTCGTGTTCGGCGTTCCGCTGCTGCAGGCAATTGGGACGACGATGATGATTATTGTGCCAATCTCGATCAGCGGCGGCATGGGCTATGTCCTATACGGACAGCTTGAGCCGTGGCTCTTTATCCAGACGCTTGTCGCGCTCTCTGTCGGCTCGTACTTTGGGGCAAAGCTGACGCACCTCGCGCCGCTGCCCGTGCTGCGTTTCTGGATTGTCGCACTGCCGACGATCGGCGGCACGATCATGGTATTCTTTCGATAGATTGTCGCAGTGCGGCACGGTTATTGGGGGGGAAATCTATGAGAAAGATTTTGGCGATCCTGCTGCTCCTTGCAGTCACTCTTGCCGGCGCGGGCTGCAATGGAGATGGTGCGGATGATCGAAAGGAACAGGCGAAATACCGTCGTATCACCGCCGATGAGGCACAGATGCTCATGCAAAAGGAGGAGAACTATCTGATCCTCGATGTGCGCACACCGGAGGAGTTTGCGGAGGGACATATTCCTCATGCGATCAACATCCCGATGGATGCGTTCGGCGAGGAGGCACCGCGCGAGCTGCCCGACCGGAATCAGATGATCTTCGTCTACTGTGTCAAGGGGACTCGCAGTATGAATGTCGCCAATCGCCTTGCACATATGGGGTACAGGAACATCGTCGAGATGGGCGGCATTCAGGATTGGCACGGCGATATTGAGAAATAATTATTTGATTGAGAGGTTTTGTATGAATAAATTTGTTATGGCTCTTTGTCTGAGTGTACTGACATTGGGGATTTGCGGATGCGGCAGTGCGCAACAGGCAGACGCACCGAAGTCCGCCGTTGCGTCCGATGCAAAGGCGCAGGGAACGGCATTTCAGCGTGTAAGCTCCGATGAAGCGGCAAAGATGATGACCGCAGAGTCAGGGTATCTGATCGTCGATGTGCGGACGGCGGGGGAGTTCGCGGGCGGGCACATCCCGAACGCGATCAACATTCCGAACGAGTCGATCAATACGACGCCGCCGAAGGAGCTGCCCGACAAGGCACAGAAGATCTTCGTCTATTGCCGCAGTGGTGCGCGCAGCCAACAGGCGGCGCAGAAGCTCGCCAATATGGGGTATACGAACATCGTCGAGATGGGCGGTATCAAGGATTGGCACGGCGAGGTTGTGAAGTAACCTCGTAGACCGTTTTTACATACGAAAAGAACGCCGTTCCCAACACTTGGGAGCGGCGTTCTTTGTGTGTAAGGGGAGTTTTTTCGTTTAGGGAATCGCTGATAAAATGAAGTCCGTCAGATTGGCGTAGATTTTTTCGTCCGAACAAGGAGGCAAACCGGACGCATAGCAAGGGCTATGTGGAGGATTTGCCGACACAGTACGGGCAAAAAAGATGCGTCAAGATGGCGTGGCTGAATTTATCAGTGCTTCCTTAGACCTTTGCGACCGGATCGAGTGCTTTGACCTCGCCCGCAGCGGTCATCTCGATGCTCGTGCCCTCGGGCAGACCCGTGAAGATCACGAGACAGGCATCGGATTTCGCATTCTCACGAATGTAGTCGATGTCGAACTCCATGAGCTTGTCGCCCTTCTTCACCTGCTGTCCCGATTCGACAAAGACCTCAAAGCCCTGTCCGCCGAGTGCAACCGTATCCACGCCGATGTGGAGCAGATACTCCATGCCGTCTGCGCTCTTCATGCCGATCGCGTGCTTCGTATCAAAGACGAAGACCACCTCGCCGTCGGCGGGTGCAAGCACCTCACCTTTGGTCGGGTAGATGAAGAAGCCGTCGCCCATCATCTTGCTCGCAAATGCCTCGTCGGGTGCTTCCGTGATTGGATGCACTGTGCCTGTGACGGGGCTGCAGAGCGTGCGTTTTTCGCTTGTGGAAGCCGCTGGCGATGCTTCTGCGGTGGGATGCTCCTCGACGGGGGCTGCGGCAGGTGCATTGTCCTCAGGTTCGACCTCGGGGGCTGTCTCAAGATAGGTTTCGAGGTTCGACTTGATGACGGCAACCTGCGGCCCATAGATGACCTGTACGCCCGTGCCCTTGACAATGACGCCGACCGCGCCCGTCGCCTTGAGCAGCTTTTCATTTACAAGAGAGGAATCTGCGACCGAGCAGCGCAGACGCGTTGCGCAGCAGTCGACGGACGTGATGTTGCGCTTGCTGCCGAGCCCGCGTGCAATCGCCGCGCTCTTAGCGTCAAAGCCTCCATCGCTATCGGATCCACCAGCGCCCTCGCGTGCCTTGTAGTCCGCCTTTGTATAGAGCTTCGTCTCCTCGTCATCGTCCTCACGCCCCGGTGTTTTGAAGCCGAAGTGCTGAATCATCCAGCGGAAGATGAAGTAGTAGAGGAAGAAGTAGATCACACCGACGGGGATGACGTACATCCAGCTCGTCTTTGCCTCACCCTGCAAAATACCGAAGATGAAGAAGTCCAAGAGACCGCCCGAGAACGTGAGACCCACGGCAATGCCAAGTATGTGCGCGATCATGTATGCCGCGCCCGCGAGTGCGACCTGCACCGCAAAGAGGGCGGGAGCTACGAAGAGGAACGAGAACTCGATCGGCTCCGTGATGCCCGTGAGCATACAGGTGAGTGCAGCTGAGAGCAGGAGACCGCCCGCAACCTTCTTCTTTTCAGGACGTGCGCAGTGGTACATGGCGAGTGCCGCGCCCGGCAGCCCGAAGATCATGAAGATGAATTCGCCCGAGAAATAGCGTGTCGCATCTGCGCTGAAATGCGCGACGTTCGGCGAGGCGAGCTGAGCGAAGAAGATGTTCTGACCACCCTGGATGAGCTGACCGTCGATCATCATCGAGCCGCCGACGCCCGTCTGCCAGAACGGCAGGTAGAAGACGTGGTGCAGACCGA
>ERZ773009.3030-NODE-3030-length-10351-cov-4.351496_pt1 | contig 10351 bp, 10 predicted proteins | sample MGYA00580663_ERZ773009 | MGnify/ENA primary metagenome ERZ773009 (study PRJEB29015, sample SAMEA2737969) | human oral metagenome | biome: human oral; feature: human-associated habitat; material: dental | place: China | collected 2026 ...
GCTACCTCATCAGTACTGTTTTGTGCTATAATAGACATGGCATAAATCTCCTTTGGTATTTTGTTTTTTAGTCAATTCTATTATACCATTTGGAATGCATTTATGCCTTTTTTATTGGCTGAAATATTGAATTTTCAATGTGCGTTACACCTTAAAGGTGTGGGAAGTTTGAGTAAATAAGCTTTACTTGATTGTATGTATTTTATATACCCAATATCATAATATGGTAAATACATCTATAACCTTATCAAATATAACACATACATACCTTCTAATCAAGATACCAAAAGGCTGAAATACCAAATAAAATGGGCTGTAGCCTTCGGATGCCGCATTTAGGATTTTCGCACAAGCTATATGATTGCATTATACAAAACGCAACTATATTTGTGCACTATCTCTATTTTGCAACAGCCTCTTAATATTGCCACAGCCTTTTATAAATAGTCTGTAAATACTACTTAAATATACCTTTTTTTTTTGTACCTTGAGTACTCTGATTACCGTCCGGATTCATAGTAAGGTCATAGGCTTCAAGCGCCTGTCTTTGCTCTTTTGTCATACTTGTAGGTACGGAAACCACAAGTGTTACATAGTGATCTCCTCTTGTATTCTTATTTCTTATATATGGAACACCTTTGCCTTTAAGTCTAATTTTAGTATCGGTCTGAGTACCTGCCTTTACCTCATACTCTACCTCTCCGTCTACCGTCTTGATCCTTATAGTACCTCCAAGTGCAGCCTTTGCAAAACTTATAGGTACTGTAGTAAATATATTCTCATCCTGTCTTTTGAATATAGGATGCGCACTTACTACCGCTTCAACAAGCAAGTCTCCTCTGGGTCCTCCGTTTACACCCGGCTCACCCTGTCCTTCCATTCTTATGGACATACCGTTATCTATACCTGCCGGAACTTTGACCTGCAAAGTTTTCTTCTTACTTATATAACCGTTTCCATGGCAGTCGGGACATTTTTCCTTGGTTATCTTGCCGCTGCCGCCACAATCCGGACAGGTTTGCACATTTTGCATAGTACCGAAGAAACTTTGCTGTGTATACATTACCTTGCCCTTACCACCGCACTTTGCACAAGTTTCAGGTGCAGTTCCCGGTTTTGCACCGCTTCCGTTACATTTGCTGCAGGTTTCCTTGAAATTAATACTGATTTCTTTTTCAGCTCCAAATATAGCCTCTTCAAAGCTAAGGCGTACCGAGGTCTTGACATTGGCACCCTTCATAGGTCCGTTACTTGTCCTTCTTCTGTAAGATGAACCGCCTCCGAAAATATCTCCAAAAATATCTCCAATATCAAAATCAAAGCCCTCAAAACCTCCAAAGCCCCCAAAACCGCCTGCGCCTGCACCGCCACTCATACCATCGAAGGCAGCATGACCGAATTGGTCATACTGCTTTCTTTTTTCAGGATCTATAAGTACTGAATACGCCTCACTGGCTTCCTTGAATTTCTTCTCGGCTTCAGCATTATCCGGATTGGCATCGGGGTGATATTTTTTGGCAAGTACTCTGTAAGCTTTTTTTATAGCTGCATCATCAGCACTTTTATCTATACCAAGTACTTCATAATAATCTCTTTTTGTTTCTGCCATAATTTTCCCCTAGTTTAATATTATACCTCTTTGAATTCAGCATCTACCACATCGTCACTACCGCCGTTTCCTTCTTGCGTAGTGCCGTCCTGCTGTGGTGCTGCGCCGGCTGCCTGTGCCTGCTCATATACCTTGGAGAATAATTTTTGTGCGGTATCCATAAGCTTTTCTTTAGCCCTCTTTATCTCCTCAACCTGCTCATCGGTTATAGTCTCTACCGGAGCCTTTTCTACAAGTTCCTTAAGTGCGGCAAGGTCAGCCTCTATTGTCTGCTTGTCTGCCGGATCGATTTTGTCTCCTACTTCTTCAAGTGACTTCTCAGTCTGGAATACGATTGAGTCGGCTTCATTTCTTGTATCTACAGCTTCTTTACGCTTCTTATCCTGTGCTTCAAATTCTGCCGCTTCCTTAACAGCCTTCTCAATATCGCTGTCTGACATATTTGAACCTGAGGTAATTGTTATATGCTGAGACTTGCCTGTTCCCAGGTCCTTGGCTGATACATTAACTATACCGTTTGCATCTATATCAAAGGTAACTTCTATCTGTGGTACACCTCTTCTTGCAGGAAGTATACCGTCAAGTCTAAACTGTCCTAATGTCTTGTTGTCTCTTGCAAACTGTCTCTCACCCTGAACTACATGTATATCTACTGCTTCCTGATTATCTGCCGCAGTTGAGAAGATTTGACTCTTCTTTGTAGGTATTGTAGTATTTCTTTCTATAAGCTTTGTAGCTACACCGCCCATTGTTTCAATAGAAAGTGAAAGCGGAGTTACATCAAGTAAGAGTATGTCTCCCGCACCTGTATCACCTGCAAGCTTACCACCCTGTATACAAGCTCCTATAGCTACACACTCATCAGGGTTTAAGGTCTTGCTCGGCTCATGCTGTGTAAGTTGCTTTACCTTTTCCTGTGCATTGATCATACGAGTTGAACCGCCTACCAAAAGTACCTTACCGAGATCTGAAGCAGTTATACCCGCATCATTTAATGCATTTTTTACCGGAGTAACGGTTCTTTCAATTAAGCTTGAAGTAAGTTCATCAAACTTAGCCCTTGTAAGTGTTACATCAAGGTGCTTAGGTCCGTCCTGTGTCGCAGTGATGAAAGGTAAGTTTATATTGGTTGTAGTAGCTGTTGAAAGCTCCTTCTTAGCCTTCTCAGCCGCTTCCTTAAGTCTTTGCATAGCCATCTTATCGTTTGATAAGTTAACGCCCTCTGCATTGTTAAACTCTTTTACAAGCCAGTCTGTAATGCTGTTATCAAAATCATCACCGCCAAGATGTGTGTCACCGTTGGTTGCAAGTACTTCTATAACTCCGTCTCCGATATCTATTATAGATACATCAAATGTACCGCCACCAAGGTCGTATACCATGATCTTTTGCTCTTTTTCGTTATCAAGTCCGTAAGCAAGCGCTGCTGCCGTAGGCTCGTTTATAATTCTCTTTACATCAAGTCCCGCAATCTTACCTGCATCCTTTGTTGCCTGACGCTGAGCATCATTAAAATATGCCGGAACTGTGATAACCGCCTCTGAAACCTTTTCTCCGAGATAGCTTTCCGCATCAGCCTTAAGCTTTTGCAGTATCATTGCTGAAATCTCCTGCGGTGTATATGCCTTATCGTCTATAGTTACCTTATAGTCGGTACCCATATGACGCTTTATAGAAGATATTGTTCTGTCGGAGTTGGTTACTGCCTGTCTTTTTGCCGGCTCACCTACCAGTCTTTCTCCTGTCTTTGTAAATGCCACTATACTTGGTGTGGTTCTTGATCCTTCTGAGTTCGGTATAACTACCGGCTTACCACCCTCCATTACTGCTACGCAACTGTTTGTTGTTCCTAAATCTATTCCTATTATTTTGCCCATAAATTAAATCCTCCTCTTAGTTGGCAACTTTGACCATACTGTGTCTTATTACCGTGTCTTTGTATTTATAACCTTTTTGGAATTCTTCTATAATAATGTTATTGCCATAGGCTTCATCTTCTACATGCATTACCGCATTGTGCAGGTTGAGATCGAATTCCTTATCAAGACAGTCTATAGCTGTCACACCTACATCGGATAAAACCTTAAGCATTTGCTTATATATCATTTCCATACCGTCATAAAAAGCCTTGGCTTCTTTATCTTCGGGTACGGTTTTTAAACCTCTTTCAAAATTATCTATAGTTGGAAGTATAGCCTCTATGATATGCCTTGCTCCCATATCAAACATTGCGGACTTTTCTTTTTCGGTTCTCTTCCTGAAATTATCAAATTCAGCTATCTGTCTTTTAAGTCTGTCTTCCAAGTCGGCAATCTCTGCATCCTTACTGTCTTTGGAAGTATCATCCGCAGCATTTGCTTCTTCGGCACTTAAAGCCTCTTCCAAGACTTTCTTTATATCCTCCAAATCCTGTTCTTCTTCTTTAACTTCTTCTAAAGTTTCTTCTTCGATCTTATCTTTTATCTCATCATCTTCTAAATTCTTATTATCTACCACATCTACACTCCTTTCTTAAGTTTTATCCTGCTTAAATTGCTCATCCAACTTAAGCATTAGAGTCCGTATGGTTTTCAAAACTTTCTCGTAGTCCATACGCTTAGGTCCTACTATACCTATAGTTCCTCTAAGACCCTCGCCCAGCTCATAATTGGCTGTAACTACCGAGCAATCTTTCATAGTTTGTATGGGAAGCTCCTCCCCTATGTGTACCTGTATACCGTCTTTATCCGACTCCAAGTCTCTTACTTCGGCAAATATTTCCTTAAGCTTATCCTTTTCTTCGAAAGTATCTATAAGCCGCTTAGCTTTATCACTTTGCGAAAGTTCCGGATATTTGAAAATATTTGTGGTTCCGCTGGTATATATCTTTAATTCTTCATCACTGCTGAAGCTGCTTGATATCTCCTGTAGTATCTTATCAACCACATACCTAAGCTCTAAGGCGTCTTTTTGTAACCTGGTAATTATATTTATATTCATATCCGCTATACTTAAACCGTTAAGACTTGTATTGAGCAATAAGCTAAGATCAAGGATCTCTTTATCACTTAAGTTCTTTTCTATATCTATTATCCTGTTGTTAATAATATTGCCCTCAAGCACTATTACCAACAGTAACTTACAGTCTTCAATTTTAGATATTTGTATAAATTTTAATTTACCGGTTTGATAACTCGGAGCACTTATAAGTGCCGCATAATTGGTATTGGTCGCTATAAGCTTTGCCATTTGCTTTAGAACAAGTTCAAGCCTGTCAACTTTTTGAAGCATTAAATCCCTAAACCCGTCAAGTTCCAATTGCTTTTCCTTCAGTATATTGTCTACATAAAATCTATAGCCTTTATCAGAAGGTATTCGTCCGGCAGACGTATGCGGTTGAATTATATAGCCCATATCTTCCAAGTCGCTCATCTCATTTCTTATAGTTGCCGAACTTATCTTAAGATCCGGTAACTTAGATATGGTTCTGGAACCTACCGGTTCTCCGGTCTCCATATAATTTTGGATGATAGCTTTCAGTATACTTACTTTTCTATCATCTAATTCCAACTTCTTCACCTGCCTTTCTTTCTTATTTGTTAGCACTCGTCTTGTTTGAGTGCTAACTCATGTTTATATAATATTACATTCGAGTTGCTTTGTCAATCAATTTTTAAAATTTTTTTACTATTATGTATGCATCTCGTTGCAACCCTGTTATTCTGCATAATTTAGCATAATGACCTTCCCAAACTGTAATATTTTTTATCTCCCTGCTTTCTTAACATTTATAAAGCAAATACTCTATATAAAAAAACAGTATTCTGCCTTTCAAAAAAAGAAAGCAAAATACTGTCAAAAATATTTTATACTATATGAATAGGCATTTATAACCTTACTTCCATGCCTGCGGATTTTATCCAAGTTTTCTACAAATACGTGTTTTTTCCAAGGTATTCACCATGTAAAATGAGATTTTAAGTCTTTTCCTTAACCTTAAACAGTAATAAGCCGAGGTTATTTCCATCATCTTACACCTCATTCTTATGAAGCCTTAAAATTATATATAGGCTTTATTACTTCAATTATATCAACAGACTCACCTATAACATCAATTATGTCATTTATTGACTTATATGCCATCGGTGCTTCATCTATAGTACTTTCATTGACTGAACTTGTATAAATGCCATTCATGCTCTCCTTGTACGTATCCATAGCCAGGGTTTCTTTGGCTTTTGTTCTTGACATAAGTCTTCCTGCACCATGCGGAGCGGAATAATTCCATTCGGGATTTCCTTTTCCCAGTGCTAAAATACTGCCATCACGCATATTTATCGGAATCAGTACCTTTTCTCCCTTATGTGCTGCAATAGAGCCTTTTCTAAGAATCATTTCATCCGTATCTATATAGTTATGGGTTGTATGGAAAGCTTCCAGAGCTTTTATTTTAGCTTTTTTCAAAATTATTTCAGCCATCTTCTCCCTGTTCTTTCTTGCAAAATCCTGACAGATTTTAATATCATGAAGATAGTCTTCAAGATATCTTCCGCTTAAGTAGCAAAGATCCTCAGGCATTGACGGATTTTCCTTCTCCTGTACCCATTTTAATTTTTTAAGAGCTTCCTGTATTTCACTCTTTCTTCCTGCCTCTTTGTAGCTTCTTATAATCTCCTCTCTCGCCTCCAGATAATATCCTATACCCTTATCCAGATCAACAGCAAGTTTTTGATAGATTTCAGCCACCTGTTTTCCCAGGCTGCGACTTCCCGAGTGGATTACCAGATATTTTGTTTTATCCTCTGCCTCGTCTATTTCTATAAAGTGATTCCCTCCGCCCAAAGTTCCAAGGGATCTTTGTATTCTTTTTGTATCCTTAAGTTCCCTATAACAGAGCAGCTTCGTCAAATCATATCTTTCCTGCCTTCCTTCCCAAACTTCTCTACCCGAAGGAATAGTGTAGACTATATCATCGAAGCTTTCCAAATCTATGTCGATCTTACCTAAATTAACTGTATACATACCGCAACCTATGTCAACGCCTACTACATTGGGAACAACTTTGTCTTTAATCGTCATAGTAGTACCTATGGTGCAGCCCTTTCCAAGATGCACATCCGGCATGATGCGTATCTGTGAGCCTTCACTCATCGGATAATCGCACATTCTTTTGATCTGTTCCAGTGCATCTTCCTCCACTATATTGGCATAGCACAGGGCAGTAGACACTCTTCCTTTTATCTCGATAGTTTTCATCTTTCCTCCTTTCTGTTTGTAAGGCTATTATAGCCCCTAAAAAGAAAAAGTTCACGGAAAAAAAGTTTCGAACTACCACTCAAAGAGCTCAACCTGTCTTTTTAGGCGGCTGCATATTTCTTTCTTTATTTTAGGAGGTGAGATAACATTTATATAAGAACCGAAGCTCATAAGCTGTATAAGTACATCCGTTTCATCATCTCTGTCATATTCAAGCACAATTTGGTAAGTGTCATCCCCTGTTTTTTCAATTTCTTTTTTGTAATGAGAAAACTTCATCATCGCCCTCTCAAGTGCCTTCCTCTCGTCTCTTACATCAAAAACAAGAGTTCTTAAAGGTATTTTGCCTACCTTTATATTCTCACCGAAACTTTCCTTACTGAGACTGCATTTAACTATCCTTGCAAAATTTATAGTATAAACTTTCCCGTTTAATACACATAAAAGCCTGAACTTATCCTCCTTATCGGAATATTCTATTTTTAAAGGAATATATAAGCCCTTCATTGCCCTGCCCTTTCCACTTACAAAGCGTATGCGAAGCTTTCTTCTTTCTTTTAAAGCTCTTAGGGCAGTTTTGAAAATACCTATATATTCCTTTGAGGTATAATTATCCCCATCAGTATACCTGTCGAAAAACACAATGTCATTTAACGAAAATAAGCCCTCTTCTTTTAACTCTTCCTTTTTATCATAAAAAAGGGCAGCCTTCGGATCGGAGAGTATAGTTTTTAACCACTCTCTTTCTATTCCGGTAAGACAAAGCGCCGGTTCATTTATAATAGGTGTTTTAAATTCTTTTGTAAGCAGCTGCCATTCTTCTTTTTCTATAGCAGGCACTATATTCAAGCTGCTTTCTTCAAAAGCAACTTCTTTTATGATTTTATACATAAGCTCTTTGTTAAGCTCTTTTTTTATGGCATATTTAAGCATTTTACTTATTGCCTTGTAATAAGCACTGTAGACCTCGTTAAAAACCATTTTCTTCTCCATACTGTTTTGACATCTTTACAATATCAAACTTTATTTGATCACTCACCATTCTATTACTGCACTTAAGTCTTTTTATTCTTCCGAAAAAAGTTCGTATCCATGGAACAAGCTCATAACTGTCATATAAGTCTACACTGAATCTGTAAGTCTCCTCATCAAGCTTTGTAACTTTTCCGCAGCGCTTCTCTCTTTCAAGTCTGCTTACTATGTATTCTTCTCCTTTGCCTACATATATATCCATTTCAAAATGTTCAAGCCTGCCTTCACTATAGCTTACTCCCCAGATATGTCTTGAAATATCCTCAAATCTCATTTTTACAATGGAAAAATCATTTGCCTTTAAGCCTTGGCTTACACTTTTTATATAATCTGTTCGTATTGAATAAAATCTATTATCTTCCATGCCTTTGCACATAAGATAATTCCTTCCTCCCTGCTTACTCACGTACAGTTTAAGCGGTATGTATTCCCTTTGTTTGGCAGAGGCAAAAGTTTGAATTTTTACCTTATTTTCATTTTTTATAGCTCTTAGGATTTCAAAAACCACTTCGGTATCATAAGCGTTCATTATATAGCGGTTTTTAAAACTTATGTATTCGTCAGCATTTTCAAATTTATCTTCTATATAACTTCCTATTACTCCCAGAATATTTTCCTCGGTAAAAAATCTTATTACATCTTTATAATCTTTTGCTTCAATATCGTCATTTACAAGGCTGTATTCAAGCTTTTTAGCTGATTTTTTAGATTTTATCAGACCTACAGCCTCATATTCTTTAAGCTTTTTTCTTAATGTAGACTCGTCAAAAAGTAAGGGCTTACTAAAGTATGACAAATAATCCGAATCTATCTTATTAAGTATATCTGTAAGGCTATAGCTTCCTCCACTCTTTAGAATATCCATAACTATAAAATAAAGACTTATGTCCTTTGATGTAAAAGACTTTACCTTAAATGCTTTGTAAAGAGGATTTCGACTGACACTTTTGCCATCAAGCGATATGAATATTTTTTTCCGCTTTCCGTTTGTTTAAAAGATAGTAAGTCGCCTAAATAGCTTTGTATTCTTCGCTTTTCATTATCATAGCTTCTTAGACTTTTTTTTGCATAGCTTTCCCTTGTTCTGAAGCCATATACAAAAAAATCCCTCATATACATTCTTATATTGTCAAAATTTTTAATTAATTCCTTATAAGGCATCTTAGCTCTTTCCCGGTAAAATTATTCCTATGTCCACATTTATAAGCTTTCCTATATTCTTGGCTGCATTTTCACTTAAAAGCCCGTGTTTTAAATAACCTATGGAAATTGTCAAATCGGATTTAATGCAAATATCCGCCTCTCCGCTGTCTCCGTTCATGCCGCTGTTTATGTCCACACTGACTTTATAGGCTTTTGAGGAATTGATCCTTTCCATAATTAATCTTATCTCATCTTTTACTTTTCCCCTAAAACCCGTTCCGTATATACAATCAACTATACAGCCAAAGCTCGTATAATCGCTTTTTTCACTGATAAACTCATACTCCACAGACTTTTCTTTACATATATCAAAATAATATCTTCCGTCTTCAGAAAATTTATCTTCTATAAGAAAGAGTTTGCAGTTTATACCGTGTTCTTTTAAAAGACCTGCCAGCACATAGCCGTCTCCGGCGTTATTGCCGCTTCCGCACACTATTGCCACATTCCTTATATCTTTATATAACACATCAAATACCGCCTTACCTGCCCTATACATAAGTTCCTTGCTGTCTGTATAGTCTTCTATTGTATATCTGTCAGCCTCTCGCATCTCCTGCACCGACAATACCTTCTCCTGCATTTTCTCTCTCCTTTTAGCTTTATAGTCCTTGATAACATATCAGTTTTTTAAGCAATTTTTATAAGTTTTTTTACATTTTTATTCAAATTAAAAACCGTTGAAAAATTACAACTGATTCTCATTTAATATTTTAAGCCTAAACAGTTATTTCAATTTGGTTTTGCTCAATGCCAACAATGCAACTTTCATAGTACCCATCTCCCGTTGTCCTTGGACCGCTTATTATCTCATAGCCGTCATCTCTAAGCCTTTTTGTAAGTAAATCCACCTTTTCTTTACTTCCCACACTAATGGCAATGTGTGCATAGCCGCTACGGTTAAAATCTTTGGGTAAATCCGAAATCTCAGGCCTATTCATAAGCTCAAGCCTTGCTCCATCATCAAAGGAAAGAAAATACGAACAAAAGTTAGTTGCCCGATTATGGTATAGCTTATTGGAACTTGCATTGAAATATTTTATAAAAAAGTTTTTCGCAGCCTCCAAATCATTTACATACAATGCTATATGCTCAATCTTCATAACTAAAATCCCTTTGCTTATTATTGTTTAAACTCTGCTGTAACATCCTTAGCCTGACTGTAACATCGGCTAAAAACTTTTGTTTATTATACTCAAACTTCCCACACTCAAAATTTGGTCAGTATATTAAAAATTCAATACTTCAGATAACAAAAATGATGATTTGTCT